>Ga0156347_1081_pt4 | contig 9032 bp, 8 predicted proteins | sample RifOxyA1_FD_107994 | JGI IMG/M metagenome (GOLD analysis project Ga0156347, IMG submission 107994) | Xanthomonadales bacterium RIFOXYA1_FULL_69_10 | reverse complement strand
TGCGCCGCGAGCCACGTGTCGATGTCGTCCGGCGGGACATCCATCAGGCGCAGTGCGCCGTCCATGACGTTCTTGAACACCGGGGCCGACACCAGGCCGCCGTAGTAACCCTTGCTGGCGTCCGGATCGTCGACCACGACCACCATCGAGAAGCGCGGGTTCTCCACCGGCACGACGCCGGCGAAGAAGGACACGTAACGGCGCGAGTAGCCGCCGGTGTCGTTGAACTTGCGTGCCGTGCCGGTCTTGCCCGCCACGTGGTAACCGAGGATCGCCGCCTGGGTCGCGGTCCCGCCTTCCTCGGTGACGGTCTGCATCATCTGCATGACCTGGTCGGCCACCTGCGGCGACAGCACCTCGCGCGCCTCGTGGCGCTCGCCCTTGACGAAAGTCGGCGTCACCCGCTTGCCGCCATTGCCCAGCGCCGCGTACGCGGTGGCGATCTGCAGCGGCGTGGCCGACAGGCCGTAGCCGTAGGACATGGTCGCCTTGGTCGAGCCGTACCAGCGCTCCGGCGGCGGCAGCACGCCCGAGGATTCGCCCGGGAAGCCACTGCCCGGCTTCTGGCCGTAGCCGAAGCCGCGCACGAACTCGTGGAAGTAGTCGTCGTCCAGCTTGTCGGCCAGTTTCACCGCGCCGAGGTTGGAGCTCTTGGTGATCAGGCCGGTAACGGTCTGCATCCCGTAGTTGCGGAAATCGCGGATGGTGTAGCGGCCCAGCGACATGTAGCCGGGCGAGACGTCCACCGGCGTGTCAGGTGTGACCACGCCGGCGCTGAGCGCCGCGGCGACCGTGATCGGCTTCATGGTCGAACCCGGCTCCACCACGTCGGTCACGGCGCGGTTGCGGCGCGCGTCGGCGTTGCGCGGATCGACCGCGTTGGGGTTGTAGGTGGGCAGGTTGACCATGGCGAGGATCTCGCCGGTGTCGACGTCCAGCACCACCGCCGAACCCGCACTGGCCCCGGTGCGCAACAGCGTGCTGCGCAGTTCGCGGAAAGCCAGGTACTGGATGCGGCGGTCGATGGTCAGCGTGAGGTCGTGGCCGGCTTCGGCGGCGCGGATCAGCTCCACGTCCTCGACGAAGCGGCCGCGGCTGTCGCGGATCACGCGCTTGGCGCCGGGCTTGCCGCGCAGCCAGTCGTCGAATGCCAGCTCCAGCCCTTCCTGGCCGCGGTCGTCGATGTTGGTGAAGCCCAGCACGTGCGCCAGCGCCTCGCCCTGCGGGTAGAAGCGGCGGAACTCGCGCTGCGAGAACACCCCCGGGATGCCGCGGGCCAGGATGCGCCTTGACGCGGTCGGGCTGATGCGGCGCTTGAGGTACATGAACTCCTTGGTGCCGCGCTGGCTGATCTTGCGCGTCAGGTAGTCCACGGGCACGTCGAGCGCTTCGGCCAACTCGGGGATGCGCTCGGGATTGGCCAGCAACTCCTGCGGGTTGCCCCACACCGATTCCACCGGCGTCGACACCGCCAGCGGCTCGCCGTTGCGGTCGGTGATCATGCCGCGCGACGTCGGGATCGCGATCTCGCGCAGGATCCGCTCGTCGCCCTGCTTGCGGTAGAACTCGTTGTCGACGACCTGCAGGTGGAACGCGCGCCCCACCAGCGCCACCGAGCACAGCGCCATGGCGCCGCCAACCATCATCACGCGGCTGCGGACGTTGTAACGCATGCGCGTGCGCACGCCGCCCTGGCGCGCGGCGAAGCGCGTCTTCAGGCGCTGCCACGGCGTGGCACCGTCGGCGCGATGCGGGGGACGGCCGGGCACGCGGGTCACGGACGCACCACGACGGTTTCGTCGGCTTCGGGGAAGCGCATGCCCAGGCGGTCACGCGCGACCTGGTCGATGCGGTTGCTCTCGGCCCACGTGGCCTGCTCCAGCTGCAACCGGCCGAAGTCGATGTTGAGCTCGTCGCGCGCCTTCTCCAGCGCGGTCAGCTCGACGAACAGCTGGCGATGGCGGTGGCGCGCGTGCACCACCGCCAGCGCGGACACCACGTTGGCGGCGATCAGCACGGTCAGCAGCAGGCGCAGGCTCATGCGGCGCCTCCGCCGGTGTCCAGCCGCTCGGCGATGCGCAGCACGGCGCTGCGTGCGCGCGGGTTGTCACCGGTTTCGTCGGCCTGGGCCTTCATCGCCGCGCCGATCGCGCGCAGCGTGGGCACGAAATCGTCGGCCTGCGGCAGCCGCCGGTTGGCCGGCGGCGCCTTGGCATGGCGCGCGATGAACTGCTTGACGATGCGGTCTTCCAGAGAGTGGAAGCTGATTACCGCCAACCGGCCGCCGGGCTTGAGCCGCGCCAGCGCGGCGTCCAGGCCCGTTTCCAGGTCGGCCAGCTCGCGGTTGATGAAGATGCGGATGCCCTGGAAGCTCCGGGTGGCGGGGTGGCGGCTCTTACCAGGCACGGTCTGCTCCCCGCGCGGCATGACCCGTGCGATCAGGCCCGCCAGCTGCGCGGTACGCGTCAGCGGCTCGGCATCGCGCTGGGCGACGATGGCCCGCGCGATGCGGCGGCTCATCCGCTCCTCGCCGTAGGTCCACAGGACGTCGGCGATCTCCTGCTCGGTCGCCTCGGCCAGCCACTGCGCGGCGCTGATGCCGGAGTCCGGGTCCATGCGCATGTCCAGCGGGCCGTCCTTGCCGAAGCTGAAACCGCGCTCGGCGACATCCAGCTGCGGCGACGACACGCCCAGGTCCAGCAGCACGCCATCCAGCCCGCCGGCGGTCGCGTCCCAGCGGGCGAGGTCGGCGAAGCTGCCGCGGAAGATGGACACGCGCGGGTCCGCACCGAACTCGCGTTCGGCCACGGCAATCGCCTCGGGGTCCTTGTCCATCAGCAGCAGCCGGCCTCCGGGGCCGAGTTGGTCGAGTACGCCGCGCGCATGCCCGCCGCGGCCGAACGTGCCATCCAGGTAGGTTCCGTTCCCGTCCACGCGCAGGCCGTCCAGGACCTGCGAGAACATCACGGGAAGGTGGCCGGAGGGCGCCGAGGCGCGGTCCACGCCACCGCCCGTCATAGCTGCAGGTCGAGCAGGTCCTCGCTCAGATCCTCGTCAGTGATGGTCTGACGGATCTGCGCGTGGTGCGCCTGCTCGCTCCACAACTCGAACTTGTCGCCCATGCCCAGCAGCACGGCCTTCTTCTCGATGCCCACCGCGGCGCGGTGGCTGGCCGGCACGGTGATGCGGCCATTGCCGTCGGGTTCGACGAAGGTGGCCGCGCCGACCAGCTTGAGCTGCATCACGCGGCTGGTCTTCTTGGCCTTGGGCAGCTTGTTGACCTGGTCGCGCACGCGCTCCCAGACCTGCTGCGGGTAGAGGTAGAGGCAGCCGGACTCGAAGGGGTTGTAGGTGATCACCAGGCGGTTGCCACAATCGCGCGCGACGACGTCACGGTGGGCGGTGGGCACCGCCAGCCGGCCCTTGTCGTCGATCGTGATCGCGGTCTCGCCCTGGAACATTGAGCACCTGTGGGAGCCCGCCTCTACCGGGCGGGTCTGCCTGTCGATGGAAACGCCCCGAATGAGCGACTCCGGCCACGGAAAACCACAAAAACCCCGGTTTCCCCTCGGAAGCCCACCTTAGGCACGCCCCACAGGGTTGTCAACAACTTTCAGGGTGGGTTTTCACTAGGCGCGTCAATGACTTGCAGCGAACTTCAGAGTCTTATTCAAGACTTATCCACTAACCGTTGTTTCGTCTCATTTTTTGAGATATCCACAGGCTTGGACGCCGTCACGTGGCATTCACGGGAATCGGCCGAAGGGGTTGGTGCGCCGCAACAAGGTGGTCGGCGGCGCCCGGGCATCGCGGTCGACTTCATCCGCAGTTGGCTGAACGGGGATGCGAACTGTGATCGCGGCTGAAGCCGCTCCTACAGGAGCGCGCGAACGGCCCCTAGGGCTGCATCGCGAAAACTGCGCGGTCCCCGGGTTCGAGGCTCACGCAAACCCCCGGCCGCGCTACGCGCATCCGGGCCGCGGAGTTCGAGAAAAGGTGGCGGAGCCGGCCGATAAGCCGGGTTCTGTCGTGGGCAGCCATTCCTCTAGGCGCCGCGTCACCGCGACGCTCAAGCAACCTACCCGGAGGCACCGCGGGCCGCGGCATTGCCTCCCTATTTGGTCTTGCTCCCGGTGGGGTTTGCCGTGCCGGTCTGTTGCCAGACTCGCGGTGCGCTCTTACCGCACCGTTTCACCCTTGCCTGTGCCCTCGCGGGCCATCGGCGGTCTGCTCTCTGTTGCACTTTCCGTCGGGTCGCCCCGCCCAGGCGTTACCTGGCACCGTGCCCTGTGGAGCCCGGACTTTCCTCGGCATGCTTGCGCATGACGCGGCTGCCTGGCCGACTCCGCCGGGGGCGATTGTACGGGAGCGGGTGCTCCAACGCGGCGGACACTGCAATCCAGTTCAGTGGGCTGAACGCGCTGGCATGCCGGGGCCTACCCGACCTTTCCTATTCCCTGTTGCCCATCCCCGCTTCACCCCCGTAAAGCGCCTTGCGCGGCGCACCGGTCAACTCGGCCGCGAGCTTCGCGGCGGTCGACGGCGGCAGGTGCGCGGCCAGCGTCGCGTACACGCGCCGGCCTTCGGTGATGCGCGCATCGGCGTCCTCGCCGGCGCCCTGCACCATCACCACGAACTCGCCCTTGCGCTGGTTCGGATCGGCGCCGACCTGCTCGACCAGATCGCCCAGCGTCTCGCCCAGCACGGTCTCGAACAGCTTCGTCAGCTCTCGCGCCAGCACCGCGGGGCGCTCGGGCCCGAACGCGGCGGCCATGTCGGCCAGCGACTCCTCGATCCGGTGTCCCGATTCGTAGAACAGCAACGTTCGCGGCTCCGACACCAGCCGTGCAAGCCGGTCGCGTCGGGCCGCCCCCTTCGCGGGAAGGAAGCCCTCGAACACGAACCGGTCCGACGGCAGCCCGGCCACACTCAGGGCGGCGATGGCCGCGCACGCACCCGGCACCGGCGATACGCGCAGCCCGGCCGCGCGCGCGGCACGCACCAGCCGATAGCCTGGATCGCTGACCAGCGGGGTGCCGGCATCCGATACCAGCGCCAGCGAGTCGCCTTCCTCCAGGCGCCGCACCAGTGACGCGGCCTGCGCGTCCTCGTTGTGCTCGTGAAGCGCCAGCAGCGGACGCTCCAGGCCGAAGTGGGACAGCAACTGCCGGGTGTGCCGCGTGTCCTCGGCGCAGATCGCGTCGACCGTGCGCAGCGTTTCCAGTGCGCGGACGGACAGGTCGCCCAGGTGGCCGATCGGGGTGGCGACGACATACAACGTGCCGGCCTTTGGCGGTGCGCCTGTCTGCATCGTGCTTCCACGTGGGGGATGGGTAGAATCGTACCCCTTTCACGCAAACGCCCCCGAGGCGACGATTGCCGATGAGCCCTTCGATGACACGCGCTACCCCGCTCGCCGTGCGCACGGTGCTGGCTGCACTGGTGCTGGGACTGCTCGCCGGTTGTGGCGCGGTCGCCACCCGCACCGCACCCGCGCCCGAACCGGTGGTGCAGAGCCCGGTGATCGCCGAGGCTTCGCAACTGGCGCGTGATGCCGCCGGCCAGGCCGGCACCGAGCGGACGAGGACCGAGGCGCGGATCGGCGCCCTGCTCTCGCAGCTGGACGACGAAACGCTGGCGCGCGAAGCCGCGGCCATGCCCGAGGGCGACCCGCTCTACAACTACGCCGGGCGCGCGCTGCTGCGTCGCGGGCTGCCGCTGCCGCGGCCGTTCGACCGCGGGCAGTGGCAGTTCGATGCCGGCAACCGGCCGCCCGCCGACAGCGACGGCTACCGCCCCCCGACGCGCCTGGCCGTGCTGCTGCCGCTGTCGGGCGACCTGGCGACGGCCGCGTCGCCGGTACGCGACGGCCTGCTGGCCGGCTACTACGGCGAGCGCCGCCGTCGCCCGGAAATCACCTTCATCGACACCCACGGCACCGCCGGCGGCACCCTGTCGGCGTACGACCGCGCAGTGACGGGCGGCCATGACTTCGTGGTCGGCCCGCTCGGCCGCGACGAAGTGGACGCGCTGTTCGGGCGCGGCACGCTGCAGGTGCCGGTGCTGGCGCTCAATCGCGGCACCGTCGCACCGCCGGCGGGCAACGCCAGCTTCGCGCTGTCGCCGGAAGACGAAGGCGCGGCGGCCGCCGACTACCTGCTCGACCGCGGCGCTCAGCGCGTGCTGGCGGTGGGCGGCGAGTCCGATACCCAGCAGCGCGCCATTGCGTCCCTGCGCGAACGCCTGGCCGAACGCGGCGGCGTGGTGACCGACGTGGTCGGTTCGCGCACCGAGGACTTCTCGGTGTTCGCGCAGAAGGAAGGCGGCGTCGATGCCGTGTTCCTTGCCGTGCGCGGCGAGGATGCGCGTGGCGTGGTGCCGAAACTCGCGATGGCCGGCCTGGCCGGCAAGCCGCGCGTGGCAACCTCGCAGCTGCTGTCGGGCACCGGCAACGCCGAAGAGGACAGCGTGCTCGACGGCATCGCGTTCCCGACCATCGCCTGGAACAACCGCAGCATCCGTGGACTGCCCGGCGTCGAGAGTGCGGCGGCCAAGCTGCCGACCGCCAAGGGCGGCGGCGCGCGGCTGTTCGCGTTCGGTTTCGATGCGTGGCTGCTGACCGCCTACCTCGAACACCTCGCACTGAGCGCCGACGGCCGTGTCGACGGCGCGACCGGCACCCTGCGCATCGATGGCTTCGGCCAGGTGCAGCGCACGCCGGCGTGGTCGACCTTCATCGGCGGCCGCCAGGTGCCGCTGGCCGGTGCCGAGCGCTGACACACGCGACACCGGGGCCGCGGTCGAGGCCGCGGCCTGCGCATACCTGAAACGCGCCGGCCTGCGCGAGATCGCGCGCAACGTCGGCTACCGCTTCGGCGAACTCGACCTGGTGATGTGGGACGCGACCGGACGGTCGGAGGCGCTGGTGTTCGTCGAGGTCCGCCATCGCCATGACGATGCGTTCGGCGGCGGCGCGGTCTCGGTGACGCCTGCCAAGCGGCGTCGGCTGGTACGTGCAGCGCAAGCGTTCCTGCAGTCGCACCTCCGCTATGCGGACGCGTCGTGTCGGTTCGACGTGGTCGAAGCTTCGGGTGGCGCCGATTCGCCGCGTTTGAACTGGCTGCGCGATGCATTCCGTGCCGACGACTGCTGACAGGACCGCGGCCCGACCATGACGTTACCCGACACCCTGCTGCGCGAACTCGCCGACCTGCTCGGCGACGGCCTGCGCACCGACCCCGGCGAGCGTGTCGGCTACGGCTACGACAACTCCCGGCGCGAGGCGCTACCCGATGCGGTCGCCTTGCCGCGCGATCGCACGCAGGTGCTCGAGCTGGTCCGCGCCTGCCGCCGCCACCGCGTACCGGTGGTGGCCCGCGGCCGCGGCACCAACACGACGGGTGCCGCGGTGCCGGTCGACGGGGGCGTGGTGGTCTCGTTCGAACGCATGGACCGCATCCTCGACATCCGCCCGGGCGACCGCTGCGCGGTGGTCGAGCCGGGCGTGCTCAACGGCGACCTGCAGGCCGCGCTCGCGCCACCCGGGCTGTTCTGGCCACCGGATCCCACGAGCGCGGCGTTCAGCACCGTCGGCGGCAACCTCGCCTGCAACGCTGGCGGCCCGCGCGCGGTGAAGTACGGCGCCAGCCGCGACAACGTGCTGGCACTGACCGCCGTGACCGGCGCCGGCGAACTCATCACCAGCGGCACCGCCACCACCAAGGGCTCGACCGGCCTGGACCTGCACCGGCTGCTGGTCGGCAGCGAGGGCACACTCGCGCTGATCGTCGAAGCCACCCTGCGGCTCACGCCCGCGCCATCGGCACGACGCGCGTTGCGCGCGATCTATCGCGATGTCTCGAGTGCGGCACAGGCCGTGGCGCGACTGATGGCGCAGCCCGTTACACCGTCGATGCTGGAGTTCATGGACGCGCACGCCGTGCGGCTGGCACGCGATGTCGGCGGCGCCGACCTGCCACCGCACGCGGGAGCGCTGCTGATGATCGAGGCCGACGGCGACGCGGCCCGCCTGCCGCACGACATCGAGGCCCTGATGCGCGCCGCCGGTGGCGATGGCCTGGTGTCGCTGGACGATGCCGCCGACGAGGCCGCGCGCACGCGGCTGTGGGCCGCTCGCAAGGCGTTGTCGCCGGCGCTGCGCACGCTGGCGCCGGGCAAGATCAACGAGGACGTGGTGGTGCCCGTATCGCGCATCCCGCAACTGGTCGACGGGGTGCAGGTGCTGGCACGCGAGTTCGACCTGCCGATCGTCTGCTTCGGCCATGCCGGCAACGGCAACCTGCACGTCAACCTGATGTACGACCCGGCCGATGCGTCGCAGTCGCGGCGCGCGCAGGCGGCGCTGGCGCGGGTGTTCGCGCTGGCGATCTCGCTGGGCGGCACGCTGTCGGGCGAACACGGCATCGGCCTGGCCAAGCGCGATTTCATGCCGCAGGCGGTGGATGTGCCGACGCTTGCGCTGATGCGACAGATCAAGGCGGTGTTCGACCCGGACGCCATTCTCAACCCGGGGAAGCTGCTGCCGCCGGCCTGAGCGGGTGGGCCGATCAGCGCTGAGCGGACGTGGATCGCGACTGACGTCGCTCCCCAGGTCAGCTCTCGAAATGCGAGTAGCCGGTGCGACACGGCCGCCACGCGGTCCCGTCGGCATATGACGCATGCACGCCTTCGCCTCCTTCGACGCGACCGATTCGGGTGATCCCCAGGCCCAGGCTGGAGGCCAGCGACGCGATGCGATCACGCGCGTGTAGGGGCGCGGTAAAGCAGAGCTCGTAGTCGTCGCCCCCGGTGGCCTGCAGGGTACGTCGCATCTCCGTGTCGAACGTCGCCTGCAACGGGTCGGATGCCGGCAGCGCATCCACGTCGATATGGATCGAGACGCCGCTGGCCCGGGCGACGTGTCCGACGTCGGCCAGCAGCCCGTCGGAGATGTCGATGGCGGCGTGGGCAATGTCGACCAGCGCGAGTCCGGCATCAACACGTGGCGTGGGCCGGTGCAAGCGCTGCGTCAA
>Ga0156347_1091_pt1 | contig 9214 bp, 11 predicted proteins | sample RifOxyA1_FD_107994 | JGI IMG/M metagenome (GOLD analysis project Ga0156347, IMG submission 107994) | Xanthomonadales bacterium RIFOXYA1_FULL_69_10 | reverse complement strand
CCCCACGCAAAAAACGGCGACCCTCGGGTCGCCGTTTTTCTATCCGCTTCTGCACTGCAACCGTGGAATCACTCCTGCACTGCTTCTGTAGGAGCGGCTTCAGCCGCGATGCGCAGCCACCACACCTTTGTAGGAGCGACGTGAGTCGCGATCGGGAACCGGGACGGCTGCGCGGGTCGCGCCTTACGTAGCTCCTACAACGCAGCCCGTGCATCGCAGCCGATCCCTGGCATCGCAGCCGTCCGTAATCGCGATCGCGGCTGAAGCCGCTCCTACAGGGATCCGCGGTCAGCGCTGCATCACCACGTCCATCTCGGGCTTGGCGATCTTCGCCACCGCAGCCGCGGACCAGTTGGTCATGCGGATGCAGCCGTTGGATTCGGTCTTGCCGATCTTGGACGGCTCCGGGGTGCCGTGGATGCCGTAGTGCTCCTTGGTCAAGTCGATCCAGGTGGTGCCGACCGGGTTGTTCGGGCCGGCCGGGATCTCGGCCTTCTCGTCGTCCGGGTCGGAGCCGGCAATCAGCTCGGGGTCGTAGTGCCACACCGGGTCGCGCGCGACGCCAGTGACCTTCCAGTCGCCGATGGGCAGCGGGAACTGCGCGCTGCCGGTGGTCACCGGAAACTGCGCCACGACCTTGCCGCCTTCATCGTGCAGCCGGAGCACGGCGTCGGATTCATCGACCACGATCTTCGACGCGGCCGGCAGGCGCGCGGCCGGCGCGACGTAGGGCACGGTGATCGTCTCGCCCGCTTCGAACGATGCGTCCGGGTTGAGCTCGGCCAGCAGCGCCGGGTTGGCATGGAACTGCTCGCCGATCTTTTCCTCCACCGAGGTGTAGGGCAGCGCGTCTTCCTTCGCCATGTCCTCGGGCTCGTCCGGCGTATCGCGGAACGGGCCGGCGACATCGTCGGCGGTCAGCGTGTACTCGACCAGGATCGGCGCGTCGTCTTCGTTGAGCTTGGCCCAGGTGGCGTCGTCCGGCGTCTCGCCGACCGTCAGGTCGTGCGCCTCCTGGAACGCGGCCAGCGCGCGGCGGGTGTTGCTGCCGCCCTTGCCGTCGATCTCGCCGGGCGAGAAGTGCGCGCGCTCCAGCAGCACCTGCAGGCGCAGCGGGCTGTCGTCGGCTAGGTCGGCATCAGCCGCTGCCGTCTTGCCCGGCGGCGCGATCTCGGGCTCGGCCTCTGCCTCGGCCGGGTCCTGCGCATTGCCGGCGGTGCCGCCGGGCGCCACCGGCAGGGTCGAGGACGGACCGCCGCGCGCGCCCGGGACGCCAGGCGCCTCGCCGCTGGCCATCGCGCCGGAGGCATCGCCGGCGATCGGCTGGCCGTCCGCGGCGACGCGGGTGTCGGCCGGAGCGGCCGTATCGGTGGCGGCGCGCGTGGCCGGGTCGACGTCGCAGGCGGCCAGCGCGGCGGGCAGCAGCGCGCACATCACGGCGCGCGCCAGCAGGTTCGGGGTCGGTCGGGTCATGGTGTGTCCGGCGGTCGATTAGGAACCGGCATGGTCGGCAACGCGCTGGCGGCGGCGCGTGAATCCATGGGTATGCACCTGAACGGCCCGGGTCACGCGGCCCGGGTCACATCTGCCCCGTTGGGCCGTGTCTACTACCGACTCCACTGCGAAACGCCGACATGATGCCCAGCGCCCTGCACGACCTCATCCACCGCGACTTCGCCTCCGCCCGCGGCGGCAACGTCCATGCGTTCGAACGCATGGTGGTCGCCACGCAACGCATGGTGGCCAGCGTGGCATTGGCGGTGACGCGCGATGTCGCCACCAGCGAGGACGTCGCACAGGACACGTACCTGCGCGCCTGGCAGCACCTGGGCGGGATGCAGCACCCCGACAGCTTCCTGCCGTGGCTGCGGCAGGTGGCGCGCAACCGCGCCATCGACCACCTGCGCGCGTCCCAGCCCGCGGCCGACGCGGGTGTCCTGGACGTGCTGCCCGCCGGCGACGACACGCCCGAGCAGGCGCACGACCGCCATGTCCACGCCGACGCGCTGGCGCAGGCACTGGACGCCCTGCCCGAGGACACGCGCGACGTGCTGCTGCTGTACTACCGCGAGGGCCAGAGCAGCCAGGCGGTGGCGGCGTTGCTGGGCCTGAGCGACGCGGCCGTGCGCAAGCGCCTGCAGCGCGGGCGCGACAGCCTGCGCGCGGACGTCCTGCAACGCCTGGGCGAGACGGCGACCCGTTCGGCGCCGGGCTTGGTGTTCACCGCGACCGTCGCCGCCGGCCTGACCGCGGGCACGCCGCCCGCAGCGGCCACGGCGCTTACTGCCGGGGCCGTCGCCCAGTCACTGCCGAAACTGGCGCTGGCGACGGTCGGCGCACTGGCGGCGGTCATCGTGGTGATGCTGGGCGGCATCGCGTGGGAGATCCGCGATGCACTGCGCCGCACATCCGACCCGCGGCGGCGGCGCACGCTGGTGGTCAACGGCGTGGTGTGCGGCGCATTGATGGCCGGCTACGTGGTCGCGCTCGCGTGGTCCAGGCAGCAGGGCTGGAGCGACGCGACGGTCCTCACCGTGGCGGTGGTGGTGTCGCTGCTGATCGTCGTGCTGGCGTTGCAGCGGGCGCGGCTGGTGAAGGGCGACAAGCGCTGAGACTCGTGCGCAAGCGCCAATGACCCCGGATGCGTGCCCTTCACGGCGCAGCGCCTGCAATCGGCGCATGCCGCGTCATCGTCCCGCGCTCATCGTCATCGGCTTCGCGCTTGGACTGGCGTCCTGCGCTCAACCCGAGCGAAGGCCGCCTGCCCCCACGCCTCCGCCCTTTATTGAGGCCACGCCGGTGCAGCTCACCGTGCAGGCGGGCATGAACGAGACGTGGAACGCCATCGGTCAGCTACTGGTGGACATGCCCGGCGTCACCTGGGAGGGGCGCTCGCAGATGATGGGGTTGAACGCGGTGCGCTACCGCGGCGAGTCGCTGCTGGTGCTGACGCGCGCGGTGCCGGCGTCGGCGACGGTGCGGACGCTAACGACGGAAGTCACCGTGGCCACGCAGTCGGGCAAGCGCCTCCACAGCGCGGCGGCCGCCGACCTCATGCTGCGCCTGGCGCGCGCGTTGCCGGCGGAGCTCGAGCGGGTGAAGGCGGGCCTGGAGGAACAGGCGGCCGGGAAACGGTGAGCCGCGGTTCCGCCAGGGGCTTTACTCGCCCCGCACGCGCAACGTCAGCCCACGCAGGAAGTAGCGCAGCAGCTGGTCGCCGCACAGGCGGAAGTTCTTGTGCCCCGGCTGGCGGAACAGCGCCGACAGCTCCGGCTTGGTCACCGGGCGGCCGGCGGACGCGAAGATGTCCACCAGGTCGACGTCCTTCAATTCGAACGCGACGCGCAGCTTCTTCAGCACGGCGTTGTTGTTGATGCGCTTCTCCGGCGGCCGCGGCGGCGCGTCGCTGCGGGCGCCGCGCAGGTGCACCACCAGGCCGTCGAGGAACAGGCCGAGCAGGCGGTCGTCGAGGGGCGCGAAGCCGGGCTCGTCCTCGCGCAGCAGGTAGGCCTGCACCTCGTCCCGCTCAAGCACGACGGTCGGGTCGGCGTACTGGACGAGGTTGGCGACGTGGGCGTCGCCGAGGTCGAGCATGTAGCGCACGCTGCGCAGGACGTCGTTGTTGATCATGGTTCGGGCGGTGCAGCCGGTGGGGATGCGCAGGATACGCGGCGGCGGGCGGCGGGGCTCCGGGAGCTCTCCTGCCGTTACCAACTCAAGCCGTCATTCCCGCGCAGGCGGGAATCCAGTGTCTTGCTGTTCCGGTGAGCGCCGCGAAAGCGGTTGGTACACGCGTGAGGCGCGGTGCCCGGCTCGTGCGTGTTCGAGCCTGGCACTTGCGACTTAAGCCTTCATCGGTGAGGCGCGCGAGCATGGAACGACAGGTCCTGGGCCTCATGGATGAGGCATCGAGCCTCGAGGCCGAGGCTCCTTGCCCCATGCGCGACACCTGCACTGTCACGCGTGAGGCTCTGCGGGTCGCCGCCGGGCTGGCGAGGCTCACGCACCAGGCGCGCGGGGAGACCGGTCAGGCCTTGGGGCTCGTGCCTGAGGTTCGGGGCCTCATCGGTGCGGCGCTGCGGCCCAGGTGACGCGTGATTTCTCTCGCCGTAGTCCGAAGAGACGGAAGTGAACCTGACCCCATTCGGTTGTTGAAACCCGTAGCCCGGGTAAGGCCGTAGGCCGCACCCGGGATTGCCGCGAAGTGATGCATGACGACCCCGGGTGCGCTGCGCTTACCCGGGCTACGGCAGCCGCGTGGCATCGATGGGCGGGTCGCCCCAGTCGGGAGGGAGGTCGCCGCGTTGGACGTAGCGGTGGAACGTCGAGTGCGGCCAATCGCGCACGCGGGTGACCCGCCCATGCTTGACCGGGTTGATGTGGACGTAGTCCACGCAGGCGGCGAGCGAGGACGCGCAGCGCACCGTGTGTTCCCAGAACCGGGATTGCCATGGCGACCGCGCGCCGGGTTCGCACACGCGGCGGGTAAAGCCCTTCTTGATGTCCTGCCACAGGCGCGAATAGTCGCCGCGCCCGTCGCGCATCCGCAGCACGGCATGCAGGTGGTCGGGCATGACGACGGCGGCAACCACGTCGTGGGGCACGCGGCCCGTGGCCGCGCGCCACGCCGCGCGCAGGTCGTCGATCCGATCGGTCAACAACGCACTGCGCCGGTCGCGCAGGGTCACCGTGAAAAAGAAGGTCCCGTCCGGGACCCGCATGCGTCGATACCCCACCATCCCCGCCTCCTTGCGGTCGTTTTTGTAGCCCGGGTAAGCCGCAGGCCGCACCCGGGATTGCCTCGATGTGATGCATGACGACCCCGGGTGCGCTGCGCTTACCCGGGCTACGCTGGCTTACCCGGGCTACGCTGGCTCTGATCCCTTTTTGTCGGGTGTTCCCTTTCAACTGCCGAACAGTAATCGCGCAGAGGATTGGTTGACCGGATCAGCGGTGACGATGCCGCCTTTGAACCGACCTGCTACCTGGTACCGATGCTGCATGCTTCTCAGGCGCGGGCCAAACCTGTCGCGCAGAAGTAATGCGGCATCTTTGACGTGAGAGTTGGCAACGAATGTATGGCAGTACACATAGCAAGCAATGGGCATAAGAATTCCCGACGTGATCAAGTCACTTGCTTGCAATCCCGCGTGATTGCCACTGTGCCCGAAGAGCGGCACCTCTTTGATATGCCGGTAGGTTGGGCCGAGAGAGTGGATCTGTGTAAAAACAGCGTGTGCAACCGGCTCGTTCAACTGCTTGGTTCTTGAGTCGGCGATACAGACACCCAAGCTGCCTACATCGGAGAGGAGGTTGTCAAACGTGGCCGTGAGCGCTTGGACAGAGTAGGTGTAGATGGCACGAGCGTTGATGGTCTGTCCTGGTTGCTTGACCCATACTCGTGCCGCCAGCTTCCCTCCTCGAGACTCGACGAGCTGGAGCAATTCACCCATGAACATGAGTGCGTGACGCCGCTCATTTCTACTTCGGGACATCGCGCTCTTCTTGAGGTCGCTTCCTTTTATTTCTGGAAGGATCCAGTCGAGATGTCTACGAAGTTCCGGATGCCGCAGCCTCGGGTAGAAGCGACGCTTCAGGGTAAGAAACTCGGCCGTGAACGATCTAATGTGGTCCGAATGCAGGATCAGCCCAGCGAGGATGAAAACAGGCTGATCATTAGGCCGAGCAGGACTTGCCAGTCCAGCTAGGTCTCCAGCCTCGTCTACGTACATCACGTACAAGGTCACTCCCCCTGAAACAACTAAGGCCACCCGATGGGTGGCCTTAGGACTTGCCGCCCTGACCATGGGTCAGAGACAGCGACTAGCAAATTGCTAGGCGCATTTAACGGCCGTTATTGGCGAATGTCAATACGCTAGGTACTGACGAAAGTTGGTCCCATACAGCTGACGTATGACTGCCACGAAAAGGCCGGTACCAAGCCGGCTCTTTAAACAATCCTTATGCATCAATGGCTTATGTAGGTCAGCTTAGGACCGAACCCTGCGGCCCGCGCCGTGTGAGAGAGCGAGGCACCTACCTCACCCGCACTTGCTATACCCACAATTCAAGCAAGTAGCACACCCATCCATCACCACCACCGCCTTCGTGCTGCACTTGTGGCACATGGTCGCGCTGGGCGGGAAGGCGACGCCGCCGTCGCCGGTGACTTCCACGTCTTCGCGGCGGGCGTCGGGGCGGACCTTGGGTTCGGGGAACAGCTCGCCGCTGGCATCGTCGCCAGCCGGGACGCCTACGTCAGAGTTTTTTTTTGAGTCGAGCGCGGCGAACGCGGCGCGCTTCTCGGCGATCAGCGCGCGCTGGGCGTCGGACATTTCCGGGTCGTGCATCATGCCGATCGACTTGAGGTGGTCCTCGACGATGCTGCCCAGCTCGGCGACCAGGGACGGCATGTACACGCCGCCGGCCTTGAAGTAGCCGCCCTTGGGGTCGAACACGGCCTTCATCTCGTCGACCAGGAAGGTGACGTCGCCGCCCTTGCGGAACACCGCGGACATGATGCGCGTCAGGGCCACGATCCACTGGAAGTGGTCCATGTTCTTGGAGTTGATGAAGATCTCGAACGGGCGGCGGTGCTCGTGTTCGCTGCCGGCGTTGAGCACGATGTCGTTGATGGTCACGTACAGCGCGTGCTCGAACAGCGGCGACTTGATCTTGTAGGTGGAGCCGATCAGCACCTCGGGGCGCTCGATCTTCTCGTGCATCTGGATGACGTTGGCCGTGGGCTGGGCGGCTTCGGCGGCCTGGCGGGTCACGGCCTCGGCCTGGGCGGCCTGCTTGGCGCGCTCTTCCGGGGTGACGACGCTGTAGCCCTTGATTTTCTTGTCGATCTTGACGGCCATCGGCCCTGCTCCTGATGCGGTAGTGCGATGCGGTGTGGTGGTGCGTGCTGCGCTCCGGGGCCGACCCGGGCCGCCCTCCCCGGCATGCGGGGAGGGCGGGTGTCACGGTGCCGGATCAGCGCGTGGCGGATGCCGACTTGCGCGCGGTCTTGCGTGCGGCCGGACGCTTGGCGGCGGCCTTGCGGACCGGTGCCTTGGCGGCGGTCTTGCGCGGCGCGGCCTTCTTGGCGGCGACCTTGCGGGCCGGCGCCTTCTTGCTCACGGCCTTCTTGCTGGCGACCTTCTTGCTCGCGGTCTTCTTGGTCGCGGTCTTCTTCGTTGCCGCCTTCTTGGCCGGTGCCTTGCGCGCGCGGGTGGCCGCGGCCTTCTTGGCGGCGGTCGAGCGCGTGGCGGCCTTCTTGGCGCGGGTGGCGGCGGCCTTCTTGCCGGCCGTCTTGCGCACGGCGGTCTTCTTCGCCGCGGCCGTCTTCTTGGCGGCCTTGGCGGTCGACTTGCGGGCCGACGTCGCGGCCTTCTTGGTCGCCGACTTGGTGGCCTTCTTCACGGTGCCGGCCTTGCGGGTGGCGACGCCCTTCTTGGCCGAAGCCTTCTTCGCGGTCGATGCCTTCTTGGCGGCGGTCTTGCGCTTGAGGGTGCCGGCTTCCTTCTTGGCGTTCGCACTGGCGGCGGCCAACTTCTTCTTGGCGTTGCCGACCGCCTTCTTGGCGGCCTTGCGCGCGTTCTTGGCGGTCTTCTGTGCCGACTTCACCGCACCTTCGGCGGTGCTGGCGATGACGCCGCCCACGTTGATGGCGGTTTCTTTGACGTTCTCGGCGGCCTGAGACAGGGACGCCGTCACTCCATTGCCGTTGCTCATGAGCCCTCCTGCGGGCGTATTAATTGGCGTTGCAATAGTGGAGGTTGTTTCCACGGAGCGATGCTATACCTGCTTCGTGCGCAAAACACAGTGAATCGATAACGACATCGACCGCCTGCAACCCTTGCCGCACGGGCCGTTGGGAGCAACGCCGACCCCGGCCAGGGTCGGCGCGGGACGGCAAGCCCGTCCCCGCCGTGGTGCGCCGCGCGTGCGGCGGCACCGGTCAGAACTTGCCGTAATAGCCTTCCTTGAGCGCGTCGAACAGGTTGGCGGCGGTGTGCATCTCGCCGTCGTATTCGATCTGCTCGTTGCCCTTGACCTCCACCACCTGGCCGTCGTCGAGCTCGAAGCGGTAGGTGGTGTTCTCCAGGTCCGCCTCCTTGACCAGCACGCCCTGGAAGGCGGCCGGGTTGAAGCGGAACGTGGTGCAGCCCTTCAGGCCCTGCGCGTGGGCGTAGGTGTAGATGTCCTTGAAGTCCTCGTACGGGTAATCCGTCGGGACGTTGGCGGTCTTGGAGATGGAGCTGTCGACCCACTTCTGCGCGGCGGCCTGCACGTCCACGTGCGCCTTGGGGGTGATGTCGTCGGCGCTGATGAAGTAGTCGGGCAGCTTGGCGGCGGCGTCATCGGAGAACGGCATCGCCTTGGGGTTGACCAGCTCGCGGTAGGCCAGCAGCTCAAAGGAGAAGACGTCGACCTTTTCCTTGGACTTCTTGCCTTCGCGGATCACGTTGCGGCTGTAGTGGTGCGCGAAGGACGGCTCGATGCCGTTGGACGCGTTGTTGGCCAGCGACAGCGAGATGGTGCCGGTCGGCGCGATCGAGCTGTGGTGGGTGAAGCGCGCGCCGGTCTCGGCCAGCTCGGCGGCCAACTCAGGCGCGGCCTCGGCCACGCGCTGCATGTAGCGCGAGTATTTGGCGTGCAGCACGCGGCCCTTGATGCACTGGCCGATCTTCCAGCCGTCCTTCTTCATCTCCGGGCGCTTGCGCAGCATCTCGGCGGTGACTTCGAAGTCCTCGTCCATGATCGGCGCGGGGCCCTTTTCCTTCGCCAGCGCCAGGCCGGTTTCCCAGCCGGCGATCGCCATCTCGCGGGCGATGCGCTCGGTGAACTCGCAGGACGCGGCCTCGCCGTACTTCATGCGCAGCATGGTCAGCGTGCTGCCCAGGCCCAGGAAGCCCATGCCGTGGCGGCGCTTGCGCAGGATCTCGGCGCGCTGCTGCTCCAGCGGCAGGCCGTTGACCTCCACCACGTTGTCGAGCATGCGGGTGAACACGCGCACGACTTCCTTGTACTCGTCCCAGTCGAACTCGGCCTTGTCGGTGAAGGCGTTGCGCACGAACTTGGTGAGGTTGACCGAGCCCAGCAGGCACGCGCCGTACGGCGGCAGCGGCTGCTCGCCGCACGGGTTGGTGGCGCGGATGGTCTCGCACCACCAGTTGTTGTTCATCTCGTTGACGCGGTCGATCAGGATGAAGCCCGGCTCGGCGTA
>Ga0156347_1139_pt6 | contig 9437 bp, 8 predicted proteins | sample RifOxyA1_FD_107994 | JGI IMG/M metagenome (GOLD analysis project Ga0156347, IMG submission 107994) | Xanthomonadales bacterium RIFOXYA1_FULL_69_10 | reverse complement strand
GCTACATCGGGACCGACATGGTGATGGCGGTACCGGAGGAAATCCGCGAGAAGATCGTGGCGCAGATCCCCACCGGCCGGCTCGGCACGCCCGATGAGATCGCCTACGCGGTGGGCTTCTTCATTCCCGACGAGGCCGGCTGGATTACCGGCGCCAACCTGTCGGCCAACGGTGGCCAGTACATGGGCTGGTAGGCACCACGCCTGCGGGAGCGGCTGCAGCCGCGTCGAACCTCAAGCGGTTCGCGCGGCGGACCGCCCTGGCTGCACCACGTCTGCGCCCTTCGAGCGTGATTCCGCCAGAAGTTGCAAGGTCCGCCCCCCTGCGCCATGCTGCGGAGCATCACGATTTAGAGCCTTGGCTCCATGCCCTCGATGCGCGTCATCAAGAAGTACCCCAACCGGCGTCTCTACGACACGGAGATTTCCAGCTACATCACGATCGAGGACGTGCGACAGCTCATCGTCGACGGCGAGGACTTCGAGGTGCGCGACGCGCGGTCCGGCGAAGACCTGACCCGACAGGTGCTGCTGCAGATCATCGCCGAGCACGAGCAGGACGGCGAGCCGATGCTGTCCACGCAACTGCTCAGCCAGATCATCCGCTTCTACGGCGATTCGCTGCAGGGCTTCATGGGCAGCTACCTGGAGCGTTCGATGCAGGCATTCCTCGACCAGCAGCAGCAGTTCCGCAAGCAGGTCGGCGGCATGCTCGGGCAGACGCCGTGGGCGATGATGAACCAGCTGACCGAGCGCAACATGGCGATGTGGAAGGAATTCCAGCAGAACCTGTCGGGCAGCGTCGGGCAGAGCCCGAACTCCACCAAACCCAAGACCGACAAGCGCGAGCGCTGATGGCGGCGGTTGATGTGGCCGCGGACAGCGCGCCGCGGCATGCGCAACGCGTCGCGGTGGTCAGCGGCGGCGTCGGTGGGCTGGGCAGCGAAATCTGCGCGGCACTCGCACGCCAGGGCCATCGCGTCGTGGCCGTGGACCTGCCCGTCGAAGGCGAGCGCCTTGCGCGCTTCCAGCACCAGATCGCCGGGCTGGACGTACAGCTGGAGTCGGTCGACGTCGGAGACTTCGCCGCGTGCGGCTCGCTCGTCCAGCGCATCGAAGGCGAGTGCGGCTCGGTGGATATCCTTGTCAACGCAGCGGGGATCACGCGCGATACCCGGCTGGCGAACATGGACCCCGCGCAGTGGGACGACGTACTCCGGGTCAACCTGGACGGCGTGTTCAACCTCTGCCGGCACGCGGTGACCGGCATGGTCGCTCGCGGCTTCGGGCGCATCGTCAACATCAGCTCGGTCAATGGACAGACCGGGCAGTTCGGCCAGACCAATTACGCCGCCGCCAAGGCCGGCATGCATGGTTTCACCATGGCATTGGCACGCGAGGTCGCCCGAAAGGGCGTGACGGTGAACTCCGTGTCCCCCGGCTACTGCGAAACCGCCATGGTGATGGCCGTGCCTGAAGCGGTGCGCGAGCGCATTGTCGAATCCGTACCCGTGGGCCGGCTGGGCCGGCCACACGAAATCGCGCGTGCGGTGACGTTCCTGACCGCCGACGACGCCGGCTTCATCACCGGCGCCAACCTGCCCGTCAACGGCGGCTTGTTCATGAGCTTCTGAGCGGCCGGGACGGAGACAGGGAGCGAACCCCAGTCGCCTCTAGCCTCTAGCCTCCAGCCCCTCACCGGCAGTACTTCTCCCGGAACTGCTCCGCCTGCGGCATCAGCGACTGCAGCGTCTGCATGCGATTGGCCGGGTCGGGGTGCGTGGATGCGAACTCCGGCGGCCGCTCGCCACCGCCGATCTGCGACATGCGCTCCCACAGCGGCACGGCCTCGTTCGGGTCATAGCACGCCGCAGCGGCCAGCATCAGCCCGACTTCGTCCGCCTGCGTCTCATGGCTGCGGCCGTAGGGCAGCACGAAGCCGTACTGCGCGCCCGCGCCCAGCGCCGCCATCACCGCCTGCTGCTGTTGCGGATCCATCCCACCCACCGCCATGCCGGCCGCGACCTGGCCCATCTGCACCAGCTTCTGTTGCGCCATGCGCTGGCTGCCATGGCGCAGCAGTGCATGGGCGATCTCGTGGCCCATGACCACCGCCATGCCGTTCTCGTTCTCCACGACTGGCAGCAGGCCGGTATAGACCGCCATCTTTCCGCCCGGCAGGCAGAAGGCATTGGCCTGGTCGGACTGGATGACCGCCACGTCCCACTGGAACGATTGGTAGTCGGTCGGCGCCGGCTGCTGGTTGAGCGCGGCCAGTTCCGCCGTGACTTCGGGGACGCGCGCCACCAGCCGCTGCGCGATTTCGCGAACCTGCTGGCTGACCTGTGCGTCGGCGGGCATCAGCGCGCCCTGCGACTGCGCGTCGCCCAGCACCTGGTTGAAGGCCTGAGCGCCCAGCTGCACTTCCTCTTCAGCGGTGGCGCCGTAGCGCGCCTTTTCGCCGGTGTAGGGGTCGACCTTGGCATTGCCGAACCACGACCACGCCGCGTAACCCGCGAACAGGATGAGGATCCACCAGCGCATGCCACCGAAACCCCGGCGGCGCCCACCGTCAGGCGCCTGCCTCCCCACCGATCCGATCCTCATCGCACCGCCCTCGTCGTATTGATAACCGTATGCCGACCCTCACGCGGGCCGGGCGTCGACGCGATCAGATATCGCGCACGACCCGGAATCCGATGCGGGCATTGGTGGTATCGGAAGTGCTGGCGACGCGCCACGCCGAACGCGTCTGCGCCGGCGAACTCGCCCAGGACCCGCCGCGTACCACGCGGGTGCGACAGCCCGGATTGACCCACGCCTGGCCGTCATCCGGCGCCCGGCGATAGGAGTCGTGCCAGCAGTCCGCGACCCACTCGCTGACATTGCCCGCCATGTCGTGAAGGCCGAATGCACCCGGGCGGTAGGCCTCCACCTTGGCCGGCCCCCACGCACCGTCGCCGTAACCATCGAACGCGTTGCGCCATTGCCGTCCGCTGGGCGAGCGGTCGAGCGCGCCGGTGAAATTGCCGGTGCGCTCGGGGGGCGCGCCCTCGCCCCACGGGAAGCGCGATGTGCTGCCGGCGCGCAGCGCATATTCGAACTCGGCTTCGCTGGGCAGCCGGTAACGCTCACCGGTCTGTTCGGAGAGCCAGTCGGCATATGCCATGGCGTCCTGCGCGCTGACGTGGACCACGGGCATGGCGGGGTCGGCGCGGTTGCCCGCGTAGTCGCTGCGCCAATCCACGTTGCTGCGCCGGACGAGGTTGCCACTGCGTTCGTCGTAGGCGATGGAGTAGCCGCGTCGCGTGGCGCGCGGTTCGTAACCGCTGGCGGCCACGAACCGGCCGAACTCGCCCACCGTGACTTCATGCCGGGCCACGGCGAGACCACGCGGGAAGCGGATATTGCGCGCAGGCCGCTCGGCATCCGTCGCATCTGCTTCCGTATCGCCCGCGCCCATCCTGAAGGCGCCATGCGGGATCACGACCAGCTCCGGCCCGCGGCCGCCGTTGCGCAACGCATCGGTAAAGGTCTGCCCGGGACGGAACAGGCCGTAATGGGTCGCAAGGTCGATGCGGGTGCGCAACAGGACCGCGGCCGGATCGCCGGGCGGCGCGATGCGCAGGAGTTCGGCCAGGACCGCGCGTGCATCGCCCAGTCCATCCTCCCGCCCCAGCGCCTCCAGTCCCCGGTCGCGGAGGTCGCCGATGCGGGTGGCGCGCAAGCGCTCGATGCGGTCCCGCGCATGTGGGACCGTCTCGAACTCGGGCCGCACCTTGGCTGCCGCCTGCAGCCAGCGCTCGGCGCTGGCGAAATCGTCGTCCTCGGCGGCGACTTCCGCGCGGCGGATCAGCGCGCTTTCCGACGCGGCGATGCCCTGCATCGCACGCACGTCCCCCGGACGAAGCTCCAACGCCTCCCTGAACCGGGCCAGCGCCCCGCCCTGCCCGTTCTCACCAACCCGCCCGGCGTTGAGGGCTTCCTCGCCCAGGCGGTTGGCGCGCTGCGCCTGGTCGACGGTGTCCAGCCGGGACAGGAAGCGGACGACGGGCTCGCGCTCCGGCGCGACGGTCCGCGCGACCGCGCCGATCTCGTGCGCGGTGCGTAGCGCGGCCGGGGTGCGGTCGATCGCGGCCAGCGCCGCATCACCGCGTGCCAGCAGTGCGCCCACGGCGCGGTCGAGGCCGGCCTGGATATCCGGGTCTTCGGGTGCGTGGCGCGCGAGTGCGACATACAACGGGAGTGCTGATTGCGCGTCGTCGAACAGCCGCCCGGCCTCCAGCGCCTCGTCGGCCTGCGCCTGGAGCGCATCGACACCCTCGTCTTCCACCGGCACCGCCGGCAGCTGCCAGGGCGCCACGGGCGATACGGCCTGGTCGGCGCTGACGGTGACGATCGGCGCGCGAACCTGCGATCGCGCGGCCTCCGGCGCCTGCGCGGTATCGCCTTCGCCCGCGTCGTCGCGCCCGCAGCCGGGCAGCAGCACGGCCAGCGCCAGGCTCGTCCAGACAATGGCGGTCAGGGGTGGGCGCAAACGTCCTCCAGAAGGCTCGGCCCGATGCGTCGCGCGGCGTGCCGGACCCGGGCCGGGTGGACCGTTCCGTAACCGGCGGCGCCGGACGGCCGGCCCGGCGAAAGTAGGCTATTGTCGCCCGCCCCGGCAACCTGCCCGTGAACCCTGGTGTCCCGCCCCGTGCCACGTTGGATCCAAGACCCCACCGAACTCCTCGCGCGTTTCGACACGCCGCCCGCCCGCATCGGACTGGACACCGAGTTCATCCGCGAACGCACGTACTGGCCGCAACTGGCGTTGGTGCAGATCGCGATCGAAACCGGCGACGGCCTCGACATCCTGCTGGTCGACCCGCTTGTACCGGGCATGACCGAGGCCCTCGCCACGCTGCTGGCCGACACCCGCATCCTCAAGGTGATGCACAGCCCCAGCGAGGACCTGGTCGCCTTCAAGCATGCCTGCAATACGGTGCCGCGGCCCCTGTTCGACACCCAGCTGGCAGCCGCGCTGGCCGGCATTGCCGGCGGCATGGGCTACCAGCGGCTGGTCGAAAGCATGACCGGCGTCGCGCTGGCGAAGGGCGAAACGCGCTCGGACTGGATGCGCCGGCCGCTGTCGCCGTCCCAGCTGGAGTACGCCGCCGACGACGTGCGCCACCTGTTCGAGCTGCATGACGCATTGGACGCCGACCTGAACCGCCTAGGCCGCCGTGCCTGGCTGGCCGAGGATGCCGAGCGCACCCTGGCCAATGCCGACAGTGACGATGTCGAGCGCTGGCCGCACCTGTCGCTGCGCAGCGCGCAGTTCCTCGACCTCGGCGCGCAGCGCCGGCTGGTCCGCCTGCTGCGCTGGCGCGACCGCTACGCGCGCGACAACGACCGCCCGCGCACGTGGATCCTCGACAACGAGCTGGCGACCGCGATCGCCCGCGTCCCTCCCGCCGATATCGAAGCGCTGCAGGCGCAGCTAGACGCGCACCCCAAGGCGCCGCGCAAGCTGGCCGACGCGATCTGGACGGCATTGCAGACGCCGCTGCCCGACGAAGTCGACGCGCCGGATGCCAGCGTGTCGGAACGCCGCGACAAGCAGGCACTGCGGCAACTGCAGGACGCCGTTGCGGCCCGCAGCGCCGAACTGGGCTTGCCGGACGGGGTGCTCGCCTCGCGCCGTTGGCTCGAGTCGCTGCTGGACCACGGCGAGTGGCCCGACGCGCTGGCCGGTTGGCGGCGGGAAACGCTGGAGCCCCAGTTGCGCCCGCTGCTGGAGCGCTAGACGCACCACGACCCTGTAGGAGCGGCTTCAGCCGCGATCGGCGTTCCGGTCCAGGCACGCATTGTCCGATCGCGGCTGAAGCCGCTCCTACAAGGGTCCGCCGACGGGTTGGCATCGTTGCGGACGGGCCGCTAGAATCCAGCCCACGTGGGGCGGTAGCTCAGCTGGGAGAGCGTCGCGTTCGCAATGCGAAGGTCGGGAGTTCGATCCTCCTCCGCTCCACCAATCGAATACCGGAGGCCCCGGCGTCGCGCAGACGCCGGGGCTTTTCGCATGCGCGCTATGCTCGTCCGCATGCCTGATGCCGTGACAGCCCACCTTCGCGCGCGCCGTATTGCCGGCCGCGCATCCGCCTTTCTCGCCCTCGGCCTGTTGGCCACCCTGGTTGCGGTCGCACGGACGCCCGACCCGGCACCTGCGATCGTCGGCATGGACGACCCGGCGCGGTGGACGCCGGGCTTCTGGATCGAACGCGCGGAAGACCCGGACCGACCGCTCGCCCCCGCCAGCGCGATCGAGGACCAGAACGCCCGGCTTCTGCGCGACGACCCGTCCATGCACGACCTCGCCGCTCTGACGCCAGTGTTGGAGCGCGAGCGGGTGCGGGGCTGGATCGAATCGCTCTCGCGCCGCCCGACCGCCCCGCGCTATGACGCAACGGGAACGCAGCTGACCGCGACGGCATTGGAAGACCTGGTCGATGCCCTGGCGTTGGACGCCATCCCCGCAAGCCAACCGACGCGATATGGACTGGTCGTGCGCCGCGCCGCGTTGCGCACGTTCCCAACCGACCGGCGCGCCTTCAGTACGCCGGGCGACACAGACATCGACCGCTTCCAGGAAAGCGCGTTGTTCCCGGGCACCCCCGTGGTGATCGCGCACGGGAGCCGCGACGACGAGTGGTTATTTGTCGTCAGCGAGCGCTACGCCGCATGGTTCGAAGCCCGCCACGTGGCCGAGGGCGACGCGGCAACGGTGCTGGGCTATGCACAGCGCACACCCTACCGGCTGGTGACGGGAGCCACCGCGCACACGGTGCACACGCCCGAGGTGCCGGCAGTATCCCGCGTACAGCTGGACATGGGCACCCGCCTGCCATTGGCGTCTTCGACAGGTCGCGTCAACGGACAGCACCCGGCCAGCGGCCACGTCGTGGAACTTCCGGTGCGCGACGACGCCGGCCGGCTGGCGCTGCATTCCGCACTGCTGCCACGCAGTGCCGACACGGCCGATGCGCCATTGCCGCTTACGCGTCGGCACATTATCGGCCAGGCCTTCAGGTTCCTCGGTGAGCGCTACGGCTGGGGCCACGACTACAACGCGCGCGACTGCAGCGGGCTCGTGTCCGAGGTGTACGCCAGCATGGGGCTGGTGCTGCCGCGCAACACCGGCGACCAGGCCGGCAGCCCGGTGCTCCCGGTCAACCGGCTTGACGACGCGGCCAGCCGCGAAGCGGCACTGGACGCGCTGCAGGTCGGCGACCTCGTCTACGTCCCCGGCCACGTCATGATGGTCATCGGCCATGCCGACGGCGAGCCTTTCGTGATCCACGACATCCACGGTGGCGGCCAGCGCGGTGCCGATGGCGAAGTCGTTCGCCTCGGCCTCAATGGCGTGGTGGTGACAACCCTGCGCGGACTGGTGTTCGATGACGGCACGCCGTACGTCGAGCGCGCGACCGCCGTGGTCCGCCCCGCCCCGACGTCCTGACCAGCCACTGCCCCCGGGTCCATTCCGTGCCACGACTTCGCCCCAGAGCCCGCTGTCTCCTTCAATTGCTCATCGCCACGTCGGCGCTCGCGCTGGCCGCATGCGCAAGTCGGCCCGCGTCGCCGCCTCCAACGGCCGGGTCGAACCAGCTGGTGCTGGTGACCACCGCCGACTGGGATGCCCCCGGCGCCACGCTGCGGCGTTACGAGCGCATGGGCGATCGCTGGCAGCCGGTCGGCGAACCATGGCCCGCCATCATCGGCCGCGCAGGCAGCGCCTGGGGCATGGGGCTGCATCCCGAAGTGCCGGGCGCGCCGGTCAAGCGCGAGGGCGACGGCCGCGCGCCCGCCGGCGTGTTCGCGATCGGCGAGGCCTTCGGCTATGGCGCCTCCGCCGACACCGCGCTGCCCTACCGGGCGATGACCGCCGGCGACTGGTGCATCGACGTACCGGGTTCGACGCTCTACAACCGCATCGTGCATGTCGATGACGTGGGCAAAGCCGGGATCGAGGGCTCGACCGAGCCGATGCGCCGCGACCTGCACAAGGACGGCGACGTGCGCTACGTGCAGGGCTTCGTGATCGAGCACAACACCGCCGCCGTGCCGCAGGCCGGCAGCTGCATCTTCGCCCACGTCTGGAAGTCGCCCGAAACCCCGACCGCCGGCTGCACCGCGATGGACGCCGCGCACATGCAGGCGTTGCTGGCCTGGCTCGACCCGGCCGCGCGGCCGCTGTTCGTGTTGCTGCCCGAGGCCGAGCACGCGCGCCTGCACGCCGCGTGGAACCTGCCCGCCCCCGTCAACTGACCGCACCCACCCCGCCAACGCCAGGAAACCGCATGTCCCAGCCGTCCGCGTCGCCCTCGCACCGCGCCCCCCCCGGCATCGACCCGTCCACCGGACTGGTACGCGCCGTCGGCCGCTGGCAGATCGTCGGCCTGTCGATCAACGACGTCGTCGGCAGCGGCATCTACCTGCTGCCGGCCGCGGCCGCACTGCTGCTGGGCGGGGCCAGCCTATGGGCGATCCTTGCCGCCGGCCTGGCCGTAACGATGCTGGTGCTGTGCTACGCGCAGGCGTCCAGCCATTTCGACCAGCCGGGCGGTGCCTACCTGTACGCACGCGAGGCGTTCGGTCCGTTCGCCGGATTCCTTACCGGCTGGATGACGTTGATCACGCGCGTCACCGTGGCTGCGGCGCTCAGCAATGGGTTGGCGTTGGCGGTGTCGCTGTTCTGGCCATGGGCGGCCAGCGGGTTCGGCCACGCGGCCATCGTCATCGGCTCGCTAGGCCTGCTGACGTGGATCAACCTGGTGGGCGTGCGCACCGCCGCGCGCGCGGGTGTCGCCCTGACCATTGCCAAACTGCTGCCGCTGCTGTTCTTCGTGGTCGTCGGCCTGGCGTACATGGACTGGTCCGCCGTGCGGCTGGAAGGCCTGCCCCTGGACGAGCCGGCGCGCCTGGGCGAGGCCGCATTGCTGCTGCTGTTCGCCTACGCCGGGTTCGAGAACACCCCGGCCGCGGCCGGCGAGTACCGCGACCCGCGCCGTGACGTGCCGTTCGCCCTCGTCGCGATGATCGCGCTGGTCACCGCGCTGTACGTGCTGGTGCAGCTGGTGGCGCAGGGCACGCTGCCGACGCTGGCGCAGTCGGAGACGCCGCTGGCCGAGGCCGCCGCCGGGTTCGCCGGCAACGGGGCCGCGCTGCTGCTGACCGTCGGAGCGGCCATCTCGATCCTCGGGACCAACTTCAACACCATGCTGTTCGGGCCGCGCTACATGTACGCACTGGCGATGGACGGCTACCTGCCCCGTGGTCTTGCGCGTTTGCATCCACGCTGGCGCACGCCGGTGGTGGCGATCGTCCTGCAGGCGGCGCTGGCGGTCTTGCTGGCGCTGACGGGCTCGTTCGTGCAGCTGGCGCTGCTCTCGGTCATCG
>Ga0156347_1016_pt3 | contig 9685 bp, 6 predicted proteins | sample RifOxyA1_FD_107994 | JGI IMG/M metagenome (GOLD analysis project Ga0156347, IMG submission 107994) | Xanthomonadales bacterium RIFOXYA1_FULL_69_10 | reverse complement strand
CATCCCGACCTGCGACTGCTCGATGCCTGGCCCGTGTACTGGGTCGAGCCCGAGCCCGGTGCCACGCCTGATGGCGAGGCGCTGCAGCGCATCCTGCAGGCCGGTGGCGCCCATGCCGCGCGCGTCGATGGCGCGGTCTCGCGCTTCGTGACGCCGCGCCTGGGCACGCTGTCGCCGTGGGCCAGCAAGGCCACCGAGCTGCTGCACGGGGCGCGCCTGCCGGTGAAGCGGGTCGAGCGCGGCCTGCGCTACGACCTGGCCGGCTGGCCGACCGATCCCGCGGTGCAGGTGGCCGTGGGCAAGGTGCTGCACGACCCGATGACGCAGTCGCTGCTGGACACCGCCGATGCCGGTGCCGCGCTGTTCGCGACGCCACCGCGCGGACAGCTCGAGCGCATCGCGCTGGCCGACCTCGATGCCGCCAATGCGCGCCTGGGCCTGGCGCTGGCCGACGACGAGATCGCCTACCTGCGCGAGCGCTACGCCGCGCTGGACCGGCAGCCCTCGGACGTCGAGCTGATGATGTTCGCGCAGGCGAATTCCGAGCACTGTCGCCACAAGATCTTCAACGCCTCCTGGACCATCGACGGGCGCGAGCAGTCGCAGTCGCTGTTCCGGATGATCAAGCACACCCATCAGCGCACGCCCGAGCACACGCTGTCGGCGTACAGCGACAACGCGGCGGTGGTGGCCGGCTACCCGGGGCGCCGGTTCCGGCCCGACCCGGGCACCGGCGCCTACCGCGCCGAGGCGGAAGTGGATTCCGCGTTCTGTATCAAGGTGGAGACCCACAACCACCCGACCGCGATCGCGCCGTTCCCCGGTGCGTCCACCGGTGCCGGCGGCGAGATCCGCGACGAGGGCGCGACCGGGCGCGGCGGCAAGCCGAAGATGGGCCTGAGCGGCTTCTCGGTGTCGCACCTGCGCATCCCCATGCTGCCGCAGCCGTGGGAAGGCGAGCGCGCGCTCAACCCGCGCATGGCGCCGGCGCTGGAGATCATGCTCGACGGCCCGATCGGCGCGGCCGCGTTCAACAACGAATTCGGCCGGCCGAACCTGGCCGGCTATTTCCGCAGCTTCGAGCTGGACGAGGGCACGCATGCGCGCGCCTACGACAAGCCGATCATGCTCGCTGGCGGCCTGGGCGCCATGGACCGCGGCCAGGTCGAGAAGCTCGGCATGAAGCCCGGCGACGCGGTGGTGGTGCTGGGCGGGCCGGCGATGCTGATCGGCCTGGGTGGCGGTGCCGCCAGCTCGGTGGCCTCGGGCGAGAGCGCCGAGGACCTGGATTTCGCCAGCGTGCAACGCGACAACCCGGAGATGGAGCGCCGCTGCCAGGAGGTCATCGACCGCTGCGTCGCGCTGGGTGCCGATAACCCGGTCGCCACCGCGCATGACGTCGGCGCGGGCGGCTTGTCGAACGCAATCCCCGAGCTGCTGCACGACTCCGGCCTGGGCGGCGTGATCGACCTGGACCGCGTGCCCAGCGACGACCCCTCGCTGTCGCCTATGCAGCTGTGGTGCAACGAATCGCAGGAGCGTTACGTGCTCGGCGTGCCGACGGACCGGCTGGAGGAGTTCGCCGCGATCTGCGAGCGCGAGCGCTGCCCGTTCGCCGTGGTCGGCCACGCCACCGCCGAGGAGCGGCTGGTGGTGGGGTATGGCGCGACGGCGGAATCGGTGTATGGCGAAAACGCCGCTTCGTCCGACAACGGGGCCGCGGATCGACCCGGCCCGGCGCAGCGCGCCGGGCGTTCGGATGACCCGCGCGGCAGTGCCGCGCAAGCGGGCCATCCTCACCCCATCGACCTCCCCATGGACCTGCTGTTCGGCAAGCCGCCGAAGATGCATCGCGATACGCAGCGTCCGGGCGACGCGCCGTGGCCGGCGTTGCGTTGGGACGGGCTGGACCTGCACGACGCCGCGCTGCGCGTGCTGGCGCACCCGGCGGTGGCGTCCAAGCAGTTCCTGATCACCATCGGCGACCGCAGCGTCGGCGGCCTGACGGCGCGCGACCAGCTGGTCGGCCCGTGGCAGCTGCCGGTGGCCGACTGCGCCATCACCTTCACCGGGTTCCACGGATTCACCGGCGAGGCGATGGCCATTGGCGAACGCACTCCGCTCGCGCTGCTGGATGCGCCCGCCGCCGCACGCATGGCCGTGGGCGAGGCGATCACCAATCTGTGTGCGGCGCCGGTCGAATCGCTGGACCGCATCAAGCTGTCGGCCAACTGGATGGCCGCGGCCGGTCACGACGGCGAGGACGCATTGCTGTTCGATGCGGTCAAGGCCGTGGCCATGGAGTTGTGCCCCGAGCTGGACCTGAGCATCCCGGTCGGCAAGGACTCGCTGTCGATGCAGGCGCAGTGGCAGGACGGCGGGCAGGCGCACAAGTCGGTATCGCCGGTGTCGCTGATCGTCAGCGCCTTCGCGCCGGTGGTCGACGTGCGCGCGCAACTCACGCCCTTGCTGGACCGCGACGAGGACTCGGAGTTGTGGCTGATCGGCCTGGGCGGCGGCAAGCAGCGCCTCGGCGGGTCGGTGCTCGCGCAGGTGCATCCGGACGCCACCGTGGCCGATGGCGGACTGCCGGCATTCGCCGGCCAACCGTCGGAGGACGGCAACCGCAACGGCGGCGTGCCCGACCTCGACAACCCGCAGCGCCTGCGCGACTTCTTCGAGCTGATCCGCGACGCGCGCGAAGCCGGCCTGCTGCGCGCCTACCATGACCGTTCCGACGGCGGCGCGTTCGCGACGCTGTGCGAGATGGCGTTCTGCTCGCGCATGGGCCTGGACATCAGCCTGGACGGCTGGGGCGAGGACCCGTTCCGCACGCTGTTCAACGAGGAGCTGGGCGCGGTCGTGCAGGTCACGTCCGAGGACCGCGCAGCCTTCGCCGACCTGGTGGCGCGCCATGGACTGATCGACTGTGCGCAGCGCATCGCGCGCCCGGTCGCCAGCCGTGTCGAGGGCCCGGACGCGGCCGCCGCCATCCGCGTGCTGGACGACGGCGAAGTGCTGGTGGAGTGGCGCTGGGACGCGTTGTTCGACGCCTGGTGGGCCACTACCCACGCGATGCAGCGCCTGCGTGACAACCCCGAATGCGCCGACGAGGAGCGCGCCGCCGCGCGCGACTTCAACGCGCCCGGCTTGGTGCCGAAGCTGGCGTTCGATCCGGCCGAGGACATCGCCGCGCCGTTCATCAATACGGGGGCGCGGCCCAAGGTGGCGATCCTGCGCGAGCAGGGCGTCAACGGGCAGATAGAAATGGCCGCCGCGTTCGACCGTGCTGGCTTCGAGGCGTTCGACGTGCACATGAGCGACCTGATCGCCGGCCGTGTCGCGCTCGACGGCTTTGCCGGCCTGGCCGCATGCGGCGGCTTCAGCTACGGCGACGTGCTGGGCGCGGGGCGCGGCTGGGCGACGTCGATCCTCGAGCGTCCGGCACTGCGCGAGGCGTTCGAGGCGTTCTTCGCGCGCGGCGACAGCTTCGCGCTGGGCGTGTGCAACGGCTGCCAGATGCTGAGCCAGCTCAAGCCCATCATCCCGGGTGCCGGCCACTGGCCGCGTTTCCTGCGCAACCGCAGCGAGCAGTTCGAGGCGCGCCTGGGCCTGCTGGAGGTGGTCGAGTCGCCCTCGATCTTCCTGCGCGGCATGGCCGGTTCGCGCATCCCCGTGGTGGTCTCGCACGGCGAGGGCCGCGCGGCGTTCGACAGCGCCGCCGACCAGGCCGCTGCGCGCGTGTCGCTGCGCTATGTCGACGGCGACGGCAGCGTCGCCACGCAGTACCCGGCCAACCCGAACGGCTCGGAGGGCAGCACCGCCGGCCTGACCAGCGACGACGGCCGCGTGACCATCCTCATGCCGCACCCCGAGCGCACCCTGCGCACCGCAAACCTCAGCTGGGCCCCGGCCGACTGGGGTGACGATTCGCCATGGCTGCGCATGTTCCGCAACGCGCGCGTGCAGGTGGGCTGACGCGCCCTCTGCACGGCCGCGGGAGGGCGCGCGCGACCTGCTAAAGTCCGGCGGTCACGGGCTTAGGAGGGCGGCGTGGGCGCAACGGCGGACGCGGTGGGCGGCATGGACGGCGGCATCGACGGCAATCCCGTCGAGGACCGCATCGTCCAGGTGCTGGTCGACAAGGGGCGGCTGAAGGAGGCCGACCTCGGTCGCGCGCGTCGGCTGCAGGCCGAAACCGGCGGCAGCCTGCTCACGCTGCTGTCGCGGCTCGGGCTGGTGTCGGAGCGCGACCACGCCGAAACCGTCGCCGAGGTCACCGGCCTGCCGCTGGTGTCCGCGCAGGACGCGCCGGACCTGCCGCCCGACGACGTCGCGCTCAGCGTCAAGTTCATGAAGCAGTTCCACGTCTGCCCGCGCCAGTCCGATGCGCAGGCGGTCGAGCTGCTGATGGCCGACCCGCACGACGACTATGCGCTGGACGCCGTGCGCCTGGCGATCCAGCGGCCGCTGCGGCTCAAGGTCGCGCTGCGGTCGGAGATCGACGGCCTGGTCGAGCGCTGGTACGGCCAGGGGCGCAGTGCGATGGGCGCGATCGTCGAAACCGCCGAGGGCGAGGCCGGCGACATGGACGATGTGGAGCACCTGCGCGACCTCGCGTCCGAGGCGCCGGTGATCCGGCTGGTGAACCTGGTGATCCAGCGCGCGGTCGAGATGCGCGCGTCCGACATCCACATCGAGCCGTTCGAGAACCGCCTGAAGGTGCGCTACCGCGTCGACGGCGTGCTGGCCGAAGGCGAAAGCCCGCCGCCCAACCTGACGGCCGCCGTGATCAGCCGCATCAAGATCATGGCCAAACTCAACATCGCCGAGCGCCGCCTGCCGCAGGACGGCCGCATCATGGTGCGCGTGCAGGGCAAGGAGCTGGACCTGCGCGTGAGCACCGTACCGACCGCGCACGGCGAGTCGGTGGTCATGCGCCTGCTGGACCGCGAGACGGTGGTCTTCGACTTCAAGCGGCTGGGCTTCACCGACAACTTCCTGCCGCAGTTCGAGAAGGTGTTGACGCAGCCGCACGGCATCCTGCTGGTCACCGGCCCCACCGGCTCGGGCAAGACCACCACGCTGTACACCGCGCTGAGCCGGCTCAACACGCCGGACGTCAAGATCATTACGGTCGAGGACCCGGTCGAGTACCAGATCGAGGGCATCAACCAGATCCAGGCCAAGCCGCAGATCGGCCTGGACTTCGCCCATGCGCTGCGCAGCATCGTCCGCCAGGACCCGGACATCATCATGATCGGCGAGATGCGCGACCTGGAAACCGCGCGCATCGCCATCCAGTCCGCGCTCACTGGCCACCTGGTGTTGAGCACGCTGCACACCAACAACGCCGCCGGTGGCATCACCCGCCTGCTCGACATGGGCGTGGAGGACTACCTGCTGACCTCCACGGTCAACGGCATCCTCGCCCAGCGCCTGGTGCGCCGGCTGGAGCCCGTGCATGCCGAGCGCTACCCGGCCAGCCCGGAAGAAATCGACAAGTTCGGCCTGCGCCGCCTCCAGCCCGAGGGCGAGATTTTCCTGTACCGCCCGCGCGGCTCGGACATCGCCCCGACCGGCTACCAGGGCCGCACCACCATCATGGAATTCATGGTGATGGACGACACCCTGCGCCGCGCCGTGATGCGCCACGCCGGCATGGGCGAGCTGGAACAACTGGCCCGCGAGGCCGGCATGCGCACGATGTACGAGGACGGCATCGCCAAGGCACTGGCGGGGCTGACGACGATCGAGGAAGTGCTGCGGGTGACGGAGGACGCGTGAGTGGCCGACCTTTCGGCTGGGCAACCAACTAGCCGTCATTCCCGCGCAGGCGGGAATCCATGGACTTTAAAGCCCTCAGGGAGGAGGGAGTGGAAAAGCAACCGTGTGTGTATCTGTTGTCCAGCAGCCGCAATGGGACCTTGTATCTGGGCGTGACTTCCAACCTGTTCGCCCGCGTCTGGCAACACCGCAAGCACTTGGTCGCTGGCTTCAGCGACCACCATGACGCTACTCGTCTGGTCTGGTTCGAGATGCATCAAACGATGGAAAGCGCGATTACGCGGGAGAAGAGGCTCAAGAAGTGGCAGCGCGCCTGGAAGGTCCGGCTTATCGAGGAGCGCAATCCTTATTGGAATGATCTGTGGCCTGAAATCCTGATGTGAGCGGTAGCCACGCGCTTGGTCGCCGCTGAGATTTTGGTTCGTCGTTCCCGCGAAGGCGCGAACCCAGTGACTTCGCTTCTTCTCCTTTGATGAAGGAGCAACGTCACTGGGTTCGCGCCTTCGCGGGAATGACGGTGGTAGTTCATTTCGTCACAAGCTCCAGCGCCAACCCTGAAACCCGAAATCCGAAGCACCCCATGACCCTCTACACCTACAAAGCCCTCAACGCCCGCGGCGAGCTGCTCCATGGCCAGATGGAAGCGGGCAGCGATGCCGAGGTCGTGCAGCGGCTGCAGGAGCAGGGCCATCTGCCGGTGGAGGCGAGGCCGGCCAGTGAAGGCGGGGGCGAGGCCGGGTGGCGCGCGCTGCTCAAGCCGCGGCCGTTCGCGGGCGCGCGCCTGGTGCAGTTCACGCAGCAGCTGGCGACGCTGCTGGGCGCGGGCCAGCCGCTGGACCGCGCGCTGACGATCCTGCTGGAGCTGCCCGAGGACGAGGCCGCCAAGCGCACCGTGACCGAGGTGCGCGATGCGGTGCGCGGTGGCAGCTCGCTGTCGACCGCGCTCGAACGCCAGCACGGCACGTTCTCGCGGTTGTACGTGAACATGGTCCGCGCCGGCGAGGCCGGCGGCAGCATGCACGAGACGCTCAGCCGCCTGGCCGATTACCTGGAGCGCAGCCGCGTGCTGCAGGGCCGGGTCATCAATGCATTGATCTACCCGGCGATCCTGCTGGTGATGGTGGGGCTGAGCCTGCTGTTCCTGCTGGGCTACGTGGTGCCTCAGTTTGCGCAGATGTACGAAAGCCTGGACGCCGAGCTGCCGCTGTTCACCCAGCTCGTACTGGGCGTCGGCCTGTTCGTGCGCGACTGGTGGATCGTGCTGGTGGTCGTGCCGGTGCTGGCGCTGTGGTGGGTCGACCGCAAGCGCCGCGACCCCGCCTTCCGCGAGCGCCTGGACGGCTGGCTGCTGCGCCGGCGCTTCTTCGGCGCGCTGGTGGCCAAGGTCGAGACCGCCCGCCTGGCGCGAACGCTGGGCACGCTGGTGCGCAACGGCGTGCCGCTGATGGCGGCGCTGGGCATCGGGCGCAACGTCATGGGTAACCGGGTGCTGGCGGCCGATGTCGCGGCGGCGGCCGAGGAGGTCAAGAACGGCGTCGCGCTGTCGACCGCGCTCGGTCGCGGCAAGCGCTTCCCGCGGCTGGCGCTGCAGATGATCCAGGTCGGCGAGGAGTCCGGCGCGCTCGACACCATGCTGGTCAAGACCGCCGAGACCTTTGACCACGAAACCCAGCTCGCCCTGGACCGCATGCTGGCCGCACTGGTGCCGCTGGTGACGGTGGTGCTGGCCGGCGTGGTGGGTGTCGTCGTGCTGGCGGTGCTGACCCCGCTGTACGACCTGACCGGCGCGGTGGGGTGATCGCCCAGCTGAACCGTTCCGGTTGGGTGGACCCGCCTGAACGCGCCGCACGCGCCCGGACGGTTCCGCATCGGTCGCCGGCCGGGTACGGTCGGCTTCTTTCCACGCACACGGATGGACTCACATGCGCACTGCCCCGTTCCACTCCCGGTCGGCCAACCCCCGATCGCTGACCCGTTCGCCGTCGCCGCTGCGGCAGGCCGGCATGAGCCTGATCGAGATCATCATCGTGATCGTGCTGATCGGTGCCGTGCTGACCTTCGTCGGCTCGCGCGTGCTGGGCGGTGCCGACCGCGCCAAGGCCAACCTCGCCAAGTCGCAGGTGACCACGCTGGCGCAGAAGGTCGAGTCCTTCCAGATGGACACCGGCCGCTTTCCTGCCACCCTCGACGAGCTGGTGACCGAGCCCGGCAACGCGGCAGGTTGGCTGGGCCCGTACGCCAAGTCCACCGAGCTGCTCGACCCGTGGGGCAACGAGATCGTCTACCGCGCGCCGGGTGAAAGCGGTCCGTTCGACCTGGTGATCCTGGGCAAGGACGGGCAGGTCGGCGGCAGCAGCTACGACGCCGACATCGCCTACGAGTAAGCGCGCGGACCGCACCCATGAAACGCCGCCGCGCCCGCGGGGTGTCGCTGCTGGAAATGCTGCTGGTGGTCGCGCTGATCGCGGCCACCACGCTGCTGGCGGCGGCTGCGCTGGGGGGCGGCTTCCGCGGCATGCAGCTGCGCTCGACCGCCAAGGAGATCGCCGCGCAGCTGCGCTTCACCCGCGCGCGCGCGCTGTCGACCGGGCAACCGCAGCGCTTCGTGATCGACCCGCGCGGGCGGCGCTGGGAGGCGGCCGACAGCCGCGACGGCGAGATCCCCGAGGCCATCGGCGTCACCTTCTACGGGGCCCGCCAGGTACAGCCCAGCGCCGGCGAGGGCGCGATCGTGTTCTTCGAGGACGGCGGCGCCACCGGAGGCCGGGTGCGGCTCAACGTGGGCGATGCCGCATGGAACATCGACGTGGCGTGGCTGACGGGTGAGGTGCGGATGCGGCGCGGGAGTGACGAGCCGTGAGTCCTTGCTTCGCGCCCATTCCGTTTCAGAACAGACCGCGCGCCCCGCGGACCCAGTCCGGCTACACCCTCATCGAAGTCATTGTCGCCTTCGCGCTGCTCGCACTGGCGTTGACGCTGCTGTTGGGCACGCTGTCGGGCGCCGCGCGCCAGGTCGGCTGGGCCGGCGATGCGGGGCGCGCGGCGCTGCATGCGCAGTCGCTGCTCGACCAGCAGGGCATCAGCGAGCCGATCCAGCCGGGTGAGCGCACCGGCGAGTTCGACGACGGCCGCTACCGCTGGACGCTCGGCGTGACGCCCTGGGCCGACCCGGCGCTGCCGCCGGCAGGCCCACAGCCGGTCGGCAACAGTAACCGGCTGTATCGGCTGCACCTGGCGGTGGCGTGGGGCGACGGCGGCCCACGCCAGCGACTGGACCTGCAGACGCTGCGGCTGGTGCAGGCCTCCGGCCTGCAGTCGGAGGCATTCCCGTGAGGTGCGCCCGCACGCCCGCGCGTGCGCCGCGCGGCTTCACCCTGATCGAGGTGCTGCTGGCCACCGTGCTGTTGGCCGCCGGCCTCGGTATCGCGTTCGCCACGTTGACGGCCGCCACGCGCACCGTGCAGCGCGGCGAGGCGATGGCCGCGCGCGGCGAGCGCGAACGCGCGGTACTCGGCTTCCTGCGCAGCCGGCTGACCGGCGCGCGTCCGGTGGCCTTCGCCAGCGACCCCATCAACGCGCTGCCGCAGCGCTTCATCGGTACGCCGGACAGGATGCGCTTCGTCGCCGACCTGCCCGACTACCTCGGCCGCGGCGGGCCCTACCTGCACGACTTCACCATCGAGGACGACGGCGAACACGTGCGCGTGGTGCTCTCGCTGTCGATGGTGCAGGCCGGGCTGACGGTCGAGGAGGACGGCCCGGTGCGGCCGGAGGTGCTGGTCGAAGGGCTGCAGTCGGCGAGCTTCCGCTACCGCGCGCTCGACGGCGAAGGCGGCATCGGCCCGTGGCAGGACGAGTGGGAGATGCATGAACAACTGCCGCTGCTGGTCGAAGTGCG
>Ga0156347_1044_pt2 | contig 9913 bp, 8 predicted proteins | sample RifOxyA1_FD_107994 | JGI IMG/M metagenome (GOLD analysis project Ga0156347, IMG submission 107994) | Xanthomonadales bacterium RIFOXYA1_FULL_69_10 | reverse complement strand
CAACCTGCAGGACCCGGGGCTGACGTTGGCGATTACCGGGCCGTGGCGGGATGGATTGATCTGAAGTCGGGGCAGCCCTGCGCCTTCCCGGGCAGCGGTGCAGCGGCGCCGCCGTTTGCCTGCGAAGCCGCGATACATCCTGCGCCCCGTCGACCCGCTTGCCGCTACTGGAGCGGTAGGCGGGTTGGCGCGTCAGTCGGCTGGAGCTGCTCGCGTTGACGGCCCGGCACCGTATGCCGCGCCGCCTCGCTGCTTGCGACAGCCAGTACGCGGTCGGATTGCTCGACCGGCGCCTGCCGGGCTTCGTCGGTGGTGAAGGCGATGCGGCGCGCCGCCGGGTCATGCAGGTCACCCTGGATGACGAAGGCGTGCTGTCGGGTGCCGATGACGATGTGGTCCGCACGGGCGATGCCGGTGTCGTTGCCGCCACTGGACCTTCCCGGGTACAGCGACTGGAGTTCGCGACGGTTGTCCACGCACGCAGCCAGCGCGTAGCGGCAGAAGCGCTCACGTTCCGCAGCGTCGTCGAACCGGATGGCGCCTTCGCGCTCTCGCTCGAAGGTGTGTCCGCGGATCTGCTGGAGCAGGTCGTGGTGGGGATGGTCGGGACGGTCTGGCGTGACAGCGGCCGGCTGGTGGCGCGTGGATGGCGCCTCGTGCGGTTCGGTCAGATCACCAGGGGACGTCCCGGCCGGCGCCGCGCGCGACACGGTGTGCAACGGTCCTGAGAACACGGGGCCGGCCGCCTGCGACGGCAGGTGGCGGTACTCGAATCGGCCCGCAAGCACCGTGTCCATCGGCTCCGCATCCCGGCACAGGTCGACGACCGTGCAGTTGGCGAGCTCGGTGCGGGTATCGCGCAGGCCGTCGCGATCCAGCCCCGGCACCGCGGTGACGCCGCGCGCCTGGTAGACGGCGTACTGCGCAGGATCGTCGGGCAGGTCGCGGTATTCGAACACCGGCAGGTCGCGCAGGCCGTTGAGGTAGTCGACCATGCGGTTGTGGGCCATCGACTCCAGCCCGGCCGCAGCCGAGCCACCGCCGATGTTGGAATGCCCGCCCGGCATCAGCACGCTCGCGAAGCGGCGGTCCTGCGACAGGCCGGGCTCGACGATGGTCTGGTGGGGGAACGACGTGCGGCGCTCGTGCGCCGCCGCGATCGACAGGGCGCTGACGACGCTCGGGGGCACGCGTGCGTCGTAGCCTCTCGGCATGTTGGTCGCCACCGGGTCGAGCAGGGTCAAGGCCTGCGCGGTCTGGCCCGGTGGCACGAGGGGTGGGCGGTCGCTGCTGACCGTCAGGTTGCCGTTGGCGTCATGGCCGAAGTTGAGGTCTTCGGGATGCAGGATTCCGTACTCGTCGACCAGTCGGGCCAGTCCGGCGGACAGCACGGCACCGCGGCTGTAGCCCACTCCGGCGATGCGGACCTGTGCGTCAGGATCGCTTTCTCTCCACCTTCGCGTTTGCCTCGATAGCTCAACGTAGGCCTCGGCAATCTTGTCGTCCCAGGTCCACGGTCGAACCTGGTCGACTATGCGTGGCAGAAATCGGGCCTGAGTGCCTATGCCCTCGACGTAGTGGCTTGCCATGCGGTTATCTGGATCACGCTCTAGCAGCTCGGCCTGCCGCGCCAGACTGCCTATGTTGGTGGGTCGCTGGCGAGGATCGTTGATGTCCTGTCCGGTGCCATCGAGGAACGCAAGAAACACGTACTCGTTCGACCGATGACTACTCTGAAAGATCGGTACCTGCTGCAACGCGTGTAGATCACGCGCTCGCCGATCCATTGCCAGATCGTCCGCTGCAATCGGACGTGAGTCTCCATCCTTGAAGAGCTCGCCCATGACGCTGCTCCTTGCGGTCAGTAGGTAAAGGTTTCAACGAGAACTAGCTCGTCTCGCGCATTGCTGTAAGGGTTACCGGGAATCTGCAGTTTTTTGGTCGAAACGAAGGCCCGCATGTACACCCGAATGGTCCGGTCGTTAACCTCCAGCAGGATCGATGGCTCATGCCGGTATTCGCCATCCGGAAGGTCGGCCATCTCTTCACGTGGCACGTTATGTCGCACCTGCTCGTTGTTGAAGATCGCGCCAATATCGATCTCAGCCCGGTGGGCGGTACCGTCCTTCGACCGCCAAGACACCACGGCCGGCTCGGGAAAGTTGCGGATCATTCCGTGCATTCCGCTCCAGTTATCGAGATAGCCGGAGCCATAGGTTGAAGACGGTGGCGACGGCTTCTCGTCGCCGTGCTCAAAGCGCGCGTACTGCACGCTGCATTCGAACGTGTCGTAGCAGCGGACACCAAACTTGTGGCTGTCGAACCGCAGCGGCCACTCCTTGACCGGCTGGCGATTGATCACGGTCTTGCCGGAAGCGTTGGTCATCGAGGCCCCGTCGAGGAACGGTGAGGAATGGGCGCAGGCCGCCAGCGCCAGACTGGTGGCGGCGGTCAGGGTGCGAAGGGGCTTGCGGATCACTGGACGACCTCCTGTCGAATGCGTGGCGCGCGTCACTGCGGCCGTGGGCCCGTCCGGTCACTCGGTGCGTCGTGCGCGATCGGGCCGGCGTGTGGCACCGCGGGATGTGCCGCGGCCACCGAAGGATAGCGCAGCCGGCGGTGGGGGCTCCGGTGGTCCTCGACGGCGCTGCGGGTGGCTCACCGGCGGGCCGATAGCGCAGAGGCGACGACCACGTCGGCTTTCACAGCAGCGCCAGCACATCATCCAGCAAGGCCGCGGCGGTGACCTCCGCGCCGGCACCGGGGCCCTGGATCACCAGCGGCTGGTCCCTGTAGCGGTCCGACCAGATCGCGACGCGGTTGTCGGTGCCGCTACCGCCGGCCAGCGGGTCGTCTGCCGGCAACGACTCCAGGCCAACCTGCGCGCGGCCGGCCTGCAGGCGCGCGACGAAGCGCAACCGCTCGCCACGCTTCCACGCTTCCGCGAACTGCGCGCGCAACGGGCCATCCAGCATCGGTAAAGCGCCATCGACGTGTGCGACCGGCAGGCCGGCCAGGGCCGACGGGACCAGCGACTGCACGGAGACCGCGCCTGCTTCCAGTTCGAACCCGGCCGTGCGCGCCAGGATGAGCAGCTTGCGGCGCACGTCCTCGCCCGACAGGTCATCGCGCGGGTCCGGCTCGGTGTAGCCGGCCGCGCGGGCATCGCGCACGAAGCCGGAGAACGGGCGCAGTCCGTCGTAGTGGTTGAACAGCCACGCCAGCGAGCCCGACAGGACGCCGGCGATGGCGTGGATGCGGTCGCCCCCTGCGCGCAGTGCCCGCAGCGTGCGCAGCAGCGGCAGGCCGGCACCGACGGTGGCGCTGTCGCCGTAGCGCGCGCGCCCGTCTTCGCAGGCGGCCTGGATATCGCGCCAGCGCTGGAGCGCCGTGCCCTGCCCCAGCTTGCAGGCCGTGACGACGTGGATGCCCTGCGCCAGCCACTCGGCGTGGCGTGCGGCAACGGCGTCGCTGGCGGTGGCATCGATGAGGATGCGCGGGACGGACAGCCCTGGGGCGACGAGCGCGCGCGCGACGACGTTGAGGTCGCTGGGCGTCACGGCCCAGTCTTCGTTCGCGTGCGGAAGAAGAGGTTCGAAGGGAGGATGAAGGTGATTTCCGGTTGTGAGGTATCTGGCTTTGGAGCTGATGGATGGCGGGGGCGGTTCGTTCGTTTCGCTTCGCCGAACCCTCTCCCCAACCCCTGTCGCGGAGGGAGAGGGGCGAAGTAGCGCGGCCACTGTCGAGTTACCGACGTACACCAGCGACAGCTCCCGGGCGAAGCCGCGTGCCTGCAACGACCGCAAGCGTTGGAGAAGTGCCGTGCCGACGGTTCCGATGCCGAGCAACGCGACGCGCGCGGGCTCGTTGAGGGTCACGGCCTGCGTCGTCGCCAGACGGTCACGTGCCGCACTCATTTCGAAACCCGGCACGTCACATGCGTGGCCGCGTGCGCGCGCTCAAGCGCAGCGGTGATGTCGGCCACCAGGTCGTCCTCGTGCTCGATACCGACCGACAGGCGCAGCAGGCCTTCGCCGATGCCGGCTTGGGCGCGGGCGTCGGGCGACATGGCGGCGTGGGTCATGGTGGCGGGATGGGCGACGAGGCTTTCGACGCCGCCGAGGGACTCGGCCAGGGTGAAGCACTGCAGTCCGTCGAGGAACGCGCGCACCGCCGCCTCGTCACCGGCCAGGTCGAGGCTCAGCATCGCCCCGAACCCGCGCTGCTGCCGCACCGCGACGGCGTGCCCCGGGTGCGCGACACGACCCGGGTAATGCAGCGCGCGCACCGCGGCGTGGCCGTCGATGCACGCGACCAGCGCCTGCGTATTGGCCTGGTGCACGCGCAGGCGCGCGTCCAGGGTGCGCAGGCCGCGCAGGGTGAGGAAGCTGTCGAACGGTGCGCCGGTGATGCCCAGGCAATTGGCCCACCACGCCAGCGTGTCGTGCACGGCGGCGTCGCGTGCGACGGCGGCACCGCCGACCACATCGCTGTGACCGTTGATGTACTTGGTGGTCGAGTGCACCACCACGTCGGCACCGAATTCGATCGGCCGCTGCAATGCCGGCGACAGGAAGGTGTTGTCGACGACCGCAAGTGCGCCCGCCGCGTGCGCGGCTTCGATCACGAAGCGCAGGTCGGTGATGCGCAGCAGCGGGTTGGATGGCGTCTCGATCCACACCGCTGCCGGTCGCGACTCCAGCGCGGCCGTCAGCGCGCGCGCATCGGTGAGGTCGGCCGTGACCAGTTCGAATGCGCCCTTCCCCGCCAGCGCATTGAACAACCGCCAGCTGCCGCCATAGCCGTCATGCGGCACCACCAGCCGGTCGCCGGGCTTTAGCAGGGCGTGCAGCACCAGCGCGACCGCGGCCATGCCGGTGGATGTGACCACGCCGCCGACGCCGCCCTCGAGTTCGGCCAGGGCCTCACCCAGCAGGTCGCGCGTGGGGTTGCCGCTGCGGGTGTAGTCGTAGCGGCGCTTTCGGTCGAAGCCCTCGAAGCTGAAGTTCGACGACAGCACCAGCGGCGGCGTGACCGCGCCGAAGGCCGGGTCGCGGTCGATGCCGGCGCGGACCGCCGTGGTGGCCGCGTTGAAGACCTGCGACGCGCTCATGCCGCCACCCCGCGACAGGCGGCATCGGCGCCCACGCTGTGCAGCACGTCGCCCAGCAATGCCGCGATGGCCGCGTGCTCCTTCAGGAAGGCGTCATGGCCGTAACGTGAGCGCAGCACATGCAGGCGAGTCTCGCCGCGCAGGCGCTCCACCAGCTCATAGGCCTGCGCCACCGGCACCAGCCGGTCATCGGCCACGGCCACCACCGTCGTTGGCACCGTGATCTGCTCGGGGTCGACCGCCTGCAGATCAATCGACTCCGACAGCCGCAGGAACGCGGTCACCGGCGTGCGTGCCACGTAGCGGTCGGCGCAGTGGTCGAGGTAATCCTCGGCGCCCACGCGGACGCGACCGTCGGTGACGACCGCCTCGCCGAAGCGGCCATCGAATTCCTCGGGCGTGCGATAGCTCAGCACCGCCAGTTGCCGCGCCAGCGCCAGTCCATGTGCGTCGTCGCACTGCAGCGCGCCCAGCGCCACCGCGCGGCGCTGCAGCGCGCGCCACGCGCTGGCATAGGGGTGCGCGCGGTGCACGCCGCTGATGGCGACCAACTGCCGCAGGCGCGACCCATGGCGGGCAGCGAACTGGAGGCCCACCTGCGCGCCGTACGAGCAGCCGACGAAGGCCTCCAGCGCGTCGATGCCCAGTGCATCGAGCAGCGCCGCGATCGCATCGGCCTGGTCGGCGGGGTCCAGCGGGACGTCCAGCGCCCCATCGCTGCCCAGCCAGTCGATGGCCAGCACCTGCACGTGCCGGGTGTCGATTGCGCATCCCGGCCCCACCTGCGACCCCCACCAGCCGGTCGCGTGGCGGTCGGCCGAAATCCCGCCGGCGACGAACACCACCGGCGCGTCAGGGGGGCCGACGCGTGCGTGGCGCACGTGGACGATGCGGGTGCCGGCGTGCTTAAGGCGCAGCAGCAGGTCGATGCCGCCCTCTCGCGTATCAGCGGCACCGTCGACGGGTGTCGTGATGGACGTGGGGGCGTCGTCGCAGGCGACGGCACCGGTCGGGACAGAGTGAAACGGGCGGGCGGTCAGGCTCATGGCGGTCATCCGGGAAGCGACGGGGCCACCGAGCGGACGACAACACACGCACGGACCCGGGGCCCGGCGGTATCGCGGCCATCTTCCGATGGCCCACGCATGCGCGGGCCATCGCAGGAATTGGCACCTGGCGCGGCTGTGCGCTGCGCTGGTTGCCCCGGCTTCAAAGGGCCTGTCCCTCTGCCGGTCTCGATGGATGCGGCGCAGTCTGCAACGGGCTTTTGCTACTGTCAATCGCTTCATCCGCATCAAGCGATATTATTTTTTCTCATGACCGGCCGATGCGCGCGGCACCATCGCGAATACACTTTTGCCATGACCTCGAATCGCCCCCGCCTCGCCGCCCTGTGCATCCTGCTGCTGGCGGCCGTCGCCTGCACGGGCACCACGCCGCGTCCCGACCTCCCGACTGGCTCCGCAACGGCTGCGACCGTGGCGGTGGCCGAGGCGTTCGTGTCGGATCCGCACGCGAACGAGGAACTCGACTCACTGGCGACCTGGCCCACCGAGGACGGCGGCTTGTGGGTGATCGCCACCGCCAAGGCGACGCACCGGCTGAAGGTGTTCGATGGCGATACCGGAGCCTTCCTGCGCGATGTCGGCGGGCGTGGCCGTGAGCCCGGCCGGTTCAACCGCCCCAATGGCATTGCCGTACACGGCGACCTTTTATTCGTCGTGGAGCGCGACAACCGGCGCGTGCAGGTAATGTCGCTGCCCGGGTTCGAGCCGGTCGGCGAGTTCGGCCACGCCGAGCTGCGCAGCCCCTACGGCCTGTGGCTGCACGAGAGCGCGCCGGGCGAGCTGGAGGTGTTCGTCACTGACAGCTTCATGCTGGGCGAGCGCTTCGACGTGGTGCCACCGTTGGACCAGCTCGACGAACGCGTGCGGCGTTACCGGGTGACCGTCGATGGCGCCGGCGGCCTGCTCGCGCGAGACGCCGGAAGCTTCGGCAGCAAGAAGCCGGACACGGCGCTGCGCATGGTCGAGTCGATTGCAGGGGATGCCGCGGCCGGGCGCCTGCTCATTGCCGATGAGGATCGACGCCACCGGTCCACCTTGTACGAGTACCGGTTCGATGGCCGCGCCACCGGGCGCCGCGTCCCCGACACCAGCTTCGGCGCCGAGGCCGAAGGCATCGCACTGTGGAGTTGCCCGAGCGGTGGCGGCTACTGGGTGGCGGTCGACCAGCTGATGCCGCTCGCCGAGTTCCACCTGTTCCGGCGCGATGCGCTCACGCCGGTGGGCAGCTTCCGTGGCGGCACGGTGTCCTACACGGACGGCATTGCGCTGCACGCTGCGCCCACCCGCGCATTCCCCGGCGGCGCGCTGTATGCGGTGCACGCCGACCGCGCGGTCGCGGCCTTCGACCTGCGCGACGTGGTCGACGCGCTTCGCCTCGACCAGGGCTGCGTGGACTGACGCCGTGGACGCGCGCCCGACCCGGATCGCCTGCCTTGCCTTCGCGCTGGGCCTCGCCTGCGCGGTGCCGGCACACGCGGCCAAGATCTACCGCTGGACCGACGATGCCGGTGTCACCCAGTACGGCGACCAGCCGCCGATGGCGGAGGCCGTATCGGTCACGGTGATCCCGGTGGAGTTCGAGCCCGGCGCCATCGCGCAGTTGCGCGTGGAGAACCAGGGCAGCCGCTACCTGGCATGGGCGGACAACCGCCTGCCCGGGCCCATCGAAGTGCAACTGCGGTTCCAGGCTCAGGACAACATCGCCGGCCGCCCTGCATTGCCGACGCGCACCCTGCTCGCCCCACGCTCCAGCGTCGTGGTCGCGCAACTGGCCGCGAGCGACCCCACGCGCAGCGGCCGCTTCGAGCTGCGCATGGACAGCGTGCCGGGCGACCCGACCGCGCGACCGCGTGACGTGGAATACCGCCTTCCTCTGGAGCAGTACCGCATCCGCATCGACCAGGGCTACGGCGGCGGTTTCAGCCACAACGACCCGGCGAACCGTTACGCGGTCGACTTCGCCGCCGACGAGGGGACCGCGGTGCTGGCCGCGCGCGAGGGCGTGGTGATGCAGGTGGAATCCGATTTCCAGCGCGCCGGGCTGGACCGCGAGGCCTACGGCGGCCGTGCCAATTTCGTACGGATCCTGCACGACGACGGATCGATGGCGCTGTACGCGCACCTGCAGCCCGAAGGCGCGTACGTGCGCGTCGGCCAGCGCGTGCGCACCGGCCAGCAGATCGGCCTGTCGGGCAACACCGGGTTCACGACGGGGCCGCACCTGCACTTCGCCGTGCAGGTCAACCGCGGCATGCGGCTGGAGTCGATCCCGTTCCGCATGAACGGCCCGACCGGGCCGCTGCGGATCGACGACGGGCGCTAGGCACAGGAATACTTTGTAGGAGCGGCTTCAGCCGCGATAGGAATCCGCACCCTAGTTGTAGGAGCGGCGTAAGTCGCGACCGTCACTTCCGGGGGGGTGGCGAGTTCGCGACTTACGTCGCTCCTACAAAGGGATTGAGAGATTTGATCGCGGCTGAAGCCGCTCCTACAGAAGATGGTTAAGCCGCTTCGGCGAGCTGCTCTTCCGCCAGCGAGCGCCACTGCGGCAACTTGTCGAGCATGCCGACCGAGCGCAGGTAGGCCTCGTCGACTTCGGTACCCCCGACCAGGGCCGACGCAACGTGCACGGCACCGGCCACCCAGAAGCCGGACATGCGCATGCGGCCCGGCTGGTGATGGCTCGCGACGGCCTCGACGATCGGCATCGGCAGGCCCCACAGGCCCAACAGGTAGGCGCCGGCCTCGGCGTAATGCGGCCCCTGGCCGTCTCCGGCGGCGACTTCCTCGGCTACGCGGCCGGGAATGCGCACGTCAGGCAGCAGCATGCCGACCTCGGCGAGCAGGCCGGCGGTCGCGGCCAGTTCCGCGCTCGGCCCGCCCAGCAGGCGGGCGGCCAGGCGCGAGGTACGCAGCGCGCGGTCCTGCATCGCGTCGCGGTCGATGCCGTTCGCCGGTCCGGTGCCGTTGTACGCCTCCGCGGCCAGCACCAGGCGCTGGATGGTCGTCAGGCCCAGGCGGGTCACGGCGGTGCGCATGTCGGTGATCACGCGCCCCGCCGAGAAGTAGGCGGAGTTGCACAGGCGCAGCACCTTGGCGGCGATCGCCGGGTCCTGCGACAGCACCTCGGCGACGTCGGCCGTGGTGGTGTCGGGATCGCGCAGCAGCTGGGTCAGTTCAATGTACAGCTGGGGCGGCGGGGGCAATGCGCCGATCTTGCCGATGGCTTCCTTCAGCGACTCGTTGTCGAGCAGCTCGCGAAGCTCGATCACGCTTTCGACCGCCTCGATCAGCTCACCCGCGTCCATCGGCTTGCGCAACAGGCGGTGGGCGCTCTCGAGCACCTGCTCGACGCCGGCCCCATCGCCTTCGTCCAGCAGCAGGATGCGCACGGCCTGCGGATAACGGGCGCGGACCTGCGCCAGCAACTGGGGTCCGGATTCGCCCTCCAGCTCGCGCTCGGCGACCACGGCATCCGGGCCGCGGTCCTCGGGCAGCGCCATTACGGCAGCGGCATCGGCCACCCATTGCACGTCCCAGTCCAGCCCGAAGTCCGCCAGCGCCTGCTCGAACTCGGCGGCGCGCGCGCCCTTGTCACCCACGATCACAATGAACACGACAGCTCCTCGGTCCCGACCTGAACGGGTATCGGCCGGCTCACGGGTTTCCTGAAGGGGTGAGGCGTGATGGCGATCGCACTTCCACCTTGGCGATGCCGTCGCGCGCGCAGCGG
>Ga0156347_1134_pt2 | contig 10191 bp, 11 predicted proteins | sample RifOxyA1_FD_107994 | JGI IMG/M metagenome (GOLD analysis project Ga0156347, IMG submission 107994) | Xanthomonadales bacterium RIFOXYA1_FULL_69_10 | reverse complement strand
CGCAAACACCAGCAAGCCGCTGGCGCTGGATGCGCTGCTGCCACAGATCATCGAAGATCACCAGCACCTCACCGCGGGCAAGTCGCTGCAGTTGTGCTTGGCACCGCTTCCACCCTGCGAGATCCTCGCCCCGCCGGGCATCGTCCGCGCTGCCGTCGGAAACCTGCTCCGCAACGCGATCGAGAACAGCGACAACGGTCGCATCGACATCAGCCTGCAAGACGACGCCACCGTTGTCATCCACGACCCCGGCCACGGCATGAGCCCCGAACAGATCAGCGCGATCTACACACGCATGGCGCGCGTCGGTGCAGGTGGCGGTGATTCGGGGATCGGACTCGAGTTGATTTCACGGCTGTGCGAACACTTCGGCTGGCGTCTGGATTTGAAGTCCGACCCGCAGCACGGCACCACGGCGGTCCTGCAGTTCACGAGTTGACGGGGTTGGCATGTTCGACTCCCTCAAGGCACACGCCAACCGACTCAAACTGCTCACTCTCACTGTCTACTTTGCGTCGCGCGATGCTCGCACGCCCTCCCCCGTTCGGATACTGGCCGTTCTCGTGGCAGCCTACGCGCTTAGTCCCATTGATCTTATTCCGGATTTCATCCCCGTCATCGGCTATCTGGATGATCTGCTGCTGATTCCACTGGGGGTGACTCTGGTAGCGCGGCTCACGCCCGTGGAAGTGATGGAGTCGGCCCGTGTGCAGGCACAGCAGACAACGATCAAGCCTGTCAGCTACTGCGCCGCGGTGTTCATTGTCGCCGCATGGGTTGTAGTCGCGTGGCTTCTCGGGCGGTGGGCGCTTGGATTCCTGGGCACCTGATAGTTCTCTTCAAACTGTTGCCGCAGGGCTCAAGAGAATCGAAAGCAAGGTTTGCTGGCCCGGCGGTATTGGTGGCCGTGCGCCCGGGCACGTGCCCACTGGTTCGGGTTGCGAGCGGCCAAGGCGCTAGCTAAGATCGCTGGATGCGGAGGTCCGGTCCACCACTGTCAATCCTGGTGCGCGCAGCAATGCTGGCGCTGCTGGTTCTTGGCATGGTGGTAAATCCGGCGCTTGCCTCCCTCGGCGGCATACACGCGCTCGATCACACGGCGCAGGCGGATACGTCGCAAGACGCCGCCAACGGTGGGCACTCCCACTTGGACGATCATGCGCATCCTCAGCTCCTGGATGGCGGTAACCAGGACGCCACGGGTGATGAGGACGAGGGTGGCCTGCACAGCCTGATGCATCTCAGTCACGGCTGTGCCACGTCGACGGTATTGACCGGTGCCCCGCTGCTGGAGTTGGTACCGCTGGAAAGTACCGTCGCCTCCCGGACCACTGCGCCTCTGGCACCGCTCAAGCGCATTTCCGAACCTTTCCGACCTCCGATTTCCTGACCCGCGTCTAGCAGGGCCGCCCTGGGCGGCTTCCTTTCGCGTTCTTGTCGGGTATCCGGAGGTTTTTCCGTGAGTTTGCGTTGGCTATTAACCCTGGCGATCGCCGGGGCGTGCAGCGCTGTCTCCAGTGCGGGACATGCAGCCGAACCCTTGGGTTCATTGAGCTTGAACGAGGCCGTCGCGCGCAGCCTCAATCAGAATCCCGCCCTCGAAGCCGAATCGGCCCAATTGCGCACCGCGCAGGCGCGAGCCGAGCGCGGCGGGCCACGCCCGCCGCTGGTGGTGGGTGGCGACTTCGAAAATGTCGCCGGAACCGGCGAGCTGGGCGGCATGCAATCGGCCGAGACCACCCTCCGGTTGAGCCGGGTGATCGAACTGGGCGGCAAGCGTAGTGCGCGTCAGGCTTTGGGCGCGGCGGAAGTGGCGCGCCAGCGGTTCGCCGGCGATGTCGCGCGATTGGATATCGCCAGCCGCACCACCGCGCGCTTCATCGAGGTGGTCGCGGATCAGCAGCGCTTGGAGTTCGCACAGGAACGCGTTGCACTGGCCGAACGTACCCGCGATGAAGTCGCACGATGGGTCGCAGCTGCGCGCAACCCGGAGTCGGACCTGCATGCCGCCGAGATCGCCATGACCGATGCGCCATTGGAGCTCGAACAGGCCGAGCACGAGCTGGCAGCGGCGCGGTTAATCCTCGCTACGCAATGGCAGTGAGGCCACACGATGCGGGTCGCGCCGTCGTTCCTGCAATGCCGGAAACCCGGCTTCGCGGGAGGCGGCCGCACCCGGGCCGGGAAGAATCCCTGAACTTCAAGAGGCCCCGGCGGCGGGTATTCCGGCGCGCGGAGACACGTTGACCGGTGTCGCATGCGGATATCACCCGGCACGGTGCGATGCACTTGCCCTGGGCCACGTGGCGTTACCTGAAACCTTTTTAGGAGTCCATATCCAACATGAAACCAGTACTCGATCGTATCAACGCAGCATCTTCAGGGGCGACTGCCGCAGCCGATCGCGGGGGCACTTTGCGCCCCGTGATGCTGTTGCTTCTCGGCCTTGCACTGCTACTGCTCGGGGCGAACGACGCCTTGGCACACGCAGTGGCAGAGGGGGACAAGGGCTACATCCAGGAAATCTCCGGCGTCCACCTGCTGTCTTTCATGTACCTGGGTGCCAAGCACATGGCCACCGGGTACGACCACATCCTGTTCCTGCTAGGCGTGATTTTCTTCCTGTACCGGCTGAAGCACATCGCGTTGTACGTCACGCTGTTCGCCATCGGACACTCGACGACGATGCTGCTCGGTGTCTACTTCAACATCGGTATCAACAGCTTCCTGATCGACGCCATCATCGGCCTGTCCGTGGTCTACAAGGCGCTCGACAACATTGGCGCGTTCCAGCGGTGGCTGGGTTTCCAGCCCAACACCAAGGTCGCCACGCTGCTGTTCGGCTTCTGCCACGGCTTCGGGTTGTCGACGAAGATCATCGAGTACGACATCTCGCCCGATGGACTGATTCCCAACCTGCTTGCCTTCAATGTCGGCGTCGAAATCGGGCAGCTGCTGGCGCTCAGCGCCATCCTCATCGCGATGGGGTACTGGCGTCGGACGCAGAGCTTCTGGCGCCACGCCTATTCCGCCAATGTCGCCATGATGTCAGCCGGCTTTGTGTTGGTCGGCTACCAGCTCACTGGCTTTCTCGTTTCGTGAACTCTCCACAGGACACCACATCCATGCACAACACCAACGTACCGCCCCAATCCGACCTTCCCACCTCCAGCCAGCTGCAACGTTCGACCGTCATCGCCCTGGTCGCGGCGATTGTGATCTTGGTGACCGTCGTGCTTCCGGCCGAATACGGCATCGACCCGACCCGCGTGGGCGGGGTGCTGGGGCTGACGGAAATGGGCGAGATCAAGGAGCAACTGGCGGAAGAGGCTGCGATCGACGCAGCGGCCGACGCGGCAGCGGCGCAAACCGCGGCGTCTGCGCCGGCGGAATCAGCCGAAGTGGCTGCGGCCACTCCTGCCGCCGGGCAGGAATCCACCGAAGCGCAACCGCCGGCATCGCCCGCGGCCGACGAGTGGCGGGATGAGATGCGGATCACGCTCGAACCTGGCCAGGGTTCGGAGGTGAAACTCAGCATGAAGTTGGGCGAGCAGGCGCAGTTCAGCTGGATGGCCGAAGGCGGCGCGGTGAATTTCGACACGCACGGTGATGGCGGCGGACAAAACACCAGCTATGAAAAAGGACGCAACGTGCCTTCCGACGATGGTGTGCTCGAAGCGGCCTTCGACGGCAACCACGGCTGGTTCTGGAGGAACCGCGGCGACGCGACTGTGGACGTGATCATCCGCACCCGGGGTCAGTACGCCGAAATGAAGCGCGTGCTGTGATCGGCCGGGAACCTTGAACAACCGTTCCGTCCCGTTTTCCCGTCATTCCCGCGATGGCGGTAATCCATAGACGTTGCTCTGCCAAGAGCTCTAATCCATGGACCTTGCAATCCCCAGCCATCGCGCACAGCGCGATGGCGTTCAGCGTCACGCTAAGTGCTTCAACGGATGTTGTAAACGCAACGCCTCCCCCGCCTGCGCGGGACGACGCCCGGCGAGTGTTCGAATGTTCGAACTCGTTGAAAGCACCACCGATCCCAATCCCTAAGGAGCTGATGAAATGACCTTTCGTACCCTGTTGATGACAGCCGCTTTTCTCGCGTTCACCTCACTGCCTGCGTTCGCCCACACCGACGGGCATGAAGCCGACGAGGAGAAACTGATACCCACTACCTGCGCCCAGTTGGCCGATACGCAACGATATTCCAACGATGTCGCCTATCCGGAAATCAAGGTGCTGAAGGCGCGCTGCGATGCCGAAAAGAAGAGAGAGCAGGTTTCGCGGGAAAAGCCGGCAGGATAAGGCTGGCTGGCTGTCGGGTGTCGCGAAAAAACTCGCGACACCCGAGCTTTTCGATGCTTGAGGTGGCCCAGTGCTTGAGATTCTCCGTCATGCAGACTTCCGGCGGCTTTTCCTCGCTCAGCTCGTAGCCCTGCTCGGCACCGGCCTGGCGACGGTCGCGTTGGCGCTGCTGGCCTACGACCTGGCGGGCGAGCGCGCCGGCGAAGTGCTGGGCACCGCGTTGGCGATCAAGATGGGCGTGTACATCGTGCTCGCGCCGGTGTCGGGCGCGATGGTTCCGCCCGCGCTACGCAAGCCGGTGCTGATCGGACTCGACCTGGTTCGTGCCGCGGCCGCGCTGATGCTGCCTTTCGTCGGCGAGCTGTGGCAGGTCTACCTGCTGATCGCGCTGCTGCAGTCGGCGTCAGCAGGCTTCACGCCGCTGTTCCAGTCGGTGATTCCCGAGATCCTGCCCGACGAGCGCGATTACACCCGCGCCCTGTCGTTGTCGCGGCTGGCCTACGACCTGGAAAACCTGCTGAGCCCGGCAATCGCGGCGGCGCTCTTGACCGTCATCAGCTTCCACGGCCTGTTCGCGGGCACCGCGGCCGGCTTCGTGCTGTCGGCGCTGCTGGTCACCGGTGCCGTATTCCCGATGGTCTCCAGGGCCCCGCGCACCGGCGGTCCATACGACCGCGCCCTGCGCGGCATGCGCGTCTACCTGCGGACACCACGGCTGCGCGGGCTGCTGGCGTTCAACCTCGTGGCGGCCGCCGGTGGCGCCATGGCCATCGTCAATACGGTGGTGATCGTCCGCGACGTGCTGGGCGGCGGAGAGCGCGAAGTCGCCTGGGCACTGGCGGCCTTCGGTGCCGGCTCGATGGCGGTGGCCCTGCTGCTGCCGCGCATGCTGGACCGGGTGTCGGACCGGCAGGTGATGTTGGCGGCCGCCGTGGCGATGGTGGCGGCGCTGTCGGCGACCGGCGCGGTGTGCACCGCCGTGCGGGGTATAACGTGGCCGGTGCTGCTGTCGGCTTGGGCCGTGCTCGGCATGGCCTACGCGGTCCTGGTCACGCCGGGCGGCCGCCTGCTGCGCCGCTCGACGGGACCGGACGGCCTGCCGTTCCTGTTCGCCGCGCAGTTCTCGCTGTCGCATGTGTGCTGGCTGCTCGCCTACCCGCTGGCGGGCACGCTGGGCGCGCGCTACGGCATGCAGGTGGCGCTGGCGGGGCTGGCCGGGGTTGCGCTGCTGGGCCTGCTGGCCGCGTGGCGCGCATGGCCGGCGCACGACCCCGACACCCTTGTCCACGCCCACGACGACCTGCCTCCCGACCACGAGCACCTGCGGCAGCATCACACCGACGGCGGACGCCATGCGCATCCTTACGTGATCGACGAGCTTCACGAGCGCTGGCCGCGTTGATGGCGTCTGCGCTCATCCGCCTCGAAACACGCGGGCCGTTGGCCCGCTTTCATTTGAAAGTTTGTGTGGACCTCGCCCACCGGTCGCGCGAGGGGCGAGACGCCGTCAACGCAATGGAGGTGGTCCATGAAGTTGGTCAAAACTGTGTTGGGTATCGCCCTGCTCTCAACCAAATTTTCCGCATGGGCAGCTGTTGAAGTCCCGTGGTCTGCTGCCGAACAATGCATCACGAAAAGCCCCCGCTTGTGCGGGGCTTTTTTTGGTTCCTCGTCGAAGCAATGGGCCAAGGGGAGGCGAAGTTGGTGCCTCCATCACGACCGCTCGAACCCTACCGCCATTCATATCTGAGAGCTACGCGTGCACCTCTGCCGTATGGCATCGCGCCGCTTCGATTTGCACCGTAGCGTGCTTGATCTTGAAGCGCTCCTCCAACATTGAAACCAGCTCTACGCGGAATTTATCCCCGGCGGAGGCGGTGTCGTTGGCGACGACGTGCACGGTCAGCACAGGCTCTTTCGACCCCAACGCCCAGGCGTGCAGGTCATGGATCTCGGCCACGCCGGGGTGCTCCAGCAGCGCACTTCGCACTGCCTCCAGGTCCAGCCCGGCGGGCACGCCCTGCATCAGGATCTGCCCCGCCTCGCGCAGCAGCGTCCAGGTCCGCGGCAACACCCACAGGCCGATGAGCACGGCAATGATCGGGTCGACGATCTGGTAGCCGGTGAACATGATGATGACAGCGCCCGCCAGCACGCCGACCGAGCCCAGCATGTCGGCCCAGACCTCCAGGTACGCGCCCTTGACGTTGAGGCTTTCGCCGCTGCCCGCCTTGAGCAGGCGCATCGATATCAGGTTGACCACCAGTCCCAGGCTCGCCACCACCATCATGCCCGTCGGGGCGACCTCGGGCGGCTGCTGGAAACGTCGCACGGCCTCCCACAGGATGTAGCCGGCGACCAGGAACAGCAGGCCGCCGTTGATCATCGCGCCAATGGCTTCCATCCGCGCGTAGCCGTAGGTGCGCTTGGCGTCGGGCGGCCGGCGGGCCAGTCGCACTGCCACCAGCGCGATGCTCAGGGCGATGACGTCCGTCCCCATGTGCGCGGCGTCCGACAGCAGTGCCAGGCTGTTGGTCAGCACGCCGCCCACCACTTCGGCGACCAGGAACGTCGCGGTCAGCCCCAGCGCCCACCACAGGGGTTTCTCGTGCCGAATGTCGCCGGTGCCGTGGTCGTGTCCGCTGCCCATGTCGATCCTTCTCCGTTAGTGAATTGTCGTTGACCGCAGGCGGTCAGCCCCGAGGCGCGAAGGCGATGACCGCCATCCCGGACAGGGCGAGTGCGCCGCCCAACAGGTCCCACCGGTCCGGACGGATGCCCTCCACCGCCCACAGCCAGCCCAGCGCGGTGGCCACGTACACGGCGCCGTAGGCCGCATAGGTGCGACCCGCCGCCGCCGGGTGCAGCGTCAACAGCCAGACGAACGCAACCAGTGCCGCGGCCGCCGGCATCAGCACCCATGCCTCGGCGCGACCCCGTAACCACAGGTACGGCAGGTAGCAGCCGACGATTTCGGCGATGGCCGTGATGAAGAACAGGCCGACGGTCTTGGCGATCATCCGGGCTCCGGGCTGTTGGAACGGCCGCCATCCTCGCGCAGTTCGGCGCGCGCGCGCGCGAGCACGCGCCACGCCGAGCGCAGGAACAGCACCAGCAACGCCGCCGCGATCACCAGGTCGGGCCAGCCGGCATAGAACACCCACACGCCCGCCGCGGCGAGCAGCACCGCAAAGCCCTCGTAGACATCGTGCGCGAGCACTCCCACGCCGACGCCATGTTGACGTCTCCTGCGCGGTAGGGCATCAGCAGCCACAGGCACACGCCGTTGAACGCGAGGTTCAACAGCGCCGCCACGCCGATGGCTTCGAACAACGGCACCTCCGGATGCAGCACGCGCCACCCGATCTGGACCGCCACCGCCAAGGCGGCACCGAGGATCAGCAGGCCCTTCACCACCGCCACCCGCGCCTTGGCGGCGGTACTCGCGCCGATCACCGCAAGGCTCAGCAGGTAGGTGAGCGCATCCCCGAGGTTGTCCAGGCTGCCCGACAACAGCGACGAGGAGCGGCCGTAGAGGGCCGCTCCCAGCATCATCGCGAACGTGGCGAGGTTGATCGCCAGCACGATCATCAGCACCCGCCGCTGGCGTGCCTGCATGGCAGCCAGGTCGACGGTGCCGCCGCAGCATGAATCCGACATCGCTCAGGCCTCCTGCGGCTCCGGACGCGGCTCGGTGTCGCGATGCCACCAGCGGTACAGCACCGGCAACACCAGCAGCGTGAGCAGCGTCGAGGAGATGATGCCGCCGATCACCACGGTCGCCAGTGGCCGCTGCACCTCCGAACCGGCGCCGACATTGAACGCCATCGGCACGAAGCCCAGCGAGGCCACCAGCGCGGTCATCAGCACCGGACGCAGTCGCGTCAGCGCGCCGTCGACCACGGCGGTGTCCAGCGGATCGCCCTGTTCGCGCAGCTTGCGAATGAAGGCAATCATCACCAGGCCATTGAGCACCGCCACGCCCGACAGGGCGATGAAGCCCACGCCCGCGGAGATCGACAGCGGGATGCCGCGCAGCGCCAATGCCAGCACGCCACCGGTCAGCGCGAGCGGCACGCCGCTGAACACGATCGCCGCATCCTTGGCCGATCCGAACGCCATGAACAGCAGCGCGAAGATCACCGCCAGCGTCACCGGGACCACCACCGACAGGCGCTGGCTGGCCGAGATCAGCTGCTCGAACGTGCCGCCGTAGTCGACCCAGTAGCCGGTCGGGATCTCGACCTCGGCGTCCACGCGCGTTCGCAGTTCCTCCACGAAGCCGCCCAGGTCGCGGCCGCGGACATTGGCCGTGATCACCACGCGGCGCTTGCCGTTCTCGCGGTTGATCTGGTTCGGGCCGGCGACGGTCTCGATCTTCGCAACCTCGCGCAGGGGCACCGTGGACGGCGCGCCGGCCTGTCCGGTGGCCACGCGACCGGCCTCGTCGGCACTGAAGTCGGCCGGCAGCGGAATCGGCAGGTCGGCCAGCGTCGCCGGGTCCTGCCGCAGGTGCTCGGGCAGCCGGACTACGATGTCGAACCGGCGGTCGCCCTCGAACAATTGGCTGGCGACCTCGCCGCCCACCGCGGTGGACACCGTCTCCTGCACCACGCCCGGATTCAACCCGTATCGCGCCAGCGCCACGCGATCAGGGGTGACAGTCAGCAGCGGCAGGCCGGTGGTCTGCTCGAGCTTGACGTCGGCCGCGCCGGGCACGGACTCGGCCACTTCGGTGACCTGCTCGCCGACCTCCACCAGCGTGTCCAGGTCGTCGCCGAAGACCTTGATCGCGACTTCCGCGCGCACGCCCGAGATCAGCTCGTTCATGCGCATCTGGATCGGCTGGGTGAACTCGTAGTTGTTGCCGGGCAGTTCGGTGACCGCCTCCTCGATCTCGGCGATCAACTCGGCCCGGGGCTTGCGCGGGTCGGGCCACTCGTCCCGGGGCTTCATGATGAGGAAGGTGTCTGCCACCGACGGCGGCATCGGGTCGGACGCCACTTCGGCCGTACCGATCTTGCTGTAGACGCGCTGGACCTCCGGGAACTGCGCGATCCGCTCCTCCAGATCGATCTGCATCTGGACCGCCTGGTCGATGCCGGTGCCGGGGATACGCAAGGCGTGCAGCGCGATATCGCCCTCGTCCAGGTTGGGGATGAACTCGGTGCCTAGGCGCGTGGCCAACAGGCCGCACGCGACCACCAGCGCGACCGCACTGCCGACCACGATGGCGCGGTTGCGCAGCGCCCAGTCCAGCGCCGGCGCATAGCGACGCCTGGTCCAGCGCATGACGCGGTTTTCCTTCTCGTCCACGCGCCCGCCCAGGAACACGGCGATCGCGGCCGGCACGAAGGTCAGCGACAGCACCATCGCACCGGTCAGCGCCAGCACCACGGTGATCGCCATCGGGTGGAACATCTTTCCCTCGATCCCGGTGAGCGCGAAGATCGGCAGGTAGACGGCGGTGATGATGCCCAGGCCGAACAGGCTCGGCCGGATCACCTCGGCAGTGGCCGATGCGGCCACGTCGTGGCGCTCCTCGTCGGTCATGGTTCGACCGAGCGTGTGCTGCATCTCGCCGAAGCGACGCAGGCAGTTCTCGATGATGATCACCGCGCCATCGACGATCAGGCCGAAATCCAGCGCGCCCAGGCTCATCAGGTTGCCCGAGACGCCGCCGCGGACCATGCCGAACATGGTGAACAGCATCGCCAGCGGAATCACCGCCGCGGTAATCAGCGCGGCGCGGATGTTGCCCAGCAGCAGGAACAGCACCGCGATGACCAGCAACGCGCCCTCCACCAGGTTCTTGGACACGGTGGCGATGGTGCGGTCCACCAGCGCCGTGCGGTCGTAGACCGGGTTGGCGGTGACGCC
>Ga0156347_1065_pt6 | contig 10286 bp, 8 predicted proteins | sample RifOxyA1_FD_107994 | JGI IMG/M metagenome (GOLD analysis project Ga0156347, IMG submission 107994) | Xanthomonadales bacterium RIFOXYA1_FULL_69_10 | reverse complement strand
GCTGGAGTACCGCGGCTCGGTGGTCGTGCTCGACATCAAGCAGGAGAACTTCGACCTCACCAGCGGCTGGCGCGCCGCGCAGGGGCAGTCGGTCTACCTGTTCAACCCGTTCGCCGAGGACGGCCGCACGCATCGATGGAACCCGCTGGCCTACGTATCGCAGGACGCATCGCTGCGCGTCTCGGACCTGCAGGCCATCGCGGCGATGCTGTATCCCGACGCCGATGACAAGCAGAAGTTCTGGGTCAGCCAGGCGCGCAACGCGTTCCTCGCGTTCGCGCTGTACCTGTTCGAGAACTTCGACGACCAGGTCGCCATCGGCATGCCCGAATCGCTCTACCAGTTTCCCACGCTCGGACGGCTGTTCCGGCTGTCCTCGGGCGACGGCACCGCGCTGCGCGAGTACCTGCAGGCGCTGGCCCAGCAGCCCTTCCTGGGGGAGCCGGCACGCAACGCGTTCGCCACGCTGCTGTCGCAGGCCGACGAGACGCTCGCCTCCATCCTCGGCACGTTCAAGGAACCGCTCAACCCCTGGGTCAGCCCGGTGCTGGACGCGGCCACCAGCGCCAACGACTTCCTGCTGACCGACGTGCGCAAGCGACCGATCAGCATCTACGTTGCCATCGCACCCAACAAGCTGGCCGAGGCCAGGCTCATTCTCAACCTGTTCTTCAGCCAGCTGATCCACCTCAACACGCGCGAGCTGCCGCAGGCCAACCCCGCGCTCAGGCACCAGTGCCTGCTGCTGATGGACGAGTTCACCGCCATCGGCCGCGTCGACATCATCGCGTCGGCGGTGGCGTACATGGCCGGCTACAACCTGCGCCTGCTGCCGATCATCCAGTCGCTGGCCCAGCTCGACGCCGTGTACGGCAAGGACGTCGCGCGCACGCTGGTGACCAACCACGCCATGCAGATCCTGTTCGCCCCGCGGGAACAGCGCGACGCCAGCGACTATTCCGAAATGCTCGGCTACACCACTGTGCGCCGCCGCAACAAAACCCGGCAGCGCGGCTTGCGCCGGGACGTATCGATCAACGAGTCCGAAGAACGCCGTGCGCTGATGCTGCCGCAGGAGCTCAAGGCCATGGGCCCGAAGCAACAGGTGCTGGTCTACGAAGGCCTCGCACACCCGATCAAATGCACGAAGATCCGCTATTACGAGGACCGCCACTTCACCGCACGGCTGCTGCCGCCGGTGCAGGTACCGGCGTTGGCACGCGGGGACGGGGGGATTACGCGGACAGCGACGCCAGCAGCACATCAGCCACCCGATCGGGCGACCAGCGCAGCAGCGACGGGTTGACCTGCATCGCCAGTTCCGTGCCCTCCGGCGGGCCGCCCGGCAGCAGCACGCCGCGCTGGGCCGCACGTCCTGACAGTGCATCCAGGTCCGCACCCGGTGCCGACAGGAAGAACCGGCTGGTGCCGTTCTCCAGCTTCCGGGCGTGGAAGCGGCCGCTGGCTTCCAGTCGCGCGATCACGCTGTCCGCGGCCGCCCACGATTTCGCGTAGTCGTCCTCGTACCGCGCCAGGTGCGTCGGCACCAGCGCGAGCGTCGGCCACGCCTGGGGCAGCGACGCGCCGAACATCCGCCGCATGTGCGACAGCCCGGCGATCGTCGCCTCGTCGCCGGCCAGCACGGCGCCGGCGGTGCCGTTGAAGTGCTTCCACAGCGACACGTACACGGTGTCGAACAGCGCGGCGATGTCGGCCACGCTCCGGCCGGTGTGCAGCGGCAGGTTGAACAGGCGCGCGCCGTCCAGGTGCAGGCGGATGCCGCGGTCGCGTGCGAACGTCGACAATCGCTCGGTCTGCGCGAGGTCGGCCATGGCGTGGTCCAGCCGGCGCACCGGCGACTCCACCGAAATCACGCCCACCGGGTTGGGCACGCGCCCGCGGGCCGCGCGTTCGATCCATGGCGCAACGTCCTCCACGGTCAGCGTCGCGCGACCTTCGGCGAGCGGCACCAGGTTGAGGCCGCTGAGCGTGGCGGCGCCGTCGCCGCTGTCGTTGTAGAGGTGGCTGTCGGCCTGCACCAGCACGCGCCGGTCGCCGCGAGCCAGCGTGCGCACCGCGAGGTGGTTGGCGAGCGTGCCGGACGGCAGGTACACGGCGGCCGGCTTGCCCAGGCGCTGTGCGAACGCGCGCTCGATGTCGGCCACCAGCCCGCCGTTGGAGTAGTTGTCCGGCGACCAGCCGCCGGCATCGACCGCCGCCTGCAGCTGGCGCGCGTACTGGGCCGGGCCCAGGCCCAGTCCGTCGGACCAGAAGTTGACGGGGAGCTGCGAGGCCAAGCCGTCGGTTGGCTCCGCAGCGGCGGCCGACAGTCCCGGCCAGCCCAGCAACGGTGCGGCCGCGGTAACGCTGCCAGCGGCCAGGAATGCGCGTCGGTCCATGCGATGTCCCCTGCAGGTGTCGTTCGGGTCCAGGGCCTGCGTTGCCTCAGTGACCCCGCGTGCCGTCGTCGTCCGATGCCTGCGCCTCGCGCGCGATGCGCATCGCCTGCAACAGGAAGGTCAGCATCATGCCGATGCCCAGGGCGATCAGCGCGATACGCCACAGCCCGAGGCCGTCCATCACGATGCCGAGTGTGTTGAGACTGATGCCGATCACCAGCAGCGGGATGCGCTGGGCGATCTCCGGATTCATGTTGTTGTCCATGTGCTCCCCCACGTGGAGGCTGGAGCCTAGCAGGAGGACCGGCGGCGTGTCCGTGCTCCAACGCACGATCACCGTGGTGCTTCAGGCGCGCCTGTAGGAGCGACGTGAGTCGCGATCTCGAACCCATGGCCGGGTTCCGGTCGCGACCCACGTCGCTCCTGCAACGGAGCCGGAGTGCCTGCGCGTCAGCCGGTGGCAGGCTCCGCCTTCCCGCCACGGAACCGCCGCGCGAACCAGTCGCCAACGTCGTGCAGCACCGTGTACGCGGCCGGCACCACGATCAGGCTGAGCAGGGTGGAGGTGATCAGGCCGCCGATCACCGCCCACGCCATCGGTGCGCGGAAGCTGGAGTCGCCCGACAGCCCGAGTGCAAGCGGCAGCATGCCCGCGCCCATCGCCAGCGTGGTCATGATCACCGGGCGGGCGCGCTTGCGGCAGGCATCGACCAGCGCATCGTGCTGCGACAGGCCGTGTTCGTCTTCCGCCATCACCGCGTAGTCCACCAGCAGGATCGAGTTCTTGGTCGCCACGCCGATCAGCATCAGCAGGCCGATCAGCGCCGGCAGCGACAGCATGTTCTGCGTCAGCAGCAGCGCGCCGAACGCGCCGCCGGCCGACAAGGGAACGGCGGTGAGGATCGTCACCGGTTGCACCGGATGGTTGAACAGCAGCAGCAGCACCATGTAGATGCACACGATGCCGGCGACCATCGCCAGCGCGAAGCCGGTGAACAGCTCGACGAAGACTTCCGCATCGCCGGTGTTGAGGAAATCCACGCCCGCCGGGAGGTTGTTGACGCTCGGCAACTGCTGCACCTCCTGCATCACCTCGCCCAGCGGCCGGCCGTTGAGCTCGGCGGTCAGGGTGACGTTGCGCTGGCGCTTGTAGCGCGAGATCACCGACGGGCCGCTGCCGGTCTCGATGTCGGCCACCGCCGACAGCGGCACCGGGCCCTGGTTGCCGCGGACCTGCAGCTGTCCGACCAGCGACGGGTCGCGCAGGTCCTCGCGCGCGAAGCCGACGCGGATCGGGATCTGCCGGTCGGGCAGGTTGAGCTTGGCCATGCGCTGCGTGTAATCGCCCGCCGTCGCGACGCGCGCGGCCTCGGCGATCGCGGCCGTCGACACGCCCAGCTCGGCGGCGCGTGCCGGGTCGGGCACGATGCGGATCTCCGGCCGCAGCAAGGAGGCCGAGGACGAAATGCTGCCCAGGCCCTCCAGCTGGCGCAGTTCCCGCTCCACGGCCGCGGCGGCGTCGTGCAGCTTCTCCGGGTCGTCGCCGGCCAGCACCAGTTGCATCAGCTCTCCGGGCTCGGCGCTCACGAAGCTCACGCGCGTGCCGGGGAGGTCGGCCAGGCGCTGGCGCACCTCCTGCTCGAGCGCCTTCTGGTCGCGGTCGCGGTCGTCCGACGGGCCCCAGTCCACCACTAGCGTCGCCTTGCGGGGGTCGCCAGTGCCCGTGCGCGACGGGTCGCCCAGGTCGAGCACGCTGCCGACCATGGTGAAGACCTGCTGCAGTTCGGGGATGGCGGCGAGGCGCTCGCGTGCCTGCTCGGTCACCGCCACGGTTTCCTCGATCGGCGTGCCCGGCGGCAGTTCGATGCTGAGGTTGCTGCGGCCCTGGTCGGAGGTGGGGATGAAGGTCGTCGGGATGAACGGCACCATCGCCAGCGACAGCACGAACAACCCGAACGCGATCCACAGCGTGCGTGCGCGGTGCCGCAGCGCGGCGTCCACCCAGCCCAGGTAGCGCTTCATCAGCTTTGATTCGGCGACGTTGTCGGCGTGCGGCTTGAGCAGGTAGGCCGCCATCATCGGCGTCAGCAGGCGCGCCACCAGCAGCGAGAACATCACCGCCGTGGCCGCCGTCCAGCCGAACTCGCGGAAGAACTTGCCGGCGATGCCCGGCATGAAGGCCACCGGCACGAACACCGCTGCCAGCGTGGCGGAGGTGGCGATCACCGCGGTGCCGATCTCGTCGGCCGCCTCGCGCGCGGCTTCGCGCGGCGTCTTGCCCATGCCCAGGTGGCGCACGATGTTCTCGATCTCGACGATCGCATCGTCCACCAGGATGCCGACCACCACCGACAGCGCCAGCAGCGTGATGATGTTCAGCGAGAACCCCAGGAAATAGATCACCGCGAACGTCGGGATGATCGACAGCGGCAACGCCACCGCGCTCACCCACGTCGCGCGCCAGTCGCGCAGGAACAGCCACACCACCACCAGCGCCAGCAGCGCGCCTTCCCACAGCATGGTCATCGACGAGGAGTACGAGCGCTCGGTCTCGTCGACCATGTTGCTGACCAGGTCGAACTCCACGCCCGGGTGCGACGCGGCCAGCGCCTCCAGCGTGTCCTGCACCTGCGCCTTGACGTCCAGCTCGTCCGAGCCGCGGCTGCGCGAGACCGAGAAGCCCACGACGGATTCGCCATCCAGCAGCGCCACCTGGCTGGGGTCGGCGGCGGCATCGCTGACGGTGGCGATCGACGACAGCCGCACCGCGCGGCCGTCGGCCAGGCTGATCGTGTAGTCGCGTAGCTGGCGCACGTCCTCGACGGTGCCGACCGTGCGGATGGTCTGCTGTTCGCCGCCGATCTCGGTGCGGCCACCGGGGCGCTCCACCTGGATCTGCGCCAGTTGCTGCGAGACTTCGGCCGCCGTCACCCCGAAGGCCTGCAACTGCTGCGGGTCCAGGTCGATGCGGATCTGCCGCTCGATGCCGCCGATGCGCGCCACCTGCGCCACGCCGTCCACACCGTAGAGCGCGCGCGACACGTCGCGGTCGACGAACCACGACAGCTGGTCGGGCGCCATCGACGGGGCCGACACCGCGTAGGTCAGCAGCGCGCCGCCGATCTCGACTTTGCTGACCAGCGGCTCCTGGATGTCCTGCGGCAGGTCGGTACGTACCCGCGTCACCGCGTCCTTGGTCTCGTCGAGCGCGGCGTCGATGTCCACCGACAGCTCGAACTCGATCATCGTCGTGCTCGTGCCCTCGGTGACCGTCGACACCACACGCTTGATGTCGGGGATGGTCGCCACCGAGTCCTCGATGCGGCGGGTGACTTCCGTCTCCAGCTGCGAGGGCGACGCGCCGGGTTGCAGCACCGTCACCGTGGTCATCGGGAACGCGATGTCGGGGAAGCGCGCCACCGGCAGGTTGATGAAGCCCCAGATGCCGGCCACGCACAGCACGAAGAAAACCATCACCGCCGGCAGCGGCCGGTCGATGGCCCAGGACGACAGCGTGCCGCCGCCGCTCATCGGGCGGCGGCCGTGTCAGTGGCGGCCGGGTCGGCCGCTTCGTCCGGAGCGTCGGGCGACACCACGCGCACGCGGTCGCCATCGGCCAGGAACCCGGCGCCGCGCGTCACGACCTGTGCGCCCTCGGCCAGGCCGCTGCGGACTTCGACGTAGCCGTTGTCGCTGGCGCCGCGCTCGATGCGCGTGATCGACACCGTGCCCTCGCCATCGACGACGAACACCGACGGGAACCCGTCGCGCAGCACCACCGCGCCGTCGGGCACCACGGGGACGGTGGCCAGGCCCGTGTTGATGCGGCCTTCGAGATACGTGCCCGGGCGCAACGCGCCGGGCTCGGGCAGGTCGGCGAACACCGTGCCGGTGCGGCTGGCCGCGTCTACGCCCGGCGACACCGCGCGCACCACGCCGGTGACCGTTGCGCCGTTGCGGTCGCGCAGTTCGATCCGGTCGCCGGGCTCGACCGCGCCCAGGTCGGCGGCAGGCAGCTCGGCGCGCCACTCCAGCGCGCCGTCCTTGATCAGCCGCAGCAGTTCGCTGCCGGCAGCGACCACCTGGCCCGGCTGCACGAGGCGGGCCGAAATCACGCCGTCGGCCGGCGCACGCAGGGTGGCGAAATCGCGACGCAACTGCGCGGCATCGCGGGCCGCGCGCGCGGTGCCGACGCGGGCCTCGGCCTGCGTGCGGGCCGCGCGTAGTTCGTCCAGCGCCGAGGCGCTGATGTACTGGCCGCCGGCCAGTTGTTCGCCGCGGTTGAGGTTGGAGCGGGCCAGCGCCGCGCCGGCCTCGGCTTCGCGCAGGGCGGCCTGCGCCTGCGCCAGGTCCGACTCCAGCGTTCGCGCGTCCAAGGTGAGCAGAACGTCGCCGCGCGCGACCGCCTCGCCTTCATCGACGTTGACCGACGTGACCCGCTGGCCGCTCAGCTCCACGCCCAGCTGCATTTCCTCGACCGCCGTTACCGGCCCGGACGCGGTGATGGCACTGGCGAGTTCGCGGCGCACCACCGGAGCGGTGGTGACGGCCATGGTGGAGGTGTCGGTGGCCGGTTCGGCCTCCTGGCCACCGCAGGCGGCGAGCGTCAGGGCAGCGGCGAGGGCAATCGACCAGGTCTTGGACAGGACACGCATGGGCACGGCGCCGGCAAAACGGCGGGCCAGTGTACTGGACAGTTCATTAATTCGGGTTTCACCGAGCCGCGCCGCCATCTGCGGCGCGGACACGTCGCATAGGCCGTGTAGCCCGGGTAAGCGGAGCGCACCCGGGAACCGTGTCACGCCGGATACCCCGATCCCGGGTGCGGCTTGCAGCCTTGCCCGGGCTACCCGCTTCAGGGACCCGTGCCACGCCGGATACACCCCAATCCCGGGTGCGGCTTGCAGCCTTACCCGGGCTACCCGCCGCTCGCCCGGCGGCGACGCGCCCGCACGCCGATCCACGCCCAGCCCATCGCCGCCACCGCCAAGCCACCCCAGATCACACCCTCCGTGAACCGGTGGCCCAGTCGGTGGGCGATCACCGCGCCGATCACCATGCCCACCAGCGCCACCCCGGCCACCTTGCGCTTCTCGCGCTCGAGCCAGTCCTCCCGTGCCTGTCGCTCGCGGTTGGCCTCGCGCTCCGGGGTCGGCTGCAGGAAGGCGCGGGCGATGGCGTCGGCATGGTTGGCATCCATGCGGGGTGGCGTCTTGTCCATAAGAGGTGTCGTCCAGTTCCAGTGGACCGCAAGGATCGCATCGCGCCCGGAACGGGGCCAGTGGAGTGCGGCTACTCGGACAGCGCGGCACGTCGCGTGCCGCCGGTACCGGATGGGCAGAACCGCGACCGCGTCGCGATAGTGCGCTGTCGGTACCCGGCCGGTCAGTCCTCCGGCGGCGAGGGCTCGTGCTTGTCCTCGTCCACCACGTAGTCGAGCAGGTCCTGGTTGGCCGGCGACCGGTCGTTGAGGAAGACGCTGATATCGCCCGTGACCTCCAGGATCGCCAGCTCCACCTGCGAGAGGGACCGCGCGCCCTTGATGCGAAGCTCGGCGAACAGCTCGCGGCGGGTCGTGCGCTCGGAGTGCAGCGCGTCCCAATGGATCTCCCCGTCCTTGACCAGGATGCGGGGGTGGGATTCGACGTAGTTGCGCACCGGCCGCACGTGTTCGCTCAGCTTCTCCAGGCCCACCGTCAGGACGGTGACGCCCAGCAGGATGACGGCGGCATACGCGATCGGCACTTCCGGGTACAGCAGCGCGTCGCCGGCGGCCGAACCCAGCGCGATCATCAGCAACTGCTGCATCGGGCTCAGGTTCTGCTGGCCGTGCTTGCCCAGCAGGCGCAGCACCAGCAGCAGGATCGCGAAGATGATGAGGATCTTCAGCCCGATTTCCAGCATGTACAGCTCGGGCGGCAGGCCCAGCAGCAGGCGCTGCCAGTCGAAGACGGTGAAGTCGCTTGTCATGGCCTGCTCCGGGCTGTGCGTGCTGAATGGGGCAGTGTCTGCACCCGCTGCAAAGACGCGGTGAATGCCGGTCGCATGACGAACCTGAAGCCTTCACCGTATCCAGCGTTTCCATCACGGCGCGCTAGCGTCGGCGGTCCTAGCGTCCGTGGCTCCCCCACGACCCGCGCCCCCGCGCGGAGAGCATCAGAAGGAGCACGCAATGGCACGCAAGGCATATGACCCCGCGCAGTTGAACGAGCTGCTCTACCAGGCGCTGGAAACGGAGATCGGTGGCGCGCAGATCTACGAGACCGCCATCAGCTGCGCGGTCAATCCGGACCTGAAGAAGGAGTGGAAGGAATACCTCGAAGAGACCCGCACGCATCGCAAGGTGCTGCTGAACGTGTTCGAGCAGCTCGGCCTGGACCCGGATGCGCGCACGCCGGGCCGCGACGTCGTCGGCTTCATGGGCGAGTCGCTGGTCAAGGCGATGGAGATGGCGAAGAAGGCGGGCGACCCCGCCGCCGCCGAACTGGTCGCGGGCGAGTGCGTGGTGCTGGCCGAAACCAAGGACCACATGAACTGGGAGCTGATCGGCCTGGTCGCCGAGAAGGGCCAGGGCGACGCCACCAAGGTGCTGAAGGCCGCGTACGAGGCGGTGGAAGAGGACGAGGACCACCACCTCTACCACACCACCGGCTGGACCCGGGAGCTGTGGATCCAGTCGCTCGGCCTGCCCGCCGTGCTGCCGCCGCCGGAAGAGGTCAAGAACGTCGAGACCGCAATCGGTGCCTCGCGCGCCGAGCAGGCCCGCGACGAGATGCTCAAGCGGCATTGATCGCGTATCCGTAGCCCGGGTAAGGCCGCAGGCCGCACCCGGGGTTTGCGTCGGCTCCGTCGCTACGTCCCTATCGTGACCCGGGTGCGGCCTGCGGCCTTACCCGGGCTACCCGGTTCCCCGGAAATCGTCGACGGTGATCCGTGCACCGGTACGGGTGTCGGCCCCCAGCGACGCCCGCATCACTTCCAGCGCCGCGTCGTTGCGTTCCGCGCTTTCGGCCGCCACGCAATCGCGCGGCACGAACAGCTTGAGGTCGCGCACGTTGGCGTCCATTGCCGTGGCCACGACGCAACTGTCGGTGGCGATGCCGGTCAGGACCAGGCGACGCACGCCCAGCTCCTGCAGCAGCCGCTCCAGCGGCGTCTGGTGGAAGGCCGAGTTGGACGGCTTGAGGACGAAGTAGTCGGTCGCCTCCGGGCGCACCAAATCCACCAATGGCGCCCCGCGCGACCCCGAGCCGCCGCACAGCGCCACCACCCGGTGGAAGTCCGAACGCCACTGGCCGTAGTTGTCGTTGGCATAGATCACCGGCACCCCGGCATCCGTCGCCCGTCGCTTGAGCGCGGCGATGTGCGTGGCCGCCTCCATCGCGGCCGGAAGCAGTTCCTCGCCGCCGTCGAAGTCCAGCGCGTTGACCATGTCGATGATCAGCAGTGCGATGTCGGGTTGGTTGCGGTCCGCCATGTGCGCGATGTCGGAGAGGGGCAGGGGAGGGTGGTGTAGCACCGGCGACGGAGAGGGCGCGTCAACTCGATGCAGGCCGCATACCTTCCAGCCCGTCGTTCCCGCCCATCAGCCATCATTCCCGCGTTCGCGGGAATGACGCAGAAAAGCAGCCCGGGCAAGCGTCGCGCCGCGCCTCGACGGCACCCGCTTGAATCACGGGGCGAACGCACCGCAGCACGCCGCGTCAGTCGGTGGCCGCGTAGATCCTGTCCCGGGTGCGGCCTTCAGCCTTACCCGGGCTACAACGCCTCGGGCGCCGACAATCCCTTGCTGTACATCCCCGACCGGTCGAAGCAGCACACGCGGCGCTTGCCCGTGGCCAGCATGTCGCAGGCACTGGCGATGCGGCGGGTGCGGGTGTCCTCGCG
>Ga0156347_1065_pt3 | contig 10313 bp, 9 predicted proteins | sample RifOxyA1_FD_107994 | JGI IMG/M metagenome (GOLD analysis project Ga0156347, IMG submission 107994) | Xanthomonadales bacterium RIFOXYA1_FULL_69_10 | reverse complement strand
CGTCAGAACTGCCCGCCGAAGGTGAACTGCAGGCGCTCGATGTCGTCGCCGTCTTCCTTCTTGATCGGATGGGCATAGCTGATCGAGATCGGGCCCATCGGGGAGCGCCACATCAGCGCCACACCGGTGGACGCGCGCAACTCGCCCGCGTCGAACTCATCCACGCCATCGAACACGTTGCCGAAGTCCACGAACGCCGATACGCGCGCGGCCGGCGTGTCGAGCAGGGTGGGGAAGTACATTTCCAGCGAGCCGACCGTCTTCAGCGAACCGCCCACCGGCTGAGTGAAGCTGCTGCCGGCAATGGGGGCCTCGCGCGGACCCAGCGTGTTGTCGGTGAAACCGCGAACCGAACGGGTACCGCCCGCGTAGAAGTTCTCGAAGAACGGCAGGCCGTCGGCTGTGACGGTTTTGATGTAATCCGGTGACCCGGTCTCGCAGGGCTCGCTTGGGTCGGGGCCGGGCACGAACTCGGCGGGCGTATCCGGGTCGCCGTCGGTGTCCTGCATCGAGCCCGGCGTGAAACAGATGTTGCGCACCACCGCATCGCCGTAGCTGTCGCCGTAGCCCAATTCGGCACGCGTGTTGAGCACCAGGTGGCGCGACAGCGGCCAGAACTTGGAGAAGTTGTAGTTGAGCTTGAAGTACTCGACGGTCGAACCCGGCAGGGTCGACTCCAGCCAGACCCGCTGGTAGGTGCCCGCCGTTGGCGTCAACGCGTTGTTGAGCGTATTGCGGGCCCAGCCGACCTCGCCGCGCCAGGCGTGGAATGTCCGCTGGCCGATGGCGTCGATGTAGTCGACGATCGACTCGGGCGTGGAGCCGCGGAAGGCGAAAATCTGGTTACTGTCGATGCCGAACAGCGCGGTGATGGTGTCGGTTTCGGTGATCGGAATGCCGAGCACCGTCTGCGCTGCGCCGCTGGTGCTGGAGTAGCGCGCGGTGTTGAAGTCGGAGTTGTCGAACTCGCGCCACCACAGGTTGTAGCCCAGCGACACACCGTTGTCGGTGAAGTACGGGTTGATGAACGAAAAGTCGTAGCGCTGCAGGTAGTCGTTGCGCTGGGCCTGCACGGAGATGCGGTTGCCGCTGCCCAGGAAGTTGTTCTGGGACAGCTGGACCTGTGTGGTCAGGCCAGTCAGCTGCGAGAAACCGACACCGAAAACGAAGCTGCCCGAGGTGGTTTCAGTGACGTTGTAGACCACGTCGACCTGGTCGTTGGTGCCGGCCACGGGCTCGCTCTCGACATCGACGCTCTCGAAATAACCCAGGCCCTGCAGGCGGATCTTGGAGCGGTCGATCGCCGCCTGCGAGTACCACGCACCTTCGAACTGGCGCATCTCGCGGCGCAACACCTCGTCGCTGGTGCGGCTGTTGCCCTTGAAGACGATGCGGCGGACGTTGACGCGGGGACCGGGCACCACCTGCATGTTGATGGCGACAGTCTTGTCTTCGCGGTTGACCTCCGGGATCGGGTTCACCTGCGCGAACGCGTAGCCGACGTTGCCGAGCGTCGCGACGATGGCGTCGGAGCTGATCTCCAGCAGGCGCCGCGAGAACGTTTGCTCCGGCTCGACCAGCACCAGCCGCTCGATCTGCTCCTTGGGGAGCACGGTGTCGCCGCTGACCTGCACGTCCGCCACGGTGTAGGGCTCGCCTTCGGTCACGCCGGCGGTGATGAACATGTCTTGCTTGTCGGGGCTGATCGACACCTGGGTGGAGTCGATGCTGAAGTCGACGTAGCCACGGTCCAGGTAATAGGCGTTGAGCTTCTCCAGGTCGCCGGACAGCTTTTCGCGCGAGTACTGGTCGTCGCGGCGGTACCAGCTCAGCCAGTTGCTCTCGGCCGACTCCCATCCCTCGAGGATTTCTTCCTGCTCGTAGGTCTCGTTGCCGATGAGGTTGATATGGCGGATCTTGGCCGCGTCGCCCTCATCGATGGCGATGGTGATGTCGACGCGATTGCGGTCCAGGCGCGACACGGTCGGCGTGATCTCGACGTTGTACTTGCCGCGGTTGTTGTACTGCCGGTTCAACTCCTGGGTGACGCGGTCAAGGGCCAGGCGGTCGAAGGTGTTGCCTTCGGTCAGGCCGATCTCGTCGAGGCCGGTCTGCAGGTCTTCGGTCTTGATGTCCTTGTTGCCGGTCAGCGTCAGCGTGTTGATCGCCGGGCGCTCGGTAACGGTCACCACCAGGATGTCGCCCTGGCGACCGACCTGGACGTCTTCGAAGAAGCCGGTCGCGTACAGCGCACGCACGGCCTCGCCGGCGCGGGCGCGATCGACCGTGTCGCCACGCTCGATCGGCAAATAGGTGAACACCGTGCCGGCGGCGATGCGCTGCAGGCCGTCGACGCGAATGTCGCTGACTGTGAAGGCGTCGGGGGCGGGCGCGATGGCCGGCTGCGGCGCGGCCGGTGCGGCAAATGGATCGGTCGCGGACGGGATGGCGGTCTGCGCCGTTGCGGGCAATGCCGGCGCCAGGGCCGTGGCGAGGGCAAGGGCAAGCAGGCGGCGGGAAGGCAGTCGCGTCATCAGGGAGTCCGGTTGGGGAACGTGGTCGCCAGGCAAGGCGAGGGCACGGGAAGCGGAGGCGGGGCAGGCGGCATCAGCGCACCAGGTTGTTCACGATGTCGTTGTAGAACGCCAGGCCCATCAGGCCAGCGATCAACGCCAGGCCGACATACTGCCCGGCGGCCATCACGCGATCGCTGACCGGGCTGCCTTTGACCAGCTCGATAAGGTAATACAGCAGGTGACCGCCGTCCAAGATCGGGATCGGTAGCAGGTTCAGGATGCCCAGGCTGAGCGACAGCAGGGCGAGCAGGGAGAGGTACCAGGCCACGCCCTGGTCGGCGTAGGCATTCGCCGCGCGGGCAATGGTGACCGGGCCGGCGACGGTGTTCTCCACCGCGACCCGGCCGGTGAAGGCGCGGCCGATCATGTCCAGCAGCTCGCCGGCCTGGTGCAGGCCCTCGTTGACCGCCGCCGGGACCGCCTCGAGCGGCCCATGGCGCAGCAGGGCGTCCTTCTCCGGCAGCGTCGGGCGGGCCGAGGCGATACCCAGCGCCCAGTAATCGGTCCCGGCATCGTCCTGCATCCTGCGCGGCAGGATCTCCAGCGCCAGCCGTTCGCCTTGGCGCTCGACCTCGATCATGGCCCGTTGGCCGCGCTCACCGACGGCCCGGGCCAGCGGGCCGATGTCGTTCCAGTCGTCGACGCGGACCCCATCGAACGCGGTGATCCGGTCGCCCTCCATCAGCACCTCGGCCGCCGCGGAGTCCGGCACCACGCGGCCGACGACGGCCGGCACCTCCATGTGGCGCGGGGACAGGCCGATCACCTCGATCGCGCGGCGTTCGTCGAATTCGGCCGGGAGGCGGTCGAGGGGCAGGTCGACGGTGCGCTTGCCGCCGGCCGCATCGCGGATCGCCACGGGCACCTGGGACCGGTCGAGCGCGGCCGGAAGCAGCGCCATCTGCACCTCGCTCCACGTCGGCGTCGCGCGCTCGCCCACCGCCAGCACGGTGTCGCCGCGCTCAAGGCCGGCTTCGGCGGCAATCCCTTGGACTTGGCCCAGCACCGGCGCGTAGTCGGGACGGCCGACCACGAACATCGCCCACAGCAGCGCCACGCAGAGCAGCAGGTTGGCGACGGGGCCTGCTGCCACGATCGCAATGCGCCGGAACACGGACTGGCGATTGAAGGCCTGCGCGGCCTCGGCCGGCGCGACATCGCCCTCGCGCTCGTCGAGCATCTTGACGTAGCCGCCCAGCGGGATGGCGGCGATGGCGTACTCGGTGCCGTCCCGGCCGCGGCGCATCCACAGCGGCTTGCCGAAGCCGACCGAAAAGCGCAGCACCTTGACCCCGCAGCGCCGGGCCACCCAGTAGTGGCCGAACTCGTGGAACGTGACCAGCACGCCGAGGCTGACGATCAGCCACCAGATGGAGCCGAGCAGCTCACCCATGGCACGACTTCGAAGAGCGCGGGCTCGTTGGGTGGGTCATGCGGGGCTCATCCGGTTGATCTCGTGTTCGACGTGTCGGCGGGCCGCCGCGTCGGCCTCGTGCAGGCCGTCGAGCGAGTCGGCCGCGCCGGCGGGCGAGCCCGAGAGCGCGGCTTCGACCAACCGGGGGATGGCAAGGAAACCCACCCGCCGCTGAAGAAAGGCTGAAACCGCCACTTCGTTGGCGGCGTTGAGCACCGCCGGGGCCGTGCCGCCGGCCTCCAGTGCGTCGAACGCCAGGCGCAGGCACGGGAATGCCTCGAGGTCGGGAGCCTCGAATTCCAGCGCCCCGCCCTGCGCCAGCAGGTCCAACCCGGCGACGCCCGAGTCCAGCCGTTCCGGCCACCCAAACCCCACCGCCAGCGCGGTGCGCATGTCGGGCAGCCCGAGCTGGGCGAGCGTAGAGCCGTCGCGGAACGTGACCAGCGAATGCACCAGGCTCTGCGGGTGGACCAGCACGTCGATGCGCGCGCGCTCCACGTCGAACAGGTGGTGGGCCTCGATCACCTCCAGACCCTTGTTCATCAGGGTGGCCGAGTCGACCGAGATCTTCGGCCCCATCGACCACTTCGGATGGGCGACGGCCTGTTCGGGCGTCACCGGCTCCAGCGCGTCGCGGCGCCAGCCGCGGAACGGGCCGCCCGAGGCGGTCAGCGTGATACGCGCCAGCCCGTCGCGGGCCGCGGCGTCGGGCAGGCACTGGAAGATCGCGTTGTGCTCGCTGTCGATCGGCACGATGGACGCGCCGCCGTCGCGTGCGGCCTGCATCAGGAGTTCGCCGGCCAGCACCAGCGATTCCTTGTTCGCCAGCAACAGCCGTTTGCCGGCGCGCGCTGCCGCCAGCGTGGAGGGCAGACCCGCGGCGCCGACGATGGCGGCCACGACGGTGTCGCAGTCGCCTCCCGCGGCCAGGTCGCAGATAGCATCGGCGCCGGCGTGGGCTTCGGTATCCAAGCCTGCCGCGCGCAGACCTTCGCGCAGTGCGGGGTAACCGGCTTCGTCTGCAATCACCGCATGGCGGGGACGATGCGTGCGGCACAGCGCCAGCAGCGCGTCGACGTTGCTGCCCGCAGCGAGCACCGTGGCCCGCAGGCGATCCGGATGGCGGGCGATGACATCGAGCGCCGAAGCACCGATCGAACCGGTCGCACCTAAGACGGCAATCGCGCGCATTACTGGGCCTGCGACATCAGAAGCCTGCGACGGCCTTGCCGAGCGCGAACACCGGCAACGCGGCGAGTACGCCATCGATGCGGTCGAGGATTCCGCCGTGGCCCGGGATCAGGTGGCCAGAATCCTTCACCCCGGCGTGCCGCTTGAGCAGACTTTCGAACAGGTCGCCGATGACCGACGCCAGCGCGGCCACCATCGAAACCAGCGCGACCCAGCCCAGCTCGTGCGGCTCCGCGCCGGCGACCAGCCCGACGAGCGTGCCGGTGATGACACCGGCGATGACACCACCGGCCATGCCCTCGATCGTCTTGTTGGGGCTGATGTTGGGCGCCAGCTTGCGGCGGCCCAGCTTGCGGCCGGTGAAATAGGCGCCGGTGTCGGCCGCCCAGACCACGCCCAGCGCGGCCAGCAGCCAGTAGTGGCCGTCCGGCACCTCGGCGTGGATCCATGCCAGCGCGCACCAGGCCGGCACCACCGCCAGCGTGCCGGCGGCCAGTTTGAAGACGCGGGCGTGGGTGTCGTGGTCGCTGGCGAAGCGCGGGCGGCCCAGCCACAGCAGCGCCACCAGCCACCACACCACGCCGATGAGCGTGGCCACCTGCAGCAGGACCAGGCTGAAGCCCGATGGCCCGCGCGAACCCCAGACGATCGCCACCATCATCGCGAGGTTGGCGACCAGCAGCACCGTGCGCGCCAGCGTGTCCTCGATCTCGGCCAGTTCCAGCCACTCCCACAGCCCGGCCAGGAACAGCAGCGCGGCCAGCATCACCATCCATTCGGTGGGCAGGAACAGGATGCCGAGGATGGCCGCCGGGGCCATGATCAGGGCGGCAAGGACGCGGGTTCGGGTCATTCGGAAGTCTCTTCGGGTCGGCCGGCCACCTGTGCGCCGGTCAGGCCGTAGCGGCGCTCGCGCGAGGCGAAATCGTCCAGCGCGCGCTGCAGGGTGGCCGCATCGAGCTCGGGCCACAAGGCATCGGTGAACCACAATTCGGTGTAGGCCAGCTGCCACAGCAGGAAATTGCTGATGCGCTGCTCGCCGCCGGTGCGGATGAACAGGTCGGGCGCGGGCAGGTCGGCCAGGCACACCCGCGAACCCAGCACCGCTTCGTCGATGGCATCGGGGTCGAGCCGGCCGGCCGCCACGTCACGGGCCAGCGAACGGGCCGCCTGGGTGATGTCCCAGTGCCCGCCGTAGCTGGCGGCGACCGTCAGGTGCAGGCGGGCGTTGTCGCGGGTCGTCGTCTCGGCCGCCGCCATCCGCTGCACCAGCGCGGGGCCGAAGCGATCGCGCTGGCCGATGAAGCGCACGCGCACGCCGCGGCGGTGCAGTTCCTCCACCTCGCGGTCCAGCGCGTTGAGGAACAGCTTCATCAGCGCGCCGACCTCGTCTTCCGGCCGGCCCCAGTTCTCGCTGGAGAACGCGAACAGGGTCAGCGCGCCGATGCCGCGCTCGAGGCAGAAGTCGATGCAGGTATTGACCGCGCGTGCGCCGGCACGGTGGCCGATGGCGCGCGGTCGCCGGCGCCGCTCGGCCCAGCGCCCGTTGCCGTCCATGATGACGGCGACATGGCGCGGCATGCGGGGCCCGGCGCCCGAGGGCGCAGGCGATGACGGATCGGTGGCGGGCATGAGGCCTGTCGGACCCCTCAGACGGCCAGCAGTTCCTGTTCCTTGGCCTTGACCACCTCGTCCACGTCCTTGATGGCCGAGTCGGTCAGCTTCTGGATCTCGTCCTCGGTGCGGCGCACGTCGTCCTCGGTGATCTGCTTGTCCTTCAGCAGCTCCTTCACCTGGTGGTTGGCGTCGCGGCGGATGTTGCGGATCGCGACCTTCGCGTCCTCGCCACCGGCATGCACGTGCTTGGACAGCTCCTTGCGGCGCTCCTCGGTCAGGGCGGGCAGGTTGATGCGGATCACCGTGCCGGCGGTGTTGGGCGTCAGGCCCAGGTCGGAGGCCAGGATCGCCTTCTCGACCGCCGAAACCATCTGCTTCTCCCACGGGGTGATCGTGAGCGAGCGCGCGTCGGTGACAGCCACGCTGGCGACCTGCGACAGCGGCATGTCCGAGCCGTAGTAGTTGACCTTCAGGTGTTCGACCAGCGCGGTGGAGGCGCGCCCGGTGCGGACCTTGGTCAGGTCGTGGCGGAACGCCTCGACGCTCTTGGCCATGCGCGTCTGGGCATCTTTCTTGATCTCGTTGAGCATCGCCGGCTCCGGTCCAATGACGGTAATCGCGGGATTATAGCCGGCAGGCTCCGGGACCCGGGACCCGGGACCGGGACCAGGCGTTGGAGATCGGGGCCGGGCTGCCGTGCCCCTGACGACCGCCGCCTCAGTGCGGCATTGCGTCGCCGCATCCGTCGCCGTGCTCGACCTGGAGCGTCGGGTGCGTGATGCGGAACCGTTGGCCGAGCTCGCCCACGGTCTGCGCGATGAACGCGTCGTGCCCGCTGTCGCAATGACGCACGACGTGCGCGGTCAGCGCGATCTCGCCCGCGCCCAGCGACCAGATGTGCACGTGGTGGACCGCGTCCACGCCGGGTTGCGCGGCGAGGAATGCACGCACCTGTGCCGGGTCGATGCCGCGCGGCACCGCGTCCATCGTTGCGGCCAGGCTTTCGCGCAGCAGGCCGAACGCGCTCCACGCAACGACGGCACCGATCAGCAGCGCCACGGCCGGGTCGAGCCACGCCCAGCCCAGCCACCACATGCCAAGGCCCGCTGCGACCGCCGCTGCCGACACCGCGGCGTCGGCCATCAGGTGCAGGAAGGCGCCGCGCCGGTTGAGGTCGTGCGCATCACCGCCGCGCACCAGCCAGGCGGCGCCGAGGTTGACGACGATGCCCAGCGCCGCGACCACCACCACCGGCAGCGCGGGGATCTCGGGGGGTGCGCCGATGCGGCGGACCGCCTCCCACCCCAGCGCACCTGAGAAACCCACCAGCAGCAGCGCATTGGCCAGCGGCGACAGCAGCGTCGCGCGCCGCCAGCCGTAGGTATGGCGCTCGTTGGCCGGGCGTCGCGCCAGGACCGCGGCCGCCCACGCCAGCGCCAGCCCGAGCACGTCGCCGAGGTTGTGCAGTGCATCGGTGAGCAGTGCCAGCGATCCCGTCGCGAAGCCGTAGCCGGCCTCGACCGCGGTATAGGCGAGGTTGACCAGCGTCACTGCCGCGAAGGCGCGGGTACCGTGGTCGTGATCGTGGTTGTGGTGGCCGTGATGTGCGTGCATCTGGCAAGTGTGCCTGCACGCGGCGACGGCGCGAGAACCGCCGGTCCCGCGATTGCGAACCGGGCGTCCCGGGCTTACCGGCCCGCGTCGCGTCCCTTCACCAGGGTGCCGACGTCTTCGCCGCGAAGGATCCGCAGCAGCGTGCCGGGCTGGGCCATGTCGAAGATCCGCAGCGGAAGGTCGGCATCGCGGCACAGCGCGAACGCGGCGGTGTCCATCACCTGCAGGTCGCGGGCGATGACCTGGTCGTACGTCAGGCGGTCGAACCGCGTGGCATCGACATGCTTCTTCGGGTCCCGGTCGTAGACACCGTCGACCTTGGTGGCCTTCAGCAAAAGGTCCGCGCCGATTTCGATCGCCCGCAGCGCGGCGCCCGAGTCGGTGGTGAAGAACGGGTTGCCGGTGCCGGCGGCGAAGACCACCAGCCGGCCCTTCTCCAGGTGGCGGATGGCGCGGCGGCGGATGTAGTCCTCGCACACGTCGTTGATCTTGATCGCGCTCATCACCCGCGCCTTGCCGCCCAGCTTCTCCAGCGCGTCCTGCATCGCCAGTGCGTTGATGACGGTCGCCAGCATGCCCATGTGGTCGCCGGTGACGCGGTCCATGCCTCCGGCCGCCAGGCCCGCGCCGCGGAAGATGTTGCCGCCGCCCACCACCAGTGCGATCTCCGCGCCGGCGTGCTGGGCCTCGATCACCTCGCGTGCGAGGCGCTCGATCACCTTGGGGTCGATGCCGTAGTCCTCATCGCCCATCAAGGCCTCGCCGGACAGCTTCAACAGGACGCGGCGGTAGGCGAGCTGGGACATGGGGCGATTCTCTGGCGTGGGCAAACCCCGGAATTCTAGCCGAGGTAGGGGGGATGCCACGAGTTGCGTTCCACTGGGCATGGATGCGATCGCGCCGCTCATGGATCCGGGTCAGCCGCCGATACATGCGAAGGCGTGGCCGCCATCCTGCAGCGTCGGATGGCGGGGTGCGTGTTACAACACGCCCCGGCCGGCCGGGGGCGCCGCGCACGCGGTGGCATTGGTGATGGCGGCTCGCATGGGGCCGTCGCGGCGCTGGTCGTCGCCATGAGCCGCGCGCTGCATGCCGTGCCGCAGTCCGATTCGTTGCCTGACCCTGGAGTGCCTGTTGTCGACCCGCGTGCCGCCGTCCGTTCGCGTTCCACGACCGAGCTGCAACGCCGCCGGGTCGCGCGCATGACGCCGCCCTGTGCCGACGCCACCGCGGGAGACGGGTTCGAGGCCTTCCTGCAGGCGCAGCGTCCGGTGCTGGTCGGCTACCTGTGCCGGCGGGTGTCGGAGGAGGACGCCAAGGACATCGCCCAGGAGGCGTTCGTGCGGATGCTGCGTTACCGCGCCTACCCGCTCGACCAGCTGAAGGCGCTGATGTACCGGGTGGCCACCAACGTGCTGCTGGACCGCGCCCGCCGCGACCGCAGCCGTGGGGCGCCGCTGCACGTGAGCCTGGAGGCCGACCACGATGCGATGGCGTCGGACGAGCCGGCGCACGAAGAGCGTGTGGAATCCCAGCGGGCCCTGGCCCTGGTGCGGGCCGCCATCCTGCAGTTGCCCGAGCGGTGCCGCGAGGTCTACCTGCTCAACCGGATCGAAGGCATGAGTTACACCGAGATCGCCCGCCACTGCGGTATATCCGTCAAGGCGGTCGAAAAGCACATCGGTCGGGCGCTGCGTGTACTGCGCGAGCGCCTGGCCCAGCAGGAACGCCCTGGAGGCGAGCGATGAACCACACCTCCGCGTCCGATGGGATCGCGAACGAAGCCGCGCACTGGGTGGCCCGGCTGGAGTCGCCCGGGTGCGAGCCGGCCGACCGTGCCGCGTTCGAGGACTGGCTGGCCAAGTCCCCGGCACACCCTGCCGCCTACCTGGAAATGGAGC
>Ga0156347_1009_pt1 | contig 10332 bp, 5 predicted proteins | sample RifOxyA1_FD_107994 | JGI IMG/M metagenome (GOLD analysis project Ga0156347, IMG submission 107994) | Xanthomonadales bacterium RIFOXYA1_FULL_69_10 | reverse complement strand
GGTCGCGCGGCCAGGCGTCCGACGAGGCGGCCAGGTAACCGCGTCGAAGGTCGAAACGCTCGTCGATCGATTCGGGCTCGGCTTCGCCTTCCAGCTGCTCCTCGAACCGCTGCAGCAGGCGCTCGCCGATGCGCAGCACGATGGCGGCGCTGCGGTAGAAGCCCTGCATCATCTGCTCGACCGCCAGCGTGTCGCCGGTGTCCTCGAAGCCCAGCCGCGCGGCCAGCGGCTTCTGGTAGTCGAAGCGCAGGCGCTCCTCGCGCTTGTCGGCCACCAGGTGCAGGCCGAAGCGCAGGCGTGACAGCGCGCGGCGTTCGCGTTCCAGCGTGGTGACCTCGTCGGCGCCCAACTGACCGAAGGCGACCAGCGCCTCGAGGTCGGCGGTGCCGATGATGCGCAGGGCCATCCAGTGCAGCGTCTGCACGTCGCGCAATCCGCCCGGCCCTTCCTTCAGGTTGGGCTCGAGGTTGTCGGAGGTGTCGCCGTAGCGGGCGTGGCGGTCGCGCAGCTCGCGGCGCTTGGCCTCGAAGAACGCCTGCGGCGGCCACACCAGCCGTGGCGAGGCGGCAGTCTGCAGTTCGCGCCGCTCCAGTTCGTTGGCCGCCAGCGGGCGCGCTTCCAGCAGCGAAGTCAGGACGCTGATGTCCTCGCGCGAGGCCTCGGTGCACTGCTCCAGCGAACGGACCGCGTGCCCCACCGGCAGGCCGGCATCCCACAGGATCGCGAAGAACCGCGCCAGCGCGTCGGCGCATGCGGTAGAGGCGTCGGGCTCGGCCAGTACCAGCAGGTCGACGTCCGACTGCGGGAACAGTTCGCCGCGTCCGTACCCGCCCACGGCGAACAGCGCCAGCTGCGCCTCCGGCGGGATGCACCGCTGCCAGGCGGCCTGCACGTGCGTATCGACCACGGCCGCGCGCTCTGCGACCAGGCGGTCGACCTCGGCACCCTCGTCGAAGCGTGCGGCGAATCCGGCGTCGGCCTCGGCCAGCTGCTCGCGTACCTGCCCGGCCCACGCGGAGTCGTCAGGCCCGGGGTGTCGGTCCGCCCCGGCCTGCGCCGACGCGGCGTCGCCGGCGCCGACCGCGCTCATAGGTCGTTGTCGTCGCCCGGCACGCGGGTGAGGATCTCCACGCCGTCCTCGGTCACCGCGACGGTGTGCTCCCACTGCGCGGACAACTTGCGGTCCTTGGTGACCACCGTCCAGCCGTCGGGCAGCAGCCGGGTGTGGCGCGCGCCCTCGTTGATCATCGGCTCGATGGTGAAGGTCATGCCCGGCTTGAGCACCACGCCCTCGCCGGCGCGGCCGTAATGCAGGACCTGCGGCTCGTCGTGGTAGATCTGGCCGATGCCGTGGCCGCAATACTCGCGCACGACGCTGAAGCGTTCGGACTCGGCGTACTGCTGGATCGCCGCGCCCACGTCGCCCAGCGTGGCCCCCGGCCGCACCACGCGGATACCGCGGAACATCGCCTCGCGGGTCACGTCGATCAGGCGCCTGGCCATGACCGACGGGGTGCCGGCCACGTACATGCGGCTGGTGTCGCCGTGCCAGCCGTCCTTGATCACGGTGACGTCGATATTGACGATATCGCCGTCCTTCAGGACCTTGGCCTCGCTGGGGATCCCGTGGCAGATCACGTTGTTGACCGACGTGCAGACCGTCTTGGGATACCCCTTGTAGCCGACGTTGGCCGGGATCGCGCCCTGCACGTTGACGATGTGGTCGTGGCAGATGCGGTCCAGCTCCGCGGTCGTCACGCCCGGCTTCACATGCGGGGCGACGACCTGCAGCACCTCGGCGGCCAGGCGGCCGGCGACGCGCATCTTCTCGATGTCCTCGGGGGTTTTGAGCGTAATGGGCATCCGCGCATTATCGCCGATGAGGCCGAGGGTGTGGGATGGCGGGGTCCGGTTTGGGTGGATGGCGGGCTCCTGGCCACGGTTTTTTCCACGGACCGGCACGGCGGGTAGCCGGCAAGGTCGCCGTGCTGCCGCGGAACTCCAGGATTGGTCCCACCCCTGCCATCCTGAACGGAGAGAAGGATCTGCTGCCGATCGCCTACACCCACGGCTGCTCGAAACAGGTCCAGCAACAGGTGGGAAGGGCGCATCCACGCTTTGCATCCTGTTGCGCTCTGATTTGTGCCCTATCCGCCCTGATCCGTGGCCAAAAAGCCCTTCCGGATTGCCGCGGGACCCACAACCGGCTAGAATTCCGCGGCTGCGCAGGCCCCGTGCCTGCCAGATCGCCCACGCCGGGCGTCACCGGCGAATACACACCTGCTGCAAACCCCCGTGCCGGGGTGTCCCGTACCGCCCCAGGGCTATCGGGATCTGGCCACGGCGGCAGCAGGGAGGCCCAACCCCGGAACCCCGCCCCGGCCCCCGTGCCGCGGCAGCCGCCCTCACAACCCTGGCGGCCGGTTCCATTGCCTGGAGCTCTACCACGATGTCCCAGATCACCATGCGCCAGATGCTGGAGGCCGGTGTCCACTTCGGCCACCAGACCCGCTACTGGAACCCCAAGATGGGCCCGTACATCTTCGGCGCCCGCGGCAAGATCCACATCATCAACCTCGAGAAGACGGTTCCGCTGTTCAACGACGCGATGAACTTCATCTCGGGCATCGCCCAGAAGCGCGGCATGATCCTGTTCCTGGGCACCAAGCGCAGCGCGCGCGAGGCCGTGAAGGAAGAGGCCGAGCGTTGCGGCATGCCGTTCATGACCCAGCGCTGGCTGGGCGGCACGCTGACCAACTTCCGCACCGTGAAGCAGTCGGTCGCGCGCCTGAAGGAGCTCGAGGCCGCCGAGACCGACGGCACCTTCCAGAAGCTGGTCAAGCACGAAGTGCTGAACCTGCGCCGTGAGCGCGACAAGCTGGAAGCCTCGCTGGGCGGCATCAAGGAAATGAACCGCCTGCCCGACGCGCTGTTCGTGATCGACATCGGCCACGAAGACATCGCGATCAAGGAAGCCAAGAAGCTCGGCATCCCGGTCGTGGCCGTGGTCGACACCAACTACGATCCGGAGCTGGTGGACTACGCGATTCCGGGCAACGACGACGCCATCCGCGCCGTGCAGCTGTACGCCCGCGCCGCCGCCGACGCAGTGCTGGAAGGCAAGGCCGCCGCCCCGACCCCGGGCAGCGTCCGCGAGGAGGACTTCTCCGAGTCCGGCGACGACTCCGCCAAGGACAAGCCGGCCCGCCGCGCCCCGGCCAAGAAGGCCGCCGCCAAGAAGGCCGACGAGCCGGCGACCGACGGCGAGGCAGCCGCTGCCGACACCAAGGCCGATTCGAAGGCCGAAGCCAAGGCCGACGACGCCAAGGCCGAGTAAGACCCGTGTCACGCGGCCGCGCCATGCTGCGCGGCCGCGTTCCAGCTCTTTTGTAGGAGCGACGTAAGTCGCGACCCGGAGTTTCGTCGGCGCCGGTGATCGCGACTTACGTCGCTCCTACAACATCACGAATATCGAGGTAGATCCCCATGGCTGAAATCACCGCATCCCAGGTGAAGGAACTGCGCGAGCGCACCGGCGCCGGCATGATGGAGTGCAAGAAGGCGCTCACCGAGAACAACGGCGACATCGACGCCGCAGCCGAATGGCTGCGCAAGTCGGGTCTGGCCAAGGCCGACAAGAAGGCCAGCCGCGTCGCCGCCGAGGGCCGCATCGTCGCCGCCCAGGCCGACGGCAAGGGCGTGCTGGTCGAGATCAACTCCGAGACCGACTTCGTCGCCAAGGACGAGAACTTCGTCGCCTTCACCGAGGCCGTCGCCAACGCCGCGCTGGATGCCAGCGACATCGACGCGCTGAAGTCGACCAAGCTGGCCTCGGGCGAGACCGTCGAGGAGTCGCGTTCGGCCCTGATCGCCAAGGTCGGCGAGAACGTGCAGGTCCGCCGCATGGCCCGCATCGACAGCGCCAACACCATCGGTGCCTACGTGCACGGTGGCCGCATCGGCGTGCTGGTCGAGGTCAAGGGCGGCAACGCCGACCTCGCCCGCGGCCTGGCGATGCACGTCGCGGCAATGAACCCGCCGTACATCTCGCCGGCGCACGTCCCCGCCGACTTCGTCGCCAAGGAGAAGGAAATCGCCCTGGCCCAGGTCAAGGACACCGGCAAGCCGGCCGAGATCCTGGAGAAGATGATCTCCGGCAAGGTCGCCAAGACCGTCAACGAGCTGTGCCTGACCGGCCAGCCGTACGTGCTGGACACCAACCAGACCGTCGAGGCCGCGCTCAAGGCCGCTGGCGCCGAGGTGCTGCAGTTCGTGCGCCTGGCCGTCGGCGAAGGCATCGAGAAGCAGGCGGACGACTTCCACGCAGAAGTCATGAAGCAGGCCGGCCTGGCGTAAGCCAACGCGTCATCGCGATAACGAAGAAGGCCGCGGACTCCCGCGGCCTTTTTTGTGCGCTGCGATCTCCAGCTGCGCAGTCGCACGCCCCCCATGTAGGAGCGGCTTCAGCCGCGATCCACACACCTGCGGTGCACAGGCTCCAGTCAAACCGCATCGACGGAACGTCTGTAGGAGCGACGTACGTCGCGATGCACGGACTTGGTGCGCCGACGATCCCGGCAACCTGCGCCGAAGGTTCGGACAGCCCGGGGGGTAAATCGATCGCCCTAGAGCCGCGCGAACAATGAGACGGAGAAAGCTGCCCGCGCACTTGGGCGATTCTCCCCGTGCGCGGCTTGCGTCGCTCCTGAAAAATCGCGGCTGAAGCCGCTCCTCCAGGGGGCGCGCTCAACTCGGCGCACTGGTGACGACAACCCAAAAAAAAGCTCCCGGCGCAGCGGACCCCGAAGTTCCGCGTGCGCCGGGAGCTGACCGTCCCTGGTCGGTGGCGCCCATCCCTGGCGCCACCCCGGGCGAATGCTTCCGCCCGACCCCTGTTACGCGGGGTGCGTCAGAACCGTTCCGCGGTCAGAACTGCACCGAGAAGCGGGCGTTGAGGCCATGGTCGCGCGCCTCGTCGGCGTACTGGCCGCTGTAGGTCAGCTCGAACAGGCTGGCCTCGCTGGTGCGGGCACCGAAGCCGAGCTCGGCGACGGTCGCGCTGTCGGCCAGCGGTGCACCGCGAACCACGAAGGCATCACCGCCAGACCAGGCCACCGTGGCCGCCGGCGACAGGTCGCCGCTGGCATCGCGGTAGCCCAGGCCGCCGCGCAGGCTCAGCCAGCTCTCGTCCTGCTGGGCACCCTTCAGGTTGACGTTGAAGCGCACGCCGGCAGTGGCCAGGCCGACGTCACCGTCCGTGCCCTCGCCGCTCAGCGCCGTCACGCCGCCCTCTTCCTGGAAGCCGTCGGTGTCGTAGGAGACGTGGGCGTATTGCAGGTAGGGCTCGATCTCCCACGCATTGGCGGCGAACCGGTACCCGGCTTCGACGAACGCCTGGTTGGACTGGGCGTCGTATTCGACATGCGTCTGGTCCTGCACGCCGGGGAAGGCGACCGTGCGCTGTACGTCGACTTCGCTCTGCGCGTGGGTCACGCCCAGACGCAGGCCGAGTCCACCCCATGCTTGACCCGCGTAGAGACCGACGTGGCGACCGATGATGTCGCCCTCGCTGCCGCGGCCGTCCACGGCCATGTCGTTGCGGTCCATGCCGCCCATGACCCCCAGGCGCCAGCCGTTGGCAAAGCGGTGGTCGACGCCCAGCAGCGTGGCGCTGCCGCTGTAGTCGACGCGACCGGCGTTGCCGTTGGACTGCAGTGCGCCGCCGCTGCGCAGCACTTCGATCCATGCCGCCGAACCGGCCTCGCCCGCCGCCATCGGCGCAAACGCGCCGGTGCCGGCCTGGGCACGGGCCAGTGCGGCCTCGCGCACGTGACGCTGGCTGTCCACCAGTACCGACCGGGCGCTGGCGTGCAACTCCCCGCTCAGGCTGTCCAGCGCCGGCAGGGCCTGCTCCGGGAACAGCTGCGTGAGGCGCTGCGCCAGCACGTGGTCCATGGCGAGCGCATCGGCGGACGCGCCGACCGCACGCTGGTTCGCGGTGACGGCGGCCTCGGCCAGGGCCATGCCGCGCACGACGTCCAGCGCGACGCTGTTGGCACCGTAGGTCAGATTGAAGTCGAGGAACGGCGTGATCGACGATGCGTCGATCGTGCCGAACTCGCCGCTCACGCCACCATCGGCGGTGAGGAACTCGTAGTACTGGCCCAGCAGGTACTCGCCCGGCGCCTGCTCGATCTGCAGCGTGCCGCCCTCGAGCGTCGCGGTCCCGGTTGCATAGATGCTGTCGGATGCATCCGGCGGCGCGATTTCCAGTTCGTACGTCGACGTGGACGACAGCACCAGGTCGCCATCGATGGTCAACGTGCCCAGCGACGTGCCGGGTGCGATCACGCCATCAACCGTCGTGTTGCCCAGCGTGCCATTACCCAGCAGACGACCGTCCAGGCCGACAAACGTGCTGCCGTCGACCTGCTGGCCTTCGATCAGCGCCGAGCCGTCGCTGACGGCCAGGTCGGTATCGACCAGCGAGCCGTTGAGGATCAGAACGCCGCCGTCCACGTCGACGTGGCCGGCCAGCGTGTTCTCGCCGTCCAGCTCGAGGATGCCCTCGGCAACCGTGGCGCCGTTGAAGGTGTTGTCGCCGCTCAGGCGGAGCCAGCCGATGCCCGACTTGGTCAGGCGGCCCGGGCCGCCGATGTCGTTGGTCCAGTCGTCCCAGGCCAGGCCTTCCCAGACCTTGGCGCCGCCGGCACGCTGGTTCATCACTACATCGGTGTCGACGCGAAACTGGCCGTAGCCCTCGATGGCCTTCTCAAGGTCCATCAGGCCCCAGCCGTAGATCGCGTCCACGCCCTCTGCGCCCAGGTCGCGCGCGGTGGTCAGCAGGACATCGCGGATCTGCGGGTTGTCCAGGTACGGATAACGCTCCATCAGCAGCGCCAGCGCGCCGGTGACGTGCGGCGCGGCCATCGAGGTGCCGGTCAGGTCGCCGTGCCCGTATTCCGGATCCTGCGAGGTGATGTCCAGGCCGACGACGTTGCCGTCCTCGTCGTAGACCACTTCGCCGTCGATATCACCGCCGATGACGGTCGAGGTGATGTCGGTACCCGGCGCCGCCAGGCACCAGTCCATCGACAGGCCACAGGTGCTGGAGCTGCCGTCGATTTCCCCGGTCTGGTTGATGTTGACGACGCTGAGCCAGTACTTCTCGGCCTCGGGCACCCAGCGCGGCAGGGTCGCATAGAGGCCTGCGATGTTGCCCGACGCATTGCCCGCGGCCCAGACCTGGATCATCCCGTCACGCGTGCCGGCATCGGTGAAGATCGACAGGTACTCGGCCACGCCCGGGGCGTTGTACAGCCAGTCCATGTCCTCGGCCGTGGTCGGCTCCTGGGACAGGCCCCAACTGTGATTGATCGCGCGCACGCCCTGTGCGGCCATCTGCGAGAACACATCGGCGAACGCCGCGTCGCCTGGGCCGATGGAGTACGACTCGCCGCCGAAGCCCAGCAGCGCGTCCAGGTCCATGTAGCTGTTGGAGAACATGCGCGCAGCGGTGATATCGGCGCCGTAGGCGACGCCATGGCTGCCCTGCCCGTTGCGGTTGGCGGCGATGCTGCCGGCCACGTGGGTGCCGTGCGTGTTGTAGGCGAAGCCGGCCCACGATTCGAGGATCTCGCCGGCCTCCGGGATCAGGTAGCCGATGTCGATGAGGAACTGCACAAACGCGCGGTCATCGTCGGTGTAATGGAAGTAGTCGACACCGGCCTGGTCGCCATCGGCCGCGTAGCAGGCGCCCGGGCCGTTGAAGACTTCGGTCTCGCACCCCGGGTCGGCCATGCGGATCGCACGGTGGTCGCCGTCGGCGAAATCGCCATGCGCCAGTGCCGAGCCACCGTCCAGCACGCCGACGCGGACCCCACGGCCCGTCAGCCCGCGCGCATACGCATGGTGCGCGCCGATGGCCTCCAGGCCCCAGTCGGCCTTGAATTCGTCGCTCTTCCAGCTGTCGGCGTCGCCGACCTGCCCCTGCTCGTCGTACTGCGGTGCCTGCTGCGCCACCGCCACGCCCATGCTGCCCAGCAGCAGTGCGCCGACGATCGCCTTGGACAGGACGGAACGAACCTGGCCACGCGAACCGCCGCGGCGAACTGCTGAACCCTTCTGCTTGCGCTGCATCTAGACCTTTCTCCCCTGAATCGAACATGGCGCCGCCAGGCGTGCCGGCGGCGGTGTCGGCCCGCGCTTGGCGCAGGCATCGGGAGCGGTAACGCAGGTGCAACGCCACCCCCCTACCCTCTCCCGATTTTTTTTCGGGAACCGGCGCAGGGGCATCGGATCAGAAGTCGCGGCGCAGGCTCAGCAGGTAGAAGCGGCCACGCGGATCGTCAAGGGCGATGTCGTAGCCGCCGCGGTCGACGTCGTAATTCACCGGCGCCCGGTCGGTCAGGTCACGCACGTTCAGCGCGACACGCCACTGGGGCCAGCTGTATGCCACGTCGAGGTCGAAGCTCGTCCAGCCCGGCGTGCGGCAACGGCCGGCCTCGCGATTGAGCCGGGGGCACCCCTCTGCGGGACCGCCCACCTTCACCGGGCCGAGCGCGCGTGCGGCCAGCGTCGCCTGCCAGCCGGACCGGCGCCACTGCACGGAGCCCAGTGCACTGCGATCGGGCACCTCGTAGCCGGCGTGGTCCAACCGCGGTGCGCCGGGCACCGTCTCGCGCTCCAGGCGGTCGAGGTAGTGCCCGGCCAGCCGGACTGTGTAGCGACCCAGCCGCGCGGTGTCCCAGAAGCCCTGCAGGTCCAGCTCCCAGCCGCGTACGTCGGTCAGGCCGACGTTGGCGAAGTAGGCGTCGATGCCGATCAGTTCGCCGTTCTCGTCGCGCACCGCCGACAGCGGGAACGCGGCCGAATCGTCGGTTGCGCTGCCTGGCAGGATCTCGTTGCGCCGCCGGATCCGGAAGTGGTCGAGGCTGGCGCTGAAATTCGCCGCCGGCGCCCACACCAGTCCGACGGTATGGCTGCGCGATGTTTCCGGGCGCAGGTCGGGGTTCTCGCGCGCACTGCGTCCGATGAGGCAGTAGCGCTCGTCCGGGCCGAACGCGAATACGTAGGCACACGGCGCGAGCCCGGGCGTCTCGCGCACCAGGTCCAGCTCGTCGACGACGCTGGGCCGGCGCGTCTCGAACAGCGAAGGCGCGCGGTAGCCGGTCGCGCCGCTTGCGCGCAGGGTCAGGCCGTCTACCGGGCTCCATTTCAGGCCGACCTTGGGCGACCAGCGCCGGCCGTAGCCTTCGCGCTGGTCCACGCGTGCGGCCAGGTCCAGCTGCAATCGGGTCGATACCGGCAGGTTCACCTCCGCGTAGAGCCCGGCACCGCGCTGCTGGCTGTCGACCGGCACCTTCTGCGGGCCCAGCGCGATGTCGTGCTCGACCATCAGCGGGTCCGGGCGGTGCTCCAGCACGTCGCGCAGCAGTTCCAGCCCGGCGGCGATCCGCGCCTGCCCGCCCGGCAGCGCGAACCACGGGCCGTGTACGTCGAATCCGAACTGCTGCAGCGTGGCGTCGCCCCGGGTAGACACCGGAGGCGACAGCGCGCCGAGCAGTTCCGGTGGATTGGGCGTGCCATCGAAGCGGTAGCCGCCTTCGTCGGTCACGCGGTCGAACTGCGTGTACTGCACCAGCCCGTCGATGCGCGCATCGACCCGGTTGTCGTGGTGCGACAGCGCCGCGCTCCACCCCCATGCCCCACGCCAGCCCGACAGCGCCACGGTGCCGTCCAGGGTGCGGGTGTCGCTGTGGCTGCGAACCGGGCCGATGTCGAAGAACGCGTAGTCCAGGTCGGTACCGGGCCGGTGGTCGGGATGCCCTTCGGGAATCGCGACACGTGCATGGAAAGGCGCATTGGTCAGCGACTGGTCCGCGGCGCCCGCGCGCAGGTCTACGGTGAGGTCGATGCCGTCCGTCAATGGCTGCCCCAGGTGCCCGTAAACGGACCAGCGCCGACTGGACGGCTGCAGGCTGGTGAACCGCGGGATGTCGAGCAGGCACTCACCGGCCACGTCCGCGGGTGCATGCGCACACTGGCGGTTGAGCAGGTTGAGGTCGTAGTCGCGATAGCCCAGCGGGATGCGGCGGTCGCCAAGGCCATGCCGCCTGTGGTCCATCGTGCGCCACGCCCGGGCGCTGCCCAGCAGTTCGTCGCGGTGCAATGCATCCACGCCGAGCAGCACCTGCCCGCCACGCCCGGTCTCTCCACCGTGGCTGTAGGACAGCCGCGACTCGGTGGCATCGCCCCGGCTGGACACGCCGTGGCGGGCCACGCCCTCGCCCCCGTCCTGCCGCTTGCGCAGGATGATGTTGACCACACCCG
>Ga0156347_1037_pt7 | contig 10424 bp, 12 predicted proteins | sample RifOxyA1_FD_107994 | JGI IMG/M metagenome (GOLD analysis project Ga0156347, IMG submission 107994) | Xanthomonadales bacterium RIFOXYA1_FULL_69_10 | reverse complement strand
CGGTCGTGATGCATCCCGGGCCGATCAACCGCGGGGTGGAGATCACCGATGAAGTCGCTGATGGGCCGCAGTCGCTGATCCTGCGGCAGGTGGCCAATGGCGTCGCCGTGCGCATGGCGGTGCTGGAGTCGCTGCTGGGCTGAGTGAGCGGGTAGCCACGAGCGGCCGTGGCGGACGGCTCAGCGCAGCAGCACCAGCGTCGCCAGCCCCAGGAAGCTCAGGAATCCGATCACGTCGGTCACGGTGGTCAGCACGACGCCGCCGGCCAGGGCGGGGTCGATGTTCAGACGGCGCAGCGTCAACGGCACCAGCACGCCGGCCAGCGCCGCGACGAACAGGTTGATCGCCATGGCCCCCGCGATCACCAGGCCCAGCGGCGCATCGGAGAACCATAGTGCGGAGACGATGCCCACGACGATGGCCCAGGCCGCGCCGTTGAGCAGGCCCACGGAGACTTCCTTCGTCAGCAGTGCGCGCAGGTTGCCCGTCCCGACCTGGCCAGTCGCCAGGCCACGCACCATCAGTGTCAGCGTCTGCGTGCCCGCGACGCCACCCATGCTGGCGACGATCGGCATCAGGACCGCGAGCGCCACGATGCGCTCCAGCGTGCCCTCGAAACGTCCGATCACCCAGGACGCCAAGAACGCCGTCGCCAGGTTGACCCCCAGCCACAGCGCGCGCCTGCGGGTCGCCCGGGCCACCGGGCTGAACAGGTCCTCGTCTTCGTCCAGGCCGGCGGCGCCCAATGCCTGGTGCTCGGCCTGTCCGCGGATGATGTCGACCACGTCATCGATGGTGATGCGCCCCAGCAGTTCGTTGGTGCTGTCGACCACGGGCGCGGACACCCAGTCATGGTCGGAGAACTGGCGCGCGACCGACTCGGCCGACTCGTCCACCCGGATGGCAGTGAGGCTGTCGTCGATCAGGCGGCTGATGGGCGTGTTGGGATGGTGCGTGACCAGGTTCTGCAACGCGACCCAGCCGAGGAGTTGCCGTCGCCGGCTGACGACGTACAGGTGGTCGGTGTGCTCGGGCAGTTCGCCGCGCAGGCGCAGGAAGCGCAGCACCACGTCCACCGTGGTGTCGGCTCGCACCGTCACCACGTCCGGATTCATCAGGCGGCCGGCGGTGTTCTCCGGATAGGACAGCACCTGCTCCAGCCGGTCGCGGTTCTCGCGGTCCATCGACTTGAGCACTTCGTCGATGACCGTGTCGGGCAGGTCCTCGACCAGGTCGGCCAGGTCGTCGATGTCGAGGTCTTCGACCGCGGCGATGATCTCGTCCGGGTCCATGTCCGCCAGCAGGCTTTCGCGCACCTCATCGCCGACGTGCACCAGAACTTCGCCGTCGTCCTCCGGGTCGACCAGCCCCCACACCACCGCGCGCTTGGCCGGTGGCAGTGACTCGAGCAGGTTGCCGATCTCGGCCGGGGACAGCGTGTTGACCAGCCGGCGCACCGGCCCCAGGCGGCCGCTGTCGAGCGCGTCCGACAGCATCCGCAGCTGGCGCGAGGTCTTGTCGTGGCGGATGGCTTCGGCCAAGGCGGCGCTCCTGGTGGTCCGGCGGTCGGGCTCGTCGAGCCGGTATCGGCCGCCACCGTCACCTTGCAGGCGACGAAGGTGCGACCTGGCGTCACGCGTTCATGCCGGCATTATCGCCACTTGTCGTGCGCTGCACACCCCATCGAATGCGGAATTTCCTGCGGGGACACAGGAGCGGGCACTCGGGTCATGCCGGTGCAATAGGAATGGGAGGCGGTGGGCCGGAAAGCAGCGGCCCCGGCAACCGCAACCGGATGGTTCAGCAGGCCAGATCCGGCGCGGCCGCGGCCATCCAGCGCTCGATCTCCAGCCGCCCGCGAGCCCTGAGCAACGACGGCGCGCGTGCCTTCAGCGCCTGCAGGTCGCAGGCGCGGATGGTGCGCCGGACCTCCAGCAGCGTCACCGGGTGCAGGCTCAGTTCGGTCAGCCCCATCGCCAGCAGCATGGGTACGAAGCGCGCGTCGCCGGCGATCTCGCCGCACACCGCCACAGGCTTGCCCTTGCGCTGTGCCAGCCGGATCACATCGCGGATCAGCCGCAGGACCGCCGGGTGCAGCGGCGAGTACATCTCACCCAGCGCCTCGTTGTTGCGGTCCACCGCCAGCACGTACTGCACCAGGTCGTTGGTGCCGATCGACAGGAAGTCCAGGTCGGCGATGAAGCCGGGCAGGGCGATCGCCGCGGCCGGCACCTCGATCATCGCGCCCAGCGGCACGTGGTCGGCGATCTCGTGGCCTTCGGCCCGCAGCTCCGCGGCCAGGCGGTCCATGCGCGCGCGCACCGCGCGGATTTCCTCGCGGCTGCTGATCATCGGGACCAGGATGCGCAGCGGGCCGTAGCCCGACGCGCGCAGCAGGGCGCGCAACTGGTCGTCCAGCAGGCCGGGGCGCGCCAGCGACAGACGTACGCCGCGCACGCCCAGCGCGGGATTGGGTTCGTCGCGCAGTACCAGCCCGGTGCGGTCGGCCTTGTCCGCGCCCAGGTCCAGGGTGCGGATGGTGACGGTGCGGCCGGTCATGCCCAGCACGACGTCGCGGTAGGTGCGGAACTGTTCGTCCTCGTCCGGGACCTCGTTGCGTTGCAGGAACAGGAACTCGGTGCGGTACAGGCCGATCCCCGCTGCGCCCAGCGCGTGTGCCTCGGCCACGTCGTCGCGCGATTCGGCGTTGGCGTACAGGCGGATGTCGGCGCCGTCGACGGTGCGCGACGGCTCGCGGCGCAGGCGGTTGAGCTGCTTGCGCTCGCGTGCCAGGTCGCGCACGCGGGCCCGGTGCTCGCGCAGGTCGGCGGCGTTGGGCTCCACCACCACCAGGCCGCCGGCGCCATCAACCACCAGCACGTCGCCGTCGTTGACCTTCTGCAGCACGTGCGCGGCCCCCACCACCAGCGGCAGGTGCAGGCTGCGGGCGAGGATCGCGCTGTGCGACAGCGTGCTGCCGCCGGAGGTCACGATCGCCATCACGCCCTGCGCCTGCAGCTGCGCGATCTCGGCCGGGGCGACGTTGTCGGTGACCAGGATCTCGCCCGCCACGCCCTGCATGTCCGCGTGGCGGCGGTGCAGGGCGGCGTGGATGCGTCCGATGACCTGGTCGATGTCCTCCACGCGGCTGCGGAAGTAGGCGTCGTCCATGCTCGCGAACACGCCGGCGATGCGGTCGCGCTGGAGGCGCAGCGCGTAGTCGGCGCTGTAGCGGCCGGTACGGATCAGTTCGTCCAGGCCGCTGAGAAGCTCGGGGTCGTCCAGCAGCAGCGCGTGCAGGTCGAGGAACTCGCCGACCTCCTGCGCCAGCGCGCCGTGCAGGCGGTCGCGCAGGCCGTGCATCTCCTCGCGCACCGTGGCGATGGCGTGGTGCAGGCGCTCGAGCTCGTCGTCGATCGCGTCGGCCGGGATGCGCTCCTCGGCGACCTCCAGGACATGCGGCAGGCGCACGCGGGCGCGGCCCAGCGCGCTGCCGCGCGCCGCCCCCTGCCCGGTGAATTCCTGCCGCATCCGGACGCGGCCTCAGGCGTCTTCGTCGAAGCGGCGGTCGAACAGCTCTGTGACCTTGTCGGCCACCGCGGCCTCGTCCTCGCCGTCGACCCGCAACTTGACCTGCGTGCCCTGGCCGGCCGCCAGCAGCATCACGCCCATGATGGACTTGGCGTTGACCTCGCGGCCCTTGGCAGTAAGCGTGGCGTTGCTCTTGTAGGCCGACAGCAGTTGCACCAGCTTGGCGGTGGCGCGGGCGTGCAGGCCCAGTCGATTGGAGACGGTGAGTTCGCGTTCGATCATCGGTGTGTCCTTCCGGGGGCCGTCTTCAAGCGTCGTCCAGTATCACGCCGTTGCGGGCGCCGGCCGACGCCACGGCGGGCAACTCGTCCAGTTCCAGCTCGGCATAGTTCATCACCCGCAGCAGCATCGGCAGGCTCAGCGCCGACACCCGTCGGACCGGCGTTCCCAGCCGCGCCACCTTGGCGGCGACGTTGCTGGGCGTTGCGCCATAGAGGTCGGTCAACACCAGCACGCCGTGGCCGCCGTCGACCCGGCGCAGCGCGGCGCTGGCCATGGGCAGCAGCGCATCGGGGTCGCCGTCGAACGGCACGTCCAGCGCTTCGGCCTTCAGTGGCAGGGTCCGCAACAGGCGCGTGGCAACCGCCAGCAGCGCGCTGCCGACGCCTTCGTGGGTGATGAGGAGGATGCCGACGGCCATGCCCGTCAAGTTAACAGACGGGTGTTGCGGGCCGGAAGCGGGCCGGGCGGGCCACTGCGTTCCGTCAGGACGTCGGCGCCAGGACATGCCCGACGATTCCGGCTGATGCGGCGGTCAATCCAGTTCGCGGTGGTGCACGGCGACTTCGTCCCACCCGGCCTCGCGGGCGTGGCTCGCCATGCGTTCGGCCAGGTACACCGAGCGGTGTCGGCCGCCGGTGCAGCCGAACGCGACGGTGACGTAGCTGCGGGTGCCGTCCGCGCGCAGCCGCGGCAGCCAGGTGTCGAGGAAGCCGCTGACCTGCTCGACAAACCGCACGGCGTCCGGTTCCGCCTCCAGGTACTCGGCGACCGCCTCGTCGCGGCCCGAGAGCGGGCGCAGCGTCGCGTTCCAGTGCGGGTTGGGCAGGCAGCGTGCATCGAACACGAAGTCCGCGTCGGCCGGCACGCCGTGGCGGTAGGCGAAGGATTCGAACAGCAGCGAGACCGTGCTGTCGCTGCCCAGCCCGAACTCGGTGATGACCTGCCGACGGAGCTGGTGCACGTTGAGGTCGCTGGTGTCCATCACGCGGTCGGCGATCTGCCGCAGCGGCTTGAGCACCTGTCGCTCAAGCGATATCGCATCGGCCAGCGACAGGCCCAGGTGGCTGAGCGGATGCCGGCGGCGGGTGTCGGCATAGCGCTTGATCAGGGCGTCGTCGCGGCTCTCGAAGAACACCAGCTTGGGGTCCAGTCCCATCGCGCCCACGGCCGACAGCGAGCCGGGGATGTCGGCCAGGTCGCTGTGACGGTTGCGCACGTCGATGCCGACGGCCAGCTTCGCGGGTGCGCCTTCGCCGCCCTGCACGCTGCGCACGAACTGCGGCAGCAGCTCGGCCGGCAGGTTGTCGACGCAGTAGAAACCCAGGTCCTCGAAGGTGTTGAGCGCCACCGACTTGCCCGACCCGGACATGCCGCTGACGATCACCAGCGCACGCGCGGTGTCCTGGATGTCCACGCCCGTACTGGTCACGATTCGCCCCGCTCGAGGAAATTGCTGTGCCGCGCGATGAACGCCGCCGCCGGGTCCAGCCCCTTCATCCGCAGGCTGTGCAGGCGGGTGGCGGCTTCGGCCAGCACCGCCAGGTTGCGGCCGGGCATGACCGGCAGGGTGATCATCGGCACGTCCAGGTCGAGCACGCGGCGGGTGCCGGTGTCGCCGGTCAGGCGCTCGATGCCGCCGGGCAGCGGCTCGTCCATCGGCTTGGTCAGGTGGATGATCAGCCGCAGGTATTTGTTGCCCTTGACCGTGGTGTCGCCGAACATCTCACGGATGTTGAGCACGCCCAGGCCGCGGACCTCCAGCAGGTCCTGCAGCATCTCGGGGCACGTGCCGTCCAGCACGTCGGGGGCGATCTGGGTGAACTCGGGCGCGTCGTCGGCCACCAGCCGATGGCCGCGCGTGATGAGTTCCAGCGCGAGCTCACTCTTGCCCGAACCGGCGTCGCCGGTGATCAGCACGCCGATCGAATAGATCTCCATGAACACGCCGTGCAGGGTGACCCGCGGTGCCAGCGTGCGCGCCAGGTGGTACTGCAGGTGGTTGAGCAGTTCGTGGCCGCGGCGCGGCGAACTCCACAGCGGCGTCTGCGACTCCTCGGCGGCCAGTCGCAGGTCTTCGGGGCACGACTGCTTCTTGCTGATGACCAGCGCCAGCGGCCGGTACTGCATGATCTTCTCGATCGTTTCCCAGCGGTGGCGCGAGTCCAGCGTGTCCAGCCAGGCCAGTTCCTCGGTGCCCAGGATCTGCACGCGGTTGGGGTAGATCGTATTGAGGTAGCCGGCCAGCGACGGGCGGCGGGCGACGGTCTCGACCGATTCGACCACGCGGCCCTGGCCGTCCTGTCCCGCCAGCCAGCGCAATTCCAGACGCTCGCGCTGGTGCTCGAACAGGGCGCCGGCGCTGATGCTGGCGTTCAACGCAGCACCCCGGCCGGCTTCTTCCCGGAGGCGCCTGCCAGCAGCAGGCCACTGAGCTGGCTTGCGCTGGTCGCGCGACGCAACTGATCGCGGAACGCCTCGGAGGCGAACTGCTCGGCGATCTCCGCGAGCTGTGCGAGGTGCTGCTGGACGTAGTGCTCGGGCACGGCCAGCGCCATCACCAGGTCCACGCGCTGGCCGTCGGCGGCGTCGAACTCGACCGGCTGCGCCAGGCGGAGGAACGCGCCGCGGCTGGTCTCCAGGCCCGGCAGGCGGCCATGCGGGATCGCCACGCCGTGGCCGATCGCGGTGCTGGCCAGCCGCTCGCGGGCGCGCAGGCTGTCGGCGATGGTCGATACCAGCGCGGCCCCCGTGCTGCCCGGGATGTCATCGGCCAACAGCCGTGCGGCCGTCTCCAGGACGGCCGCGCGGTTGCCGGGCTCGACCAGGATGGCGATCCGGTCGGCGCTTAGCAGCTCCCCCAGGGGCATGGTTCAGCCGAGTTCGCCGGTACGGGCCAGGCTCTCGCCCCGGTGGTGGTCGACCATCTTTTCCTTGTGCTTCATCAGCAGCCGGTCGAGCTTGTCGGCCAGCAGGTCGATGGCGGCATACATGTCGATGGCGTTGGCGTCGGCATGCAGCGTGCGCCCGGCGATGTTCACTGTGGCCTCGGCGCGGTGGTCGGGCTTGTCCAGGCTCAGCTGGGTGCGCACGTCGAAGGGATGCTCGTAATGGCGTCCCAAGCGGGCCAGCTTGGTTTCCACGTAGTCGCGCAGGGCAGGGGTCACATCGATCTGCTGGCCGTGGGTTTCGATGCGCATCTTCAACCTCCTGCTCGCGACGGGACCGACAGCATATCGCAGGCATCAGGGGGGTGGTGGGCGGGATCGAAAGCGCCTTTCCTGCCACGGATCAAGGCCGATCAAGGCGGCGTACGGGCGCTTGGAACTGCGACTCGTCGAGCTTGCGCCATGGACGTTGCAAGCCCGTAACGGTGGGGGCTCACCTTGGCGAGGCCGGGATCCGCAGGCTGGTTTCGCTGCAAGCCCCGTCCTGTCGACCGGTCCGATCCGGTTGGCGGGCCCGACGCCTGGCGTCGTCGACCCAAGGCAACATGGATCCCGGCGTTCCGCCGGGATGACGGCCTAGAGCGCGGTCGATCTACGGTGGTGCGATCCACGGCCCGGAACCCAGCCGTCCAGTCGCAGTGCTCCAAGCACCACATCTGCCTTGATCGGCTTTGATCCCTGGCAAAGGCAAAAATGCCCTCAACCCATCCGCACGCGGTCCTGCGACGAGGGAATGCTCATCGCTTCGCGGTACTTGGCGACGGTGCGCCGGGCCACGGGTACGCCGGTGGCTTTCAGCGTCTCGGCCAGGCGCGCGTCCGACAGGGGCTTGCGCGGGTTCTCGGCGTCGATGAGCTGCCGGATCATGGCCTGGATCGCCGTGCTGGACGCCTCGCCGCCGGAGCCGGTGTCGATGCCCGAGGCGAAGAACGCGCGCAGCGGCACGGTGCCGCGCGGAGTACGGGCGAACTTGCGTGCGATGGCGCGCGACACGGTGGATTCGTGCAGCCCGATTTCCGCCGCCACTTCGCGCAACGTCAGCGGCCGCAGCGCGCTGTCGCCGAACTCAAGGAATCCCGCCTGCTGCCGGAGCAGGCAGCGGGCCACTTTCAGCAACGTCTCGCCGCGGGCCTCCAGGCTCTTGAGCAGCCAGCGCGCTTCCTGCAGGTGCCCGCGCAGGTAGCTGGCATCCGACGCCGAGGCATGTCGGATCATGCCCTCGTAGCCACGGTGGATCGCCACGCGCGGGCGCATGCTGTCAGCCAGCGCGACCCGCCACAGGCCATGCTGGCGCCAGATCACGACGTCCGGCGCAACGTAGGTATCGTGGCTGATCGGCCCGATCTGCGCGCCCGGCCGCGGGTCCAGCGAGCGCAGCAGGTGCACCGCGGTTTCAACCTCGCATGCATCCAGCTTGAGCTCCGAGGCGACGCCCGCCACGCCGATGCGGGGCAGGCGCTCCAGGGGCGTCCCGGCCAGCCTGGCCGCCAGCGCCTTGCCCGGGGTGTCGTCGGGCAACGGTTCCAGCTGCAGGCGCAGGCACTCGCCCAGGTCGCGGGCACCGACGCCGACAGGGTCGAACCGCTGGACCTGGTGCAGGACGGTGAGGATCTCGTCTTCGCCCGCCTCGATCTCGGGCGTCAGCGTTTCGGCAATCGCATCCAAAGGCTCGCGCAGGTAACCGTCGTCCCCGATCGCCTCGATCAGCGCGACGCCGATCTGGCGGTCGCGGGGCGAGAGGTGGCTGAGATGCAGCTGCCACAAGAGATGGTCGTGCAGGCTCTCGTGTTCGGCCACCTGGTCGGCCAGCGTGCCGTCGTCGTGGTCGGACGGGCCGATGCGTTCATACCAGGGCTCGCCGTCGCTCGGACCCCAGTCCGCCTCCGGCGGCGCCTCGGCCGCGCCATTGCCGTCGTGCGACGGGGCCGCCGCGCCGTCGCCGGTAGCGATGGCGGTTTCGGTCCAGTCGAGCAACGGGTTGCTTTCGACCGCCTCGACCAGCTCGGCTTCCAGCTCGACGGCCGAGAGCTGCAACAGGCGGATCGCCTGCCGCAGTTGCGGCGTCATTACCAGGTGCTGTCCGAGGGAGGCTTGGAGGCGGGGCTTCATCGTGGAGGGCTAACGCGACAGGAGACGGCCGGCGGCCGCGTCGCATGCCCTGGAAACGCATTGCACCGAAACCTCGCCGTTCCTTGGATCGGCAGCTCCGGTCATCACCGGATCAGAGCTTGAAGGTTTCGCCCAGGTAGACGCGACGGACGTCGGGGTTTGCCAGCAGCGCGTCCGGAGCCCCCTGCGCGAGCACGCCGCCGTCGTTGAGGATATACGCGCGGTCGCAGATTCCCAAGGTTTCGCGGACATTGTGGTCGGTGATCAGCACGCCGATGCCGCGGCCCTTGAGGTGGGACACGATGCGCTGGATCTCGCCGACGGAGATCGGATCGACGCCGGCGAACGGTTCGTCGAGCAACATCAGCCGCGGCTTGGTGGCCAGCGCCCGGGCAATCTCGACGCGGCGACGCTCGCCGCCCGACAGGCTGGCGCCGATCTGGTCGGCCACGTGCGTGACCTGCAGCTCGTCCATCAGGCTGGCCAGTTCGCGCTCGCGGCCGGCGGCGTCCAGGTCGCTGCGTAGTTCCAGCACCAGCCGGATGTTGTCGGCCACGCTGAGCTTGCGGAACACGGAAGGCTCCTGCGGCAGGTAGCCGACGCCGTACTTGGAGCGCGCATACATCGGCTCGGAGGTGATGTCCTTGCCATCGAGCACGATCTGCCCGGCGTCCGCCGGCACCAGGCCGACGATCATGTAGAAGCACGTGGTCTTGCCGGCGCCGTTGGGGCCCAGCAGGCCCACGACTTCGCCCGCGTCCAGCGTCAGGCCGAAGTCCCGCACCACCTCGCGCGAGCGGTAGGCCTTGCGCAGGCCCTTCGCCACCAGCATCAGCCTTCGTCCCCGCCGCTGGCCGGCTCGGCGTCGGCCCCGGTACCGCGGTTGCGCGGCATGATGCGCATCTTGACCCGGCCGGCCCCTTCGCCGCCGCCCTGCACCTGCCCGGTGCGCATGTTGTAGACGATGCGCTGGCCGCTGATGCTGCCGCTGGGCTGTGAGATGTTTACATCGCCGGTGAACACGACGATTTCGCTGCGCAGGTCGTAATCGACCTTGGCCGCGATGGCGTCCATCGGCTTGCCGTCGTCGAGTTGCTGGTTGAGGCGTACCGGCCCACCGGTGAGCACGGCGCGCACCGCTTCGCCATTGCGCTGGGTGATGTCGGCGCGGTTGGCGCGGATATCCAGCGTGCCCTGCGTGATGGTGACGCCGCCGGTCAGCACCGTCGGTCGGCTGTCGTCCATCGAGTAGTCCGAGTAACCGGCCTCGATGTCCATCGGCTTGTTGCGGTCCGACGAACGGGCCGACGCCGGGCCCGGCAGCAGGGTGGCCGTGGCCAGCAGCAGGGCGAGCAGGCTAGCGGGGAGTGCTTTCATAGCGTGCCTTGGGATCCTGTAGGCGGATGTTGCCCGCGGCCAGGTCGGCCTCGAGCGAGTGACCGGCCAGTATAAAACCGGGCTCCGTGACTGTGACCTCAACCGCCGAGGTCGCGCGGTCGGTTTCCGGGAAGACGTTCAGCTCCTGCGTGCGCATCGCCACCGGGCCGCCGGCCCCCT
>Ga0156347_1142_pt4 | contig 10547 bp, 9 predicted proteins | sample RifOxyA1_FD_107994 | JGI IMG/M metagenome (GOLD analysis project Ga0156347, IMG submission 107994) | Xanthomonadales bacterium RIFOXYA1_FULL_69_10 | reverse complement strand
AGGCCTACCTGGACGTCACCTCCACCAAGACCGGGCTGCCCACCGCGACCGCCACCGCCGAGGCGATCCGCGCGCAGATCCGTAAGGAGACCGCACTGACGGCCTCGGCCGGGGTCGCGCCCAACAAATTCCTGGCCAAGATCGCCAGCGACTGGAACAAGCCCGACGGGCAGTTCGTGCTGCGCCCGCATCGCATCGAGCAGTTCCTGACGCCGCTCCCGGTCGGCCGCCTGCCCGGCGTCGGCCAGGTCATGGAGCGGCGATTGGCGGAACTGGGCGTAGCGACGGTGGGCGACCTGCGCGGCATCCCCGTGGCCGAACTGGAGCAGCGCTTCGGCCGCTGGGGCCGTCGGCTGCACGAACTCTCGCTGGGCATCGACGACCACCCGGTGCAGCCCGAGCGCCCGACCATGCAGATCTCCTCGGAGGACACCTTCGCCGAGGACCTGCCGCTGGACGCGCTGGCGCCGGACATCACACGGTTGGCGGAGAAGACGTGGGCCGGCTACCAGCGCGAGCTGCAGTCGCCGCACCCGCGGCTGGCACGCACGGTGGTGCTCAAGCTCAAGACGTCCGACTTCCGCATCCTGACCCGCAGCCTGACGCCGCCGGTCATGCCGGATTCGGCCACGTCGCTCGGTGCGCTGGCCTGCGACCTGCGCGGCCGTGTCGAGCTGCCGGCGCATACGCGCTACCGGCTGGTCGGCGTAGGACTGTCGGGCTTCGTCGATGCCGACACGCACGCCCAGCAGAGCGGGTTGTTCGAGTCCGAAACGCCGCCCCCGATGTAGGAGCGACGTAAATCGCGACCTAAACCCGGCTCAAGGTCGCGACTCACGTCGCTCCTACAACCTCACGGAACTGCGCGCCGCCCGAACTGTAGGAGCGGCTTCAGCCGCGAACGGATCCACAACCAAACACGCCGACTTCAGATCGCGGCTGAAGCCGCTCCTGCAGGGCTCAGCTCTTGCGGGCCTTGGCGAAGGCGGCAGCCAAAGCGTTGTTGGCCGGCGGCGCAGTGCTGCCAAGGCGTGCCGTGGGATTGCCGCCCGCGTCTCGCGGCGTGCCCTGGCGCCCGCCATTGCCGCGCGCATCGCGCGGGCCTCGACCGCTACGGTTCTCGCCCGCGGCGTTCGCGGCGCCCGCCGGCGGCACCGCATCATCAAGACGCCGCGTCAGGGCGATGCGCTTGCGCGCCACGTCCACTTCCAGCACCCGAACCTTGACCACGTCGCCGGCCTTGACCACCTCGCGCGGATCCTTGACGTAGCGGTCCGACAGCGCGGAGATGTGGACCAGCCCGTCCTGGTGCACGCCGATGTCGACGAAGGCGCCGAACGCGGCGACGTTGCTGACCACCCCCTCCAGGATCATCCCCGGCTTGAGGTCCTTGATGTCCTCCACACCGTCGGCAAAGCGCGCGGCCTTGAACTCCGGACGCGGGTCGCGGCCGGGCTTTTCCAGCTCCTTCAGGATGTCGCGAACGGTGGGCACGCCGAAGGTCTCATCGGTATAGACCTCGGGCTTGATGCCCCGCAGGAACGCGGCATCGCCCATCAGCGATTTCAACTCGCGGCCGCAGTCGCGCACGATCCGCTCTACCACCGGGTAGGCCTCGGGGTGGACCGACGACGCATCCAGAGGCTGTGCGCCGCCGGTGATGCGTAGGAAGCCGGCGCACTGCTCGAACGTCTTCTCGCCCAGCCGCGGCACCTTGAGCAGCGCCTTGCGGTCGGCGAACGCCCCGTTCTGGTCGCGGTAGACGACGATATTCTCGGCGACGGTGGACGACAGGCCAGAGACGCGTCCCAGCAGCGCGGCCGAGGCGGTGTTGAGGTCCACGCCGACCGCGTTGACGCAGTCCTCCACGCGCGCGTCCAGCGCCTTGGCCAGGCGGTACTGGTCGACGTCGTGCTGGTACTGGCCCACGCCGATGGCCTTGGGCTCGATCTTGACGAGCTCGGCCAGCGGGTCCTGCAGGCGGCGTGCGATCGACACCGCGCCGCGCAGCGATACGTCCAGGCCGGGGAATTCCTTCGACGCGAACTCGGACGCCGAGTACACCGACGCGCCCGCCTCGCTCACAACGATCTTCTGCATCTTCAACTCGGGCGCCTGCTTGATCAGGTCACCGGCCAGCTTGTCGGTCTCGCGCGACGCCGTGCCGTTGCCGATGGCGATCAGTTCCACCCCGTGCTTCGTACACAGTGCGCGCAGCACGTGCAGGGATTGGTCCCACTGCCGCTTGGGTTCGTGCGGGTAGATGGTGGCGGTGTCGACCAGCTTGCCGGTGTGGTCGACCACGGCGACCTTGACGCCGGTGCGCAGGCCCGGGTCCAGCCCGAGCACCGCCTTGGGGCCGGCCGGCGCGGCCAGCAGCAGGTCCTTGAGGTTGTCGCCGAACACGTCGATCGCCTCGGCCTCGGCCTTGTCCCGCGCCTGCGCGAACAGGTCGAGCATCAGGTGCAGGTGCAGCTTGGCCTTCCACGTCAGGCGGCACGCATCGAGCAGCCACTTGTCGCCCGGACGGCCCTCGTTGCGGATGCCGGCATGCACGGCGACACGGCCCTCGGCCTGGGCGTGGCCGGCCTCGGCGTCGCTGCCCGGGTCAAGGTCGAGGGTGATGAACTCTTCGCGGCGCGCCCGGAACAGCGCCAGCAGGCGGTGCGAGGGGATCTTCGAGAGCGCCTCGGCATGGTCGAAGTAGTCGCGGTACTTGGCGCCGGCGTCCTGCTTGCCGTCGACCACGCGCGCACGGATCACGCCGACTTCGTGCAGCCAGCTGCGCAGGCCGCCGACCAGCGCCGCGTCCTCGCCCCAGCGCTCCATCAGGATGGCGCGCGCACCTTCCAGCGCCGCCTTCGTATCGGCCACGCCCTTGTCGACGTCGACATACGTCTCCGCGGCCGTCTCCGGAACCTGTGACGGATCGGCCAGCAACGCGTCGGCCAGTGGTTCAAGGCCCGCCTCACGCGCGATCTGCGCACGCGTGCGGCGTTTGGGCTTGTACGGCAGGTAGAGGTCTTCCAGTCGCGCCTTGCTGTCGGCGGCCTCGATGTCGGCACGCAGCTCGTCGCTCAGCTTGCCCTGCTCGTCGATGCTGGCCAGCACGGCCGCGCGACGTTCCTCGAGCTCGCGCAGGTACGACAGCCGCGTTTCCAACGCACGCAGTTGGATGTCGTCCAGCCCGCCAGTGACTTCCTTGCGGTAGCGGGCGATGAACGGCACGGTCGCCCCTTCGTCAAGCAGCCCGATGGCCGCCTGCGCCTGCGCCGGTTGCGCGCCGATCTCGTCGGCGATGGTGGAGGCGATACGGCGGGCGAGCACGGGGTCGATCTGGGGCATTCGTCGTCAATTCGGTTCGGCCGCGCAGGCGCGGCGGGACGGCGATTGTGGCAATGCAAGACGAGCGACGAAACCCGTTGACAGGGTCGCCAGGAAAGCAATGGGATTCGCTGAGCCGGTTTCCGCAAAATGGCGGCTTTCGGTGGGAAGCGGATCTAGACCGACGCAAGAAGTGAGCTGCGCCGCGAAGCCGCTTCGGCTTGAAGGAATTGCCAGGCCTGTTCGCAGGGCAAACTGGACGGAGCAGTGCCGAGGACGCGGATGTCCGGGAGGACGCATGTTCCTCGACCATCGTGGGTCGAGGACCTTCCAGGAATCAGACGTAACGCCTGACCGGACCACCCCTGCATCCAAGGCGCGGCATCGCGCTGCACGCTTGTCGATGAAGCGGGGCCTTTCGATGAAGCCGGGCCTCCAGTAGCGTCATACGCCGCGCTGCCTCCCAACCAGAGGCGACGCGCCAACGCACCCGTCACTGGGCGGGTGTGGCGCGTATTGCATTCTCGCGTTGCGCAGTCGCGCGACTTTGCATGAACTCCGGGAAGGTCTCCGCCAGCGACTCCGTGTCCGGCAGGATGTAGAACACCCCGCCGCGCTCGAACGTCGGACGGATGATCCCCTCGTAGAACTCGGGCGCGACATTGATGCAGCCATGGGTAACGCGGTTGTCGTCCGGCGAAGGCGATGCAAGGCGTTCGGCACGCTTCTCGGCCGGGACGCCAGTCGCCGTAGGGTGCATGGAAACCGCGGAATCATAGTCCACCCACAGGACGCGCCCGGCGTCGATCGATGGGCCGTACGCGCCCACGAAGCGACCGGCAGGCGTGGTGCGATCCCGGCCCGGAATTTCGCGAAGCGCAAGACCGGCGATACCGGGGGCCGCATGATCGCCGACCGCCGAACCGAAGAGCCCAGGTGCCGCGCCGCGAAGCCGGCCGTCGCCGTCGAACACGAGCACCTGTGCGGCGGCCTTGTCCATGATCGCAAACGGATAGCCCTCGGTGTCCCGGGTGGCAACAACCCAGCCGGCCAGTTCAGTCACCGTGCGGGAAACATCCTGGCTTGGTGGAAGCTGGTCGACGGCGGCCAGCGGTTGCTCGGGGGCATCTTCGGCGCTGGCCACGCCGACGCTCGCAAATGCCAACATCAGTACCAGCGTGCAAAAAGTGGCCCGGATCGCAGGTCGTATACGCATGGGGATGAGACGGCTCCTAGAACAAAGACTGGTCGACGAAAGAAGACCGGTGGCCAGCGAAGGCCACCAGTCCCGGGCTCGAACCGTTCGTCACAACGTGAGCAAGAGCGACTAGCCGCGCGGCGCGCGACCCGGTGCTGCCCCTTCGATCCGCTGGACGCGGCTTTCCAGCTGGTCCAGCCGCTGGTTGGCCTGCTGTGCGGACTGGTTCGCGGATTCCGCGCTCTGGGCTGCGCTCTGCACCCTCGAATCGAGCTGATCGAGGCGCGAGTTGATCGTCGCGAACTCATCATCGTACGTGGCGCAGCCGGCAAGGCCCGCAGCGGCGACGATCGCCACGGCGAGCGTACGTGCGACCGTCAGGTGTTGTTTCGTCGGAAACATTTCAGTGCTCCTTCGTCTCGGGAATCGGAAAGACAGCGACCTTTGTGCCGGAGTCATGACACGTTTTCAGCTTGAGAGGGAATGCGTAATTTGGCTGTGAAGATGTACAAACTACGATTTGCTGCTCGACTCCATAGCCTTCACGGCAACTCACACCGCTTTAACGACTGCCGGCTACTGCGGCCCCGCTTACGCGAATAACCGGCCGGCATAGGTTCTCCTGCCATCGACCATCCCGTGCGCAGTCTCCTTCGTGCCGGCAGCTGCCCATCCAAACCCGCGACACTACTCGCAAAAAAGAAAAAGCGGGCCGAAGCCCGCTCTTTCCGAAGAGCTGCAATGGCGATGCGGCTTACTCGGCCGGAACGCCCTCGCCTTCCTCGACGGCCTTCATCGACAGGCGGATACGGCCCTGCTTGTCGACTTCCAGCACCTTGACCTTGACCACGTCGCCTTCCTTGAGCTTGTCGGAGACCTTCTCCACGCGCTCGCTGGAAATCTGCGAAACGTGCACCAGGCCGTCCTTGCCTGGGGAGATCGTCACGAACGCACCGAAGTCCATGATCTTGGCGACCTTGCCTTCGTAGATACGACCCGGCTCGACGTCGGACGTGATCTGCTCGATGCGGTCCTTGGCGGCCTGGCCGGCCACGGCGTTGACCGAGGCGATGGTGATCGTGCCGTCGTCCTGGATGTCGATCTGGGTGCCGGTTTCTTTCGTGATCGCCTGGATCACCGAACCGCCCTTGCCGATCACTTCGCGGATCTTGTCGGGGTGGATCTTGATGGTGATCAGGCGCGGGGCGAACTCGCTCAGTTCCGCGCGCGGCGCGGTCAGTGCGCTCTCCATCTCGCCGAGGATGTGCAGGCGACCGGCCTTGGCCTGCGCCAGCGCGGTCTTCATGATCTCCTCGGTGATGCCCTGGATCTTGATGTCCATCTGCAGGGCGGTGATGCCGCTGTCGGTACCGGCCACCTTGAAGTCCATGTCGCCGAGGTGGTCTTCGTCACCGAGGATGTCGCTCAGCACCACGAAGTTGTCGCCTTCCTTCACCAAACCCATCGCGATGCCGGCCACCGGCGCCTTGATCGGAACGCCCGCATCCATCAGCGCCAGCGAGCTGCCGCAGACCGAGGCCATCGAGGACGAGCCGTTGGACTCGGTGATCTCGGACACCACGCGGATGGTGTACGGGAACGCTTCCATCGTCGGCATGACGGCCAGCACGCCGCGCTTGGCGAGGCGGCCGTGGCCGATCTCGCGGCGCTTCGGGCCCATCATGCGGCCGGCTTCGCCCACCGAGTACGGGGGGAAGTTGTAGTGGAACAGGAAGTGTTCCTTGTACTCGCCCGAGACGGCATCGATGATCTGGCCGTCGCGCGCGGTGCCCAGGGTGACCGCGACGATCGCCTGGGTCTCGCCACGGGTGAACAGCGAGGAGCCGTGCACGCGCGGCAGGATGCCGACCTTGGAGCTGATCGGGCGCACGGTGTCCAGCGCGCGGCCGTCGATGCGGACCTTGGTGTCCAGCACCGAGTTGCGCATGGTCTGGTACTCGAGCTCGCCGAACTCCTTCGAGACCTCGGCCGGGTTCCAGCCGTTGGCTTCGATCTGCGATTCCAGCGATGCCAGCACGTCCTTCTTCAGTGCGCTGATGGCGTCGCGGCGCTGCAGCTTGTTGCGGATCTGGAAGGCATCCGACAGGCGGTTGCCGATGGCGCCCTTCAGCGCGTCGACCATGGCCTGCTCGGCGGCCGGCAGCTGCCAGTCCCACTTGGGCTTGCCGGCTTCGGCAACCAGCTCGTTGATCGCGTTGATGGCGACCTGCATTTCGCGGTGGCCGAACATCACGGCGCCGAGCATCACGTCCTCGGACAGCATGTCGGCTTCCGACTCCACCATCAGCACCGCATCGGCGGTACCGGCCACGACCAGCTCCAGCTGGGAGTCTTCAAGCTCGGACTTGGTGGGGTTCAGCAGGTACTGGCCGTCCTTGTAGCCGACCTTCGCCGCGCCGATCGGGCCCTGGAACGGGGCGCCGGTCAGCGCCATCGCGGCCGAGGCACCCAGCAGCGCCGGGATGTCGCCGTCGATTTCCGGGTTCATCGACATCACCGTGGCGATGATCTGGACCTCGTTGCGGAAACCGTCCGGGAACAGCGGGCGGATCGGGCGATCGATCAGGCGCGAGATCAGCGTTTCCTTCTCGGTCTGGCGGCCTTCGCGCTTGAAGAAGCCACCCGGGATGCGGCCGCCGGCGTAGAACTTCTCCTGGTAGTCCACGGTGAGGGGGAAGAAGTCCTGCCCCTCGCGCGCGGTCTTGTTGGCGACGGCGCTGACCAGCAGCACGGTGTCCTCAACCTTGACGATGACGGCGCCGCCGGCCTGGCGGGCGATCTCGCCGGTTTCCAGGGTGACCTGGTGCTTGCCGTACTGGAAGGTCTTGGTGATTTTCGACACGTTGGTTTCCTTCGATGCGATGCGTGCCGGGTCAGGCCCATGCCTGGCCCGGTCGGCTGCGGGATCGCAGCCTGGTGGCCGCCCGTCGCGGGTCGGCCCAAAAAAAACCGCGGCGCATCACTGCGCCGCGGAGGGTGTTGGGTCAGCGGCGCAGACCGAGCTTTTCGATCAGGGCCTTGTAGCGCTCGTTGTCCTTGCGCTTCAGGTAGTCGAGCAGGCTGCGACGACGGTTGACCATCATCAGCAGGCCGCGGCGGCTGTGGTGGTCCTGCTTGTGCTGCTTGAAGTGCCCGGTGAGCAGTTCGATGCGGGCGGTGAGCAGGGCGACCTGGACTTCCGGGGAGCCGGTATCGTTGGTGCCGCGCGCGTGTTCCTGGATGATCTTGCTGCTGTCGATCGACATATCTGGCCTCTTGGACGCGAAGCCGGCAGAACGCGTGTCGGGAGCGGAAAACTGACCGCACCGACGCACCGCCTGGCCCGCCTGTTGCTGTGTGCTTTGGGAATGGGGCCCGGGGGCCGCCGTCGGTTGCTTCGGAAAAAGCGCGCGAATTGTAGCCCCTGCGTGGTACACGGTACAAGCCGGAACGGCCCCGGGATTCAGCCCGCGCGCCCGTTCAGCCAGCCGGTACGGTGGCGCCCGGCGCTGCCCATGCGAATAGCCGGCGGGGCTGCAGCCAGCCCTCGTCGTCCACGGTGGCGATGGCCAGCGCGCGCCCCTGCTCGTCGCAAGCAACGGCGGTGTCTGCCGCAGGCGCCTGCACCCGTTGCGCCTGTCCGTGCCCGAGGCCCCGGGCTGCGTCCGCGTCCAGCGTGACCAAGGGAAAATCCACCAGCCCCGCCTCCAGCGGCAGCAGGCAGGCGTCCAGCGCCGCCTCGCCTTCCGCCTCGCGAAGCGTGCGCAGCGCGTCGAGCGTGAACATGCGCGGCTGCCTGAACGGGTCGACCCACAGCCGGCGCAAGGTGGCGACATGCGCTCCGCACCCCAGCGCCTCGCCCATGTCGCGCACCAGGCTGCGGATGTAGGTCCCCGACCCGCATTCCACGTGCAACGACAGCCGGGGGCCGTCGCGTCCAAGCAGTTGCAGGGTGTCGACCTCCACCTCGCGGATGGGGGCTTCGATGGCTTCACCCCGGCGGGCCCGCGCGTACAGCGGTTCCCCGCCCTGCTTTAGCGCCGAGTACACCGGCGCGCGTTGCTGGATGCGGCCGCGCAGCGGCGCCAGTGCGGCTTCGATGTCGGCCTCGCCCAGGCCCTCGGGCACGGGGCGCTCGCGCAGAACGGCGCCGTCGGCGTCGTCGGTATCAGTGGTGGCGCCCAGCACGGCGGTGGCGTGGTAGGCCTTGTGTGCGCCCAGCAGCAGCCCCGCGATCTTGGTGGCCTCGCCAAAACAGATGGGCAGCAGGCCGGTGGCCAGCGGGTCCAGGCTGCCCGTGTGGCCGCCCTTGGCGGCGCGGAACAGGTGGCGCACCTGCTGGAGGGCCTGGTTGGAACTCAGCCCCGCGGGCTTGTCCAGCAGCAGCAGGCCGTCGAGCGGGCGGAACACGGTGCGGGGGCGTTGGGCCTTCTTCATCGGGTAAGCGGTGCCAGAGCGCCTGTAGGAGCGGCTTCAGCCGCGATCCAGGGTGGGACGGGGCAAGACCGCCCCAGTGCTCAGCCGCCCCGGACGGTACGGGTTTCGTAGTGGCGCCGGTCGGCTGCTTCGTATCGCCAACTCAAGAACGTTCGATGTGCAGCGTCGAAGTGCGGCCGTACCCCCGGGGGTCGCCGGACATTTCGCGGCTGAAGCCGCTCCTGCAGAAACCTGGCGACGATGCGGACCGACGTCAGTCGGTGGCGTCGTCCGGCATCGGCGGGTTATCGCGCAGCAGTGTGTCGATGCGCTCGCCCCGGTCGACCGAGTCGTCGTAGTGGAAATGCAGTTCCGGCACGTGGCGCATCTTCACCGCGCGCGCGAGCTTGTAGCGGATGTCGGGCGCGAGTTCCTTGAGCGCCTTGACCGCCTCGGCGGAGCGCTCTTCCTGCAACGCCGTCACGAACACCTTGGCGTGCGCCATGTCGCGCGTGACCTCGACGTCGGACACGCTGACCGAGGGCAGCCCGTGCTCGCGCACGGCTTCGTGGACGAGCGTGCCCAGCTCTCGGCGGAGCTGGGCGGAAACGCGGTCGGTGCGATGGAAGGACTTCTTCATGGGACTCGGGGACTCGTGGCTCGAGGCTGGGACTGGAGGGGCCGGCTACCGGGTGCTTTCCAGCATCCGGTTTCCAGGCCCCGACCCCGGCTTCATCACAGCGTCCGCTGCACCTCGACGCGCTCGAAGCATTCGATCTGGTCGCCCGGCTGCACGTCGTTGTACTGTTTCACGCCGATGCCGCACTCGGTGTTGACGCGCACCTCGTCGACGTTTTCCTTGAAGCGGCGCAGAGATTCCAACTCGCCCTCGAAGATAACGGTATTGTCGCGCAGCACGCGGATCGGCTTGCTGCGCTTGACCACGCCCTCGACCACCATGCAGCCGGCGACGGCGCCGAACTTGGAGCTGCGGAACACATCGCGCACCTCGGCGGTGCCGATGATCTCCTCGCGGATCTCCACGCCCAGGATGCCGGACGCGACCTGCTTCACCTGGTCGATCACGTCATAGATGATCGAGAAGTAGCGCAGGTCCACGCCGTTGGTTTCGATGACCTTGCGCGCGGAAGCGTCGGCACGGACGTTGAAGCCGATGATGGTCGCCCTGGAGGTCGACGCCAGCTGCGCGTCGGACTCGGTGATGCCACCCACGCCCGAACCGATGACGTTGATGCGGATCGCGTCGGTCGACAGCGCGGTGAGCGCCTCGCGCAGCGCCTGCACCGAACCCTGAACGTCGGCCTTGACCACCAGGTTGAGCGAGAGCTGGCCTTCGGCCTGGCCCATCTGCGCCATGATGTCTTCCATGCGGTTGCCCGCCTGGGCGACCAGGCGCGAGTCGCGGCGCTTGGTGTCGCGCTGCTGCGCGACGTCCTTGGCCAGGCGCTCGTCCTCGACCACGACGAAATCGTCGCCGGCGTCGGGCACGCCCGACAGGCCCAGCACCTGCACCGGGATCGACGGGCCGGCCGAATCGACCTGCTTGCCGGTCTCGTCGAACAGCGCACGCACGCGGCCGTACTGCACG
>Ga0156347_1042_pt1 | contig 10641 bp, 7 predicted proteins | sample RifOxyA1_FD_107994 | JGI IMG/M metagenome (GOLD analysis project Ga0156347, IMG submission 107994) | Xanthomonadales bacterium RIFOXYA1_FULL_69_10 | reverse complement strand
ATGGAGGTACGGCTCGCCCCCGTGGCTGGAGGCGCCCCGTGCACCCTGACAGCCGGTCGCGCAGTGCCGCGTCAACGCGGCTGCCCAAGGCCCGGCCGCGTGCCCGGTGAAGCCCCGAAGCCTCGCCGCACTCGCCCCTGTAGGAGCGGCTTCAGCCGCGAAGCCAGGTCGCCCGCTACCCCCGGAGCCATTAGTAGGAGCGACGTAAGTCGCGACCGCGCCACCGCATGCGCCACCGCCAGTACCGATTCCGGGCCTTCCAACCCGACCCGCCTCGCGACCTCGGCGCCCCGTGAAGGCCCCTCGCGGCTGAACCCGCGCCTACACGCGCAGCAGGTCGCAGCCCGTGAGATGCGCCCGGTGGACAGTCCGATCCACGCAGTTCGAACGCTTTCCGCCACCTACGTCAGGAGTCCGTCATGCACCCCATCGCCACCGGATCCGATCCGACCCCCGATTCCCTGGACATCCGCGCCACGCTCGACGCCGTCCTCCGGCACGCACTGGCGGTCGCGGTCGTGGTGCTGGCGCTGGTGCCGGCGGCCCGCGGCCACTACGAGGCCCTTGGATGGTTGCCGATGTGGCTGCTCGGCATGCCGGCGGTCGCGCTCTGGGCGCTGCATGGATGCCCGGTGCCCCTGTCACGCAATGCCGCGCCGGCCCGTGTCGCGGCGCCCACGCGGGCGCGGCGCTCCGGGCCTCAGGCCCGACGTCGCGCGCGCCGGATGCCGACGGCGCGGCCGGTGCGCGCGGCCTGACGGGCGTGGGTCGGGCCGGCCCCTGCCGGACGCCGGAGCCGCCAACGCCCTGTGCTAGCGTTGCGCGCTGCGTTTTTGCGCATCCCGATCCGTCACCCCGTCCGCCCCGGAGCACCCATGCCGATGTCGATGTCCGCGCGTTCCAAGACCCCGCTGGCCCAGGCCTGCCACACCCTGCTGGTGTCGGCCGGACTGGCCACCGCCGCCGCCTTCGCCGTGCCCGGTGCCCTGCACGCCCAGGAGCCCGCCCCCGTGAACCCGCCCACCACCCAGCCCGCCGCCACCGATCCCTACCTGTGGCTGGAGGACGTCGGCGGCGACACCGCGCTGGCCTGGGTGCGCGAGCAGAACGCGAAGTCCGAAGCCGAGCTGGCCGCCACGCCGGAATTCAAGGCGCTGGAAGCCGACATCCGCGCCATTCTCGATTCCGACGCCAAGATCCCCGGCGTCGAGAAGATCGGTGACTACTACTACAACTTCTGGAAGGACAAGAACCACGAGCGCGGTCTCTGGCGCCGCACGACGCTGGAGTCCTACCGCACCGACAACCCCGAGTGGGAAACCGTCATCGACCTGGACGCGCTGAACAAGGCCGAGGGCGAGAACTGGGTGTGGCACGGCGCCAATTGCCTGAAGCCGGAGTACGAGCGCTGCCTGGTCGCGCTGTCGCGCGGCGGCGCCGATGCCGACGTCACGCGCGAGTTCGACCTGGCCAGCAAGACCTGGGTGGACGGCGGCTTCTTCCGCGACGAGGCCAAGGGCGGGCTGGGCTGGATCGACCGCGACACGGTGTACGTCTATACCGACTTCGGTCCGGACGAGAAGGGCACGAGCACCATGACCGAGTCCGGCTACCCGCGCATCGTCAAGGAATGGAAGCGCGGCACGCCGATCAGCGAAGCGAAGGTGGTCTACGAAGGCCAGCCGGGCGACATGTACATCGCCGCCGGCCACGACCACACCCCGGGCTTCGAGCGCGACTTCGTGATGCGCACGATCGCCTTCTACAACGACGAGCTGTACCTGCGCGGCGGCGACGGTCAATTGACCAAGGTCGACGCGCCCAACTCGGCCAACAAGTCGGTGCACAAGGACTGGCTGGTGCTGGAGCTGCGCGAGGCCTATGAAGCCGGCGGCCGCACCTACCCGGCGGGCAGCCTGATCGCGACCGACTTCGACGCGTTCATGGCCGGCGGTCGCGACTTCGACGTGCTGTTCGAGCCCACCGACAAGACCTCGCTGGCCGGCTACACGTGGACCGCCAACCACCTGGTGCTCAACGTGCTGGAGGACGTCAAGAACCGCCTGAGCGTGATGACGCCGGGCGAGGGCGGTTGGGCGCGCAGCGCGTTCACCGGTGCACCGACGTTCGGCACGCTGGGCGTGTCGGCGGTGGACAGCGATGAGAGTGATGCGGTGTGGCTCACGGCCACCGACTACCTGACGCCGACCACGCTGTCGCTGGCGGAGATCGGGCAAGCACCGGAAGTCCTGAAGACGATGCCGACGTTCTTCGATGCCTCCACGCACGAGATCGCCCAGCACTTCGCCACCAGCAAGGACGGCACCCGGGTTCCGTACTTCGTCGTGCAGCCCAAGGGCCTCGTGCTGGACGGCAGCACCCCGACGCTGCTGTACGGCTACGGCGGCTTCGAGATCTCGCTGACCCCGGGGTATTCCGGCGGCGTCGGCAAGGGCTGGCTGGAAAAGGGCGGCGTGTACGCGGTGGCCAACATACGCGGCGGCGGCGAGTACGGCCCGCGCTGGCACCAGGCCGCGCTCAAGGCCAACCGCCACAAGGCCTACGAGGACTTCGCGGCGGTCGCGCGCGATCTCGTGGAGCGCAAGGTCACCTCGCCCGAACACCTGGGCATCCAAGGCGGCAGCAACGGCGGCCTGCTCACCGGCAACATGCTGACCCAGTACCCGGACCTGTTCGGCGCGGTGGTCGTGCAGGTGCCGTTGCTGGACATGCAGCGCTACCACAAGCTGCTGGCGGGCGCGTCGTGGATGGCCGAGGACGGCAACCCCGACAAGCCGGAGGAATGGGCGTTCATCCAGACCTTTTCGCCGTACCACCTGTTCGACGCGCAGCAGGACTACCCGCCGACGCTGTTCATGACCTCCACCCGCGACGACCGCGTCCACCCCGGCCATGCGCGCAAGATGATGGCGAAGATGGTCGAGGCCGATAAGGACGTGCGCTACTACGAGAACATCGAAGGCGGCCACGGCGGCGCGGCCAACAACGCACAGGCCGCTCACATGAACGCGATGGCGTACACGTTCCTGTGGAACCAGCTGAGCGAGTAAGCCGCGTGCGGTGACATCCCGATTGTGACGAACAAGGGCGCCGCAAGGCGCCCTTGTTTCATTGCGACGTGTCGAGACGCGCGGGCGAGCAGGCAGGCGGGTGCCCCGTGCCGTTGTAGGAGCGGCTCCAGCCGCGATCGGCATGCAACGCAAGTGCATGCTCCCTGTGTTCGCGGCTGAAGCCGCTCCTACAAGTGCGGCGGTATCGCGGGGATGCCGCGGCTCAGCGTCTTTCCGCCACCACCCGCCAGTTGTTGAACGGCGTGTTGCCGTACAGCGGCTCGATCTCGTACGCCAGTCCCGCCGCCTCGAACCGCGCCCGCAGCGCGTCGGCCTCCGGGTAGTAGCGCGGCGCGGCGTTCATCCAGCCCAGCACGCGCGAGAACACATCCACCGCGCGGGTGATCCGCGCCCGCGAACTGCCGTCGTCCAGGCCGGTGCGGATCACCAGCTTCGCGCCCGGCGACAGCATCGCCACCGTGGCATCCAGCAAGCGCGCCTGCGCGTCCGGCGGAATGAACTGCAGCACGTCCAGGATGGCGACGCTGCCGCGATGCTCCGGGATGACGCGCGCCAGGTCGACCGTATCGAATGCCGCTCTGTCGAGTCCCACCCGCGCCGCTGCACGCTTTGCGCGCCGGATCTTGGAATCGTCGCTGTCCACGCCTCGGTACGGCAGCGCGATGCCGTCGGCGGCCAGCGCATGCGCCAGCAGGCCCAGGCCGCAGCCCAGGTCCAGCAGCGGCGCGGACGTGCCGCGCAGCGCGTCGCACACGCCGGGGTACAGCGGATCGCTGCCCAGCTTGCTGCGGCTGTAGAAGTAGTCCCAGTAGTTGCCCCAGGGACGTGCCGGGCGAAAGGCGTCGGCGATGCCGCGCGCCCGCGCGCCGTCGACGGGCCGCGTCGCGACACTCATGCCCGTGCCTCCGACAGCAGGCGCCGTGCCACCGGCAGCGCCTGCGCGGTCCACAGTGCGTACATCGCTCCCGACGGGTGCAGGCCGTCGGCCACCAGCATCGCCGGATCGGTGCCGTGTTCGCGGCTGATCCCAGTGATGTCGACGAAGGCCACCCCGTGCTGCGCGCACAGCTCGGCGGCAATCGCGTTGTAGGCGTCCAGGTCGCTCGCGATCCGCGCCGGGTCGCGCCTCTGCGCGGTAGCGAACGGGGTCACGCCCCAGTCGGGGATCGAAAGCACCATGACCCTGCCACTGCGTCCTCCGGCCAGCGTGATCGCACGCCGCAGCAGGTCATGGAAGTCGCCGCGGTATTCGGAATGGCTGCGTTCGCGGTACTGGTTGTTGACGCCGATCAGCAGGGTCACAAAGCCGAACTCGCCCAGCGGTTCGGCGGCATCCATCGCTTGCGACAGCTCGTCGGTGGTCCAACCGGTGGTGGCGATGATGCGCGGGTCATCCAACGCGACGCCTTCGGCGCGAAGGATTCGCGCCAGTCGCACCGGCCAGCGGTCGTCAGGGTCCACGCCCTCGCCGATGGTGTAGCTGTCGCCCAGGGCGAGGTAGGTGAGGGGGCTGTTGGCTTCTGGCATTCGGGTCCCTTCGAGCTTTTTCGCCACGGATGGCGCGGATAGAGGCGGATGGAAGCAGAGACGGAGTGCGCCGCGTTAAAGCCCCGCTCCCTCAGGTGGAGGGGTTGGGGTGAAGGTTTGGCGAAGTCCACCCAGGTTTGAGTGGCGACGACTTCGCCGAACCCTCATCCGTCGCTCCGCGCCACCTTCTCCCAAAGGGAGAAGGGTTCAACACACGATCCGCGCTTTCCGCCTCTCCAGTCGATTACGGGGGCACGCCCTCAAGCCACCGCCGTCTGCCGCGCCTGCGCCCGCTCGGCATGCCGGTCCAGCACGCGCTCGATGCGCGCGAACACCTCGCGCAGTTCGTCGGGCTGCGGCAGCAGCGTGGCGCGGAAGTGGGTGCGGTAGGGCACGTTGAAGCTCGAGCCCGGCACCACCAGCACGTCCTCGGTTTCCAGCAGTTCCAGTGCGAAGGCGTGGTCGTCGAAGCCGACCCGGGCCGCGCCCGTCACCGACGGGAACGCGTACAGCGCGCCGCCCGGTTCGACCAGCGACAGGTGGGCGCTGGCGCCGACAGCCTCGACCACCGCGCGACGCGCCTCGTACAGACGCCCGCCCGGTGCGCACAGCGCGGCGATGGTGTCCTCGCCATGCAGCGCCGCCTCGATCGCGAACTGCCCGGGCACGTTGGCGCACAGTCGCAGCGCGCCCAGCAGGTCCATGGCGTGGTGGAACTCGCCCGACAGCAGCGGGTCGCCCGACAGCACCGCCCAGCCCACGCGCCAGCCGCAGGCGCGGTGCACCTTGCTGAGCCCGCCGAACGACAGGCACGGCACGTCGCCCGCGAGCGGCGCCAGCGGCTGGAATACCGCGCCGTCGTACAGGATCGAGTCGTAGATCTCGTCGCTCATCAGCAACAGCTTGTGGCGCGCGGCAATCGCGACGATGCGCTCGAGCAGTTCGCGCGGGTACACCGCGCCGGTCGGGTTGTTGGGGTTGATCAGGACGATGGCGCGGGTGCGCGGCGACACCAGCTTCTCGATCTCCTCCGGGTCCGGGAGGAATCCGTTCTCCGGCGCGCAGCGGTAATACACCGGCCGGCCGTCGTTGAGGATCGTCGCCGCCGACCACAGCGGGTAGTCGGGCGAGGGCAGCAGCACTTCGTCTTCCGGGTTCAGCAGCGCGCGCAGGCTCAGGTCGATCAGCTCGCTGACGCCGTTGCCGATGAACACCCGCTCGGGCGTGGCGTTGGGCGTACCGCGCTGCTTGTGGAACGCGGCGATCGCCTCGCGCGCGGCGGGCAGCCCCTGCTGGTGCGTGTACGGGTCGGTGTCGGCGATGCGTTCGGCGATCGCGCGCTGCAGGTGTTCGGGCGCACGGAACCCGAACGCACCCGGGTTGCCGATGTTGAGCTTGATCAGCCGCCGGCCCTGGGCCTCCAGCTCACGGGCCCGCCGCGCCAGCTCACCGCGGATCTCGTATCGGACTTCGGACAGGCGTTCGCGGGTCTTGAGGCTGGACATCGGGCAGGGCGGTCTGGGAGGGAGCGGGCAGACTAGCCGATTCCAACAGCGATCCGCCCGCCGGGTCGCGGGCGTGATCGGCATGGTGGTGGAGGCCGTCCCCGACCGGGAGAACGTGCCACAGCGCGCATTCCAGCCACCCGCGGACAGGCGCCGCGCCGGCACGCCGCCGCCACGGGGCTAGAATCCGCGCCATGACCCCAGCCCGCGACCGCCGTTGACCTCCACCCCTGCCGCGCTCGAGGCGATCGGCTGGCCCCTGCAGCCCGACGGGCTGCCTTCCGTGGAGGCCTGGCGTGCGCTGATGGCCGACCACCCCGCGGCGTGGCCGGCGCGCATCGTCGAGCAGCACCGCAGCGGCTACCAGATCGCGGTGGACGCCGGCGGCGACATGTATTCGGTCGAGTCCCTGCCCGAGTGGCAGCGTCCGCCCAACACCCGCAAGGGCGGGGTCGATCCCGAGCAGCGGCCCGCCGTGGGCGACTGGGTGCTGGTGGAGGGCGCGCTGGAGTCCGGCAAGGTCGTCGCACTGCTGCCGCGGCGCACCGCCATCAAGCGCGGAGCCGCGGGCGAGCACTACCGCCAGCAACTGATCGCCGCCAACGTCGACACCGTGTTCGTCGTCTGCGGGCTGGATGCCGACTTCAACCCGCGCCGGATCGAGCGCTACCTGCTGCTGGTGCGCGGCGGCGCCGAGCCCGTCGTCGTGCTGACCAAGGCCGACATGGCGATGGCCGAAGGCGCCGATGCGCTGCCCGGCGCGGTGGCGGCGCTCGCCGAACTCGCCGCGCAGGGCGTGGCGGTGCGCACCGTCAACGCGCGCGAGGCCGACTCGGTCGCCGCGCTCAAGCCGTGGCTCGGGCCGGGCCGCACGGTGGTGCTGGTGGGCTCGTCGGGCGCCGGCAAGTCCACGCTCACCAACACATTGCTCGGCATCGAGCGCATGAAGACCGGCGAGGTCCGCGGGAGCGACTCGCGCGGCAGCCACACCACTACCCACCGCGCGCTGATCCCGCTGCCGACCGGCGCCTGCATGATCGACACCCCCGGCATGCGGGAGCTCAAGCCCACCGGCGAGGAAGACGTGGCCGAGAGCTTCGCCGATGTCGAGGCGCTGGCCGCGCAATGCCGCTTCCGCGATTGCGTCCACGACCGCGAGCCCGGCTGCGCAGTGCGCGCGGCGATCGAGGCCGGCACCCTCGACGCGCAGCGCTTCGCCAACTACCGCAAGCTCGGCGACGAAGTGGCCGGTGCCGCCGGCCGGCTGGCGCAGCGGCGAGCGGAAACCGCCGACGACAAGGCCCAGTCCAGGACGCCCGGCAAGCGCCCGGCCGACAAGTATGGAAAGCGCTGACGCCCCGGAGATCGCCCACCACGCCGCGCTGGATGCGCGCATGGTCGCCGCCGTGCGCGACATCAAGCTGCTCACGCTGACCAGCTGGCCGGCCGAGGTCGAACGCCGCTTCCTGGCCGCGCATGCCGCCGGCAACCCGGTATTGCCGAAGATCGACTACCCGCGGCACGACTTCGGCGAAGTGCGCCGCGAACTGTCGGCGATCTCGAAGGCCTCCGACGCCTCGCACCCGCTCGGCCAGTACCTCGTCGAATCCACCGCCAGCTGGGACGAGGCCGCCGCGCTGCTGGAGTGCCTGGGCACCACCGCTGTCACCACCCACTCGGTGCGCCTGTTCGGCCGCCCCGACGAGCCGCTGCCCGGCAACGGTCCGACCACGCGCGATGCCGCGCGGCATTTCATCTCGATTGCCGATGAGCTCGATCACGAACTGATGGCCCCGGCCGAGCACATCTCCATCTCGGCCATCGCACTGCAGCTGCAACTGCAGCGCGACCTCGACAGCTACTTCGACGGCCGCGTGATCGACGTGGTGCTCGACCCCAACCTGATCGCCAAGGCCGCCGCCGGCGCCACCCGCATCCGCCTGCGCGACGGCGCCGCCTTCAGCGACTACGACCGCGACCAGCTGCTGCAGCACGAGGCGTTCGTGCACTCGCTGACCGCGCTCAACGGCCGCGAGCAGCCGGTGCTGCCGAGCCTGGCGCTGCCGTCGCCGCGAGTGACCGAAACCCAGGAGGGCCTGGCGACCTTCGCCGAGCAGATCACCGGCAGTATCGACATCGGCCGCATGAAGCGGCTCAGCCTGCGCATCGAGGCCGTGGCCATGGCGATGGACGGCGCCGACTTCATCGAGGTCTTCAACTACTTCATGGCCGAGGAGCAGAGTCCGGTCGACAGCTTTTCCTCGGCGCAACGCGTGTTCCGCGGCGTGCCGGTGGACGGCGGCTCGGCCTTCACCAAGGACGCGGTGTACCTGCGCGGCCTGATCGGCGTGCACACGTTCTTCCGCTGGGCGCTGCGCACGCAGAAGCTGCAGACCTGCCGCTGGCTGTTCGCCGGCAAGATGACCCTGGCCGACGTGCAGCGCTTCGAGCCCCTGTTCGAATCGGGCGTGCTGGTGCCCGCGCGCTGGATGCCGCCGTGGATCACCCGCGCCAACGGCCTGGCCGGGATGCTGGCGTTCTCCCTGTTCGCCAACCGCATCCGCCTGGACGCCGTTAACGCCGACGACGGCCACCTGACCCTCTGATACCTCCGGCCTCTTGTAGGAGCGGCTTCAGCCGCGATCACCGCCCCCTGCAACCCACGACGCATCCCGATCGCGGCTGAAGCCGCTCCTACAATGGGCGCGCCACCGGCACCCCATCGCGACTCACGTCGCTCCTACAGGGGCTACCACCCCCGGCGGAGAAGCCCCGCCGCCCCGCTCCGCTAGAATCGGGGCCCCCCAGCCGCACCTGGCCGACCCCCCGATGTCCAACACCGACGATTTCAAGCAAGCCGCGCTCGATTACCACCGCATCGCCCCGCGGGGGAAGATCAAGGTCATCGCGACCAAGGCGATGGTGACCCAGCGCGACCTCGCCTTGGCGTACTCGCCGGGCGTGGCCTACGCCTGCGAGGAAATCGCCGCCGACCCCACCACCGCGTTCGACTACACCGCCCGCGGCAACCTGGTGGCGGTGATCAGCAACGGCACCGCGGTGCTGGGCCTGGGCGATATCGGGCCGCTCGCCGGTAAACCCGTAATGGAAGGCAAGGGCGTGCTGTTCCAGAAGTTCGCCGGGATCGACGTGTTCGACATCGAGGTCGACGAGAAGGACCCGGACAAGCTGGTCGACATCATCGCCAGCCTGGAGCCGACCTTCGGCGGCATCAACCTGGAGGACATCAAGGCGCCTGAGTGCTTCATCGTCGAGCGCAAGCTGCGCGAGCGGATGAAGATCCCGGTGTTCCACGACGACCAGCACGGCACCGCGATCATCGTCGGTGCCGCGGTGCTCAACGCGCTGGAAGTGGTCGGCAAGGACATCGGCCAGGTGAAGCTGGCCACGGCCGGCGCCGGCGCGGCCGGCATCGCGTGCCTGGACATGCTCGTGGCGCTGGGTATGAAGCCGGAGAACATCCTGGCGGTGGACCGCGACGGCGCGCTCTACAGCGGTCGCCCCAACCTGGACCCGGACAAGGCGCGTTACGCCCGCGACACCGACAAGCGCACGCTGGCCGACATCGTCGAGGGCGCCGACATCTTCCTGGGCCTGTCGGCCGGCGGCGTGCTCAAGCCCGAGATGCTGGCGAGCATGGCCGCGCGCCCGATCATTCTGGCGCTGGCCAACCCGTACCCCGAGATCCTGCCGGAGGAGGCCAAGGCCGTCCGCCCGGACTGCATCATCGCCACCGGTCGCAGCGACTACCCCAACCAGGTCAACAACGCGCTCTGCTTCCCGTACATCTTCCGCGGCGCGCTGGACGTGGGCGCCACCGTCATCAACGAGGCGATGAAGGTCGCCTGCGTGCATGCCATCGCCAACCTGGCGCGCCGCGAAGCGTCCGACCTGGGCAGCGCCTACGGCGACGACGTGCCCTGCTTCGGCCCCGAATACCTCATCCCGCGCCCGTTCGATCCGCGCCTGCTGGTGGAAGTGGCCGCCGCGGTGGCGCAGGCCGCCATGGATTCCGGCGTGGCGCTGCGTCCGATCGCCGACATGTGGGCCTACCGCGAGAAGCTGGGCCAGTTCGTCTACCGCACCAGCCTGATGATGAAGCCGGTGTACGACCGCGCGCGCGCCGACATCAAGCGCGTGGTGTACGCCGAAGGCGAGGAGGAGACCGTGCTGCGCGCCGTGCAGACGGTGATCGACGAAGGCCTGGCCTTCCCCATCCTGATCGGCCGTCCCGAAGTGATCGACGCGCGCATCCAGCGCCTGGGCCTGCGCATGCGCGCGGGCGTGGATTTCGAGCTGACCAACCAGAACGACGATCCACGCTTCAATGACTACTGGCAGCACTACCACGCGCTGACCGCGCGCCGCGGCGTGACCCCGGCGGCGGCCAAGAACCTGATGCGTTCGCGGCCCACGCTGATCGCCTCGGTGATGGTGGCGCGCGGCGAGGCGGATGCGCTGATCACCGGCATCGTCGGGCGCTTCCACAAGAAGCT
>Ga0156347_1053_pt5 | contig 10818 bp, 12 predicted proteins | sample RifOxyA1_FD_107994 | JGI IMG/M metagenome (GOLD analysis project Ga0156347, IMG submission 107994) | Xanthomonadales bacterium RIFOXYA1_FULL_69_10 | reverse complement strand
TGGCCCAGCGCGGCTTCGGCCATCGACAGCAGCAACGGATCGGTGATGCCACCGGCGTCGAAGCGGCGTGCGCCGCCCCGCCACGGCGTGGCGGTATCCACGGGGAACCGCCAGTCGTCTACCGCCCGTGCCGTCCAGTGCTGCTCGATCGACACCCCGTGCGCGCGCCAGTGCGGCGCGGCCCACAGGTAGGCCAGCCCGGTCGGGCCCAGCATCCACTTGTGCCCGACCGACACCACAAAGTCCGGCTTCCAGCGCGCGAGGTCGACCGGCAAGGCGCCCAGGCTCTGGCTCAGGTCGAGCACCAGCGACACCCCACCGCGCTGGCAGCGTGCGCTGATCGCATCCAGGTCGAGCAGCGCGCCGTCGTGCCAGTAGGCATGCGGCAGCGTCAGCACACGGATCCCGGGCGTGCGGTCCAGGGCAGTGAGCACTGCGTTGGTCCAGCTGTCGTCCCCGCGCTCGATCCCATGCAGGCGTGCGCCGGTTTCCGCACAGCGCCGCTGCCAGCACAGCAGGTTGGACGGGAATTGCCCGTCGAGCACCGCAACCACGTCACCGCGCGCCAGCGGAATGTTGCGCGCCGCGATCGCCAGCCCGAAGGCCGCCGACGGCACCAGCGCGACGCCGTCCGCATCCCCGTCCAGGCAGCCGGCCGCCAGAACGCGGATGCGTTCGATCGCCTCGCGCCATTGCGCGTTACCCAGCCGCCACGGCGCGATCGAGGCATCGAGTGCGGCATGGCCGGCCGCCAGCACCGCGTGCAGACGCGGCCCCTGCGCGGCGGAGTCCAGGTAGACCGTGCCCGGCGGCACGGCGAACAGCGGGCGATCGGGCGCGGTCATCGGCGCACTCTAGCCGACACTGCCGATGCGACCCGTTGCGGGTGGCGCGATGCGGCAGTGGGGTGCATCACGAAATCGTCACCATTGCGTGGACGCACGCCGGTATTCTCGACCGGCCATGCCGTTGTCGCCCGTTCCCGCGTTGCCGTACCCGCACCTGCCCGACGCCGAGCGCGGCCTGGACGATGCCGCCGATTTGGCCGTGCGGTTCGACCGCGTGCGCGCCCGCAGCCGGGCGCTGGCCGCGCCGCTGTCGCCGGAGGACGCGCAGGTCCAGAGCATGGAGGACTGCAGCCCGGCCAAATGGCACCTCGCGCACACCACGTGGTTCTTCGAGCGCTTCGTGCTCGCCGCCCGCGATGGCTACGTGCCGTTCGATGCGGACTTCGACTTCCTGTTCAACAGCTACTACCAGAGCGTGGGCACCATGCACGCGCGCCCGCAGCGCGGACTGGTGACGCGGCCCAGGCTGTCGCGCGTGCTCGAGTACCGCGAGGCGATCGACGCGCGCATGCGCGATCGCCTTGAGCGCGACGACCTCGACGCCCACGCCCGCCAGGTGCTGCTGCTGGGCACGCACCACGAGCAGCAGCACCAGGAGCTGCTGCTCACCGACATCAAACATGCGTTCTGGTGCAACCCGCTCAACCCCGCGTATCGCGACGACCTGCCGCTCGCCGCGGGCCGAGAGACGCCGGTGGAGTGGGTCGAGTCGGACGAGCGCATCGTCGAGGTCGGTGCGCCCGCGTGGCCGCACGCATCGGCATTCGCCTACGACAACGAATCCCCGCGCCACCGCGTGCTCGTGCCGGCGCATGCGCTGGCCAGCCGCCCGGTCAGCAACGCGGAGTACCGCGCCTTCATCGAGGACGGCGGCTACCGGAACGCCGGGCTGTGGATGAGCGAGGGTTTCGCACGCGTGCAGCGCGAGGGCTGGGCCCGGCCGCTGTACTGGGATGAGGACCTGCAGCGCGAGTTCACGCTGGGCGGCATGCGCGACATCGACCCGCACGCGCCGGTCTGCCATATCAGTTACTTCGAAGCCGACGCCTACGCGCGCTGGGCCGGCGTGCGGCTGCCGACGGAGTTCGAATGGGAGTCCGCGGCCAACGGGCACGCTGTCGACGGCCACTTCGCCGAGGACGCGGGCGGCCTGCATCCGCGCGCGGCCACCGCAGGCCGTGGCCTGCGTCAGCTGTTCGGCGACGTCTGGGAATGGACGTCGAGTGCGTACATGCCCTATCCGGGGTTCCGCCCTTTGCCCGGTTCGCTGGGCGAATACAACGGCAAGTTCATGTGCGGCCAGTGGGTCTTGCGCGGCGGCAGTTGCGCCACCCCGCCGGCCCACGTGCGCGCCAGTTACCGTAATTTCTTCTACCCACCCGACCGCTGGCAGTTCTCGGGCCTGCGACTGGCCAGGGACTTGAGCGACAGGACGCGATGAACGCTGTGACGACCGCCACGATGGCTCCCCTGACCGACCTGCGACCCACCCCCGACGACATCACCGGCGACGCACTCGCCGGGCTGTCGGCTGTCCCCAAGCGGTTGCCGTCGAAGTACTTCTACGACGCGCGCGGCTCGCAGCTGTTCGAGGCGATCACCCGCCAGCCCGAGTACTACCCGACGCGGGTGGAGATCGCGCTGCTGGACGCGAAGATGGCGCAGATCGCCGACGCCGTCGGCCCACACGCGCACGTGGTCGAGTACGGCAGCGGCAGCGGCCGCAAGACGTTGCAGCTGCTTGAAGGGTTGCAGGATCCTGTCGCGTACACGCCGATCGAGATTTCGCGCACCACCGTGCTGGCCGCCACCGAACGCCTGGCCGAGGCTTTCCCCGGCATCGAGATGCTGCCGGTGTGCGCCGACTTCACCCAGCCGGTCGACCTGCCCGAGCCGGCGCGGGAGCCCGGCCACACGCTGGTGTTCTTTCCCGGCTCCACGCTGGGCAACTTCACCAACGACGAGGCGGTCGCGTTGATGCGATCGATGCGCGAAACGATGGGGCCCAACGGCCAGGCGCTGATCGGCATCGACCTGGAAAAGGACACCGGTGTGCTGGAAGCGGCGTACAACGACGCCGCCGGCGTCACCGCCGAGTTCACCCTTAACCTGCTGGCGCGGCTCAACCGCGAGATCGGCAGCGACTTCCAGCTGGAGGGCTTCCGCCACCGCGCCGTGTACTCGCGCGAGCGCGGCCGCATCGAGACCTTCCTGGTGTCGCAACGGGCCCAGACCGTGACGGTCGATGGCCGCGCCTTCGAGTTCGAAGCCGGCGAGGCGATGCAGGTGGAATACAGCCACAAGTACACCGACGCGCGCTTCGAGGATCTCGCCGCGCGCGCCGGACTCAAGGTGGTGAGTCGCTGGAACGATGGCGATGACTGGTTCGGCCTGAGGCTGCTGCAACCGGTCTAGCGAGCGCCCGCACCTACGATCGGCAGCCCAGCGATAGCCAGCCAGGCTCGCACGGAACCCCATGCCGTCATCCCGGCGAAAGCCGGGATCCATTTCGACCCGACATGCGTCGAAAGATGCAGCCCTCACCTGCACATGGCTACACGTCCATGGATCCCCGCCTTCGCGGGATGACGGCTGAACATTCGAGGCGCTCGCTCGGACCACCGCCCGCTGCCCCGTCAGGCAACCGCCAGCCCCACCCCCACGCTCGCCAGTACGCACCACGCCACCGTCCACAGCGGCGCGCGCCCGGCCAGCAGGATCGCGAAGCCGACCGCCGCGATCACCGCATCGCGCCAGTCGCCGACGCCCTGCATCCACAACGGGTCGACCAGCGCTGCCGCCAGCAACCCGACCACCGCCGCGTTGACGCCCGCGACGACGCGGCGCGCGCGCGGCATCGCCGACACCCGGTCCCACGACGGCAGCACCGCCCACAGCAGCAGGAAGCCGGGCAGGAAGATGCCGACCAACGCGACCAGCGCGCCGGCAGGTCCCCCGACCTGTGCGCCCAGGTACACCGACAGCGTGAACATCGGCCCCGGCACCGCCTGCGCCGCGCCGTAGCCGGCCAGGAACGCATCGGCGTCCAGCCACCCGGGAGCGACCATCGAGGCTTCCAGCAGTGGCAGCACCACGTGGCCGCCGCCGAACACCAGCGCGCCCGCGCGCACGAACGCGGCGCCGATCGTCAGCAAGGACGGGCCGCCTGATACCGGCACCAGAAACGCGATCGCCAGCAGCGCGGCGAACGCGAGCGCAGCCCAACGCGCACCACCCGCCACCACGCCGTTGCCCGTGGCATCGGCCGGTCGTGTCGTCGGCCGCAGCATCAGCCAGCCGAGCAGGGCACCTACGGCCACCACCCCCAGTTGCATCCACGGCGACGCCACGGCGAGCACCAGTGCCATCGCGAGCACCGCGACCAGCGCATGCCGCGCGTCCGGCAGCAGCGTGCGCGCCATCCCGAGCACACCGTGCGCCACCACCGCCACCGCGACCAGCTTCAAGCCGTGGATGGCGGCCGCACCCGGCCCCGCATCCAGCCGCGGTGCCAGCCACGCGAAGGCCAGCATGAGCAGCGCCGATGGCAGGGTGAAACCGGCAAAGGCCGCCAGCGCGCCACGCAGGCCCGCGCGGTGCAGGCCGATCGAAAATCCCAACTGGCTGCTGGCGGGCCCCGGGAGGAACTGGCACAGCGCCAGCAGCCGCGCAAAGCGCGCCTCGTCCAGCCAGCCGCGCCGCGTCACGAACTCGTGGCGCAGGTAGCCGATGTGCGCGATCGGCCCGCCGAACGCGGTCAGCCCCAGGCGGAGGAAGGCGCCGAAGACCTCGCGCGTGGAAGGCCGGCCCTCGGGTTCGCCACCGGACACGTCCATGGAATCAGCGTGTCAGGGACCCGCGCGCCTCGGCGCCTTCCAGCAATCTCAGCAGCAACGCCAGGCCGAGAAGCAGCCAGCGCATGGCCGGCCACTGCCGCTCCTGCGTTCTGAGCTTCTTCAGGAGGGCGGACTCGGGTGGCGTCAGTTGCATGCTCAGCGGTCCCTCGCTAGTTGCACCGGTCATCGACCGATGCCCGTGTACCCGCCAAAGCTCCCCGCCGCGCCCGGGAACACCACCGGGCTTTCGCTGCCGTCGGTGCCCACCGCCGACACGCCGAAGAAGTAGTTGTCGATCACCACGTTCTGCAGCGTGTGCTCGGTGACATCGCCCACGTAGACGCTGTGCGTCCACTGCGGCTCGGTGGTCAGCCGCCAGTGCACCTTGTAACCGGCCAGGTTCGGCGCCTGCGCGGCGGGCGGGCGCGACCACTTCAGCGTGGTGTCGGCGCTGACGGCGCCCTCGATGGTGACGTCGGCCGGCGGCGGCGGCGCCCAGGCCATGCCGGCCAGGCTGACGGCGTTGAGCGCGGTCAGCTTGGCGGCGTAGTCGAAGTCGACGCCGTCGATGGTGTCGCCGTAGACCACGCCATCCTCGGTGCGCAGGTCCTGGTGCTGGCGGTCGTAGTGCTCGTTGGTCTCCATGATGCGCACGGCCGGGTAGCCCAGGTCGTTGAACGGCCGGTGGTGGCCGCCGCGGCCGAAGCGGTCCAGGCGGTAGATCATCATCACGTCGAGGTTGGGGACGTACAGGTCGGCCATGCGGTCGACGTAGCGCGCCAGGTTGCGCGTGGGCGAGTCGACCTCGCCGCCGGTGAAGCGGCGCGCGCGCGCTTCTTCCTCGGTCTCGGTCGCGCGCGTGCCTTCGGCGAACACGCGCGCGGTGGTGTTGTCGGTCACGCCGTTGATGCCGCTGATGTTGCCGATCATGTCGTTGTTGAGCACGGCCTCGATGCGCCAGCCCTCGCGCTGGGCCTGCTCGGCCAGGATCTTGCCGCCGAACAGCCCCTGCTCCTCGCCGGCGAGCGCCGCGTATACGATCGAGCCGGGGAAGCGGTGCTTGGTCAGCACGCGCGCGGCCTCCAGCGTGCCGGCCACGCCGGAGGCGTTGTCGTTGGCACCGGGCGAGTCGGAAGTGAAATCCATGACGTCGCTGACGCGCGAGTCGATGTCGCCGCTCATGATCACGTAGCGGCCCGGGTCGGCGCTGCCTCGCTGGATCGCGATGACGCTGACGACCTCGACCGGGTCGGGGATGCGCGTCTCGCCGGAGATCGTGTCGCTGACGTACTTCACCTCCAGGCAGCCGCCGCAGCCGCGCGAGATGCGCTCGAACTCCTCGAAGATCCAGCGCCGCGCCGCGCCGATGCCGCGGGTGTCGGACGCGGTCTCCGACAGCGTGTGGCGGGTGCCGAAGGACACCAGCTTGCGGATGTCGGCCTCGATGCGTTCGGCCGAGGGCGCGGTGCCGATCGCGTGCAGGCGCGCATCGCCGGCGGGCGGGGCGGGGTCGGCGGCCAACGCGGCGGGCGCGGCAAGGGCGATGGCAATGGCGAGCGGCAGGCGCAGGGGCATGGCGGGTCCTCGGATTCGACGTGCGGGCACCTTAGTGCAAAGCGGGGAATGGAGGACAGGGAACGGGGATGCGCAAGGCGCCGCGGCCGTGCGTCGCTCCGTCCTACACGGCGCCCCGACCCGGCGCGTGCTGCACTGGCGCCCCTTTTTGCAGGCAGCGCGCATGTCGACCCCGCCCGAAGACGTCCTGGATGTCCTGGTCATCGGCGCCGGTCCGGCCGGACTGACGGCCGCCACCTACCTGTGCCGGTTCCACCGCCGCATCGCGGTGGTCGATGCCGGCAAGAGTCGCGCGCGCTGGATCCCGACCAGCCACAACTGCCCGGGGTTCCCGTTCGGCGTGGGGGGCGACGAACTGCTCGGCAAGCTCCGGGAGCAGGCGCGCGGCTATGGCGCCCACATCGAGTCCGGCTGCATCGCCCGTCTCGAGCGCGGCGGTGAAGGCGACGCCGCGCATTTCATCGCCACCGCCGAGGACGGCCAGTCGTGGCACGCCCGCCACGTGCTGCTGGCGACCGGCATCGTCGATGTCATGCCGTCCGTGGACGGGTTGGAGGCGGCCATCGAGCGCGGCGCGGTGCGACTGTGCGCTGTGTGCGACGGCTACGAGGCCAGCGACGAGCGCATCGCCGTTTACGGACCGGTCGACCAGGCCATCCGCCACGCCGCATTCCTGCGCAGCTACTCGCGCAACGTCGCGGCGCTGCCGTGCGAGGACGCCGCACCGTCGGACGCCTGCGCGCGACTGGCCCGCGAGGCACGCATCGAGGTCATGCCCGCGCCCTGCCACATCGCGCACGTACCCGGCGACGGCTGCCGGGTCGACTTCGAGGACGGCACCACGCGGGACTTCGAGACGCTCTACCCGGTGCTCGGCGGCAGCGCGCAGTCGTCGCTGGCAGTGGCGCTGGGCGCCAGGGTGGACGAGAACGACGAGCTGATCGTCGACGCGAAGATGCAGACCAGCGTCGAGGGCCTCTACGCGATCGGCGACATCGTCAGCGCGCTCAACCAGATCAGCGTCGCCGTGGGCCACGCCGCCATCGCCGCCACTGACATCCACAACCGCCTGCCGCGCAATTTCCGCGAACTGTCGGAGGATGCCGCCACGGGCACGTGAGTGCCGGGCGGGCTCAGTCCAGGTGGCGCCGCAGCTGCGCGGCGTAGGCGTCGAGCACGTCGCGCGCCGGGGTCGGTGGCGTGTCCGGGTACACGTCGAGCATGCCGTCTCCCGTGCGCCGCGGATGCACGTGTATGTGCAGGTGCGGCACCTCCTGCCACGCCGCCGGGCCGATCGAGCTCCACAGGCTGATGCCCTCGCTCGGGAACGCCCGGCCGACCGCGCGCGTAATGCGCGACACCGTCGCCATCAGCGCCGCACCCGTGGCGTGGTCCAGCTCCCCGACATCGTGGAAATGCGTGCGCGGGATGACCAGCACGTGCCCCGGGTTGAACTGCCGGAAGCCGACGAACGCCATTGTCAGCGCGTCCTCGTGGACGATGCTGGCTGGCGCCTCGTGGCGCGCGATGGCGCAGAAGGGGCAGTCGTCAGCCAATGGTGTGGGCGTGTCAGCCATCCCGCTCGCCTGCGGATCGGGTCGATAGTGGTCGCATCGGGCACAACAGCACCAGCAGTCCCGTACTGATCATGGCCACGACGAGAATCGCCGGGATGAGCGTCCACCATGCCTGGTGCCGCGTCACCAGTATCGCGGCGATGCCACCCAAGCCGCCGGTAAGCGCATAGAGCCACAGTGCACGCGCCTGGTCGGGTTCGCTGTGGAGCCGGCAATCCGGGCAGGTGTAGGGGTGCCAGTTGGTGACGCGCAGCATGCGCCAGAAGCGCAAGCGGGCGCGGCAGTGGGGGCAGTGGCCGGTCGTTTTCATGCTCTCCTCCTTGAGTGAGCGCAGTAGCTACCGAGTGCCGGTAGCGTTGGAATCGGCGACCGGTTCGCCGCGATACCAGCGCTCATGCGCCATCGCCAGCAGCGGCCGGTCTTCGGGTGTGTCGCCATACGCATGGATGCGTTCGTAGTGCGCCACGTCGAAGGCTTCGCGCACGCGGCGGGCCTTCTCGCCCAGCACGCATTGCGCGCCTTCGAAGCGGCCGGTCAGGCGGCCGTCTCGGTGCTGAAGCGACGAGCACAGGACGGGCAGGCCGTGCGCATCGCACCACGGCTGCAGGTACACGTCCAACGCCCCGGACACGACCACGACCGTGTCGCCGCGGCTGCGGTGCCAGTCGATGCGCTGCATGGCGTCGGTGCGCAATACACGTGGCAGCGCGTCGCGGGCGAAGGCCTCCCCGCGTGCCTGCAGTTCCGCCAGCGGCAGGCCGGTCAGCCCGACGCGCACGACCGCCGCGCGCACCGCGCTGCCTGGTACCAGCCCCAACCGGTAGCCCGCCACCAGCGGGGCCAGCAGCGCACCGCCCCAGCGCAGGCGCTGCGGCGGCACGGCGCTGCGGATGAAGGCCGGGAAGGTTTCGCCGGTGGTGATCGTTCCGTCGAAGTCGAACAGCGCCAGGTCCATGCGCACGCTCCGTTGCTCAGCCGCGGTGTTCCAGCGCCAGGTACTCGGCCGACTGCATCTCGATCAGGCGCGAGGCGGTGCGTTCGAACGCGCCGACCAGCTTGCGGCCGGTGTAGAGGTCGGGCGGCGCGGCGGCGGCAGTGCTGACCAGGTTGACGTGGCGGTCGTAGAGCTCGTCGACCAGGTGCACGAAGCGACGGGCGGGGTCGTCGTTGTCGCCGTCGAACCGCGGGATGCCACCGACCAGCACAGTGTGGTGCTCGGTGGCGATCTCGATGTAATCGCTGGCCGCGCGCGGGCCGTCGCACAGGGCGTCGAAGTCGAACCACGCGTGGCCCTCGGCCAGTGCGCGCGCGGGGATCAGGCGGCCGTCGATCTCCAGCTGTCCGGCCTGCGCGCCGGGGTCGTCCGGGCTGCCGGCGGTCAGCGACGCCCAGCGCTGCGCCAGCCACGGCTCGCTGCCTTCATCCAGGGGTGCTCGGTAGACCGGCGAGCGGGTCAGCTCGCGCAGGCGGTAGTCGGTGTCGCTGTCCAGCTCCAGCACCACGCAATGGCGCTTGATCTGCTCGATCGCCGGCAGGAAGCGCTCGCGCTGCAGGCCGTCCTTGAACAATCCGTCCGGCGCGATGTTGGAGGTGGTCACCAGCGCGACGCCCTCGGCGAACAGCCATTCCATCAACCGGCCCAGCAGCATCGCGTCGCCGATGTCGTTGACGAAGAACTCGTCCAGTACCAGCACCCGCAGGTCGCCGCCCCAGTGCTGGGCGATCGCCCTGAGCGGGTCGGACTCGCCGGCATGCGACTTCAGTTGTGCATGTACTTCGCGCATGAAACGGTGGAAGTGGGTGCGGCCCTTGGCCTCGAAGGGCAGGCCGTCGAAGAACAGGTCGACCATGAAGGTCTTGCCGCGGCCGACGCCGCCCCACAGGTACAGGCCCTTCGGCGAAGGTTTGGACGCGCCGCGCAGGCGGTCGAGCAGCCCCAGGCGCGGCGGGTCGAGCAACGCGTCGTGCAGCCGGTCGAGTTCGGCCAACGCGGGGTGCTGGGCGGGGTCGTCGCTGCAGTCGCCGCGTTCCACGCACGCGGCATAGCGGGCGCTGGGCCGCGGCGCGGCCTCAGTCATCGGGCATCGTCGCCACGGCCGGCAGGTACGGGCGCACGCCGTTCTTCACTGCGCCGCGCAGGTCCATCAGGCGGCGGTGGAAGAAGTGGCTGGTCTCGGGCATGCGCACCAGTTCGGGCGTGTGCTTCAGGCCCTTGAGGCCGTCCAGCCAGGCGTAGACGGCCGCCGGGTCGACGATCTCGTCGGCCTCGCCCTGGATGACGAGCCACGGGCAGTCCGGCGGCGTGATGGCATCGAACTCCCAGCCGCGGCCCGCCGGCGGGGCGATGGAGATCAGCATGTCGGGCTTGAGTTCGGCCGCGACTTTCAGTGACACGTAGGCACCGAAGCTGAAGCCGGCCAACCAGAGCTTCGCGTCCGGGCGCTGGCGGCGGACCCACGCCACCACCGCGCGCAGGTCGTCGGCCTCGCCATTGCCATCGTCGAACGTGCCCTCCGACTGCCCGACGCCGCGGAAGTTGAAGCGCACCGTGGCCGCGCCGGACTCGCGCAGCGCGCGCGCGGCAATGGTCACCACCTTGTTGTGCATGGTGCCGCCTTCGGTGGGCAGCGGGTGGCACAGCACCGCCACCAGAGGCCGCGCGTGGCCCTCGGCGGCTTCCACGATGGCCTCGATCGCACCGGCGGGGCCGTCGAGCATCAACGGCGTGGATTCTTCGGTCGGGAAGACGGGTTCGGTCATCCGTTCATCATACGGGGCGGTGTGGAAGGAGCGTGTCGGTGGTCACGGATCGCGTCGCGCGCCGGCCGGCTCAGGGCGCCAGATCCAGCCCCACCAACAGCGGGTCGTGGTCGGAGCTGCGCCACGGCGTGCCCGCGCTGTCGGGGTTGCGGTAGCCGGCGGCGCGGGGCTCGTCGGCATTGGCATGCCAATAGGCGGCGCCGCGCAGGCGTCCGGCCAGCG
>Ga0156347_1053_pt1 | contig 10860 bp, 10 predicted proteins | sample RifOxyA1_FD_107994 | JGI IMG/M metagenome (GOLD analysis project Ga0156347, IMG submission 107994) | Xanthomonadales bacterium RIFOXYA1_FULL_69_10 | reverse complement strand
GGCCGGCGTGGTGTCGACCGGCGCGGGCAGCGGATCCTCGCGCGTGGCCTGCGCCTCCTGCAGGGCCTGCAGGCGCTGCTCCTCGGCGCGCTCGGTGGCGGCCAGCTCGGCATCGCTCAGCGGCACTTCCTTGCCGGGCAGCAGGGTGTAGAAGTCGTACTCGCGCTCCTCGTCGTCCGGTGCGTCGCCCGGTTCGACGGCCGCACCGGGTTCATCGACCGTGATGTCGTCACCGCTGCTGCTTACGGGTGCGGGCTGCGCGTCCGGGTTGGGCTGCGGCCGAAAGAAGCCGTCGCCGTCGGACTTCAGCAGCTTCGGCGCGGCCAGCACCACGATCACCGTCAGCACGATGCCCAGCACCATCCACGCCCAGCCGGGCAGGCCCTGCGAGCCGGAGTTGCGTCGAGCCTGGTTCTTGCCGCGTCGTGCTGCCAAGTGCGTGTCCTCGTGCCGGAGTCCGGTCGCGAATGCGCGATCCGGGTGGGTTGCCAAACGTGGGTGCCAGTCTAAGTCAACGTGCCGCGGCGCCGGGGAAGCCTCCGGCGCGCGCGACACGTGCGGTTACATCACCTCGGGCGCGTTCACGCCGAGCAGCGACAGGCCGTTGGCGAGCGTCTGCCGCGCGGCCTGCGCCAGCACCAGCCGCGCGCTGCGCAGGCCGGCGTCGTCGACCAGGAACTGGTGGTCGTTGTAGTAGCTCTGGAACGACTGCGCGAGCTCCAGCAGGTAGGCGGCGACCTGGTGCGGCTCGAGGTCGCGGCCCGCAGTTTCCACCACGTCGGGGTAGCGCAGCAGCGTGGCGACCAGCTCGGCGGTGGCGTCGTCGTCTTCAAGAGGACGCGACAGGCCCAGCGTGGCGTCGTACGTCAGCCCGCGCTCGGCCAGTTGCCGCATCAGCCCGCACATGCGCGCGTGCGAGACCTGCACGTAGTAGACCGGGTTGTCGAGCGACTGGCTGCGCGCCAGGTCGATGTCGAAGGTCAGCTGCGAGTCGGGCTTGCGCGCGACCAGGAACCAGCGCGTGGCGTCGCGGCCGGCTTCGTCGATGAGGTCGCGCAGGGTGAGGTAGCTGCCGGCGCGCTTGGACAGCTTCACCTCCTCGCCGCCGCGCATCACCGTGACCATCTGGTGCAGCACGTACTCCGGCCAGCCCTGCGGGATGCCGGCATCCAGCGCCTGCAGGCCGGCGCGCACGCGGGCCAGGCTGCCGTGGTGGTCGGCGCCCAGTTCGGTGATCGCGCGCTCGTAACCACGCTGCCACTTCGAGAGGTGGTAGGCGACGTCCGGCACGAAGTAGGTGTAGCTGCCGTCGGACTTGCGCATGACGCGGTCCTTGTCGTCGCCGAAATCGGTCGACCGCAGCCACAGCGCGCCGCCTTCCTCATAGGTGTGGCCGTGGGCAATGAGCTCGCGCACGGTCTCCTCGACCTTTCCGTCGGCGTACAGCGACGACTCCAGGAAGAACACGTCGAAGCCGACGCCGAACGCGCCCAGGTCGTCGTTCTGCTCGCGGCGCAGCCAAGCCACGGCGAAGCGCCGGATCGCGTCGAGGTCGGCCGCATCCTTCGCGCCGGTGACGGCGTGGTCCTCGAACTCGACGGTGTCGCCGCGCAGGTAGGCGGCGGCAACGTCCTTGATGTAGTCGCCGCGGTAGCCGTCGGCCGGCCAGTCGGCGTCATCCGGGCCACGGCCCTGCGCGCGCGCCTGCACCGACAGCGCCAGGTTGTCGATCTGCGCGCCGGCGTCGTTGTAGTAGTACTCGCGCGCCACGTCCCAGCCATTGGCGGCCAGCACGCGCGCGATGCAGTCGCCGATCACCGCGGCGCGGCCGTGGCCGACGTGCAGCGGGCCGGTGGGGTTGGCCGAGACGTACTCGACCCCGGCGCGGTGGCCGCGGCCGCCATCGTTGCGGCCCCAGGCCTCGCCGGCCGACAGCACATCGCCCAGCGCGTGGCGCCATGCGGCCTCGCTGACGTGGAAATTAATGAAGCCCGGGCCCGCGACTTCGACCTTGGCCACGGCGTCGCTGGCCGGCAGCGCGTCGAGCAGCGCCTGCGCGATCGCGCGTGGGTTGGAGCGCGCCGGCTTGGCCAGCAGCATCGCCGCATTGGTCGAGAAGTCGCCTTGCGCGCGGTTCTTCGGGCGCTCGATCACGAAGTCGGGCGTGTCGAGGTCGGCCGGCAGCGTGCCGGCGGCGCGCAGCGCATCGATGGCCTGCGCGACGAGGGCGCGGAGGAAGGCTTTCACAGGGGACCTGCAGGGGATTCCACGGAACCGCGCATTGTACGCGGTGGCGCCGCGCCGGCCGACCGCGGCCTACACCCAGCCGCGTGCCGCCAGCGACACCGGCGGGCCGTCGGCGATGACGAAGTGGTCCAGCAGCCGCAGGTCCACCAGCGCCAGCGCCTGCTTGAGGCGGGCGGTGACGGCGCGGTCGGCGGCGCTGGGTTCGGGGTTCCCGCTGGGGTGGTTGTGGCCGACGATCACGGCGGCGGCGTTGTGGGCCAGCGCGCGGCGCACCACCTCGCGCGGGTGCACCTCCGTGCCGTCGACGGTGCCACTGAACAGCGCCTCGTAGGCGATGACGCGGTGGCGCGTGTCCAGGAACAGTGCCGCGAACACCTCGTGCGCCAGCCCGCGCAGGCGGTGGGCGAAGTAGCGGCCGGCGGCGGCCGGGTCCGACAGTGCTTCGCCGCGTTCCAAGGCAGCGTGCAGGTGGCGCTGGCCCAGCTCCAGCGCGGCCGACAGGGTGCAGGCGCGGGCGGCGCCGAGGCCGGGCAGTCTGGCCAGCTCGACGGCCGACCGGTCCAGCAGCCGCCGCAGGGGACCGTGGGCGGCCAGCAGCTCCCGGGCGGTGGTGACCGCATCCCGGCCGCGCAGGCCCGAGCCCAGGAACAGTGCCAGCAGCTCGGCGTCCGACAGGGCGCCCGCGCCCCGGGCCATCAGTTTTTCCCGGGGACGCTCGGCTTCCGGCCAATCTCGGATGTGCATGGGCTGCAGGGCTCGATGGGGCCGTCATCGTCGGCATTCGCGCCGACGCCGGCGATCGGGCGGCCCCGGGCCTTCGGGTAAGCTAACCGCCGCTTTTCAGGTAGGACTTCGCCCCGCGCCATGACCGACGCGTCGCCCCTTGCGTCTACGGGCCCTGCGCCCACCGGGCCGCTGGCCGGCCAGCGCGTGCTGGTGTGCATCTGCGGCGGCATCGCCGCCTACAAGGCCGCCGAGCTGGTGCGCGGCCTGCGCAAGGGCGGGGCACAGGTGCGCGTGGCGATGACCGAAGCGGCGACCCGTTTCGTCGGCCCGACCACGTTCCAGGCCCTGTCGGGCGAGCCGGTCCGCACCTCGCTGTGGGACGAGGCCGCCGAGGCCGCCATGGGCCACATCGAACTGGCGCGCTGGCCGACCGTGGTGGTGATCGCCCCGGCCACGGCCAATACCCTGGCCAAACTCGCACACGGGCTGGCCGACGACCTGGTCAGCACCCTGTGCCTGGCCACCGATGCGCCGATCGCCGTCGCCCCGGCCATGAACCGGCTGATGTGGGCGCACCCGGCCACCCGCGCCAACATGGACACCCTGCGCGGCCGCGGCGTGCTGGTGCTGGGCCCGGATGCGGGCGACCAGGCGTGTGGCGAGGTCGGCGAAGGCCGCATGGTCGAGCCCGAAACGATCGTGGCCGCGCTCGCCGGCGACCCGGCATGACGGACGCCCGCACGGGCGTGCTGGCCGGCCTGAAGGTCGTGGTGAGCGCCGGGCCGACCTTCGAGGACATCGACCCGGTCCGGTTCATCGGCAACCGCAGCAGCGGCAAGATGGGTTTCGCCGTTGCCGCGGCGGCCGCCGAACGCGGTGCCGACGTGCAGCTGGTCGCCGGCCCGGTGGCCCTGCCGACGCCGCCCGGCGTGCAGCGCATCGACGTGCGCTCGGCCGCGCAGATGCACGAGGCAGTCCTCGCCGCATTGCCGTGCGATATCTACATCGGTGCTGCCGCGGTGGCCGACTACACCCCGCGCGAGGTCGCGCCCGGCAAGCTCAAGAAGCAGGTCGGGCAGGACACGTTGACGCTGGAGCTGGTGCGCACGCCGGACATCCTCGCCGAGGTGGCCGCGCACGCCGCACGGCCGCGCCTGGTGGTCGGCTTCGCCGCGGAAACCGACCGTGTCGAGCACTACGCCCGCGGCAAGCTGGCCGCCAAGCGCGTGGACCTGATCGCCGCCAACCGCGTCGGCGTGCCCGGCAGCGGCTTCGAAAGCGACGACAACGCCCTGACCATCTACTGGGATGGCGGCGAGCGCGCGCTGGGGCCGGCACCGAAGGGCGAACTGGCCCGGGACCTGCTCGACGTGGTGGGGCGCCGGCTCACCGGCGGCGCCCCCGGCCACGGATGAATGCTGCGATCCGTGGCGAATCACCGACGACTTGCAAGGACTCCGCCGACGTCATGCACCACACCCTCGAACTGAAGATCCTCGACGCGCGCTTCGGCGCCGACTGGCCGCTGCCGGCCTACGCCACCGAAGCCAGCGCCGGCCTGGACCTGCGCGCCGCGCTCGACCAGCCGCTGACGCTGTCGCCGGGCGATACCGCGCTGGTGCCGTCGGGCCTGGCGATCCACCTCGGTGACCCGGGGCTGTGCGCGGTGATCCTTCCGCGCTCGGGACTGGGCCACAAGCACGGCATCGTGCTGGGCAACGGTACGGGCCTGATCGACGCCGACTACCAGGGCCCGCTGATGATCAGCGTGTGGAATCGCGGGCAGGAGGCTTTTACGATGCAGCCGGGGGATCGCATCGCACAGCTCGTCGTGCTGCCCATTGTCCGGGCGGCGCTGCAGGTGGTCGATGAGTTCGAAGCCAGTGCGCGCGGGGCCGGTGGATTCGGCCATACCGGCGTGCGTTGACATCGCGGGACAGCGCTTGGAGCCGCACACATGGTGGACCTGAAAATCGAACGGCCGCAGCTTTCGCTCGACCAGCTGCGGCCCTTGCGGCCGGTGGTGATCGCACTGGGTCTGCTGCTGGCGGCGTGGCTGGCGTTCAGCGCCTGGCAGCAGCAGCGCGACGGCGCGCGGCGCAGCAGCCTGGTGACGGCGCGCGACGTGGCCGCACAGTCGCTGGGCAGCTCGCTGTCCAACCAGAAGAAGCGGCTGGCCGCACAGATGCAGAACCCCGGCTTCGCGGCGGCGGTGCAGGCCGGTGAGTTCGACCGCGCCGGCGCACTGCTGACCGACGGCTGGCCGGGCGCGCAGGGCGGCATGGTGGTTCCGGCCGACCTGGAGGCCACGTACGCGGGCCTCGATGACGCGGGCACCGGGGGTTACGGCCGCCTGGCCGCGCTGGAAGCCGCGCTGGCCGCCGACGGGGCCGTGGTGTGGATGACGGGTGGCCCGTCCGCCCCGCTGGCCGCACTGGCCGCACCATTCAAGGGACCCGATGGCGAGCCGGTGGCCGTGGCGCTGGCACAGCTGCCGCTGGAGCGCGTCGCCGGCGGGTTCGATGCCGCGCCGCTGGGCGACGGCCGCTACCTCGCGTTGCGCCAGGGCAGCCACAGCGTCCTGGAGCGTGGTGATACCTCGCTTGCCAGCGGCGCCGAAGTGATGGCCGTGAAGGTGCCCGGCAGCGAACTTCGCGTCGCCGCGGCGGTGCCGCCGGCGCCCGGCAGCCCGTTCGGCCTGGGGCTGGTCGGCACGCTGGCACTGGCCGTGGTCGCATTGCTGATCGCGTTGCTGGCCTGGCGCCCGCCCCAGCTCAAGCGTGCCGCCGCCACCGACGAGGCCGACGCCGAGCCCGAGCAGACCCTGGCCGAGAGCATGCAGGCCGAACCCACCCCAGCGAAGAAGGAACGCCCCATCAAGTCGTCCAGTACCCAAACCGTCGCCACCGGCAGCAGCCCGGTGGCCATCGACCGCGGCATCTTCCGCGCCTACGACGTCCGCGGCATCGTCGGCCAGAGCCTGGACCCGGGCGTGGCCGAGCTCATCGGCCATGCCGTCGGCTCGCTGATGCACGAGAAGGGCCTGGTCGACATCGTGGTCGGCCGCGACGGTCGCCTGTCCGGCCCGGACCTGGTCAACGGCCTGGTCACCGGCCTGCGCCGCGCCGGTCGCAACGTGGTCGACATCGGCCTGGCGCCGACGCCGCTGACCTACTTCGGTGCCTACCACCTCAATGCCGGCTCCTGCGTGTCGGTGACCGGCAGCCACAACCCGCCCGACTACAACGGGTTCAAGATCGTGGTCGGCGGCGAGACGCTGTCGGGCGACGCCATCACCGACCTTTACGCGCGCATCGCCGACGACCGCCTGCACACCACCGACGCGCCGGGCGGGCTGGAGTCACGCGACATCAGCGAGGATTACGTGCAGCGCGTGGCCGCCGACGTGCAGATCGACCGCCCGCTCAAGGTGGTGGTCGATGCCGGCAACGGCGTGGCCGGCGAGCTCGGCCCGCGCGTGCTGGCGGCGATCGGTGCGGAAGTCACGCCGCTGTACTGCGAGATCGACGGCACCTTCCCCAACCACCACCCCGATCCGAGCGAGCCGGAAAACCTGGCCGACCTCATCAAGATGGTGGCCCGGCTGGACGCCGACCTGGGCCTGGCGTTCGACGGCGACGGCGACCGCCTCGGCGTGGTGACGCGCGACGGCCACAACATCTTCCCCGACCGCCTGCTGATGCTGTTCGCCGCCGACGTGCTGGAGCGCAACCCCGGCGCGATGATCATCTACGACGTGAAGTGCACCGGCCGCCTGCCGGGACACATCCTGCGCCACGGCGGCAGCCCGCTGATGTGGAAGACCGGGCACTCGCTGATCAAGGCGAAGATGCGCGAAACCGACGCCGAGCTGGCCGGCGAGATGAGCGGCCACTTCTTCTTCAAGGAGCGCTGGTACGGATTCGACGACGGCATCTACGCCGCCGCGCGCCTGCTGGAAATCCTCGCCGCCCGGCCGCAGTCCGCGGCCGAGCAGCTGGCCGCGTTGCCCGACGGCGTGGCCACGGCGGAGATCAAGGTCGATGCGCCGGGCGGCAACCCGCACGCGTTCGTGGAGCGCTTCGTCGAACAGGCCCGTTTCGAGGGCGCGCGGCTGTCCACCATCGACGGGCTGCGGGTCGACTGGCCCGACGGCTGGGGGCTGGTGCGTGCCTCCAACACCACCCCGGTGCTGGTGCTGCGCTTCGATGCCGACACCAACGAGGCGATGGCGCGGATCAAGGCCGACTTCAAGGCGCAGATCCTGGCGGTCGATCCGGACCTGGCGCTGCCGTTCTAGTCGCTGGTCGCGCCCGGCGCGCTGCACAGCCGTTCCTAGCCCTCTCCATCAAGAGAGGGCTGCGTGGAAATGGGTGGCTCCCGGGCCGAGGCCGCGGACGCGCGCTGTCAGCCGCCGGTGTTGGCGTTTTCGTCGGCGCCGGTCATGTCGCGATAGCGCTCGAGCGCGGCGGCCAGGTCACCCTCGACCTCGCGCCGGCTGCGCTTGTGCTCGACCAGCAACGCCTGCTGCCGCATGAGTTGGTCGTGCTGGGTGCGAATGGTCGTGGCGAGATCCCGGGGGACCTTCTGCCCGGCCAGTTCCGCCTGGCTGGCACGGCGCAGCAGGCTGACCAGGCTCTGGCGCAGGCCCTTGATGCCGTACTCCGAGGCCTGCACGGTTTCGTCCATCAACGTGATGCGGTGCTGGAAGGCGCGTCGCAGTTCGTCCTCGCTGTCGTAGGACTCCACCATCGCGATGTCGCGCCGCTTCGCGGCTTCCTGCGCGGCGGCCTCGGCGGCGGCCTGGCGCGCGGCCGCCTCGGCGGCGACGCGTTCCTCGGGTGTCAGGGCGCGGCCCATGCGCGCGGTCGGCAGGCCGCTGCGCGCGTTGATCTCGGTGCGGGCGTTGTCGACCGCATCGGCCGGCAGGGCGTCGCCGCAGACGCGGCGTCCGCCCTCGTCCCAGCAGTACAGCTTCTTCGGCGCGGCCGGCGACTTCGACTGGCGCTGGGCCAGGCCGGTGGCCGGTGCGGCCAGGGCCAGCAGCAGCGTCGCGCCCAGCATCGTGCGTGCAGCGGTCGAGGTGTGAGCAGTCGTCATGTCGCCTCCGGTCGTCCCTGATGTGTTCGTGGTGGCCATCTGGAAGGGATAACGCAAGAGTCGGGCCAGCGGCGGCCGCGGTTGATCAGCCGCCGGTGGCGCTGCCGTAGGACTGGCGATAGGCCATCAGCGCGTCGCGCTGTGCGGCGAGTTCCGAGCGGCCGCCCGCGAACGCGAGCAGGTCGTCGAGCCGCGCCACGGCCACCACCGGCAATCCGTGTTCATCCGCGACAGTTTCTGCCGCCGAGCGTCGCGGCGCCGTCGAATCCGCTGGCGGCTCGCCGACGATTTCCTGTCGGTCCAGGGCAATGACGATGCCCGCAACCGTGCCGCCCGCCCCGCCGATGATCGCCAGCGCCTCGCGTATGGCAGTGCCGGCGGTGATGACGTCATCCACCACCAGCACGCGGCGGCCGTCCAGCGGCGCGCCGATGAGCTGGCCGCCTTCGCCGTGGGCCTTGGTCTCCTTGCGGTTGAACGCCACCGGCAGGTCGCGCCCGCGGCGGGCGAACTCGCACGCCAGCGCGGTCGCCAGCGGAATGCCCTTGTAGGCCGGCCCGAACAGCACGTCGAACTGCAGCCCGGCCGCCTCGATGGCGTCGGCGTAACAGCCCGCCAGGCCGGCCAGCGCGGCGCCGGAATCAAAGCGGCCGGCGTTGAAGAAGTACGGGCTGGTGCGGCCGGACTTCAGCGTGAACTCGCCGAAGCGCAAGGCCTGGGCGTCCAGCGCCAGTTGCAGGAAACGGGTGCGGTGGTCGGTCATCGGCGTGCGTCTGTCGGGAAGGCTGAACGTGCGGCGCGATCGCCGTCACGGGGCCGGCCATGATAGGCCAGCGCCCGCCGCACCGGCCGCGGGCGCGTTGTTATGATCGCCCGACCCCCGACGCGGAACCTGCATGCGCATCATCAGCTTCAACGCCAACGGCCTGCGCTCGGCCGCCCGCAAGGGCTTCTTCGACTGGTTCGCGCAGCAGGACGCCGACGTGCTGTGCGTGCAGGAGACCAAGGCGCAGGAGCACCAGCTGGCGGGTCCCGAATTCCTGCCCGACGGCTACCGCGCGTTCTTCCGCGACGCGGTGACCAAGAAGGGTTACAGCGGCGTGGCGATCTACGCCCGGCGCGAACCCGACGAGGTGCGCACCGAGCTGGGCTGGGCGCCGTTCGACGACGAAGGCCGCTACATCGAGGCGCGCTTCGGCAACCTCTCGGTGGTGTCGTTCTACATCCCGTCGGGGTCGTCGGGCGAGTTGCGTCAGGGCTTCAAGTTCGAAGTCATGGACTGGCTCAAGCCCATCCTCGACGGCTGGCGCGCCAGCGGCCGCGAGTACGTGCTGTGCGGCGACTGGAACATCGTGCGCAGCCGCTTGGACATCAAGAACTGGACATCCAACCAGAAGAATTCCGGTTGCCTGCCGCCCGAGCGCGCATGGCTCAACGGCCAGGTGCACGCCGATGGCGGCAGCGACGGCACCGACCATTGCGCCGACGGCTGGGTCGATGCCTACCGCGCGCTGCATGCCGAGGGCCAGGACTACACCTGGTGGAGCAACCGCGGCGCGGCGCGCGCCAACAACGTGGGCTGGCGCATCGATTACCAGCTGCTGACGCCGGGGCTGCGCGAGCGCTTGCAGCGCTGCGCGATCCTGCGCGAGCCGCGGTTCTCCGACCATGCGCCGTTCACCGTCGACTACGCGGGGGCACTGGGCTGATGGCGACCTCCGCGACCACCGCTGCCGCGCCCGCGTCCTACAAGGGCTGGCGCGGCATCCGCCGCGCGTTCGGCACGCCCTCGGCGATGACCATGCTGATGCTGGGCTTCGGTTCGGGCCTGCCGTTCCTGCTGATCGCGTCGATGACGCTGTCCACGCGCCTGCGCGACTCGGGCTTGGACCTGGGCAGCATCGGCCTGATCAGCCTGGCCAGCTTCTTCTACCTGCTGAAGTTCCTGTGGGCGCCGCTGATCGACCGTTACGCGTTCCCGCTGACGGCGTTCCTGGGCCGCCGTCGCTCGTGGCTGTTCGTGTCGCAGGTGGTCGTGGCGCTCGGGCTGGCCGCGCTGGCACTGACGCGCCCGGAGCTGGGTGTCGGCCCGCTGGTGATGTGGGTGCTGGTGGCGTCCTTCGCCGGCGCCACGCAGGACGCGGCGGTGGACGCCTACCGCATCGAGATCGCGCCGGTGAAGGCGCAGGCCGCGCTTGCCGCCACCTACACGCTCGGCTATCGCATCGGCCTGATCCTGGCCGGTGCCGGCGCGCTGTACGTCGCCGAGTTCCTCGGCTGGCGCGAGGCGTACCTGGCGATGGCCGCACTCATGCTGCTGCCCATCATCACCACGCTGGTGTGCCGCGAGCCGGTGGCGCCGGAGTCGACGGTCGTACGCCGGATCGATTTCTTCGGCGCGTTCTGGCAGCCGTTCTCCAGCTTCTTCTCCACCAACGGCCTGCTGCTGGGGCTGGCGCTGCTGCTGTTCGTGGGCCTGTTCAAGTTCCCCGACCAGGTGATTGGCGTCATGGCCGGTCCGTTCTACCTGGATTCGGGCTACACCAAGGCGGACATCGCCACCGTGTCCAAGCTTTACGGGGTGTGGATGGGTATCGCCGGTGCGTTCCTTGGTGGTATCGCTGTGGCCGCGTTCGGGTTCCGCAGGATGCTGTTCCTGGCCGCGATCGGTGTCGCGCTGTCCAACGTCGCCTTCGTGCTGATGGCGCAGTACCCGTCGCAGATCTGGGCGTTCTATGTCGCCATCAGCGCCGACAACCTGTTCCAGGGCTTCGCCGGCGTGGTGCT
>Ga0156347_1037_pt4 | contig 10893 bp, 13 predicted proteins | sample RifOxyA1_FD_107994 | JGI IMG/M metagenome (GOLD analysis project Ga0156347, IMG submission 107994) | Xanthomonadales bacterium RIFOXYA1_FULL_69_10 | reverse complement strand
GGCCGTCTGGGCCAGCAGCGAGGCAGGCAGGGCCATCGCGGCCCCCAGCAGCAGCGCCAGGTACCAACGGGTTGCGCGACGCCGAGCGGGAGCAGGGGTGGAGGGGCGGAACGGACGCTGGAATCTGCGGGTCATCAAGCAGCTGGGTGCGGTGCGGGTGTCAGGGCATTGTCCAGACCGAGTTGCAACGGCGCGTGTATTGCCATCCCGTCGAAGGTGACGCGTCCGTCTTCCAGCGCGATCCGGCCGGCGGCGAATGCACGCAGTACCGCCACCAGCAGCGGGTGCTCGCGCTCCAGCACGCGCGCGGAAAGAACTTCGGCGTCGTCCCCCGGCATCACCGGCACGCGCGCCTGGGCGATCACCGGTCCGCCGTCCAGCTCGGGGGTGACGAAGTGCACGCTGGCGCCATGGTGGGCCACGCCCGCGTCCAGCGCCTGCTGGTGGGTGTGCAGTCCCTTGAAAGCCGGCAGCAGCGAGGGGTGGATGTTGACCATGCGACCGGCCATCCGCGTGACCTGCGGCTCGCTGATCAGCCGCATGTAGCCGGCGCAGACCACCAGGTCCGGCGCGGTCTGCTCGATGGCGTCGAACATCGCGGCGTCGAACTCCAGCCGGTTGGGAAACTCACGCGGGACCAGTGCGTGCGCATCGAGCCCGGCCGAACGCGCGCGCTCCAGCACCGGTGCGCGCGACTTGTCGGAAAACACGCCGGCCACCGTGGCATCGAGGATGCCGGCGGCGATGGCGTCGAGGATCGCCAGCAGGTTGCTGCCGCGGCCGGACGCGAGCACCGCGATCCGCAGCGGCGGCCGCGGTTGCCGGTCGGCCGGGGTCATCGATCAGCCGATGCGGACGCGTTCGGCGCCGCCGGCTTCGACCACCGAGCCGATCGGCCAATGCGACAGGCCGAGCCGGTCGAGTTCCGCACCGACCTCGCCGGTCCGCGCCGGGTCCACCACCAGCACGAAGCCGATGCCGCAGTTGAACGTGCGCCACATCTCCACGCGCGGCACGGCGCCTTCGCGCTGCAGCCAGTCGAACACGGGCGGCAGCGCCAGCGTGGACGCGTCGATGTCCAGCCCGAGCCCGTCCGGGATCACGCGGATGATGTTCTCGGTCAGGCCGCCGCCGGTGATGTGCGCCATCGCGTGGATATCGCCGCCACGCGCGGCCAGCAGCGACAGGATCGGCTTCACGTACAACGCCGTCGGCGCCATCAGCGCATCGACCAGCGAGGTCCCGCCCAGGTCGAGGTCGGCGGGCCGGCCGGCGCGATCGAAGATGCGGCGGATGAGCGAGTAGCCGTTGGAGTGCGGGCCGCTGGACGCGATGCCCATGAGCACGTCGCCCGCGCGTACCGCGCGGCCGTCGAGGATCTTCGACTTCTCGACCGCCGCCACGGTGAAGCCGGCCAGGTCGTACTCGCCCGGTGCGTACATGTCGGGCATCTCGGCGGTCTCCCCGCCGATGAGCGCGCAGCCGGCTTCCTCGCAGCCGCGGGCGATGCCGCCGACCACGGACACGGTGGTTTCGATGTCGAGCTTGCCGGTGGCGAAGTAGTCCAGGAAGAACAGCGGTTCGGCGCCCTGCACCAGCACGTCGTTGACGCACATCGCCACCAGGTCGATGCCGATTGTGTCGTGGCGGTTCAACTGCTGGGCCAGCTTGAGCTTGGTGCCCACGCCGTCGGTGCCGGACACCAGGACCGGCTCGGCGTACTTGCCCGAGAGATCGAACATCGCGCCGAAGCCGCCGAGCCCGCCCATCACCTCGGGGCGGAAGCTGCGCTTGACCAGAGGCTTGATGCGCTCGACCAGCTCATTGCCCGCGTCGATGTCGACCCCGGCATCGCGGTAGGTGAGCGGAGTGGGGCCGGGCTGGGAGGGAGCGGACGGGGTGCTGGACACGGCGGCCTCGGAGGTCGCGGGAAAGTCGGCGATTTTAGCAGCCGCCCGCGCCGCGGCGGCGGGTGGAAGGCGGTTCCCGGCGCGAGCCGTTCGCATCGCAATGGACGCGCCGCGGCGCCTGCGGCACCATCGCGGGACTTTCCCGGACCCCCAGGACCCGCAATGGCTGGCGCAAACCGCCCGGTATCCCGCTTCGTTTCCCGCCTGATGCTGCTCGCCGCGCTCGCCCTGTGTAGTGGCGCCGTGCTGGCCCAGCGCGTGGAGGGCGACCGCGTCGCCGCGGGGGGCGTGTACTCGGCGGAGGTCTCCGTCAACGGACAGGGCGAGGCCGAGCGCAACGCCGCCTTCGCCCGCGGCCTGGCGCAGGTGCTGGGCAAACTGTCGGGCGACAGCGGGGCCGCATCGCAGCCCGGCGTGCGCCAGGAGCTGCGCCGCGCGGGCGAATACGTGACCGGCTACGACTACCGCCAGGACGAGGGCGTTTCCGCCAGCGGGGCACCGAGCTTCCGCACCGCGCTGGTCATCCGCTACGACGAAGAGGCCGTCGACAGCCTGGCGGCGACGCTCGGCGTCCCGGTCTGGCCGCAGCCGCGCCCCAAGCCGGTGCTGTGGCTGGCGATCGATGACGGCAGCGGACCCCGGCTGGTCGGCCTGTCCCGCGCCGACGCCGCGCGTTCTGTGCTCGACCGCGCCATCGAGCGCGGTTACCGCCTCGGGCTGCCGGGTGGTTCGGCGGCCGAGCAGGCGGTCGTGGGCGCCATCTGGCGTGGCGACACCGCCGCGGTCGCGCGTGCCTCGCGCAACTACAGCCCGCCGATGCAGCTGATCGGCAAGCTCTACCGCGCCGAGGGCGGCTGGAAGGCCGACTGGATCTTCGTCGACGGCGGCCGCGTGCTGTCGCGCTGGTCCGAGACCGGTGCCGACGCGCGCCGGGTGATGGCCACGGGCGCCAACGGCGCGGCCGACGCGCTGACCAAGCGGTACGCCAAGCGTGCGCCGGCCGGCCCTCCGGGCGCCTACCGGCTGGCCTTCACCGGCCTGGACAGCAGCGACGACTACATGCGCCTGTCGGGCTACCTGCAGGGGCTGTCGGTGGTGCGCGGCATCACGCCGGTGCGCGCGGGCGAGGACGCGGTCGAATTCGAGCTCGACCTGATCAGCGGCCTGCCGGGCTTCGAGCGTTCGATCAAGGGCGACGACCTGCTGACGCCCGATCGCGGCGACCTGGCCATCGACGACACGCAGCCGCCGCGCTACCGCCTGCGCTGATGGAGACCGCCAACCCGCTGCACGACATCGCCGTATTCCTCAAGCGCCTGCAGTGGACGGCACTGGCGCTGGGCGCGCTGTGGCTGTTGTGGGTGCTGGCCCCGATCCTGACGCCGTTCGCCTTTGCCGCCCTGCTGGGCTGGCTGGGCGACCCGCTGGTGGACCGGCTGCAGCGGGCGGGCCGGTCGCGCAACGTCGCAGTCACGCTGGTGTTCTCGGCGATGACGCTGGCGCTGATCCTGGTGCTGGTGCTGCTGGTGCCGGCGATCGAGCGCCAGATCGCCATCCTGGTCGAGTCCTTCCCGAGTTACCGCGAGTGGTTCATGCAGACCGCGTTGCCCTGGGTCGAGGCCCGCTCGGGGCTTGAGATCACTTCGTGGCTGGACTTCCAGCGCCTGAGCGAGCTGATCCGCAGCAACTGGGAGCGTGCCGGCGGCTTTGCCACCACGCTGCTGGGCTACCTGTCGCGTTCGGGGTTCGCCCTGATCGCGCTGGTGGCCAACATCGCGCTGCTGCCGGTGCTGGCGTTCTTCTTCCTGCGCGACTGGGACGTGTTCGTCGAGCGCGTCGCCGCACTGGTGCCGCGCAAGTACCTGCCGACGGTGACCCGGCTGGCGCGCGAGTCCGACGCGATGCTGGGCGGCTTCCTGCGCGGGCAGTTCCTGGTGATGCTGATCCTCGGCGTGATGTACGGCGTCGGGCTGTGGCTGGTCGGGCTGGACCTGGGCATCCTGATCGGCATCATCGCCGGCCTGTTCACGTTCATTCCGTACCTCGGCCCGGCCAGCGGCATCATCCTGGGCGTGATCGCCGCGCTGGTGCAGTACGGCGACTGGAAACATGTGGCCGGCGTGCTGGCGGTGTTCGGTATCGGCCAGGTCATCGAGAGCTATTGGCTCACGCCGAAGCTGGTGGGCGACCGCATCGGGCTGCACCCGGTGGCGGTGATCTTCGCTGTGCTGGCCGGCGGGCAGTTGTTCGGCTTCCTGGGCATGCTGCTGGCGCTGCCGGTGGCGGCCGTGGCCAACGTCCTGCTGCGTTTCGCGCAGGAGCGCTACACGCACAGCAAGCTCTACGCGGGTGAGCGGCCCGGCATCGTCGTGGCGCACACGCATCCGCAACCGCCGGCCGCCTATCCGCGGGAGCCGGAGGCCGAGTGAAGCCGCACCCCCCCGCGCCAGGCGGGGCGCCGTCCGCAGCCGGATCGGTGTCGCCGCCGTCCGTCACGGCGCAATTGCCGCTGTCGTTGCGTCCACCGCCCGACCAGCGCCTGGAGACGTTCGTCGCAGCGCCCGAGGGCGCGCTCGACCAGTTGCGCGCGCTGGCCAACGGAACCCATGCCGACTGGCTGTACCTGGCCGGCCCGGCGGCGAGCGGCAAGACCCATCTTCTGCTGGGCGTGTGCGCCGCGGCGCGCGAAGCCGGTCGACGCGCCGCGTACCTGCCGCTGGCTGCAGCGGCAGGCCGCCTGCGCGAGGCGCTGGACGCGATGGAGGGGCACGACCTGCTGGCGTTGGACGGCGTGGAGTCCGTCATCGGCCGGCGCGAGGACGAGGTCGCACTGTTCGATGCCCACAACCGCGCGCGCGCCAGCGGCACCGCGCTGGTCTATGCCGCGCGGCTCGCGCCCGACGCGCTGGCCCCGGCTTTGCCGGACCTGCATTCACGGCTCTCGCAATGCACGCGCATCGTGCTCGCGCCGCTGGACGACGCCGGGCGCCGCGAGGTCCTGCGTACCCGCGCGCTGCGGCGCGGCTGGACGCTGGAAGACGCGGCGCTGGACTGGTTGCTGCGCCGGGTCGGTCGTGACCTTGCCGGCCTCACGGCGTTGCTCGATCGTCTGGACCAGGCATCGCTGGCTGCACAGCGCCGTGTCACGGTGCCGTTCCTGCGCCAGGTGCTGGGGGTTGCGGCCTCGTCGTGACCCGGGTGCGGATCCCCGTGCAGCCGCCGGCATGCGGCGGGGCGTCAGGCGCCGGCGCGCAACTCCAGGTCCAGCTGCTCCAGTCGTTGCGGCGTGCCCACGTCGGTCCAGCGCCCCCGGTGGTGCTCACCGCTCACGCGTGAGCGGACCATGGCGGCACGCAGCAGGGGCGCCAGCTTGAAGCGCGGTGGCGTGTCGTGCGCGCCCGGGGCGTCGCCGATGACCTCCCGCCACTCGTCCAGCAGCGCCGCGCGGTAGACGCCGATGCCGGCGAACGTCAGCGCCGGTGGCGACCGCACGCGATGCGCCGCGTCCAGCGAGAAGTCGCCACGGCTGTTGTGTGACGGATTGTCGACCAGTACGAGGTGGGCGTCGCCGTCGGGCTCGCGCGGCAGGCGGGCGAAGTCGAAGTCCGTCCAGATGTCGCCGTTGACCGCGATGAAGGGTGCATCGCCCAGCAGCGGCAGCGCGTTGAGCAGCGCACCGCCGGTCTCAAGCGGTGTCGCGCCCTCGAAGGCGTAGTGCAGCCGCAGGCCCCAACGTGAGCCATCGCCAAGCGCCGGTTCGAACCGGTCGGCCAGCCAACTCGTGTTGACGACCGCCTCGGTGACACCGCACGCCGCGAGCTTCTCCAGGTGCCACTCGACCAGCGGCTTCCCTGCCACGGGCAGCAGCGGCTTGGGCGTGGTGTTGGTGAGCGGGCGCATGCGCTCGCCCAGGCCCGCCGCCAGGATCAATGCCTTCATCGGCGACCCGCCTTCAAGCCGCCGCCAGTGCGGGCCGCACATGCCGGTCGATCAGGGCGGCCAGTGGCGCCAGTGCGGGGTGGCGCGGCAGCACGGCGTCGAGGTAGGCGAGGAAGCGCGGCGCGTCGGCGAGGTACCTCGGCTTGCCGTCGCGGTGGTGCAGGCGCGCGAAGATACCCATCACCTTCAAATGGCGCTGCACGCCGATCAGGTCGGCATCGTGCAGGAAGCGCTCCAGCACCGGCACCGGCAGTCCGGCATCGGCCGCGCGCGCGTGGTAGCGCACCAGCCAGGCCTGCACGCGATCGTCGGGCCAGCTCAGGAACGCATCCTTGAACAGGCTCAGCGGGTCGTAGGCGATCGGCCCGCGCACCGCGTCCTGGAAGTCGAGCACCGCCGGGCCGTCGGCGGCCGGCATGAGGTTGCGCGGCATGAAGTCGCGGTGCACCAGTACCTGCGGTTGCGCCAGCGCCGCATCGATCAGGTGGCGGTAGGCAGCGTCCAGGGTTTCCATGTCGCCGCAGTCCAGCGTGATGCCCAGGTGTCGGCCCAGGAACCACTCGTCGAACAGGCGCAACTCGCGCGCCAGCAGTGCCTCGTCGTACGTCGGCAGGTCGGCGGGGCAAGCCGTGGCCTGCAGCCGCAGCAGCTGGTCGACGGCGGCATCGAAATGGGCGTCGGCGTTGTCGGCGTCCAGCACGTGCAGCAGCGTGTCGGCCCCGAGGTCCTCCAGCAGCAGGAAGCCCGTGTCGACATCGCGCGCCAGTACGCGCGGGACACGCACGCCGCCGGACTCCAGCAGGTCGCGGATACGCAGCCACGGGCGCACGTCCTCCAGCTCCGGCGGTGAGTCCATGACGATCACGGTCGGTGTGTCGCCCGCCTGGCCGCGCCAGTAGCTGCGGAACCCCGCGTCGGCCGATGCGCGTTGCAGGTCGAGCCCCGGCGAGCCGCTGGCGGCGCGCGCCCATGCAAGGCGCGCGTCGGCGCGTTCGGAATCCGGTTCGTTGGAGGAGGAGGCCATGCGGGTGCTGCAGGGAGTCGGGCGCACAGGGTAAACGCCGTGCACGCGCGCGGGAACGGGTGGCCGCCAGTCAGGAGAAAGAAGTGGCCGCATCGATCGATGACAAGGTTGCTGGCATCGTCCTGGAGGATCTGCATCGCTCCAGCGATATGCATCCCGAAACGACGACACCCGGCCGGGGCCGGGTGTCGAATGGTGCAGCGGGTGGAGCGTCAGGTCGCCGGTCGCGAAGACCGCTTGCGGACCATCTCGTAGATGAAGAGCAGCGCGATGGCGCATGCGATGGAAATGACGAAGCCGATCAGGCCGCCGCCGCCGTAGAGCAGGCTGCCCAGCCACGCGCCCGCGATGCCCAGCAGGATGGTCAGGATCCAGCCCATCGGGTCCGCGCCGGGCTTGAGGAAACGCGCGAGCACGCCGATGACGGCGCCGATGATGATCGTGTAGATGATGCCGCCCATAGAGCTCCCCTCCGTATGGTGGTTGATGGTGCCCGCCGGAGCCTAGCAGCTCGCGGCGGGCAGGAGCGGCGACCGGCCGTGCGGACGGCCGGGTACGGAGTTCAGCAGCAGCCGTGCTCGCCGCGTTCCTGGGTGCTGGCGGCCACCGCGGCGCCGCGCGTTTCGCCGCGCTCGCCGGCCCGGTGGTGCTCGGCGATCACCCGCGCCACGCAGGCGGTGACCTTCTTGCCCATCGGGATGTGCAGGAACTCGTTGGGACCGTGCGCGTTGGAGTGCGGGCCGAGCACGCCGGTGATCATGAACTGCGCGCCCGGAAACTTCTCACCCAGCATGCCCATGAACGGAATCGAGCCGCCTTCGCCCATGTACATCGCCGGCTTGCCGTAGAACTCGCGGCTGGCCGCGTCGATGGCGTTCGACAGCCAGGGCGACATGGCGGGAGCGTTCCAGCCGGTCGAGGACTTCTCCAGGTCCAGCGCCACGTGCGCGCCGTTGGGCGGGTTGTCCACCAGCGTGCGGGTCAGCAGTTCGCCCGCCTTCTTGCCATCCAGCGTGGGCGGCAGGCGCAGCGACAGCTTCACCGCGGTGTGCGGGCGCAGCACGTTGCCGGCCGAAGCCAGCGGAGGCATGCCGTCGATGCCGGTGACCGACAGCGCCGGTCGCCAGGTACGGTTGAGCACGAGTTCGGCGAGATCGTCGTGCATCGGCTTCATGCCGTCGAGCAGCGGGAACTTGGCATACACCTCGTCGCCCAGCACCTTCGCCGCCTCGCGCGCCTGCGCGATGCGCTCTTCCGGGATGTCGGCATGCAGGCCGTCGACGCGGATGCGGCCGGTGGCCTCGTCTTCAAGCCGCGACAGCAGCTGGCGCAGCAGGCGGAAGCTGGAGGGCACGATGCCGGACGCATCGCCCGAGTGCACGCCTTCCTCCAGCACCTTCACCGTGAAGTTGCCGCCGGCCATGCCGCGCAGCGACGTGGTGCACCACAGCTGGTCGTAGTTGCCGCAGCCCGAGTCCAGGCACACCACCAGCGAGGGCTTGCCGATACGGTTGGCGAGGTGGTCGACGTAGGCGGGCAGGTCGTAGCTGCCGGACTCCTCGCACGCCTCGATCAGCACTACGCACCGCGCGTGCGGCAGGCCCTGCTCGCGCAGCGCCATGATCGCGGCCAGCGAGCCGTACATCGCATAGCCGTCGTCCGCACCGCCGCGGCCGTAGAGCTTGTCGCCCTTGATCACCGGCTTCCACGGGCCCAGGTCGTCGTCCCAGCCCGACATCTCCGGCTGCTTGTCGAGGTGGCCGTACAACAGCACGCAGTCCTCGTCGCTGCCGCCGTTCGCGGCGGGGATCTCGATGAACACCAGTGGCGTGCGGCCCTCCAGGCGCACCACCTCCAGCTGCATGCCGTCGATGGCCTGCTTGCGCGCCCAGTCGGTCATCAGCGTGACCGCGTCCTCCATGTAGCCGTGCGCGACCCAGTCGGCGTCGAACATCGGCGACTTGTTGGGGATGCGGATGTACTCGACAAGCTGGGGGACGATCTCGTCGTCCCACTTGCCGCCGACGAAGCGGTCGACCTGGCTGGCGTCCATGGGGGCACCTCGGTGGGGGTTGGCCGACCAGTTTAGCGCCCGTGCCGTGTAAGGCCTTTCCTACGACGTGGCGGGGCCTGCACCTGCGGCAACACGGGTGTGCAGGCGATGCCGCGGCGTCACCCGGCGCGGGACACTGTGCAGGCCGTCGGGTGTCAGGTCCCGGCGGCACTCTCCAATGCATTCCATCGCCTTACATGTCCGTTCCGATCCACAACAGGGAGGTTCCCATGCCATTGATCCACGCCCGGTTCCGCACCGGCCTGCTCACGCTCCTGCTGCTCGCGGGGCTCGCCGGCCCCGCGTTCGCCAGCGAGAAGGTCAACATCAACACCGCCGACGTCGCGACCATCGACCGCGTCCTGCTCAACATCGGCCCGGCCAAGGCCGAGGCGATCGTCGCCCACCGCAAGGCCAATGGCCCCTTCAAGAGCGTCGAGCAGCTGGCGCTGGTCAAGGGCGTCGGCCTGAAGACGGTGGAGAAGAACCGAGACCGGATCGTCGTCGGCTCCACCAAGCCCGCGGCCAAGCCGGCGGCGAAGCCGGTCGCGGCCAAGCGCTGAGCGGTACACGGCCGGACAGGACGTCCGGCCCACAGGGATTTCAGGCTGCGGCCTGGACAGGGATGTGCGCCGCCCGCCCGGAGGGATCCGCGGTGGGCGGCTTCGCATGCGGAATCCCACCGCCGGCCGATAGACTGGACGCCGTCCTGTTTACCGGCCGCTGCCCATGGCGTTGACCACCCGTTCCCGTGTCATTCCCGCCAACGAGTACCGGCGCGTCCGCTGGCGAAACGGCCAGGGTTGGACACGCGAGATCCACGTTGAAGGCGAGGCGGAGGACTGGTCGTGGCGGCTTTCCATCGCGGAGATCGAGCGAGACGCGGTGTTCTCGCTGTTTCCCGGCGTCGACCGCGAACTGATGCTGCTGTCGGGCAACGGCCTGCGGCTGCGCTTCGATGACGGCGAACGTGTCGAGTTGAACCCGCCGCACGACCGCTACCGTTTCGCGGGCGAGCGCGCGCTGACGGGTGAACTGGTCGACGGCACCACCCACGACTTCAACCTGATGTGGCGACGCGACCGCGTCCAGGCCGAAACCTGGCACCGGCCGCTGGTGGGGCCGATGGTGATCTTCGTGGAGCCGGGCGCGACCTGGGTGGTGCACCTGATCGCGGGTCAGGCGCGCTTCGACGCGACCTCCGGGTTGCCGGCACTGGAAGCGGGGGATACGGCCGTGCTCGAAGCCGGCGACGATCGCCGGCGTTACGTGCTGGACGGTGGCGGCGAGGCGCTGTTGATCCGCCTCGAACCCACGGGGTCCTGAGCGTCGGTTGCTGCCAATTCGTGGGCGGCGGCCTCAGTACACGTCGCGCCGGTACCGCCCTTCGGCCGCCATGGCGTCGAGCGCATCGCGACCGATGATCGAGGCCAGCGCGTCGTCGACGGCCGGTGCCATGCCCTCCAGGCTGCCGCAGACGTACACCGCTGCGCCATCCGCGATCCAGAGACGGACCTCGTCAGCCGCGTCCGTCAGGGCGTGCTGCACATAGCGACGCGCCGGCTGGTCGCGCGAGAACACCCGATCCATTCGTTGCAGCTGGCCCTCGCGTAGCCAAGTCTCCAGCTCATCGGCATGGAACCCGTCGTGCGCCGCGGTGCGCTCGCCGAACAGCAGCCAGTTGCGGTGCCAGCCTTCTGCAATTCGGGACTTCAACACCGCGCGCAGGCCGGCCAGGCCGGTGCCGTTGCCGATCAACAGCAGCGGGATGTCGTCGGCCGGCGGGTGGAAGCCGGGGTTGCGGCGGACGCGCAGGTCGATGCAGTCGCCGATCGCCGCGCCGGCGGTCAGCCAGCCGCTGCCCAGGCCCGGCTGGCCATCGACCCGCGCCATGCGCCGCACCAGCAACTGCAGGCTGCCGTCTGCGGGGAGCGAGGCGACCGAGTACTCGCGATGGGGCAACGGCG
>Ga0156347_1100_pt3 | contig 11183 bp, 10 predicted proteins | sample RifOxyA1_FD_107994 | JGI IMG/M metagenome (GOLD analysis project Ga0156347, IMG submission 107994) | Xanthomonadales bacterium RIFOXYA1_FULL_69_10 | reverse complement strand
CACTCGGTGAAACTCTTGCGCGGGGCGATCCGGGTGCCGTCGTCGGTGGCCACCAGGGCCTTGTCCGGCTCACCTGCCCAGCGGACGTCCTCGACCTGCTCGCGGCGGAACACGAACAGCCAGTCCTCCGGCGTGCCCAGGTTGATCGCCAGCAGGCCTGCCAGGCCCTCGGCCTGCAGGGCATCGGTGCGCCAGTCCGCGGCCTTGTCGGTCATCGCCAGCACGGGGCGGCCCAGGCGCTCCACCCACTCCATCAGCACCCCGATGTCGAGAGAGGCCGGCACGCGGCCCTCGTGGCTCCATTCCCCGCCCAGCCAGAGCGCCGCACCATCGCTGTCGAGCGTCTCGCGCAGCAGCGGCAGCTCGTCGGTCAGCGCCGCCCGGTAATCGCGTGCCTGCGACAGCCGTGAGCCGACCGCGTCGCGCACCTGCTGCGCGCGCTCGTAGCGGTGCATCGTCTCCTCCTGCTCGCGCGCGGCCACCCGCATCGATACGAACATGCCGAACAGGTCCGCCGCCGCGCGTACGCCTGGCGGCACCGGCCGCGGCTCGCGGTGGTGGCAGGCGATCAGGCCCCACAGCCGGCCGCCGCTGATGATCGAGATCGACATCGAGGCGGCCACGCCCATGTTGCGCAGGTACTCCACGTGCACCGGCGAGACGCTGCGCAGGGCGTGCTGGCTCAGGTCCAGCGGCGCGCCCTGGGCGTTGACGCCGGGCAGCACCGGCACCGGCACGTAGCCGGCGTCGGGGATCACCCGCAGGCGGTTGCGCAGGTACAGCGCGCGCGCCTGCGGCGGAATGTCGGAGGCCGGGTAGCGCAGGCCGAGGTACGGCTCCAGGTCGTCGGCGCGGGCTTCGGCGATCACCTCGCCGGCATCGTCGTGGCGGAAGCGGTAGACCATCACCCGGTCGTAGCCGGTCAGCAGCCGGACCTGCTCGGCGGCGCGCTGGTGGAAGTCGTCGGCGTCCCCGGCGGCGGCCACGCGGGCGATCATCGCCTGGGCCACGCCGGTGGGCGCATTGCCGCGCTGGTGGAACGGCTGCTGCTCGATCTCGATGTGCACCAGCCCATCGGCCACGTGCACGCCCAGGTCGCACAGCATGCCGAACGGGCCGATGTTGCCCACGCCCGCGCGCTGCGGCGGCGCGTCGGGTTCGGCAAAGCTCACCGTGTCGGCGACCACCTCCAGCACGTCCTGGTTGATGTAGTCGGCCAGGGACGCGCCCAGCAGCTCGGCGGCGGGCACTTCCAGCAGTTGTTCGATGTTGGCCGAGGCCTGCCGCACGGTCCAATCCGGCAGCACCACGCTGATCAGGAAGCCGTGCGGCTGGATCGCACCGGACAGGTGGATCGGCTCGCGGGCGCAGTCCTCGATGCCGGGGACGGCGCGCGGCTGCGGGCGCGGGTCGAGCGTGTCGGCCGCGCGGGCCGGGCTGCCCGGGTTCGGATTGGGAGTGGGATTGCCGATGCGGTCACGGGTCATGCCAGGGCCTCCTTCGCGCATCGCAGGGCCGACTCGGCATGGCCAAAGGCCTCCGTGGCGGCCGCGCACAGGCGCGGGTGATCGGTATCGCTCAGTGCGGCGGCGTCCAGTTCCCGCAGGAACGCCGGCCACGCGTCGCCGCCCGCGTGCCCGGTGAGGAAGTCGGCACCCGCGCCGGGCGCGTAGCCCAGCGCGCGCGCTTCGCGCAGCAGGAAACGCGCGCCCAGCGACGAGCCGGCGACGACGTAGCCCCAACCCAGTTGCCCGGGGCGGTCGACCACCGCGGCCGGCCGCGTCGCGGCGGGCAGCGGCACGATGCGCAGGGCGCCGAGGTCGCGCTCCAGCCGGTCGCGCTGGTCGGCCAGGCCGTTGGCCACCTGCGCCAGTGCGGCCTGCCCATCGCTCACGAACCGGTGCATGCCGCGCAGGTAGGCGCGGTAGTCGTCGGCCGAGTGCAGCCCGCCGCCCAGCACGCCATCCACGCGGTCGTGGGCGGCGCCGGTGGCGGCACGCAGGGCGTCATGCGCAGCGGTGGCGGCGAAGGCTGGAATCGGGGGGCTCCATTGGCAGCAGGCGAGGCGCCGCATGCCTTTCACGGGGGCATCACTTAACCATAATCCCCTGTTCAGTTTTCGCTCATCGCTTCAGGAACTTGAACGAAACCTCCCGTTCATGGCCCCGGAAATTGCCCCAGGGGCGTCCACGTACACTCACGGCCCTGTCCGGCTGAATGAACGACCTATGACCCGTGCCTGGATCGCCGCCCTTTTCGCCTGTTCGAGCCTGCTGATGAACCCCGCGAGCGCACAGACCGCCACCGACGCCGAGCGCAGGTTGACCTTGGAGGCGCTGGCGGGCGATGCCCCGCTGTCGGGCCCCAGCCTGGTCAAGCCGAAGGTCTCGCCCGACGGCCGACGGGTCGGCTTCCTGCGCGGACGAGAGGACGACCGCAACCGGCTGGACCTGTGGGCCTACGACATTGCCGCCGGCGCCAGCGCGCGCCTGGTCGATGCCGACGACGTACTGCCGGGCGAGGAGGTGCTGTCGGACGAGGAAAAGGCGCGACGCGAACGCCAGCGGATCGCCGCACTCAGCGGCATCGTCGACTACCAGTGGGCGCCGGACGGGCAGTCGGTGCTGTTCCCGCTGGGCGGCGAGCTCTATCTCGTCGACCTGCGCCAGGCCGGCCGCGACGCCGTGCGCAAGCTGACCGATGGCGGCGGCTTCGCCACCGACCCCAAGCTGTCGCCGAAGGGCGGCTTCGTCAGTTTCATCCGCGACCGCAACCTGTGGGTGATCGAACTGGCGACCGGCAAGGCGATCCAGCTGACGGACGACGGCAGCGACACCATCGGCAACGGCGTGGCCGAATTCGTCGCCGACGAGGAGATGGACCGCCACACCGGCTACTGGTGGGCGCCCGACGACTCGGCGATCGCGTTCGCGCGCATCGACGAATCCCCGGTGCCGGTGCAGAAGCGTTACGAGGTCTACCCGGACCGCACCGAAGTCATCGAGCAGCGCTATCCCTCGGCCGGCGATCCCAACGTGCGCGTGCAGCTGGGCGTGATCGCCCCGCGCGCCGGTGCGGAGCGCCGGTGGGTCGACCTGGGCGACAACCCGGACATCTACCTGGCCCGCGTGGACTGGCGCGACCCGCAACGGCTGACGTTCCAGCGCCAGTCGCGCGACCAGCAGCGCCTGGACCTGGTCGAAACGGACCTGGCCTCCGGCGCGCAGCGCACGTTGATCAACGAGACCAGCGAAACCTGGGTGCCGCTGCACAACGACCTGCGCTTCCTGTCGGATGGGCGCCTGCTGTGGAGCAGCGAGCGCAGCGGCTACCAGCACCTGTATGTCATCGATGGCGACGGCCGCGCCAGCGCGCTGACCTCCGGCGACTGGCCGGTCGACCGCGTGCTGGCGCTGGACGAGGCCGCGGGCCAGGTGTACTTCGCCGCCGGCAAGGACTCGCCGCTCGATACGCAGGTGTACCGCGTGCCACTGGCGGGTGGCTCGGTGACACGGCTGTCGACCGAGGACGGCGTGCACGCGCCCAGCTTCGCCGACAACGCCAGCGTCTACGTCGACAACTGGTCCAACCCGGCTACGCCGCCGCAGCTGACCCTGCACCGCAACGACGGCACCCGCATCGCCACGCTGGTCGACAACGACCTGGCCGACCCGGAGCACCCGTACGCGCCGTACCGCGCCGCTCACCGGCCGGTCGAGTTCGGCACGCTGAAGGCCGCCGACGGTGCCACCGACCTGCATTACAGCGTGATCAAACCGGCAGGCTTCGATCCCGCGCGCCAGTACCCCGTCGTCGTCTTCGTGTACGGCGGCCCGGCCGCGCAGACCGTGCGCCGCAGCTGGGCGCCGGACTTCAACCAGTACCTCGCCCAGCATGGCTACGTGGTGTTCTCGCTGGACAACCGCGGCACCCCGCGCCGTGGCGCCGCGTTTGGCGGCGCGCTGTACGGCAAGCAGGGCACGGTGGAAGTCGAGGACCAGCGCGCGGGTGCGAACTGGCTGCGTTCGCAGCCCTGGGTCGATGGCGAGCGCATCGGCGTATACGGCTGGTCCAACGGCGGCTACATGACGCTGATGCTCTTGGGCCAGGCCCCCGACGCCTACGCCTGCGGCGTCGCCGGCGCGCCGGTAACCGATTGGGCGCTGTACGACACGCACTACACCGAGCGCTACATGAACCTGCCCGACACCAACGTCGATGGCTACCGGTTCGCGCGCGTGCTCGAGCACGTCGACGGGCTGGTCGGCCCAGATGCGCCGGAGCTGCTGCTGATCCACGGCATGGCCGACGACAACGTGCTCTTCAGCAACTCCACCGTGCTGATGAGCGCCCTGCAGCAGCGCGGCCAGCCGTTCGAGCTGATGACCTACCCCGGCGCCAAGCACGGCTTGCGTGGTGCCGACCTGCTGCACCGCCTGCGCCTGACCGAGGACTTCTTCGGCCGCTGTTTGCAGCGGTGACCGCCCTGCACGTGTAGGAGCGGCTTCAGCCGCGATCTCGCGAGTGCCGGCCGCGGCGCCGGCCCACCGGAATGCGATCGCGCCTGAAGGCGCTCCTACAGGTACTGCTCCCGCCCCTGCCTGCAGGGGAGGGTTGGGGAGGGGTGTCTTGCACGCAGGGCGTTGGCCCTTGAGTGTGGAACCGGCTCCCGGTCGCGACTCACGTCGCTCCTACAACGCGCCGGAACCTGCGACGCAGCCGGCGCCTCAACTGCTCCGCTCGATCATCCGCCGGTGGCCGATCAGCCGTGCCCAGCGCGTGCCGATATCGGTCAGGCAGACGTACGCCGCCTCGCCGGCGATGCGCAGCAGCATCTGCGGGCCCAGCCGCAGGCGCGGTTCGGCCGCGCAGACCTCGGCATCGAAACCCAGGTTGCGCGCGAACAGCGCGCAGCGCGCCAGGTGGTAACGGCTGCTGAGCAGTGTCACCCGCCGTCCGAAGCCTTCGCCCAGCACGATGCGGGCGTTGCGCAGGTTCTGCAGGGTGTCGCGTGACTGTGACTCCAGCGTCATCGGCAGGTCGATCGTGACACCGCGCGCCAGCAGCCCGGCCTGCGCCAGCTCGGCTTCGCTCGGCTCGCCGGGCGCGCCGCCGCCCAGCAGCACGACGTTGCCCGGCGGACGCTGCCGCCACAGCGACACCGCGCGGTCCAGCCGCGCCTCGAAGTCGATGTCCAGCCGGCCGCCGGGCGCGTGCTTGCCGAACAGCAGCAGGCAGTCGCCGCGGTCGGGCAGGCACGGCGCCTTGCGCGCGACCCGCAGCACATGGACGAAATACCCGACGTAGACCAGGCCCAGGCTCAGCACGCACGCGGCCGCGGTGACGGCGGCGGCGTGCAGCACGTCGCGGTCGGCGCTGAGCGCCAGGCGGTGGGCCAGTCGGGTGGACACGGGTCGGCTCGGTGCGGGCGGGGGAGTTGGAACGGCGGCGGAACGCCCGCCGATTCTATGCCCGGGGCGTCCACGGGGCGCTGGCTATACTCGGCGCTTCGTCCGGTTTTCTTGTTCAGGAACGTCGTGCCCGCCGACTCCGCGCCTCCCGCATCGCCGCCGACCGCACCCGCGCCGATGCCGCCGCTGGCGGTGCGCGCCTATACCGCCACCACCGCGCTCGGCCGTGGACGGCAGGCCCAGGCCGATGCGCTGCATGCGCGCCGCGGCGGCCTGCGCCGCAACGATTTCGGTCCCCTGCCCGATGGCGAAGTGTCGCTGGATTGCTGGATCGGCCGCGTCGAAGGCGTCGAGGACGCACCGCTGCCCGAGCATCTTTCCGAGTGGGAATGCCGCAACAACCGCCTCGCGTGGTTGGCGTTGCAGTCCGACGGCCTGCTCGACGCCATCAAGGACCAGGTCGCACGCCACGGCGCCGACCGCGTGGCGGTGGTGGTCGGCACCTCGACCTCCAGCATCGGTGCCAGCGAGGAGGCCTACCGCCGACTCGAGGGCGAGGGCGCCGGGGCGCGATTCCCGGGCGACCTGGCACGCCCCATCGTCCACACCCCGCATTCGCTCGGCGACTTCGTGCAGCAGGCCACCGGATTGCGCGGCCCGTGCGTGACCGTCGCCACCGCGTGCTCGTCCAGCGCCAAGGTGTTCGCGCAGGCCGCGCGCCTGATCAACGCGGGCCTGGCCGACGCCGCGCTGGTCGGCGGCGTCGACACCCTGTGCGGCAGCGTGATCTACGGTTTCAACTCGTTGCAGCTGGTTGCGGTGGACCCGTGCCGGCCGTTCGACACCGCGCGCACTGGGCTGTCGCTGGGCGAGGCCGGCGGTTTTGCCGTCGTCGAGCGCGCGGCGGCCAGCGACACCGGTCTGCAGCTGCGCGGCTATGGCGAGTCCAGCGACGCCCACCACATGTCCGCGCCGCATCCGGAGGGGCTCGGCGCGCAGATGGCGATGCGCCAGGCGATCGCCCGCGCCGGGATCGATGCGGGTGAAGTGGGCTACCTCAACCTGCACGGCACCGCCACGCCGGCCAACGATTCGATCGAGGCCGCCGCCGTCGCCGCGCTGTTCCCCGACACGCTGCACGCCAGCTCCACCAAGGGCTGGACCGGCCACACGCTGGGCGCGGCCGGCATCGTCGAATCGGTGATCGCGCTGCTCGCCCTCGACACCGGCCTGCTGCCCGGCATCCTGCACAGCGATACGCCCGACCCCGCGTGCGGCCCGCAGATCCGCTTCGACAACGTGCAACGCGAGATCCGCTACGCGATGAACAACTCCTTCGGCTTCGGCGGCAACAACTGCTCGCTGGTGTTCGGCCGCGCATGACGACACTGACCGCCCGCATCGAAGGCACCGCCTTCTGGACCCGCGGCCTGCCGTCGTGGGACGCCGCCGTCGCCTTCGCGCGCACCGGTGACCGCCCGGACGACGCGCCCGGACGCCCCTCGCCGCAACTGCTGGCCCCCAACGAGCGCCGCCGCGCGCCGGAGACGGTCGCCGTCGCGCTGGATGTCGCGCTCGCCGCCTGCCACGCCGCCGGCCGCGACCCGGCCACGCTGCCGTCGGTGTTCGCCTCCACCCACGGCGAGCTGGGCATCACCGATTACATGTGCGAAACGCTGGCGACCGCGCCGCGCACCATCTCGCCGATCCGCTTCCACAACTCCGTCCACAACGCCGCCGCCGGCTACTGGACCATCGGTGCCGGCGCGATGGCGGCGGCCACCGCGATCAGCGCGCTGCACGCCAGCTTCGCCCAGGGCCTGCTGGAAGCGCTGGCGCAACTGGCCGATGGCGCCCCGTCGGTGCTGCTGGTCGGCTACGACGGCGCCTCGGCCGGTCCGCTCGCGGGCGTGACCCGCAGCGAAGGCTTGCTAGGAGGCGCGCTGGTGCTGTCGCGCGATGCCTCCGGCGGCCGCGACCCGATGACGCTTCGCGCCACGCTGGCCGATGGCACGCCGCCGGCCAACGACGGACCGCTTGCACGGTTTGCGGCCGGCAACGCGATGGCGACGATGCTGCCGCTGTTCGACGCGCTGGCCACGGGCGCGGCCCGCGCCGCGCTCGATGCCGGCCCGGGGCGCGTGCTCGAGCTTTCGCTGGCGCACGCGCCCGCCCACCACACGCCTTCCAACGAGCCCCTGCATGCCTGATCGCAGTTCCATCGCCGTCGTCATCCCCGCCCTCAACGAGGCGCTGCGCCTGCGCGGGGTGGTGGAGGGTGCGCTCGCCGAATGCCCGGCCGTCATCGTCATCGACGACGGATCGGACGACGGCACCGCCGACACCATCGCCGACCTGCCGGTCACGCTGATCCGCCACGAGCGCCGCATGGGCAAGGGCGCCCGCCTGCGCACCGGCTTTGCCGAAGCGCTGCGGCGCGGCGTCACCGGCGTGGTCACCATGGACGGCGACGGCCAGCACGCCGCCAGCGACATCCCGCGTCTGCTGGATGCCGCGCGCTACCACCCGCGCCACATCGTGATCGGCGCGCGCCTGCGCAAGCGCGAGCAGCAACCGACCTACCGGCGCCTGGCCAACGAGTTCGGCGACTGGGGCATCGCCTGGGGCACCGGCTACCGCATCGCCGACACCCAGAGCGGCCAGCGCTACTACCCTGCCGAGGTGCTGGCGCTGGGCGACGTGCCCGGCGAGGACTTCGTGTACGAGGCGCAGATCCTGATTTCCGCCGCGCGCACCCTGGGCACGCGCTGCGTGTCGGTGCCGATCGAATCGCGCTACGCCTGCGTGCATGCCGGCGACGACCCGGCGAACCAGTTCCGTGCCAGCCACTTCAAGCCGATGCGCGACTTCACCCGCATCACCTCGCACATCGCCAGCCAGGTGCTGGCGCGCGGAGGGATGCTGGAGGTGTACCGCCGAATCCGCGCCAACCCGCCGCTGATCCACGACCCCGACGGCGAGTTCGCCACGTACCCGCCCGCACAACCGGCCAAGTCCCGATGAACCCTGCTGCCTCCCCGCACGACACCGACGTGGTCATCCTGGGCGGCGGCCTTGCCGGCCTGACGCTGGCGATCCAGCTCAAGCGGCAGGAACCGGGCATCAGGGTCACGGTGCTGGAGCGCCGTGCCCACCCGGTGCGCGAGGCCGCTTTCAAGGTCGGCGAGTCCACGGTGGAGATCGGCGCGCACTACTTCGCCGACGTGGTCGGCCTGCGCGAGCACCTGGAGAGTGAGCAGATCCGCAAGTTCGGCTTCCGCTTCTTCTTCAGCGAGGGCCGCGAGGACTTCGACCGAACCCTCGAACTCGGCGTCAGCCAGTTGCTGCCGACGCCGTCGTGGCAGATCGACCGCGGCCGTTTCGAGAACTTCCTCGGCGACCATGCGCGCGGGCTGGGTGTGGAATTCATCGACGGCGCCACCGTGCGCGGGTTCGACATCGATGAGAGCGACGGCCCGCACACCGTGCGCTTCGACCACGGCGGTGACGCCCGCCAGCTCACCGCGCGCTGGCTGGTCGATGCCGCCGGCCGCGCCGGCCTGGTCAAGCGCAAGCGCGACCTCGCCCAGCCCAACGACCACGACGCCAACGCCGTGTGGTGGCGCGTGGACGGCTTCATCAAACCCGACGACTGGTCGGACGACCCGGCCTGGCGCGCGCGCTGCATGCCGCCGGAACGCTGGCGCTCGACCAACCACCTGTGCGGGCCGGGCTACTGGTTCTGGCTGATCCCGCTGGCGTCGGGTGCGCACTCGCTGGGCATCGTCTGCGACGCGAAGATGCACCCGCTGGACACCATGAACACGCACGACAAGGCGATGGACTGGCTGCGCGTGCACCAGCCGCGCGTGGCGCGCGCGCTGGACGAGGCGCAGCCGGCGCTGCAGGACTTCCTGTTCCTCAGGCACTTCTCGTACGGTTGCAAGCAGGTGTTCTCCGGCGACCGCTGGGCACTGACCGGCGAGGCCGGGCTGTTCCTGGACCCGTTCTATTCGCCGGGCAGCGACTTCATCGCCATCAGCAACACCTACATCTGCGACCTGATCGCCAAGGACCGCGCCGGCCTGTCGTTCGCGCCGTTCGCGCAGATCTACCAGCAGCTGTACTTCGCGTTCTACGAAAACACCCTGAGCCTCTACCAGGACCAGTACCCGCTGTTCGGCGACGCCCAGGTCATGCCGGTGAAGGTCATCTGGGACTACACCTTCTACTGGGGGTTGCTGGCCGCGCTGTACTTCGCGCAGCGCCAGTGCGACATCGCCGCGCTCGGCCGCACGCGCGACGCGTTCAAGCGGGGCGAAGTGCTCAACATCCACGTGCAGGCCCTGCTTCGCGAATGGGGCGAGCGCAACAGCGAGGCCGGCCTGCCGGTGGACATCGCCACCGACACGATGCTCGACCAGAGCCGGATCCCGTGGTTCGCCGAGATGAACCGCGCGCTCCACGACGAACTGGACGACGAGGCGTTCGTCGAGCGCATCCACGCCAACGTGGCCCGGATGGAGGCGCTGGCGGCGGAGGTGCTGGCGCGCGCGCGCGCCGCGCATCCCGGGATCGACGGCGACGCTCTGGAGGCGGTGCTGGGCGAAACCGGCATGGCCAGCGAAGAGTCGCTGGCGCCGCGCTGGTACCAGGCGGCGTAGCGCCAGACGTGCAACCGGCAGGTCCAGACCTGTAGGAGCGGCTTCAGCCGCGATCGAACCGTGTAGGAGCGACGTAAGTCGCGACCTGCGCATGTATCCGATCTCTCGCGGTCGCGACTCACGTCGCTCCTGCAACGCAACTGGATGTATACGCCGAGGCCACGGCGGGGCTGCGGGCCGATGCCCGATCGCGGCCGAAGCCGCTCCTACGATGGACCGTTCGACGCGCCGTGCCTGACGGGGAATCGACGCGCTAGGCTTGCCGCGGGCCAATGCCCGTGACCCCGGAGGTGATCCCATGGAACTCGGTGCGTTTTCCGTCAGCCTCGCGGTGAAAGACCTGCAGGCGTCCCGCGCCTTCTACGAGAAGCTGGGCTTTTCCACTATGGGCGGCGACGCCGCACAGGGCTGGCTGATCCTGAAGAACGGCTCGACCGTGATCGGCCTGTTCCAAGGCATGTTCGACAAGAACATCCTCACCTTCAACCCGGGCTGGGACCAGGCCGCGCAGCCCTTGGCGTCATTCACCGACGTGCGCCAGATCCAGGCGTCGCTCGACGGCGAAGGTGTCGACATCACCACACGCGCGGATCCGGACACCACCGGCCCGGCGCACATCATCCTGTCCGACCCCGACGGCAACGTCGTCATGCTGGACCAGCACGTGTAAACGGCTCGCCGCCGCGCGATACTTGCCCGGCAGGCAGGACGCCTGCGTTGATCGGGGAGCGAATATGCACGGGTTGGAACTGGGGTTGGCCGTGGGTGGCTTCGTGGCGCTGGTCGTCGGATTCCGTCGCAACAACCGCAACATCCTGCTGGCCGCGGGCATCGCGTTGTTCCTGAGCGGGGCGCTACCGGATTTCGTACGGGGCGTGCAGGCCGGTTACAGCGCTGAACGAGAGCGGTGAGCCAACTCCTCGCACTACTCGGGCTGGTGGCGCTGGTCGTGTTGCTGCGACAGATCGAGAAGCGCGTACAGCGGATCTACGTGTCGCCACCGTTGCCGGGCGCGATTGGGGCAGCAGTCGTTTTTGTCGCGGTCTTGGCCAGTCAGGCGTTGCGCGATGCGTTGTCGCTCGATGGCTGGGCCAGCGTCACAGCGGCG
>Ga0156347_1036_pt5 | contig 11430 bp, 10 predicted proteins | sample RifOxyA1_FD_107994 | JGI IMG/M metagenome (GOLD analysis project Ga0156347, IMG submission 107994) | Xanthomonadales bacterium RIFOXYA1_FULL_69_10 | reverse complement strand
CGGCGTGGTGCGCCAGGTGGGCCCCGGCCTGTCGGCGCCCGCCGGCGCGCAGACCGTCGACGCGCAGGGCCGGCCGCTGACGCCGACGCTGTTCGGCGGCATCACCGAGATCGGCCTGGAGGAAGTCTCCGGCGAGCGCAGCACGGTCGATGCCTCGCTCGGGCTGGGCGCGGAAACCAAGCAGATGACGGTGCGTCCGGAGTTCGACGTGACGCTGGCCTACAACCCGGCCTCGGTGCTGGTGCCGGTCGCACGCGTGGAGGGCATCGGCTGGACGCTGCTGGGCGCCAACACCACCAGCGGCGGCTCGATCATCGGCGGCCAGGGCGCAGTGGTGCGGCTGGACGGCGACCCGGACCCGATCGGCGCCAAGGTGCTGTTCGTCGACCTGGGCAGCGGCGCGGCCGGATTGAGCGGCAACTCGCGCGCCGCGCAGTGGATGATCCTGGACCAGCTGATCGACGAGGTGCGCGGCCGCATCGGCCCCGACGCCAACGCCGCGCTGCTGACGCCGGCCGGACGCCGCACGCTGGCCAGTTACCTGGACGGTGGCGGGCGCGTCGTGGTCGGCGTACATCGCGCCGCCGACATCCGCCAGCTGCTGCGCTGGTCCAAGCGCCATGACGTGCGCATCGCCATTGCCGGCGGCGCCGAGGCGTGGAAGCTGGCGCCGGAACTGGCGGCGGCCAGGGTGCCGGTGTTCGTCAACCCGCTGGGCAACCTGCCGGCGAACTTCGACCAGGTCGGCGCCACCATGGAAAACGCCGCGCGCCTGCATGCCGCCGGCGTGCCGGTGAGCTTCGCCCAGAGCGGCGACGGCAGCCACAACGCGCGCAAGATCCGCCAGCTGGCGGGCAACGCCGTGGCCGCGGGCCTGCCGTGGGAACAGGGCCTGGCCGGCCTGACCACGGTGCCGGCGCAGGCGCTGGGCGTGGGCGACGAGGCCGGCCGCATCGCGCCCGGCCAGCGTGCCGACCTGGTGCTGTGGAGCGGCGACCCGCTGGAGGTCAGCGCGGTGGCGTTGCAGGTGTGGATGGACGGGCGCGCGATCCAGATGCGCAGCCGCCAGACCGAACTGCGCGACCGCTACCTGCGCACGAAGGTGCCGGCCGAGCGCGGCGGCCTGCCGCGGGCGTATCCGTCGGGGGATACGGCGCGCTGAGGTGACTCGACTCCCTCCCTGCTTGCAGGGGGTGAGAAGGACCGCTTGCAAGCCATCGGCTTGCGGTCAGCCGAACGCCCGGCGGCTATGCCGACGGGCCGGACGGGTTGGGGAGGGGGCTTCTAGTACGAACGCAGCCGCAAGAGCACCCCCTCCCAGCCTCCCCCTTCAAGCAGGGGGAGGGGTATCGCCGCCACGATGACGGGGTGGGCCGTTAGCCAACCGCGCTAGGCTTCCCCCTATCACACCACCGGACGCCGCCATGCCGCCCCTGCCCGCGCTCGACCTCAACTGGTTCGCCATCATCGCCGCGGCCGTGTCCGCCTTCGCGCTGGGCGGGCTCTGGTACGGGGTGTTCAAGAACGCCTGGTGCCGCGAGATGGGCATGGACCCGGCGGCCGCGGCGCCGCACCAGGGGCGCATCTTCGCCATTGCATTCGTGTGCAGCCTGCTGTCGGCGCTGATGTTCGCCGCGTTCCTGCCACCCGACGCCAGCGCCGCCGACGGCTTCGGCGCCGGCTTCGTGGTCGGCGTGTTCTTCGTGGCGATGAGCTTCGGCATCAACTACGCGTTTTCCCAGCGCAGCGTGAAGGCGTGGATGATCGATTCGGGCTACCACGTGCTGCAGTTCGCGCTGTACGGACTGATCCTCGGCGCCTGGCGCTGACCCGCCTGCCGCCTGAACAGGGAGTCCCGCGATGGCCGTGCTCTGGTACTTCGACTTCATCTCGCCCTTCTCCTACCTGCAGTGGCAGAAGGTGCGCCGGCTGCACGAGGACGGCACCCTGGAGGCGCCGGTGACGCCGGTGCCGGTGATGTTCGGCGCGGTGCTGGGCGCGCACGGCCAGAAGGGCCCGGCGGAGATTGCCGGGAAGCGCGAGTTCACCTACCGCCACGTGCTGTGGCAGGCGCGCCGCGAGGGTGTGCCGCTGGAGTTCCCACCGGCGCACCCGTTCAATCCGCTGCCGGCGCTGCGCCTGTGCATCGCCGCAGGCAGCACGCACGTGGCGGTGGATGCGATCTTCAGCTGGATCTGGCGCGACGGCCGCGCCGCCGACAGCGCCGAGGCCATCGCCCCGCTCGCACACGCCATGGGCATCGACCCGGCCGTGCTCGGCGCCGATGCGACCAAGGCCGCCTTGCGCGCCAACACCGAAGCGGCCATCGAGGCCGGCGTCTATGGCGTGCCGACGCTGTCGATCGACGGCGAGCTGTTCTGGGGCAACGACGCCCACGACTTCGCCGTGGCCGCGCTCAAGGACCCGGCCCTGCTGGCCGATACCGGGATGACGCGGGTCAGTGCGCTGCCGGTGGGCATCCGCCGCCAGCCCTGACGACCGGCCCGACGGCCGGCCGCCGCGATGCAGCATGAGCGCGGCGCCGGCCCAATGTATGCTCCGCGTCACAATTTTGGGGCGTAGCACCCGGGGGGGATCATGCGCATTGGACTCGTCGTCGATTCGGCTTGCGACTTGCCGTTGGAATACCTGAAGCAGCACGACGTGACCGTGCTGCCGATCACCGTCCGCATCGGCGAGGCGGTGCTGGCCGACCACCGCGACGAGGAGGCGACGCTGGAGTTCCTGCACGCCCACGTCGCCGAGCGCGGCGCCGAAGCCGAAACCATGCCCTTCACGGTGCAGCAGATCCGTGACCTGTTCCTGCAGAGCCTGGTGATCGACTACGACTACGTGTTCTGCATGACCATCACGCGCAGCCGCAGCCCGATCTTCGACAACGCGCAGCAGGCCAGCTTCGCGATCCTCAACGACTACAAGGCAGTGCGCGCCGCGGCGGGCAACACCACGCCGTTCGCCCTGCGCGTGATCGACACGCAGAACCTGTTCTCGGCCCAGGGCATCACCGCGGTCGAGGCGGTGCGCCTGCGCGACGCCGGCGAGGGCGCGCCCAAGATCCGCGCGCGGCTGGAGAACCTGGCGCTGCACACCCAGGGCTACCTGGTGCCGCGCGACCTGTACTACCTGCGCGCCCGCGCCCGCAAGAAGAACGACCGCAGCGTCAGCCTGCTCAGCGCCGCGCTGGGCAGTGCGCTGGACATCAAGCCGGTGCTGCACTGCAACCGCGGCGAGACCGCGCCGGCGGCCAAGATCAAGGGTTTCGAGCCGGCCGTCGAACGGCTGTTCGACTTCACCATCAAGCGCATCCGCGCCGGCCTGATGACGCCGACGGTGTGCCTGAGCTACGGCGGCGAGCTGGAGGAGATGCGTGCGCTGCCAGGCTACACCCGCCTGAAGGACGCGTGCGCGGAGCACAACATCGAGCTGTTCGAAAGCGTCATGAGCCTCACCGGCATGGTCAACGTCGGCAAGGGCGCGCTGGTGGTGGGCTTCGCCGCCGAGACGGTGCCGTTCGAGTGACGCACCCTCCTGTAGGAGCGGCTTCAGCCGCGATCGGATGATCCGCGCCGTTGTAGGAGCGACGTGAGTCGCGACCTGCGCGGGCATGGCCACCTTCGCGGGTCGCGACTCACGTCGCTCCTACAGGTTAGGTGGCGGGCGCAAACGCCCGAACCGCCACATGCGGCACGGCCCGGCAGGACTTCCGGCCTACATGGCGCGCGGTGATCGCGGCTAGGCTGCCGGATTCGTTCCCGATCCGGCCCCGCAATGACCCCGACCCGTCGCCTGCTCGTCCTCGCGCTCGCCAGCGCGCTCGCCACCCCCGCCTTCGCCCAGCAGCCGCAACCGGCCCCGCAGCCCTCGCCACAGGAGCAGGCCGAAGAAGACGCACCGCCCGTGCAACTGGAGCAGGACGCGCTCGACCCGGTCGGCAACGACCCGGCGCAGGCGCCGCTGCAGACCGCGCGCGGCGCCCGCAAGGACGACGAGGCCGAGGAAGCGAAGTGGGACGTGTCGGCCGCGCACGGCCCGACCAAGACCATCCGCTTCGACACCGACGAAGGCACGTGGATGGACGTGGACGTCTCGCCCGACGGCCGCCAGGTCGCGTTCTCGCTGCTGGGCGACCTGTACCTGTTGCCCATCGGCGGCGGCACTGCGCAACGCATCACCAGCGGACCGGCCTGGGACGTGCAGCCGCGCTTCTCGCCCGACGGGCGCGAACTGGCCTTCACCTCCGACCGCGGCGGCGGCAACAACCTGTGGCGCATCGACACCGACGGCCGCAACCCGGTGCAGGTCACCAAGGAAGACTTCCGCCTGCTCAACAACCCGGCGTGGACACCCGATGGCCAGTTCATCATCGGCCGCAAGCACTTCACCGGCGAGCGTTCGCTCGGCGCCGGCGAGCTGTGGATGTACCACCACAGCGGCACGCAGGCCGCGGGTGGCGGCGTGCAGCTGACCAAGCAGAAGAACGACCAGCAGGACCTGGGCGAGCCGGCGGTGTCGCCCGACGGGCGCTACGTCTACTTCTCCGAGGACGTCAGCCAGGGCCCGACCTTCCAGTACAACAAGGACCCTCACGGGGTGATCTACGCGATCAAGCGGCTGGACCGCGAGACCGGCGAGATCGACACGATCATCGGCACCGCCGGTGGCGCCGTGCGGCCGCAGCCCTCGCCCGATGGCAAGTCGCTGGCGTTCGTGAAGCGCATCCGCGAAAAGTCGGTGCTTCACGTGATGGACCTGGCCAGCGGCCTGGTGCGCCCGGTGTGGGACGGGCTGAGCCACGACCAGCAGGAGGCGTGGGCGATCTTCGGGCCGTACACCGGCTTCGACTGGACGCCGGACAACCGCGCGGTGGTGCTGTGGGCGCAGGGCAAGCTGTGGCGCGTCGACATCGCCAGCGGCGAGGCACGCAACATCCCGTTCACCGCCAGCGTCGAGCAGACCGCCACCGACGCGCTGCGCTTCGAGCAGACCATCGACGAAGGCAGCTTCGCGCCGAAGATGATCCGCGACGTCGCCACCAGCGCCGACGGCCGCACCGTGGTGTTCCACGCCGTCGGCCACCTGTGGCGCAAGCAGCTGCCGGGCGGCACGCCGCAGCGGCTGACCGGCAACGACGGTTTGTACGAGTACCAGCCCAGCTTCAGCGCCGACGGCCGCAAGCTGCTGTACACGACGTGGTCGGACGAAGCGCTCGGCGCGATCTACGTGCGCGACGCGGGTGGCGGCGGCACCGGCAAGCGCCTGACCGACGAGAAGGGCTTCTACTACGGGCCCAGGTTCTCCCCCGACGGTCGCCGCATCGTCTACAGCAGGACCGGCGGCGGCGGGTTGACCGGCAGCCTGTGGTCGCAGGACCGCGGCATCTACGTGATGCCGGCGGGCGGCGGCGAGGCGGTGCGCGTGGCCGACAGCGGCGAGTCCCCGCAGTTCAGCGCCGACGGCACGCGCGTTTACTACCTGACCGGCGGCGGACTGGAGAAGAAGCTGATGTCGGTCGGCCTCAACGGCGAGGACCCGCGCGAGGTGTTCGACCTGAAGTACGTCGACGCCGTGCACCTGAGCCCCGACGGCAAGTGGGTCGCCTTCACCGAGCTGTTCAACGCCTACGTCGCCCCGCTGGTCACCACCGGCAAGGCCGTGGAGCTCAGCAAGGAGAGCAAGGCGGTGCCGGTGACGCAGGTCAGCGCGGACGTGGGCAGCTACCTGCACTGGGGCGCGGATTCCAAGTCGCTGCACTGGATGGTGGGCGACCGCTACCACTCGCGCGAACTCGACCAGGCCGTCGCCTTCCTGCCCGGCGCGCCGGCCGAACCGGCCAAGCCCAGCTTCGAGGAGCCGGGCATCCCGATGGGCCTGACGGTGGCGGTGGATGCACCCGACGAGGTGGTCGCCTTCACCAACGCCCGCATCGTCACCATGCGCGATGCGGAGAACGCCGAAGAAGTGATCGAGAACGGCACGATCGTCCTGCGCGGCGACGTGATCGAAGCCGTCGGCGCGTCAGTGGACATCCCCGCCGGCGCCAACGTCATCGACGCCAGCGGCAAGACCATCGTCCCCGGGTACGTGGACGCGCACGCGCACGCCGCGCACTTCGGCCAGGGCGTCATCCCGCAGCAGAACTGGGCGTACTACAGCAACCTGGCGTTCGGCATCACCACCATGCACGACCCGTCGGCGACGACCGAGTTCGTGTTCTCCGAGGCCGAGTTGCAGAAGGCCGGGCGCATGGTCGGCCCACGCGTGTTCTCCACCGGCACGATCCTCTATGGCGCCGACGGCGACTTCAAGGCGGTGGTCAATTCGCTGGACGACGCGCGCAGCCACCTGCGCCGGATGAAGGCCAACGGCGCGTTCTCGGTGAAGAGCTACAACCAGCCGCGCCGCGACCAGCGCCAGCAGATCAACCAGGCTGCGCGCGAGCTGGGCATGCTGGTGGTGGAGGAAGGCGGCTCCACCTTCCACCACAACATGACGATGGTCCTGGATGGCGCCACCGGCATCGAGCACAACATCCCCGTGGCCCCGCTCTACAAGGACGTGGTGCAGATGTGGTCGCAGACCGACGTGCGCAACACGCCGACCCTGGTGGTCAGTTACGGCGGGCTGTCGGGCGAGTACTGGTGGTACGCGCGCGACAACGTGTGGGAAGACGAGAAGCTCAACCGGTTCTTCCCGCGCGAGACGCTGGACGCGCGCAGCATCCGCCGCGAGACCGCGCCGGACTGGGACTACTGGCACATCGAGGTCGCCAAGGCCAAGAAGACGCTGCGCGATGCCGGCGTCAAGATCCAGGTGGGCGGCCACGGCCAGCTGCAGGGCCTGAGCCCGAACTGGGAGGCATGGATGCTGACCCAGGGCGGGTTCTCCAACTTCGAGGCGCTGCGCGCGTTCACCATCGACGGCGCCGACTACCTGGGCCTGTCGCGCCAGATCGGTTCGCTGGAGGTCGGCAAGCAGGCCGACCTGGTGGTGCTCGACAGCAACCCGCTGGAGAACATCCGCGCCACTATCGACACGCGCTACGTGATGGTCGACGGTCGCCTGTTCGACGTGGACGCGGACATGGCCGAGATCGGCAATGACGCCGCGCCGGCACCGGTCTTCTACTGGCAGCGCCACCGCGACGGCCAGACCTTCGGCACCCAGTTCGGGCCGACCGCGGTCTGCCATTGTCCGAAGGGCGGCGCGGGCCACGTTCACTGAGAACGCAGGGGGCCGGATCGCGCGACGGGCGCGGGGCCGGCAACGGGGCGTCCGGCCTGCCCGGACGCCCCGTTCTTCCCGGGAGGGGAAGGGGCACCCTGGTGGCGGACCGTTCACGGCCGGTGGAGCCGCGCCCGCCTAGGCTGACCCCATCCCAGAACGAGACGCCGACCATGGCCACCCGCTACTACATCCGACTCCCAGATGGCAGCCGCGCACGCGGCACCACGCCGTCGCTGTCGTTCACCGCGCAGGGCGCAGGCGGCTTCGCCGAGCAGTTGCAGGACGCCCTGCGCGAACCGGCATTGTTCGAGCGCTGGCGCCTGCTGCAGGACGAGCCCGACGAGGTCGACCCCGCCCTCGGCGTGACCGACCCGAATGCGATCGTGCACGGCGAACAGCACGACCTGCACATCGACCTGCTGGTCACCAGCTCCATCCCCGGCCACGTGCTCAAGCAGCGCCTGCGCCTGCTGGCAGGCAGCGCGTGGGAACTGCGCGACGTGACCGCGGCCTGAGGCGTCGCGCGTATGCGCATGCTTCTGTAGGAGCGGCTTCAGCCGCGATGCCCCTACCGGCGCAACTGCTGCCCCCTTTGTAGGAGCGACGTAAGTCGCGACCCTGATCCCACCCCGGCTGGCGCGGTCGCAACTCACGTCGCTCCTACAGGTGAACGCCCTTCGGAAAAGCGCTCGCGGCTGAAGCCGCTCCTACAGGGGGCGATTGTCGACGCGGCGTGCGTCGCTATCGCAACGGCGATAATCCACGCATGACCGACATCCTGCTTTCCTGGAGCGGTGGCAAGGACGCCGCATGGACCCTGCACACCCTGCGCCAGCGCGACGACGTGCGCGTGGTCGGCCTTCTGACCACGCTGACCGAAGGCTTCGACCGCATCTCGATGCAGGGCATCCGCCGCGACGTGCTGCACGCACAGGCCGATGCCGCCGGCCTGCCGGTGATCGAGGCCTGGATTCCGCAGCGCGCCGACAACGCCGTCTATGAAGCCTCGTTCGCCGATGCCCTGGCGCGCGCGCAGGCGCGCTGGCCGGGGCTGTCGACGCTGGCGTTCGGCGACCTGTTCCTGGCCGACATCCGCGCCTGGCGCGAGGCGCTGTGCGCCCGACTCGGTTGGACGCCGCTGTTCCCGCTGTTCGGCAGCGATACCGGGGCACTGGCGAACGAAATGATCGCCGGCGGCCTGCGCGCCACGCTGTGCTGCGTGGACACGCAGCAGCTCGACGCCGCGTTCAGTGGCCGCGATTTCAATGCCGCCCTGCTCGACGCGTTGCCCGCGTCGTGCGACCCGTGCGGCGAGAACGGCGAGTTCCACACGCTGGTGCGTGCCGGGCCGATGTTCGACGCGCCGCTGCAGGTCACGCGGGGCGGGACCGTGCTGCGCGACGGGCGCTTCGCTTACACCGATTTCGTGCTTGAAGCGGACAAAACGCAGTTGAACGGAACCTTGTAGGAGCGACGCGAGTCGCGACCGCCGGCTGTCAATCGCTTGCGCAGGTCGCGACTCACGACGCTCCTATCGGTAAAGGTCGTTCGGGAAGGTGCTCGCTTGGACCGCGCGCGACGTAATCACACGGATCGCTGTAGGAGCGGCTTCAGCCGCGAACCGGAATCGTCGGCCGACGTGGCATGTGATCGCGGCTGAAGCCGCTCCTACAAAGGAATGGCTCAACCCTTGAGCGCGCGCGCGTGATGCGCCAGGTGGTCACCGATGAAGCTGGCGATGAAGTAGTAGCTGTGGTCGTAGCCGGGCTGCATGCGCAATTGCAGCGGATGGCCAACGGCGACGCAGGCCTCGCGCAGCAGCTCCGGGCGCAACTGTTCCTCGAGGAACTCGTCGGCGTCCCCCTGGTCGACCAGCAACTCCAGGCGCTGGCTGGCATCGCGCACCAGCTCGCACGCGTCCCATGCCTTCCACGCATCGCGATCCTCGCCCAGGTAGGCGGTGAACGCCTTCTCCCCCCACGGCACGCGCGAGGGCGCGACGATCGGCGAGAACGCAGACACGCTGCGGTAGCGGCCCGGGTTGCGCAGCGCCAGCACCAGCGCGCCGTGGCCGCCCATCGAGTGCCCGCTGATGCCGCGCGCGGTGGTGGTCGGGAAGTGCGCGTCCACCAGCGCCGGCAGCTCGTCGACCACGTAGTCGTGCATGCGGTAGTGCGAATCCCACGGCGCACGGGTGGCGTTGAGGTAGAAGCCGGCGCCCAGGCCCAGGTCGTACCCATCGCCGTCGGGCACACCCTCGCCGCGCGGGCTGGTGTCGGGTGCGACCAGGATCACGCCGTGCTCGGCTGCGTACCGTTGCGCGCCGGCCTTGGTGATGAAGTTCTGCTCGTTGCATGTCAGGCCGCTGAGCCAGTACAGCACCGGGCACGGGCCGTCGGCGGCCTGCGGCGGCAGGTAGACGGCGAACTTCATGTCGCAGCCCAGCGTGCTGGACGCGTGCTGCCAGACTTCCTGGGTGCCGCCGAAGCTGGCGTGGGATTCGATCTTCTGCATGAAGGTTTCACCTGCGTGCTGTAGGAGCGGCTTCAGCCGCGAGCGTGCCTTCTGCAGGAGCGACGTAAGTCGCGATTCGCCTCATCCGGATGGGTTGGATCGCGACTCACGTCGCTCCTACAAAGTCCGGCACGTGGCGCATTGCGATCGCGGCTGAAGCCGCTCCTACAGAGTGCGTCAATCAGTAGTGGATCACCGCGCGGATGGACTTGCCCTCATGCATCAGGTCGAAGGCCTCGTTGATGCGGTCAAGCGGCAGCGTGTGCGTCACGAACGGCGCCAGCTGGATTTCGCCGCGCATCGCGTCCTCCACCATGCCCGGCAGCTGGCTGCGGCCCTTGACCCCGCCGAACGCGGTGCCCATCCACTTGCGTCCGGTCACCAGCTGGAACGGCCGCGTGCTGATCTCCTGCCCCGCGCCGGCCACGCCGATGATCACGCTCTGGCCCCAGCCGCGGTGCGCGCACTCCAGCGCGGCGCGCATCACGTTGACGTTGCCGATGCACTCGAAGCTGTGGTCCACGCCCCAGCCGGTCATCTCCACGACGACCTGCTGGATCGGCATGTCGGAGTCCTTCGGATTGACGCAGTCCGTCGCGCCCATCTCGCGCGCAAGCGCGAACTTGTCCGGGTTGGTGTCGATGGCGATGATCCGCCCGGCCTTGGCCTGCACCGCGCCTTGGATCACGGCAAGACCAATGGCGCCCAGACCGAACACCGCGACCGAGTCGCCCGGCTGCACCTTGGCGGTGTTGTGCACGGCACCAATACCCGTGGTGACGCCGCACCCCAACAGGCAGACGTGCTCGGGATTCGCCTCGGGATTGACCTTCGCCAGCGACACTTCGGCGACCACGGTGTACTCGCTGAAGGTCGAGCAGCCCATGTAGTGGTAGACCGGCTCGCCGTTGTAGGAGAACCGCGTGGTGCCGTCGGGCATCACCCCCTTGCCCTGCGTGGCGCGCACCGCGACGCACAGGTTGGTCTTGCCGCTCTTGCAGAACAGGCACTCGCCGCACTCGGCGGTGTACAGCGGGATCACGTGGTCGCCGGGCTTGACGCTGGTCACGCCCTCGCCGACCTCCACCACGATGCCCGCACCCTCGTGGCCGAGCACCGCCGGGAACACGCCCTCCGGGTCCTCGCCCGACAGCGTGAACGCGTCGGTGTGACACAGGGCGGTGTGGGTGATGCGCACCAGCACTTCACCTTTCCGTGGGGGTGCAACGTCCAGCTCGACGACCTGCAGAGGTTGGCCGGGGGCGAAGGCGACGGCGGCGCGTGATTTCATGGCGATCTCCGGAACGGGGGGGATGGAATGCGGCGCGGCGGACGCGCGCGGCGTCATTTCAGGTAGGAGCGCACTAGGCCGACGACCTCGTCGACGCGGGCCTTGCGCTTGCGGTCCGACACCGCGGGCTGGCCGAGCTCCTCGCGCAGGTGCGACTCCAGCACCTGCGACATCAGGCCGTTGACCGCGCCGCGAATCGCGGCGATCTGCTGGAGCACGGCCGCGCATTCGGCGCCGTCCTCCAGCGCGCGTTCAAGCGCCTGCGCCTGCCCGCGGACGCGGCGGACACGGGCGAGGACGCGCTGTTTTTCTTCGGGGGTATGCGGCATCGCAGCGGATCGGCGGGATACTGGGGGTGAGTATACCGGTGCCGTTGCAGG
>Ga0156347_1030_pt2 | contig 11520 bp, 9 predicted proteins | sample RifOxyA1_FD_107994 | JGI IMG/M metagenome (GOLD analysis project Ga0156347, IMG submission 107994) | Xanthomonadales bacterium RIFOXYA1_FULL_69_10 | reverse complement strand
TGGAAGGCCGCGCGTTGAACACCGCCGCCGTGCTGGGCGTACTGGGGCGGGGCGCGCTGGGATGGGATGGGTTGATCGCCGACGCGCGCTACGGCCAGACGCAGTCGCGCGTGATCGAAAGTCTGAAAGGAGTGGCTTGATGGAATCGCTGGGCAATCCGCGGCCTAAGCTGGCCGATGCGCTGGCCAACGCCGACCTGCTGGTCGACCGCGCGACGATCGACCGTACCATCGTGCAGATGGCCGCGCCCATCGCGCGCGACTACGCCGGCGAGGTGCCGGTCTATCTGACCATCATGCATGGTGCGCTGCCGTTCGCGGGCCAGCTGGCGCTGGAACTGGGCGCGCGCGGCCTGGACCTGGAGTTCGACTACCTGCACGCCACCCGGTACCGCGGCGAAACCTCCGGCGGCGAGCTGGTGTGGAAGCACCGCCCGGCCACGCCGCTGCAGGGCCGCCGCGTGCTGCTGGTCGACGACATCCTGGACGAGGGCCACACCATGGCCGGCATCGTTGCGTGGTGCCGCGAGCAGGGCGCCAGCGACGTGCGCATCGCCGCGCTGGCGGTGAAGGTGCACGGCCGCTGCGTGCCGGGCGTGTGCGCCGACTACGCCGGCGTGGAAGTGCCGGACCGCTACGTGTTCGGCTACGGCATGGATTTCCACGAGCAGGGCCGGAACCTGCCGGCGATCTACGCGCTTCGGTGATCCGTTGTTGTAGGAGCGGCTTCAGCCGCGATCCCACAACCTACGTCCCGCGTGTTTTCCCACGTTCGCGGCTGAAGCCGCTCCTACAACGGCCTGGTTACGCATGAGCACGAGTACCGACACCATCGACCTCGCCGTCATCGGCGGCACCGGGCTGTACGCGCTGGCCGAGCTGGAAAACCCCGAGGCCCACCAGCCACCCACGCACTACGGCGCGCTGTCCGGGCCGGTGCGCGTCGGCACGTTCGCCGGTCGGCGCATCGCGTTCCTCGCGCGCCACGGCGAGGGCCATTCGGTACCGCCGCACAAGATCAACTATCGGGCGAACCTCGCCGCGTTGAAGTCACTGGGCGCCACGCGCGTGCTCGCGCTCAACACCGTCGGCGGCATCACCGAGCGGTTCGGGCCGCGCGTGCTGGCGTGCCCGGACCAGTTGATCGACTACACCTGGGGCCGCATCTCCACGCTGTGCGAGGAGTCGGGCACCGAGGTGCTGCACGTCGATTTCGGCGAGCCCTACACCCGCAGCCTGCGCGCCGAGGTGGTCGCCGCCGCATCGCGCGCCGGCGTCGCGCTGGTGGATGGGGGCTGTTATGGCGCCACCCAGGGGCCGCGTCTGGAGACGCGTGCGGAGATCACCCGCATGCGCCGCGACGGCTGCGACCTGGTCGGCATGACCGGCATGCCCGAGGCGGGGCTGGCGCGCGAATTGGGGCTGGACTACGCGTGCCTGGCCATCGTCGCCAACTGGGCGGCGGGTGCGGGCCCGGACCCGGACGAGGTGATCACGCTGCAGGACGTGCTCGATAACGTGGCGGCCGCGTCCGCCGGCCTGCCGGCGCTGCTGCGGGCGCTGCTCGACGGCTGAGGCGGCACGTTCGTCGGAACGGCGATTGTCAAGCCGCCGTTCAGTTTGCATACTCGGCCTGCGTCCTGGTCGCCCCACGCGCCGGCGCAGTCATCGCACCCAGCATGAGGTCATCAAGGATATGCAGTACGGCACCGTGAAGTGGTTCAACGACGCGAAGGGATTCGGGTTCATCTCGCCGGAAGACGGCAGCGCCGATGTCTTCGCCCATTTCTCCGCGATCAACGCCAAGGGCTTCCGCAGCCTGCAGGAAGGCCAGCGCGTCAGCTACGAGGTCACCCAGGGCCCCAAGGGCGCCCAGGCCTCCAACATCACGCCGGCGGAATGAGTTCTACACGCCTGCGACCGATGTGACTTGAGGCCCCGCTCCGGCGGGGCCTTTTTGTTGGGCGTTGCCTGGCGAATGGGGGTGCACGGGCGGCTGCGTTAGATTGACGCCATCCGACACGGAGCGATGCGATGTCACCGCACCTCGATCCCGGCGCCACCCACGCGGTCGACAACCAGCCGCCCGAGTTCGCCCCTCGCGACCTGTGGCGGGATGACCTGGCCCTGCGCGAGGCGGTCGACCGCGAGGGCGCGCGCCCGTTCGTCGAATCGCTGGCGCGCTACGGCGCGCTCGCCGGCGACGCGCTGTACGTGCTGGCGCACGATGCCCATCGCGACCGTCCGCGCCTGCGCACGCACGACCGGTTCGGCCACCGCATCGACCGCGTCGAATTCCACCCCGCCTACCACGGCCTGATGGAGGCGGCGGTCGGCCACGGCGTGGCGGGGCTGTCCTGGCACCAGCCCGGACCCGGTGCGCACGTGGCGCGCGCCACGCTCAGCTACCTGCACCACCAGGCCGACCCGGGCACCAGTTGCCCGTTGACGATGACCCATGCCGCGGTCCCCGTGCTGCGTCGCGAGCCGTCGCTGGCCGAGTGGGCCGACAAGGCCGCCGCGCCGCACTACGACGCCACGGAGGTGCCGATGGCAGGCAAGGCCGGCGTCACCCTCGGCATGGGCATGACCGAGAAGCAGGGCGGCAGCGACGTCCGCGCCAACACCACCACCGCAATGCCCGACGGCGATGGCTACCGGCTGGTCGGCCACAAATGGTTCTTCTCCGCGCCGATGAGTGACGGCTTCCTCGTCCTGGCGCAGGCGCCGGGCGGCCTGACCTGCCTGCTGATGCCGCGACGGCTGCCGGACGGGTCGAAAAACGCATTCGAGTTGATGCGCCTGAAGGACAAGCTGGGGGACTGGTCGAACGCGTCGTCCGAGGTCGAGTTCCGCGGCGCGCGCGCTTGGCGCGTGGGCGAGGAAGGGCGCGGCATCGCCACGATCCTGGAGATGGTGATGCTGACACGGTTGGACTGCATGCTCGGGTCGGCCGCACAGATGCGCATGGCGCTGGCGCACGCGGTGCACCATGCGCGCCATCGCCGCGCGTTCGGGGCGCCTCTCATCGAGCAACCGCTCATGACAACCGTACTCGCCGATCTGGCGCTGGAGGCCGAAGCGGCGCTGGCGCTCTCGATGCGCGTGGCCGGCGCGGTGGACCGCGCGCCCACCGACGCGTCGGAAGCGGCGTTCGCGCGGATCGCCACGGCGATCGGCAAGTTCTGGATCTGCAAGCGCGCACCCGCCTTCGTCAACGAAGCGCAGGAGTGTCTGGGCGGCGCCGGCTACGTGGAGGAGTCGATCCTGCCGCGTCTGTACCGGCAGGCGCCGCTCAATTCCATCTGGGAGGGCAGTGGCAACGTGCAGTGCCTGGACGTGATGCGCGCGCTGGCCCGCGAGCCGGACACCGGGCGGGCCCTCTGGGACGAGCTGCAGGTCGATGCCGGGGCCGAGCACGCAGCGCTGGTCACGCAACTGAAGCCTGCGCTGCTGGAAGGCCAGGCGATTGCGCCCGAGGCGGCGCGCGGACTCGTGTCGTCGCTGGCGCTGGCCCTGCAGGGCGCGGTGCTGGCGCGCGCGGCCAGTCCTTGGGTCGACGCCTTCTGCCGGTCGCGGATCGGGCCCGGCCGGGGTGGCGTGTTCGGGGCCTCGCCGCCGCTGGATGACGCGACGGCGCTGGTGGAGCGCGCCTTGCCGACGTAGGGCCGGGCGCGAACCACAGCGTTGCGCCGGTACGGACGCGCGGGCGACGCGCTGCGCGCTACGGTGGACGCCCCACGTCGCACCGGAGCTCCCCGTGATCGAACTGCACTACTGGCCCACACCCAACGGCTTCAAGATGCGACTGTTCCTCGAGGAGGCCGGACTCGAGCACCGGATCGTGCCGGTGGACATCGGCCAGGGCGACCAGTTCAAGCCCGAGTTCCTCGCGATCTCCCCCAACAACAAGATGCCGGCGATCGTCGACCACGCGCCCGCCGACGGCGGCGGTCCTCTGTCGCTGTTCGAATCCGGCGAGATCCTGCTGTACTTGGCCGAGAAGACCGGCCGCTTCCTACCGACCGGCGCGCGTGAGCGCCACCAGGCTCTGCAGTGGCTGTTCTGGCAGGTCGCCGGCCTCGGGCCGATGGCGGGGCAGGCCGGCCACTTCCGCGTCTACGCGCCGGAGCAGGTCGAGTACGGCATCGACCGCTACACCCGCGAGGTGTCGCGCCTGTACGGCGTGCTGGACAGGCAGCTGCAGGGCCGGGCATTTGTGGCCGGGGACGACTATTCCATCGTCGACATGGCCATCTACCCGTGGATCGTGCCGTTCGAGTCGCACGGGCAGGCGCTGGCCGATTTCCCCGACCTGGCCCGCTGGTTCGGGTCGGTGCGCGCCCGCCCGGCCACGGTGAAGGTCTACGAAGACCCCTCGACCGCGTATTCGTCGAACCAGCCGCTCACCGACGACGCGCGCCGCATCCTGTTTGGCCAGGGCGCGCGACGCGACTGAGCGCCTCTTCCGCGCTCAGTCCAGGAACTGCAGCCGCGCCAGTTCCGCGTAGAGGCCGCCTTGCGCCACCAGCGCATCGTGGGTGCCCTCGGCGACGATGCGGCCGTGGTCCATCACCACGATGCGGTCGGCCTTGAGCACGGTCGCCAGGCGGTGGGCGACGACGATCGTGGTGCGGCCTTCCATCAGCGTTTCCAGCGCCTGCTGCACCGCGCGCTCGCTCTGCGCGTCGAGCGCGCTGGTCGCCTCGTCCAACAACAGGATCGGCGCGTCCTTCAGCAGCGCACGGGCGATGGCGATGCGCTGCTGCTGGCCGCCCGACAGGCGCGCGCCGCGTTCGCCCAGTTCCGTGTCCAGGCCCTCGGGCAGGGCGGCGATGAAGTCGTCGGCATGGGCGGCGCGCACCGCGGCGTCGATCTCGGCATCGGTGGCGTCCAGGCGGCCGTAGCGGATGTTCTCGCGCGCGCTGGCGGCGAAGATCGTCGGCTGCTGCGGCACCAGCGCGATCGCTTCGCGCAGGTCGGCCGGGTCCAGCGTGCGCACGTCGAGCCCGTCCACGCGCACGGTGCCGGCACCGGGGTCGGGGTCGTGGAAGCGCAGCAGCAGCGAGAACACGGTGCTCTTGCCGGCGCCCGACGGGCCGACCAGTGCAACGGTTTCGCCCGGGCGCACGTGCAGGGTGAAATGCTCCAGCGCGGCGCGGTCGGGGCGCTGCGGGTAGTGGAAGGCCACGTCCTCCAGAACCACCTCGCCGCGGACCGGCCGCGGTAGCGCGGCGGGCTGCTCGGGCGGACGCACGCCGGGTTCTTCCTGCAGCAGCTCGCTGATGCGGCCCATGCCGCCCGCCGCGCGCTGCAGCTCGTTGAAGACCTCGGCCAGCGCGCCGACCGAGCCGCCACCGATCAGCGCGTACAGCACGAACTGGCCGAGCGTGCCAGCGCTCATCCGGCCGGCGATCACGTCGTGCGCGCCGGACCACAGCACCAGCGTGATCGCGCCGAAGATCAGCGTGATGGCAATGGCCGTGACCCATGCCTGCGCCTGGATGCGGCGGCGTGCGGTGCCGACCGCGATGGCCAGCGCCTCGCCGAAGCGGCCGCGCTCGTAGGGCTCGCGCGCGTGCGCCTGCACGGTGCGGACCGCGCCCAGCGTCTCGTTGGCCAGCGCGTTGGCATCGGCCACGCGGTCCTGCGCGGCGCGCGAGATCTTCTGCAGCCGGCGCCCGCCCAGCACGATCGGCAGCACCGCCAGCGGAATGCCGACCAGCGCGTACGCCGCCAGTCGCGGGCTGGTGACGAACAGCATCGCGATGCTGCCGGTGAACGTGACGATGCTGCGCAGCGCCACCGACATGCTCGAGCCGACCACGCTGCGCAGCAGTTCGGCGTCGGCGGTCAGGCGCGAGACCAGCTCGCCGCTGCGGTTGCGGTCGTGGAAGCCCGCATCCAGTGCGATGAGGTGCGCGTACAGGCGCTCGCGCAGGTCGGCGACGACGCGCTCGCCCAGCAGCGATACGAAGAAGAAGCGCGCCGCGGTGGCGAACGCCAGCACCAGCGCGACGGCGAACAGCAGCAGGAACGCGCGGTCGATCGCGCTGCCGCCGCCCTGGGCGAAGCCCTGGTCGATCATCACCCGGAACGCGTAGGGCAGGCTGAGGGTCGCGCTGCTGGAAGCGGCCAGCGCCAGTAGCCACGCCACGAACAGGGCGCGGTGGCGTTGCACGAAGGGCCAGAGGGTGCGCAGCCGGCCGATCGGGGCCTTGGCCGGCGCGCTGGAAGCGGTGGCGTCGTTCATCCGGCCATTGTCCTTCATCGGGCGGGCCCCGCGTCACCATGCGTGCAGGCGCGGCTTCAGCCGAAAAGCCACTGTCGATCACCTCCACCCCTTTTTTAGGAGCGACGTAAGTCGCGACCGCGCGGCTCTACCGATCGCGACTCACGTCGCTCCTACGAGGGCGGTGTGGGTGCGTCGTCTTCCCTGCGGACGCGTGCGCGGTCACGGGTGGCATCACGCAGCTGGGCGACCAGCGCATCGACGCGGTCCACCGGCAGCCGCAGGTGCACATGGCCGCCGCCCGCGTCGAAACGCTCGTCGAGCTTCTCGGCGTCGTGGGCCGCCAGCGCGGCATGCACCGCCCCGGTGTCCTCGAACGGGTAGGCGACATGGACCTCGCGCACCACGACCAAGGGCTGGCGCGCCGCAGTGCGCAGGCACTCGGCCGCCGCACCGCCGTAGGCCCGCACCAGTCCGCCGGCACCGAGCTTGATGCCGCCGTACCAGCGGGTGACGACCACCGCCACGCGATCCAGTCCTTGGCCTTCGATGGCGGCGAGGATCGGACGTCCCGCGGTGCCGCCGGGCTCGCCGTCGTCGTTGAAGCGGTACTCGCATCCGATGCGGTAGGCCCAGCAGTTGTGCGTCGCCGCCGGATCGCCGACCTCGGCGAAGAACGCCAGGGCGGCGTCGGGTGAATGCACCGGCGCCGCCTGCGCAAGGAAGTGGCTGTGCTTGACGTCGATGGAATGCGACGCCCGGGTGGCCAGGGTGTCCCGGTTCACGGCACGGGCGGTGGCGCGGGCTGCAGCGGTCGCAGGTCGTCGGGCAGCGCCTGCGACGGGTGCGCCTCGACGAAGCGCTCCAGCAACGCGCGTGCGGCGTTGACTTCGCCCCCGTCGCGCAGGCGCCGGACCTCGGCAAACCACTCCGATGGCGCATGGTCGGCCGTCAGCCCGTCCGCCGATGGCGCGGCTGCGGCCGATGCCATCGCCGCGGACTCACGGCCTGAATCACGCGCCGCCGCCTGGCGCAGTGCACGCGACTCGGCCATCGCGGCCGATGCCGCGCGGGCACTGTTCGTGTAGCTGTGGCGACGCTCGGGTGCCCGCGTCAGCGCCTCCTGCCCGCTCTCCTGCGACGTAGCGTCGGACTCGGCCGCGGCCGCGGGTGCTGCGGCAACGGCGGCCGCGGGAGGAGGAGGTGCGGGAGGCGCGGCAGTGTCCGCGACGGCTGCCGGCATCTCCGAGACGGCATCAGTCGAGCGGTCGGAACCGGCATCGGCCAGATCGCGCTGGGGAGCCGGTGCCGTGGCCGCCCGCTTGCGCATTTGCGGCTCGGCCCGGCCCTCCGCTGCGGGTGCCACCTCAGTGGATTCCGCCGGCGGCGCGGCCGGTGCCAGCACGCGTGGCCGCCCCGACGGCACCGGCTGTGCAGGCACGAAACCGCCATCGGCCACCGGCGCCTCGCCGCGCTCGGCCACGACGGCCCGAGGGGGCTGCAGTTGCCAGACCACGCCCAGTACCAGGGCCATGGACGCCGCCAGGCCCGCGCCCGTCAGCCATCCGGCGGGCAGCGCGAGCACGCGGCGCATTCCGCGGTGACGGGGCGCCGCACCGGGCCCGGCCGCCGCATGGGCGGCGGCGAGGATGCGCGCGTCCAGCGCCGCGGACGGCCCCTCGTGCGGGCCCAGCCGTGCCAGGCGGGCGGCCATCTCGCGCTCTTCCGGCGTCAGGGGTTCGCGCGGCGGTGGTCGGGGTGTGGATGTCATTCGTTGAGCCTCGCGCGCAGCTTGTCCATGGCATAGCGCAGCCTGGACTTCACGGTTTCGCGCCCGACGCCGGTGACCTGCCCGATCTCCTCCAGGCTGAGCTCCTGCTCCAGTCGCAGCAGTACGGTCTCGCGCTGCTCCTCGGGCAGGTCCTCGATCGCCCGCTGCAGGCGCCGGCGCTGTTCGAATTCCGACAGTTCGCGCTCGGGCGTGGTCGGGTCGGGGATACGTGCGGCGCGCAGGTCGGCGTCGACGGGCGCGGCGGGGCGATGCTTGAGCGCGCGCCAGTGGTCGCCGAGCCGATTGTGGGCGATGCGGAACAGCCATGCACTGAACGCGGCCTCCGGCGTCCAGCCGGCGCGTGCGCCGATCACCCGCTGCCACGTGTCCTGGAAGATCTCGTCGGCCAGCACGCCGTCGCGGGTATGGCGCAGCAGGAAACGATAGAGCGGGCCGCGGTGGCGCGCGTAGAGCTGCTCGAACGCCTGTACGTCGCCCCCCACCCAGGCGTGCATCAGCACCTCGTCGGCCGGCTCCGGGGCGGGGACGGCGGCAGGGTCGGGGGCGGAGTCCATCGGCCCAAGGGTACGGATGGACGTTGCCGCCGGGAAGCGGGTGGTGCATGGTGCCGGGTGTGGCGCAGGGGCCTGCGTCATGGGCGCGGGGACAATGGGCATTGAATGTCCAACGCGCGGCCGGCCGGGACGGGGTCGGAGGGATGAACAGGGGATGGCGCGCCAGGCGCGTGCCGGCGAGGAGGACCAGCGGCTTTGGACCAGACCACGGATTCGCGGATGCAGGATTCCATCCGGGAACGGGTGCCGTTCATGGATCCGCTGGCCAGCGTCCTGCAGCGCGCCCTGCCCACGGGTTCGAGCGTCTCGGTGCGCTGGAAAGAGGCCAACGGCGGGATGGTCGCGTCCGACTGCGGCGACGTGCAGGTGTCCCTGCGTGATACCGCGGATGCGCTTATCGGTGGCGTGGTCGGGGGCCAGCCCGATCCCCATCGCTTCGGTCTGGCATGGACCACCCGGGACGGCACGCCCGTCGTTATCGCCGCGCTGCTGTCGGAACCGTTGGCCGAGCAGTCGCTGGACGCCTGGTCGAGCATGGCCCAGCGCGTCGTCGAGTCATACATCGCCACCGCCCGGGCACATGCGCGCGCCGAGCAGCTGGAGAAGTCCGAGCGCCTGCAGCAGGCGCTGTACGAGATCGCCGACCTGTCGGGCTCGGACCTGGAAATGTCCGAGATGCTGCGCCGCATCCATGCCGTCGTCGGCGGGCTGATGTACGCGGAAAACTTCTACATCGTGCTGTACGACGATGCCAGCGACGCGTTCCGTTTCCTGTATTTCGCCGACCGCATCGACACCTTTGTCGCCGACCCCACCCAGGAGATCAGCGCGTCGGAGTCGCCCAACAGCCTGACGATGGCGCTGCTGCACCACGGCGAACCGGTGCAGGGCTCTTCAGGCGAGGTCCGCAAGCAGCTCGGGGTGGATTTCGACGAGCGCCATGGCCCGGACAGCCGCGACTGGCTGGGCGTGCCGATGCGCCGCGACGACCGCGTCTGCGGCGCGATCGTCGTGCAGAGCTACGACCGCGAGGAAACCTACGGCGAGGAGGAGCGCGCACTGCTGTCCTTCGTCGCCCAGCACATCCTGACCGCGCTGGACCGCCACCAGGCCCGCGAGGAACTCGAGCGCCGGGTCGAGGAGCGGACCCAGGCGCTGCAGCAGAGCAACCGTCACCTGCAGGCCGAGATCATCGAGCGCCACCGTGCGGAGCAGTTGCAGCGCGCGTTGTTCCGCATCGCCGAGCTGTCGATGACCTCCGAAACGCTTGAGCAGTTCTACGCCAAGGTGCACGAGGTGGTGGGCGAGCTGCTGTACGCCCGCAATTTCTACATCGCACTGGTGTCGGAAGACGGCGAATGGCTGGAGTTCCCGTACTCCATCGACGAGCGCGACCCGCGCCGCGAGACCCGCCGGCTGTCGGCCGGCCTCACCGAATACGTACTGCGCAACGGCTTGCCGCTGCTCGCCGACCGCACCCAGGTCGATCTGTTGCAGGCGCGCGGCGCCGCGCGCAGCCACGGCACGCTGGCCCACTTCTGGCTGGGCGTGCCGCTGATGCGCGGCGACGACGTGGTCGGCGTCATCGCGGTGCAGAGCTATTCGCCGGACGTGGTTTTCACCCCGCGCGACCAGGAGCTGCTGACGTTCGTTGCCCACCACATCAGCAGCGGGCTGGCGCGCAAGCAGGCGCAGGACCGGCTGGTGGCCGCGCATGCCGAGCTCGAGCAGCGCGTGCAGGCGCGTACCCACGAGCTCGCACGCGCCAACAGCGAGTTGATGGAGCAGATCGGTGAGCGCACGCGGGCCGAGGAGCGGTTGACCCACCAGGCGCGCCATGACGCACTGACCGGGCTGCCCAACCGCGCACAGCTGCTGGACCGGCTGGCCGATGCCATCGCGCGTGCGCGGCGCGATCCCTCACGCCATTTCGCCGTGCTGTTCCTCGACCTGGACCGCTTCAAGCTGGTCAACGACAGCGTCGGGCATTCGGCGGGCGACGAACTGCTGGTGGAGGCCGGCCGGCGCATCGTTTCGGCCGTTCGCGGCGGCGACTCGGTGGCACGCCTGGGCGGCGACGAGTTCGCGGTGCTGGTGCAGGAGATCGATGGCCTGGATGCGGCCCAGGAACTCGCGCAGCGCATCCTGACCGCGCTCGGCCAGCCGTGCTGGATCGGCGGTCGCGAAGTGTTCCCGTCGGCCAGTTTGGGCATCGCGCTGTGGCAACCGCGCTACGAGACCGGCGCGGAACTGCTGCGCGACGCCGACGCGGCGATGTACCGCGCCAAGGCGTCCGGCCGCGACCGCTGGGCCGTGTTCGACGAGGACATGCGCGAGCAGGCGGGGCAGATCCTCGACCTGGAGGCCGACCTGCGCCGCGCGATCAACGGCGAGGGTTTCGTGGCGTTCTACCAGCCCATCGTGCGGCTGGCGGACCGCCAGGTGATCGGCCATGAGGCGTTGCTGCGTTGGCGCCACGAGCGCCGCGGCCTGCTGCTCCCCAGCGCGTTCATCGGCGTGGGCGAGCACAGCGGGCTGATCGAGGAAGTCGACTGGATCATGTACCGGCAGGTCGCCGAGCAGCTTGCGAGGGGCGGCCCCGGCTACATCTCCATGAACGTGTCGCCGCGCCATTTCCGCGCCAGCGACTTCGCCGACCGCCTGCTGCGGCTGGTGGACGACAGTGGCGCGGACCCGCAGCGGCTGCGCATCGAGATCACCGAGGTCGCTCTGCTGGACGACGTACCTCGCGCCCTGCGAACGCTCCAGCAATTGCGCGGGCACGGGATCATGGCGCAACTCGATGACTTCGGTACGGGCTATTCCGCGCTGTCGTACCTGCACCGGTTCCCGATCGAGTGCCTGAAGATCGACCAGAGCTTTGTTGCGGGACTCACGGGCGACAGCCGGCCCGAGTCGGTGGCAGTCGTACGCGCGATCCAG
>Ga0156347_1130_pt4 | contig 11894 bp, 11 predicted proteins | sample RifOxyA1_FD_107994 | JGI IMG/M metagenome (GOLD analysis project Ga0156347, IMG submission 107994) | Xanthomonadales bacterium RIFOXYA1_FULL_69_10 | reverse complement strand
TCGAGTCCGACGAAGACGAGGACTGACGGCGTGCCGTGACGCCGGGCGGGGCTAAGATGCCCGGGCCTTCCGACCGCCGGCCCGCCATGCCCGACGTCCCGTCCAAGCCCCGCGACACGCCGCACGTCGAGCGTTACGACAAGCCGGCCGGCGGCGCCGACGCGCTCAAGAGCAGCTGGCATGCCCTGCGCGAGCAGCACGTGCTCGTGCGCGGAGCGCAGACCCTGCTGGCCACGAACCAGCCCCGCGGCTTCGACTGCCCGGGCTGCGCGTGGCCGGACCGCAACGGCCACTCCTCGTTCGAGTTCTGCGAGAACGGCGTCAAGGCCGTCGCCAATGAGGCCACGTCCAAGCGGGTCACCGCCGACTTCTTCGCCGCGCACACGGTGTCCGAGTTGGCGACGTGGGACGACCACGCGCTGGAGGGCCAGGGGCGGCTGACCGAGCCGATGGCGTACGACGCGGAGGCGGACCGCTACATCCCCATCGACTGGGACGGCGCCTTCGCGCGCATCGCGACGTCGCTCAACGCGCTGGCCTCGCCTGACGAGGCGGTGTTCTACACCTCCGGCCGCACCTCCAACGAAGCGGCCTTCCTGTACCAGCTGTTCGTGCGCGAGTGCGGCACCAACAACCTGCCGGACTGCTCGAACATGTGCCACGAGCCGTCCGGCGTCGCGCTGGGCGAGCAGATCGGCAGCGGCAAGGGTTCGGTGACGCTGGAGGATTTCGAACAGGCCGGCGCGATCTTCGTGTTCGGGCAGAACCCCGGCACCAACCATCCGCGCATGCTCACCGAGCTGCGCAGCGCCGCGCGGCGGGGCTGCCCGATCCTCGCCTTCAACCCGCTGCGCGAGCGCGGTCTGGAACGCTTCGCCGACCCCAAGGTGCCGGCCGAACTGCTGGGCAGCAGCACGCGCATCGCGTCGGACTACTTCCAGCCGCGCATCGGTGGCGACCTGGCGGTGGCGACCGCGCTGGCGAAGGTGGTGGTGGAACGCAACGCGGTCGACGCAGGTTTCATCAGCGCCCATACGACCGGCTTCGACGCGCTTGCCGCGCACCTGCGGACCGTCGAATGGGCCGAGCTGGAACGCGAGTCGGGCCTGTCGCGCGACCAGCTGGAACGCGCCGCGCAAGTCTATATCGACAGCCCGGCGACCATCATCTGCTGGGGCATGGGCATCACCCAGCACCGCCGCAGCGTGGCCACCATCCAGATGCTGATGAACCTGTTGCTGCTGCGCGGCAACATCGGCCGCCCGGGTGCGGGACCGTGCCCGGTGCGCGGCCATTCCAACGTGCAGGGTGACCGCACGATGGGCATCTACGAGAAGCCCGACGCGGCGTTCCTGGACCGGCTGGGCGAGGTGTTCGAATTCGCGCCGCCGCGCGTGGACGGGTTCGACACCATCGCCGCGATCGAGGCCATGCGCGACGGCCGCGCCCGGGTGTTCTTCGCCATGGGCGGCAACTTCGCCGCCGCCACGCCCGACACCGCGCAGACCCACGCCGCGTTGCGCCGCTGCGACCTCACCGTCCACGTCAGCACCAAGCTCAACCGCAGCCACCTGGTGCACGGGCGCCAGGCGTTGATCCTGCCGTGCCTGGGCCGCACCGAGATCGACCTGCAGGCCGGCGGACCGCAGGCGGTGACGGTGGAGGACTCGATGAGCATGGTCCACCTGTCGGCCGGCATGAACCCGCCCGCCTCCGACGCGCTGCTGTCCGAGCCGGCGATCGTCGCCCGGCTGGCCGCGGCCACCCTGCCCCGCAGCCGCACGCCGTGGTGCTGGCTGGTGGAGGACTACGACCGCATCCGCGAGCGCATCGCCCGGGTCGTCGAGGGTTTCGCCGATTTCAATGCGCGCGTGCGCGTGCCCGGCGGATTCCACCTGCGGCATCCGGCGCGGCACCGCGAGTTTCCGACCTCATCCGGGCGTGCCGGCTTCTTCGTGCACCGGCTGGTCGACGGGCCCGCTTCAGCGGTCGCAACCGGCGCCGATAACGGGGCGAGGACCCCGGGAGGTACCGCGCCGTTCCAGCTGAGCACGATCCGCTCGCACGACCAGTACAACACCACCGTCTACGGCCTGGACGACCGCTACCGCGGCGTGCACGGCGAGCGCCGGGTGTGCTTCGCCAACGCCGATGACCTGGCGGCATTGGGGCTGGCCGACGGCGAGCGCGTGGACATCACTTCGGTCTGGCACGACGGCGAGCGCACGGTGCACGGCTTCTTGCTGGTGGCCTACGACCTTCCCCGCGGCTGCCTGGCAAGTTACTTTCCCGAAACCAACCCGCTGGTGCCGCTCGACAGCCACGCCGAACGCGCCCGCACCCCGACATCCAAATCCATCCCGGTGCGCCTGTCGCGCCACACGGCCCCCTAGAAACCGTACGAGCCCAGCCCGAGCCCCGCATGAGCGAAGCCGACCGCACCAATGCCCCGATCGCCACCGTGACTTCCATCGGCAAGCCCGACGAGCCCGGCCTGCGACTGCTGCGCCTGCTGGCCGAGGAGGACGGGCAGTCGATCCACCGCGTCGCGCGCAAGCTGGACATGGGCCTGAGCGAGTTGCAGCGGCTGCTGTCGGCGCTGGGCAACGATTCGCGGTTCGACGGCCTGGACCTGGTGACCACCAGCCGCGACGGCGAGCGCCTGACGCTGTGGCTGACCGAGAAGGGCAAGCGCCTGTGCGCGAACCGCTGAGCCACGCGCTCGCGCCGGTCCAACGCCTCCACTTCGACGGCGACGCCCCCGCCCGCACCGACACCGACGCGGTCATCGCCGAGACCGCCATCGCGCTGCTCTACAACGGCCAGCCGCACGCGGTGATGATGGCCACCCCCGCCGACCTGGACGACTTCGCGCTCGGCTTCGCGCTGGGCGAGGGCGTGGTGGGTAACGCGAGCGAGTTCAATCTGGTCGACACCGTTCACCACCCCGACGGCATCGCGCTGCACGGCGCCATTCCGCAGGCCCGGTTCGACGCGCTGGATGCGCGGCGGCGCGGGTTGGCAGGCCGCAGCGGTTGCGGGCTGTGCGGGGTCGAATCGATCGAAGCGGCGATGCGGCCACCACCCGTGGTCGGCGCGACCGCCCGCATCACCCGGCGCGACGTGGCGACAGCGCTCGACCTGCTGGCCTCGCGGCAACCGCTCAACGACGCCAGCGGTGGCGTGCATGCCGCCGCCTTCTTCGACCCACGCACGGGCACGCTGGTGGTGCGCGAGGACGTCGGCCGCCACAACGCGCTGGACAAGCTGGCCGGCGCGCTCGCCCGCGCGGGCACCGACAACACCACTGGGTTCCTCGTCATCACCTCGCGCGCGTCCTACGAGATGGTGCACAAAGCCGCCACCTGCGGCATCGGCCTGGTGGTGGCGATCTCCGCCCCGACCGACCTGGCGATCCGTAATGCGGACGCCGCGGGCCTGACGCTGGCGGCCTTTGCGCGAGGCGAGGCGCTGAACGTCTACTCGCATCCGCATCGCCTGGGCGGTTAGGCCGTGACCCACAAGGGTCGTCATTCCCGTCCAATGCCGTCATTCCCGCGAAGGTGGCAATGACGGCTGTGGACGCCCGACACCTTGCTCAATGATGCAGGGGCAATCGGCACCCATAGGCCACTTACGCCCACCGTTGCCCGCTCGCTATGCTCGACCGCCCAAGCGGCCGTGGCCGCCTCACTCCACCCGGGAACCGTCCATGCGCCCCAGCCTGCTCGCCGCCGCCCTGCTCACCGCCACGCTGTCGCTGTCTGCCTGCCAGCCGCAGTCGCCGGCACCGGCCGACACCACCGCCTCGCAGCCCGAATCGAAATCCGACGCCCAGGCCGATGCCCGTTTCGCCGAACTGGCCCAGCGCTGGCTGGACGGCTGGCTGGCGTTGAACCCGGTCGCGGCCACGCAGATCGGCGACCACCGCTTCGACGACCAGGTCGACGACCTGAGCGCCGCCGGGCGACAGAAAGCGCTCGACTTCAGCAAGACGATGCTGGCTGAGCTCGAGGCCATCGACGTGGCCACGCTGTCGCGCGAGAACCAGGTCGACGCCGCCATCCTGCGCAACCAGCTGCGCGGCGAGATCTGGAACGCCGAGACGCTGCAGTCCTGGGCGTGGGACCCGCAGGCATACACCGGCCTGGCCGGCGGCGCGATCTACAACCTGATGGCTCGCGAGTTCGCGCCGATGCCCGAGCGCCTGAAGTCGGCGGCCGCGCGCATGGAGAAGATCCCGCAGGTCTTCGCGCAGATGCGCGAGAACATCGACCCCGCGCGCGTGCCGAAGATCCATGCCGAGACCGTCGCCAGGCAGAACGCCGGCGTGCTCAGCCTGATCGACCAGCTGGTGATGCCGGCGGCCGACCAGCTGCAGGGCGCCGACCGCGAACGCCTGGACGCCGCCGTCGCCACCCTGCGCGAGGCCGTGGCCGAGCAGCAGGCATGGCTGGACGACACGCTGGTGCCCAATGCCAACGGCGAGTTCCGCATCGGCCAGGCGCTGTACGACCAGAAGCTGCAGTTCGCGCTCAACGCCTCGCTGTCGCGCGAGGAGATCAAGCAGCGCGCCACCGCCGAAATCGAGCGCGTGCGCGAGGAGATGTACGGCATCGCCCGCACCGTGCTGGCCGACCGCGAGGACGCACCGGAGCTGCCCGATACGCCGGACGATGACCAGCAGCAGCGCGCGATCGAGGCCGCGCTCGAGCTGGCCTACGCCGACCGCCCCGCGCGCGAGGACGTGGTCGAGCTGGCAACGGAAACCACCAGGGTCGCCACCGACTTCGTGCGCGAGAAGGACCTGGTCACGGTGCCCGACGACCCGGTGAAAATCATCCTGATGCCGGAGTTCCAGCAGGGCGTGGCGGTGGCGTACTGCGACTCGCCCGGCCCGCTCGACAAGGGGCTGGACACCTTCTACGCGGTCTCGCCGATCCCGGACGACTGGACCGACGATCAGGTCGACTCGTTCCTGCGCGAATACAACACGCGCATGATCCACCTGCTGTCGATCCACGAGGCGATGCCGGGCCATTACCTGGAAGGCGCGCATTCGGCCGACCACCCCTCGACGCTGCGCGCGGTGCTCCGCTCGGGCCCGTTCGCCGAAGGCTGGGCGGTGTACACCGAGGACGTGATGGCGGACGCGGGCTACTACGACAACGACCCGCTGTTCCGGCTGGTGCAGCTGAAGTTCTACCTGCGCAGCGTGTCCAACGCGATCCTCGACCAGGGCATCCACGTCGACAACTGGACGCGCGAGCAGGCGATGGACCTGATGGTCAACCAGACCTTCCAGCAGGAGCGCGAGGCCGCCGGCAAGTGGGTGCGCGCGCAGCTGACCTCGGCGCAGCTGCCGACCTACTTCGTCGGTGCACAGGAGCACTTCGACATGCGCAAGGCGGTCGAAGCCCGCGACGGCGAAGCGTTCAATCTCAAGGCCTACCACGACGCCGTGCTGTCCCACGGCGCCCCGCCGGTGCGCTACGTGCGCCAGCTGATGCTGGACGAACCGATCCAGTGAGCCACGGCCGCGGGCGTGCAACCGCACGCCCGCGGCCCTTCTGTAGGAGCGGCTTCAGTCGCGATCGAAGTACGGGCCCATGCAGGAGCGACGTCAGTCGCGACCTGACTCGGGTTGCGACGCCTGCGGGTCTCGCGGTCGCGACTGACGTCGCTCCTACAAAGGTTCCGGTTGAACCGCGCGACGTGCGTGATCGCGGTCGCGGCTGAAGCCGCTCCTACAGAAGGACAAAGACCGCGCCTACCAGGCTTGCGCGGGGTCGCAAGAAAACTCGTCCCCGGCCACCCTCAGCCACCGCGGGCTCTTGTAGGAGCGGCTTCAGCCGCGATCGAAGTACGGGCCGTGTAGGAGCGACGTAAGTCGCGACCTGACTCTGGTTGCGACGCATGCATGTTCCGCGGTCGCGACTTACGTCGCTCCTACAAAGGTTACGATTTGAACGCGACGCGTGTGCGATGGCGGTCGCGGCTGAAGCCGCTCCTACAAGGGCAAGCGGCGTCCGGGGTCAGAACCTGCTGCCGTCCACCTGCATGATCTTCAAGCCCGCCAGGTCCACGCCCTCCAGGCAGCGCACGTTGACCGCGGCCATCGACGCCCCGTCGGGGCCGACGCCTTCGCCGAACGGCGCGATGCCGCAGGTCGGGCAGAAGTGGTGGGCGATCTTCATGGTGTTGAAGCGGTAGGTCGCCAAGCCGGCCTCCGGCGTCGACAGCCGCAACGACTCGCGCGGCGCGAACCACAGCAGCCCGCCGCGCTTGCTGCACATCGAGCAGTTGCAGTCGATGGCCTGGTCGATCTCGCCGTCGACTTCGAACGCGATTCCGCCGCAGTGGCAGCGTCCCCGGTACGTGGGCATGGCATCGCTCCTGGAGTGGGGACCGCAGGTTAACGCCACGGTCGCTTAACCCGCCGGCGCTATCCTGCCGCCCTGTCCGCACCGGAGCCCTCCATGGCCACGCCCACCGGCAGCACCGTGATCCCGACCCTGCGCTACCGCGACACGCATGTCGCCATCGACTGGCTGTGCAACGCGTTCGGCTTCCGCCGCCATGCGGTGTACGCCGACGAGGACGTGGTGCACCACGCCCAGCTGGTGCACGGCACCGGCATGATCATGCTCGGCTCGGCCGACACGGCCAGCGACTGGGGCCGGTTCTCGGCCCAGCCCGACGAGGTGGGCGGCCGTGCCACGCAGGCGTGCTGCGTGGTGGTCGACGACGCCGACGCGCACTACGCCACCGCCAAGGCCGCCGGCGCGGAGATCGTGCTCGACATCGCCGACCAGGATTACGGCGGGCGCGGCTACGCGTGCCGCGACATCGAAGGGCACCTGTGGTGGTTCGGCACGTACGACCCGTGGGCTCCGCCCCTGGGCGATGGGGCCGACAAGGAGTGAGTGCCGGCGAACAGTCCGGGACAATCCGCGTCGGCATCGGCGGGTGGACGTATGCGCCGTGGCGCGACGGCGCGTTCTACCCGAAGGGGCTCGTTCAGCGCCGCGAACTGGAATACGCCAGCCGCCACCTCAACGCGATCGAGATCAACGGCACCTACTATCGCAGCCAGTCGCGCGCGACCTACGCGCGGTGGCGCGACGAGGTGCCCGACGGCTTCGTGTTCAGCGCCAAGGCACCCATGCGGATCGTCAAGGCGCGCGACCTGTCGAAGGTGGGCGGGCAAGTCGAGGGCTTCATCGAGGGCATCGTCGAACTGGGTGACCGGCTCGGCCCGATCCTTTGGCAGTTCGAGGGCGGCCCGGGGCTTCGACACGACACCCTTGAAGCGTTCGTCGCCGCGCTGCCGAAAACCGTCGGCGACCACAGGCTCCGGCACGTACTGGACATACGGGACCCGGAAATCGTGGATGTCGCCTTTGTGGAACTCGCGCGCCGCCACGGCATGGCGATCGTCTGCACCGACTCGCCCGAGCACCCGAACCTGGCCGACGTCACCGCCGACTTCGTCTATGCGCGGCTGATGCGCTCGCGCGATGCGGTCGACACGGGTTACCCCGACGACGAGCTGGACGCGTGGGCCGGCCGCGCGCGCACCTGGGCACGGGGCGGCACGCCGGCCGATCTGCCCGTACTGGCTTCGAATGCGCCCAAGCAGCAGCGCGACGTGTTCATCTTCTTCATCAGCGCCGCCAAGCACCGCAATCCGGCTGCGGCGATGGCATTGCTGGCACGGCTGGGCGCGGAATGAACCGGTCAGCACGGCAGATCGAAACCAGTCCGGGTGGGCCTTCCGGCACATGCCACCCGCCCGTGGTGCCGGCCACCCTGCCGGGGCTGTCCACCTAACGAAGGTCCGGGCAAGGGTGCGCAACTGTCCAGAGCTTCCCTGATGCGAGGAATGCACGCCATGAGCAGCCGCCGGGATTTCCTGACCACCGCCTCACTCGCCGCCGCCGGCTTCGCGCTGGCGCCGCTGGCCGCCTGCAGCCAGGACCGGCCTGCGTCGGCGGCACCGGCCGCTGCACCGCCTGCCACGCCGCCCGCGCCAGCCGCGCAGGCCGGCCCGCTGATCACCCGCACCATCCCCGCCACAGGCGAATCCATACCCGCCATCGGCATGGGCACCTCCGGCAGCTTCCAGGTCGAGCCGGGCTCGGCCGAGTACGACGCGCTCAAGCAGGTCCTACAGACGTTCTTCGACGGGGGCGGCACCCTGATCGACACCTCGCCCAACTACGGCAACGCTGACACGGTGCTGGGCGAGCTGCTGGCCGAAGGCGGGCATCGCGACAAGTGCTTCCTCGCCACCAAGATCGCCGCCGATGACCGCGCGTCGGCCGAGGCGCAATGGGCCGAATCGCTGCGGCGGCTGAAGACCGACAAGGTCGAGCTGCTGCAGGTCCACAACCTGCGTGCGTGGGAGATCCAGTTGCCCTACGCGCGCGAGCTGAAGGAGCAGGGACTGACGAAGTACGTCGGCCTGACCCATTTCGTCGACAACGCACACGAGGAGCTCGCGGACCTCATGCGCCGCGAGAAGCCGGACTTCGTGCAGATCAACTACGCCGTCGGCGCACCGGCCGCCGCGCGCACTGTGTTCCCGGTCGCGCAGGAGCTGGGCATCGCGGTGCTGGTCAACCGCGCCTTCAACGACGGCAAGCTGTTCGCGCAGGTCGCCGACAGGCCGCTGCCGGGTTGGGCCGCCGACGTCGGCGTGGACTCGTGGGCGCAGATGTTCCTGAAGTTCGCGATCAGCCATCCCGCGGTCACCGCGGTGATCCCCGCCACCGGCAAGCCGCACCGCCAGGCCGACAACCTCAAGGGCGGGGTCGGGGCGCTGCTCAGCCAGGCGCAGCAGGACGAACTGACGGCGATGTTCGCCTGACCGGCGCGGCATGATGGCCGGGACCACGGGAGTGCTGCGACGCTGGGTGTGCCGGCTGTTCGATGTCGAGCCCGACGAGGCCGGTGCGGTGCTGGCCGGCTTCGCGATGTTCTTCCTGCTGTTCGCCGGCTATTTCATACTGCGTCCCGTTCGCGAAACGATGGGCATCGCCGGCGGCGTGGACAACCTGCAATGGCTGTTCACCGGCACGTTCGTCGCGACGCTGGCGGCGATGCCCCTGTTCGGCTGGATCGCAGGCCGCGTGCAGCGCCGCCGCATCCTGTACTGGGTGTACGGCTTCTTCGCCAGCAACCTGCTGGCCTTCGGCGTGGGCCTGTGGCTGCAGCCGGACAACGTGTGGCTGGCGCGCACGTTCTACATCTGGCTGTCGGTGTTCAACCTGATCGCGATATCCGTGGCGTGGAGCGTGCTGGTCGATGTCTTCAGCGTGTCGCAGGCCAAGCGCCTGTTCGCGCTGATGGCCGGGGGCGCCAGCCTGGGCGGCCTGACGGGGCCACTGCTGGGGATCGCGCTGGTCGTCCCGCTGGGCCACGGCGGGCTGGTCCTGCTGGCCGCGGTCTTCCTGCTGGCGTCGGCACTGGCGGCGCGGCGCGTGCAGCACTGGCGCGATGCGCGGCCGCTGTCGGAGGGTGAGCGCGCGCAACGGCAGCAGAAGCTGGGCGGCAGTCCGTTCGCCGGCGCCACCGAGGTGCTGCGCTCGCCGTACCTGATGGGCATCGCGGTGTTCGTGCTGTTGCTGGCCAGCGTCAGCACGTTCCTCTACTTCGAACAGGCGCGCCTGGTGGAGGCGACCTACCCCGACCCGGCCGACCAGACGCGGGTGTTCGGCACCATCGACTTCATCGTGCAGAGCCTCGCGATCCTGTCGCAGCTGTTCATCACCGGCCGGCTGGCGCGCACGTTGGGTGTCGGCGTGCTGCTGGTCGGCGTGCCGCTGGTGACCGCCGCGGGCTTCCTGTGGCTGGCGTTCGCGCCGCTGTTCGCGGTGCTGGCCGTGGTGATGGTGGTGCGCCGCGCGGGCGAGTACGCCTTCGTGCGGCCGGGGCGCGAGATGCTCTACACCGTGGTCGCGCCGGAAGCCAAGTACAAGGCCAAGAACTTCAACGACACCGTGGTCTACCGCGGCGCCGATGCCGTCAGTGCGTGGGTGAAGGCCGGCATCGATGCGGTGGCCAGCACGCCAATGGCCGCGATGCTGATCGGCGCCGGGATCGCAGTCGCCTGGGGCGTGACCGGCGGCTCGCTGGCGCGTTCGCATTCGCGCCGCATGGAGCCGACATCCGATTCCCGCCCCCTGTAGGAGCGGCTTCAGCCGCGAATCGCCATCGCAGTTCCCTGTAGGAGCGACGTAAGTCGCGACCTGGGCCACGGATGCGGCGCAAGCCTGTGCCGGTCCCGACTTACGTCGCTCCTACAAGAGAGAGGCGCTCGGCCACCCAACCGGCTGCACTCACCTGCCCCGGCTACTGCGTCGGGATCGCGGCTCAAGCCGCTCCTACAGAAGCGGCGGGTTGTCGCGCCGGGGTGTGGTCAACGCGCGGCGCGCTGGCTGAAGGCCACGCTGCCGAGGATCAACGCGCCTGCAATACCCATGGTGAGCGTGAGCGGTTCGTCGAGCAGCCACCACGCCCAGGCGACCCCGAACAGCGGCACCAGGTAGGTCACCGTCGCGGTGCGGCTCGGGCCGATGCGCTGGATCAACCGGTAGAACATCACGAACGCGATGCCGGTGCAGAGCACGCCCAGCATCGCCGCCGAGATCCACGATTCGACCGGCACCGGCTGCGTGGGCCACTGCGCGATGGCGAACGGCAGCACCAGCAGTGCCGACGTGCCCAGGGTGGCGGCCGCGACCGCCGCAGGCGGCAGCCCGGTCAGCTGGCGGCGGACCAGGTTGACGCCTATGCCGTAGAGGAACGCCGCGCTGGAACCGGCCACCACGGCCCAGCCGATGCTGGCGCCCGCGGTGCGCCCGCTGGCCAGCACCACCACGCCGACGAAACCGGCGAGCAGCGCGACCGACCGGCGCGTGCCGATCTTCTCGCCGAAGAACAGGAACCCGATCAACGCGGTGAACAGCACCGTCATCGCGTTGGTGATCGCGCCGACACCGGCCGGCGCACGCTGCGCCGCCCACGCGAACAGCAGGAACGGCACGGCCGAGTTGATCGCGCCGATCAGCACCAGCTTCGGCCAGATCCGCGCCGGGAACGACGCCCGCGCGCGCCACAGGAACGGTAGCAGCACCAGTGCGCCCAGCCCGAGCCGCATCTCGACCAGCGGCGCGGCGCCGAAGTCGTCGGCGGCCACGCGCATGAAGAGGAAGGACGCGCCCCAGATCGCGCCGAGCAGGCCCAGCTCGACCGGGGTGCGCCAGGTGCCGGTGCCGGACGCATCCAGCGGGACCTGGGGGAGGATGGATTCCGCGGTACGCATCTGGCACAAGCCCCATTCGTGACTGGCGACCATTGTCCGTGCGGCATGGGCGACCACAAGCGCATACTTTCAGGGTCAGACACAAATCCTGCTTGAGACTTGCCATGGCCCTGCGTTCCGACTGGCTGCCCGCGCTGGCGGCGTTCGAATCCGCCGCCCGCCACCAGAATTTCGCCCACGCCGCGGAGGAGCTGCACCTCACCGCCAGCGCCGTCAGCCACCACGTGCGCAAGCTGGAGGACCGGCTCGGGGTCGCGCTGTTCCAGCGCCATGCGCGCGGTGTGTCGCTGACCGCCGAAGGCCGCCAACTGGCCGATGCCGCCAGCGACGCGCTGACCGACCTGGACGGCGTGCTCGGCGGACTCAAGGCCGGCCGCGACGACGACCGGCGCGTGCGCGTCACCACCCTGCACTCGCTGACCTACACGTGGCTGGTGCCACGCCTGCCGACGTTCGCGGCGGCGCACCCGGACATCCACCTGACCCTCGACACCGAGGTCTCGCTGGCCCGCTTCGACGACGGCGGGCCCGACCTGGGCATCCGCCACGGCCCCGGCCACTGGCC
>Ga0156347_1053_pt4 | contig 12062 bp, 12 predicted proteins | sample RifOxyA1_FD_107994 | JGI IMG/M metagenome (GOLD analysis project Ga0156347, IMG submission 107994) | Xanthomonadales bacterium RIFOXYA1_FULL_69_10 | reverse complement strand
AGCCGGCCGCGCTCGCCGTCGTAGCGGTAGCTGTAGGCCTCCGGGTCTCCTTCGAAGGCATCCTTCCAGCCGGCCTTGCGCAGCCACGCGACGGGTGATTCCTGACCGTAGGCGTTCAGATCGCCGAGGATCGCGGCACGATCGATGCCGGAGCCGGTCGGGTCGCTCTTGAGCCAAGCGTGCAGGCGCCGTGCCGATTCGACCCGGGTGGCGTTCCAGCAGGCCGCGCCGTCGCCCTGGTCGGCGTCCGGTCCGGCCGCATTGCCGCAGCCCTTGGACTTGAAGTGGTTGGCGACCACGACGAACGGTGCGCCGCGTCGGCCGCCATCGCCGAGGGCGACGAAGGCCTGCGCCAGCGGCGCACGGCTGAGCGTGTCGAACGGGGCGTCAGTGAGCGTGGCGGGCGGGCCCACCGGGCGCACCCGGTCATGGCGGTAGATGAGCCCGACCCGGATCGCGTCGCTGCCCGGCCCCTGCCCGGCATCCACCGCCCGCCACGGGGCGCCGTCGGTGCCGGCATTGAGCGCGTCCACCAGTGCATCCACCGCGGACCCCGGGCCGTGGCCGTCGTTCTCTAGTTCCATCAGCGCGGCCACGTGCGGGTCCAGCGCGCGGATCGCGGCGACCTGCTTGCCCAGTTGGCGGGTGAAGTCTTCGGGCGTGCGCGCGCCGCGTTCGGTCGGGAAGCCGCCGCCGCGGCCGTCGCCGTTGAACAGGTTTTCGACGTTGAACGCGGCCAGCCGGGTGTCGCCCGCGACCTGCGGCGGTGCGGGGCGCGGCGCGGCCGTCAGGCGCGGCGGCGCGGTCAGCTGCACGCGATGGCCGCCGAAGCGGTGGTCGACGATGCCGGTGACGTCGTCCAGCGTGCTGCCGGCGCGGGCCTGTTCAATGCCCGTTGGCAGCGGACCGGTATCGAGCAGCAGGTCCTGGGCGAGGCGACCGTCGTCCAGCACCAGCCGGCGCTGCCGGTTGGCGTCGGCCAGTGCCACGGCTTCGGCACTGCCCGGCGGCGCGTGCTCCACCGGCTCCCACAGTGGGCCGTCGAACGAAGTGACCAGTTCGCCGCGACGGGCGGCATCGTCGGCGCTGGCCAGCGTCAGCGGCGCTTCGATCCGGACGGCCATGCCCTCGAAGGCTTCCCATGCGTAAGGCGCGGCGACCACGGTCGCGGGGGCCATGGCGCCGGTGCCCAACGCCTCGATCCGCAGCGGCTGCAGGGCAGTCAGCGATGCGCCTTCGCCGGTGTCGAGTTCCAGGACCGTGCCATGCAGCCGGACGCGCTGGCCCACGCCGGGGAGCGGGTCCACGCCCTGGACATCGGCCACGAACAGCGCATCGGACGTGGCCGGGTCGCCATCGCCGGCGTCCTGCACGAACACGCCGCCGAGCCCGTCGCCGCCGCGGAAATCGGCGGTGACCACGCCTTCGACCCAGGCCTCGCTGCCTTCGATCGGGCTGCGGTCACCGCTGCCCTGCACGGTGCCGATCGCCTGCACGGGCGTGTCCGGCATGGAGCGGCATCCGGCCAGTGCCAGCAGCACGGCGACGGAAAGGGCGAGGCATGGCGGCATCAGTCGGCGCATGGGCATGGGATCGGGGCGTCGGGAAGGGGCGAGCATACGCAGCCTCGGCGTAGCGGCCACGCGAGGTGGATCCCGGACACGAAAACGCCGCCCGGAGGCGGCGTCTTCCAAGCGGCGCGGGAGGCGGGCTTACTGCAGGTTGTCGACCATCCAGTCGACCGTGGCGATGACCTGCTCGTCGGTCAGCGCCGGGTTGCCGCCCTTGGCCGGCATCACGCCGGCTTCGCCGGTGTAACCCTCGATGGCGTGGCGATGCACCGTGTCCATGCCCTGCGCCAGGCGCGCGGTCCACTGCGCGGCGGCCAGGGTGGGCGCGCCACCGGCACCGGAGGTGTGGCAGCCGGCGCACAGGTTGTTGTAGATCACCTCGCCATCGAGCGTGCCGCCGTAGGCGACCTGCGAAGCGGCAGCCGCGGCGGCCGCGGCCTGCGCGGCGGCCTGGGCCGCGGCACCGGTATCACCGGCATAGACAGCGCCGATCGGCGCGATGCGGCGCTGCGTGCGCTCGGCGACGCGCGGGTCCACTTCCGGCGGCAGCTGGCCGTGGATGATGAACGCACCGATGATCAGTCCGAGGGTGACCAGCACCAGGAAGCCGATCACCATCGAGAATTTCTTGAGGAATTCGAGGTCGTAGTTGCGCACGATCCACCTGTTGGCGCGCCGGGCGCGGCGCGTGAAGCCATCGACGAAAACGCCAGCCGCTGCACGGACCGACCCCGCACACGTGCAGGGAATGGCGCGCCCGGAGGGATTCGAACCCCCGACCAATGGCTTCGGAAGCCACTACTCTATCCGGCTGAGCTACGGGCGCCTGGCTGAGATCCGCGCGGGCCAAGCCTGTGGGCTCGGTCCGCGCGGGGCTGGCATTCTAGCGGCAAATGCGCGTTTGCGCGCTGCCGCAGTGGCGCCGGTCCGCGTCGAGCCGGCCCTGCAGGCGCGGCCCGCGTCGCTGCAACCACGAGACCCCGATGACCGTTCCACCCGACACCACCGCTTCCGTGCCTTTCTGGCGCGACCGCCTGGCGCAGTACTGGCAACTGGTCCGCGGCGACCGCCCGATCGGCTGGCTGCTGCTGCTGTGGCCAACCTGGTGGGGCCTGTGGCTGGCGGCCGAGGGGGTCCCGCCGCTGTGGACGCTGGTGGTGTTCAGCGCCGGCGTGTGGCTGACGCGCTCGGCCGGCTGCGTGATCAACGACTACGCCGACCGCTGGCTGGACCCGCATGTCGAGCGCACCAAGGGACGGCCGCTGGCCACCGGTGCGGTACGCGGACGGGAGGCGCTGGCCGTGTTCGCGGTGCTGATGCTGGTGGCGTTCGCGCTGGTGCTCACGCTCAACCGGCTGACGGTGCTGCTGAGTTTCGTGGGCATCGTGCTGGCCGCCAGCTATCCCTATCTCAAACGCTACACGCACCTGCCGCAGGTCTACCTGGGGCTGGCGTTCGGCTGGGGCATCCCGATGGCGTTCGCGGCCATCCGCGGCGAAGTGCCGGCAGTGGCCTGGCTGCTGTACGTCGCCAACATCTTCTGGGCGACCGCCTACGACACCTGGTACGCGATGGTCGACCGCGAGGACGACATCCGCATGGGCAGCAAGTCGACCGCGATCCTGTTCGGCGATCTCGACCTGGTCGCGCAGGGCGTGCTGTACGCGCTGTTCCTCGCGGCGCTGGTTCTGGTGGGCCAGCGCGCCGGGCTCGGAACGTACTACTGGGCCGGCGTCGCGGCGGCGGCGGTTCTGGTGGCGTGGGAGTTCTGGATCGCGCGCGGCCGTCAGCCGGCGCCGCTGTTCCGCGCGTTCCTGCACAACCACTGGGTGGGCGCGGCGGTGTTTGCCGGGATCGCGTTGGACTACGCGCTCGGCTGAGCGCTACGTCCGGTCACGGTACCCGCGCGCAGACCCATACATCGACCCGCTGCACCCCGGCGCGCTGCAGGGCGCGGACGGCGGCATGCACCGTGGCACCCGTCGTCATGACATCGTCGAGCAATGCGACGTGGGCGGGGATATGGCCGGTGTCATCAACGCGGAACGCACCGCGCACGTTGCGGCGGCGCTGCGCGGCGTCCAGGCGGGACTGGGGCGGGGTCGCGCGAACGCGTTGCAGCAGATCGCTGCGCAGCGGCAGCGCGAGGTCGCGCGCAAGCGGCCGTGCAAGTTCCAGGGCCTGGTCGTAGCCGCGCTCGCGCAGGCGGCTGCGGTGCAACGGCAAGGGCACGAGTGCGTCGGGCCGATCGGTGCCTGCCAGGCAGGACGCCATGAGTCGCGACAGCAGGCGTCCGGCGGCGAGGTCGGCATGGAACTTCAGCCGGGGCATCAGGCGGTCCAGCGGCGGGGCGTAGCGGAATGCGGCAATGCATTGTGTCTGTGGCGGGGGTCGGCGCAGGCAGGCGCCGCAGGTGAAGGCCTCCGTGTCTGCAACAGTGCTTCCGCTGGCGCTTGTGCCGTCGCGGCCCCCGTCGTCTAGCGCGTCGGCAGCCCCCGGCAACGGCAACCCGCAGCGCACGCACGCGCTGCGGTTCCACGGCAACGCAGCGGCGCAGGCCGCACACAGGTCCAGTCCAAAGTGGCCGGCCTCGCCGCAGAGCAGGCAACGGGGGCGCCAGATGCGGCGGGCCAGCCGGGCACCGAGGCCGTCAACCGGGAACGGGTGTCTCAGGTTGACAGCGTCGGGCATGCTTTCCAGACTGCCGCTCCTGCCTTGCCGTGTCCGTCGGGAAACCCCCATGCCTGCCGTCAGTGAGATGCCCGCGCGCACCGCGGCCCCCGCCATCGATCCTGCCGCGCCGCCGCGCCACGACTGGTCGCGCGCCGAGGTCCTGGCGCTGCTGGAGCTGCCCTTCAACGACCTGCTGCACCGCGCCGCCAGCGTGCACCGCGCGCATTTCGACCCGGCCGAGGTGCAGGTCAGCACGCTGCTGTCGGTCAAGACCGGCGGTTGCCCCGAGGACTGTGGCTACTGCCCGCAGGCCGCGCGTTACCACACCGGCGTGGACGCCACGAAGCTGATGTCGACCGACGCGGTGGTGGAGAAGGCGCGCCAGGCCAAGGCCGCCGGCGCCAGCCGCTTCTGCATGGGCGCGGCGTGGCGCTCGCCCAAGGATCGCGACATCCCGAAGGTGGCCGCGATGATCGCCGAGGTGAAGGCGCTGGGGCTGGAGACCTGCGCCACGCTGGGCATGCTCAGCGGCGACCAGGCCCGCGCGCTCAAGGATGCAGGGCTGGACTACTACAACCACAACCTGGACACCGCGCCGGAGTTCTATGGCGAGGTGATCCACACCCGCGAGTACCAGGACCGCCTGGACACGCTGGCGCACGTGCGCGACACCGGCATGAAGACCTGCTGCGGCGGCATCGTCGGCATGGGCGAGTCGCGCGGCCAGCGCGCGGGACTGCTGCAGACACTGGCCACCCTGCCGGCGCACCCGGACTCGGTGCCGATCAACCGGCTGGTGCAGGTCGAGGGCACGCCGCTGTCGGGCACCGCGGAACTCGACCCGTTCGAGTTCGTGCGCACCATTGCCGTGGCCCGCATCCTGATGCCGCGCTCGATGGTGCGGTTGTCGGCCGGGCGCGAGTCGATGTCCGACGAGCTGCAGGCGCTGTGCTTCCTGGCCGGCGCCAACTCGATCTTCTACGGCGAGAAGCTGCTCACCACCGGCAACCCCGACACCGAGCGCGACCTGGCGCTGTTCGCGCGCTTGGGGCTGCGGCCGATGCAGGTCGTCGAGCAGGGCAGCACCGTGCACGCCGACGTGCTGGAGCCCGTCTCCACCGAAATGCCGGCCAACCGGCCCTGCGCGGCTGCCTGAGCCATGGCGCGCGCGCACTGGCGTGAGCGGGTGCAGGCCGCGCGCGTGCAGCGCGAAGCCGACAATCGCGTGCGCGTGCGGCGCAGCGTCGAGCACCGCGACGGCGCGCGCTGCACGGTGGACGGCCGCGTCCTGCTGAACTTCTGCGGCAACGACTACCTCGGGCTGTCGCAGCACTTCGCCGTGGTCGGCGCGCTGCAGGACACCGCCGCGCGCGAGGGCGCCGGTGGCGTCGGCTCGCACCTGGTCTGTGGCCACCACGCCATCCACGATGCGCTCGAGCGCGAACTCGCCGACTGGCTCGGCGTGCCGCGTGCGCTGCTGTTCGGCAGCGGCTTCCTCGCCAACCTGGCGGTGCTGCAGGCGCTGCTGGGCGATGAGGACGTGTGCGTGCAGGACCGGCTCAACCACGCCAGCCTGATCGACGCCGCGCGCCTGGCCGGTTGCCGGTTACGCCGCTACCCGCATGCGGATCCCGAGGGCGCGATCCGCCAGCTGCGCACGCTGCCCGATGGCCTGGCGATGGTCGCCACCGATGGCGTGTTCTCGATGGACGGTGACGTCGCGCCGCTGCGCGAGCTGGCGCTGGTCACGCGCGTACAGAAGGCGATGCTCTACGTCGACGATGCGCATGGCATCGGCGTCGTCGGCCCGGATGGCCGCGGCAGTGTCGCCGCCGCGCGGCTGGGCCTGGAGGAAGTGCCGCTGCAGTTGGCGACGCTCGGCAAGGCGCTGGGGGGTTACGGCGCGGCGGTGGTGGGCGAGGCCGACCTGGTCGAGCACCTGGCCGAGACTGCGCGGCCCTACGTCTACACCACCGCCCTGCCGCCCGCGCAGGCGGCCGCGACGCTGGCGGCCGTCAAGCTGGCGCGCAGCGAACACTGGCGTCGCGAGAAGCTGGTCGAACTGACCGCGCGCTTCCGCGAGCGCGCGCGCAGCCTGGGACTGGCGTTGCTGGACTCCGACACCCCGATCCAGCCGGTGATCTGCGGCACCGACGCGCGCGCGTTGTCGATGGCCGCCACGCTCGAACGCGCCGGCTACTGGGTCGCGGCAATCCGCCCGCCTACCGTGCCGGAAGGCCGGGCGCGGCTGCGCGTCACGCTGTCGGCCCTGCACACGGTGGCCGAGGTCGACGGGCTGGTCGCCGCCATCGCCCAGGCCCGCGACCGCGCCGAGGCGGAAGCCCGCATCGCCGAACTGGCGCGCTGAGCGGTCGCCGCCATGCACATCGAAACCACCGGGCACGGGCCCGGGCTGATCCTCATCCACGGCTGGGCAATGCACGGTGGTCTGTTCGCGCCGCTGGTGGAGCGCCTGCGTGAGTGTTATTCCGTGCACGCGGTCGATCTGCCCGGCCACGGGCACGCGTCCACCGATGACACCCCGCTCGAACCCGCGCGACTGGCGACCCAACTGGCGGAGCGCCTGCCCGAGGCCGTCTGGCTGGGCTGGTCGCTGGGCGGGCAGGTGGCCTTGCGCGCCGCGCTCGACCATCCATCGCGCGTACGCGGGCTGGTGATGCTGGCCTCCTCGCCGCGCTTCGTGCGCGGCGACGGTTGGCCGCACGGGGTGTCGTCGACGCTGTTCCGCGATTTCGGCGAGGCACTGGAGCGGGACTTCCGCGGCACGCTCGAGGGCTTCCTCGCGCTGGAGGCGCTGGGCTCGGCCAGCGCGCAGGTGGAACTGCGCAAGCTGCGCGCGCAGGCGTTCGATCGCGGCGAGCCGTCACCCCGCGCGCTGCAGGAAGGGCTGGTGCTCCTGGACGAACTGGACCTGCGCGATGAGCTGCCGCAGCTGCAGGTGCCGAGCCTGTGGCTGTCAGGCCGCCGCGATCGCCTGGTGCCCGCCGGCGCGATGCCTGCGTCCGCCGCACTCGCACCGGGCGCGCGCAGCGTGGTGATCGACGATGCCGGGCACGCGCCGTTCCTGGGCGCGCCGGATGCCGTCGCCAGGGAGGTGGACGCATTCATGCGGCTTGTTGCCGGCGAGGTACCGGCGTGACCGACGCCCTCTTCGACCACCGCCAGGTGCGCCGCTCGTTCTCGCGTGCCGCGCACCATTACGATGCCGCCGCCGCGCTGCAGCGCGAAGTGTCGTCGCGGCTGATGGAATCGCTGAACTACCTCGACGACCCCGCGCGCGCGCTGCCGCCACCGCAGGTGGTGGTGGACGTCGGCGCCGGTCCGGGCCATGCGTCGGCCGCCATGCAGAAGCGCTGGCCGAAGGCGCAGGTGGTCGCGCTCGACCTGGCGCTGCCGATGCTGCAGGCCACGCGCGCCAACGCCGGCGGCTGGCGGCCGTTCGCGCAGCGCCCGCACCCGGTGTGCGCCGATGCGCGTGCGCTGCCGCTGCGCGAGGGCAGCGTCGACGTGCTGTTCTCCAACCTCTGCCTGCAGTGGGTCGAGGACCTGCCAGCGGTGTTCGCCGGCTTCCGGCGCGTGCTCAAGCCCGGCGGGCTGCTGCTGGTGTCGACGTTCGGACCGGACACGCTGCACGAGTTGCGCAGCGCGTTCGCGCAGGCCGACGACGCCCCGCACGTCAGCCTGTTCCCGGCCATCGGCCAGTTCGGCGACGCGCTGGTGGCGGCCGGTTTCAAGGACCCTGTGCTGGACCGCGACGAGTTCGTCCTCCACCACGACGACCTGGCCGGCCTGATGCGCGAGTTGCGCACGCTGGGTGCGACCAACGCCATGGCGCAGCGCCGCCGCCACCTCACCGGACGCAGCCGCTTCGCCCGAGCCGACGCCGCCTACGAACGCGCCCCCGACGGCCGCCTGCCGGCGACGTGGGAGGTGATCTACGCGCAGGCCTGGGGCCCGCCGCCGGGCGCGCCGATCCGCACGGGCGGCTTTGACGAGGTGCGCGTGCCGGTGTCGTCGATCCCGGTGCGCCGCCGCTGATGACGCGCACCCACCGCCAGACCGTGCTGCTGGCCGTGGCGATCTCGCTTGCGTCCGCGCTGTTCTTCACCAGCACCTACGTGCTCAACCGCGCCGCGGCCACCGGCGGCGGCCACTGGCTGTGGACGGCGGCGCTGCGCTACCTGTTCACGCTGCCGCTGCTGTGGCCGCTGATGCGCTGGCAGGGCGGCAGCGCGCCGGTGTGGCGGGCGATCAGGCGGCATCCGGGCGCGTGGCTGCTGTGGAGCGCGATCGGGTTCGTGCTGTTCTACCTCGGCCTGAGCTTTGCCGCCGCCAGCGGGCCGGCGTGGCTGGTGGCGGGCACGTTCCAGTTGACGGTGATCGCCGGGATGCTGGTGTCACCGCTGCTGTACCGCAGGCGTGGCGACCACCGCGCGCGCATTCCGCCGCTGGCCATGGCCGCCGGCCTGGTGGTGATCGCTGGCGTGCTGCTGATGCAGTTCGGCCATGCCGGTGGCGCGCTGGACCTCGCGGGGTGGATCGGCCTGGTGTGCGCGGCCGTCGCCGCGTTTGCCTACCCGCTCGGCAACCGCGGCCTGCTGCTGCACCTGGAAACCCACGCGGTCGATGGCGAGCCGGAACTCAATGCCACCCAGCGCGTGTTCGGCCTGACGCTGGCCAGCCAGCCGCTGTGGTGGGCGATCGCCGCGGTGGCGTGGACCACCGTCGGTCCGCCCACGATCGGGCAGGCGTGGCTGGCGGCGGGGGTGTCGGTGGGCGCGGGCATCATTGCCACGGTGCTGTTCTTCCAGGCCACCGGCATGGTCCGCAACGATCCCGTCGGCCTGGCCACGGCCGAGGCGATGCAGGCGGCGGAGATCCTGTTCGCCACCGCCATCGGCGTGTGGTGGCTGGGCGAGGCGTGGCCGCAGGGCGGTGCGCTGGCCGGGGTCGGGCTGGTGGTCGTGGGCATCGTGGCCTTCAGCTGCATGGCGACGCGCGCCGTGGCGCACGATCCCCTCGCCGTGCGCGAACTGCGCAGCGAGCGCGGCGCGTGACGCGGCCCGGTAGCGGCCGGTGTTCATCGCCAGCGCGCTAGATTCCGACATGTTCCGACGGGCTCCGAGGGATGCAGGCAATGAAGCGGATTTCGAAATGGCGCAGCGCAGCGGCGGCGACCGTCGTCGTGGCGGCCCTGGCAGGTGGCACGGTGTCGGCGCAGTCCGGTGGCTTGCAGGACTGGGGGTTCGATCCGTCGGTACTGGCCGCCGACGGCCGCGACCTGTTGCAGCGTGCGCCCGATCCCGCGGTCGATGGCCTGTTCCAAGCGGTACACACCAGCGCGCAGGACCCGGCCGATGCCGGCGTGATGTGCGCGCTGTTCGACCCCGCCGCCGACCGCAGCCTGGAAGGCCTCAATGCCGCGGCGTCACGCTTGGGCGAACAATCGCGGCTGCGCTTCGCCGACGCGGCGGTCAACGTCTTCGTCGCAGCGGCGCAGAGCCCGCCGCAGCCGTTCGACCGCGCCCAGGCCACGCAATGGCTGAAGGCCGCGGGTGTGCGTGCCTCCCTGCTGCATGACGGCTTCGTGGCCGGCCTGAACGGCGGCGACCACGCCGCGCGCTGCGATGCGGTGGGCGCACTGCTCGACGTGCTGGCCGACCGCCCGGTGGCCGAGCGCGCGGCCGTGACACGGCTGCTGCTCGGCGAAGGCCTGGCCTACGTGGCCGGCGACGGCGCGGGGGCGATGCCGCTGCGGTGACAGGCGCGCGCTACTGCGCGGTTTCGACCTGCTCGAGCCAGTGCTCGAGGTTGTAGTAGTTGGTGACGCGGCGGATCAGGTCGTCGCGCACATCGAAGAACGCACCGCCCGCCAGCACGTAGCGCTGGCCACGCGCTTCGGGCAGGCCTGCATCGCTGGCCAGGTACTCACCGTGCACCACGTACTCCGCCGCGACGCGGTCGCCGTCGGGCGTGGCCATCAGCACGATGTCGTGCAGCTGTTCGCGGTAGCTGGCCTGCATGCGCCGGAGGAACGCGGTGAACGCCTCGCGACCCACTTCGCGCGGGCCCTGGTTGAGGTCGTGCACGACATCGTCGCCCAGCACGGCGAGCATGCCGTCCCAGTCGCCACGGTTGAAGGCGTCGTAGTACGCCTGCACCAGCGCGATCGCGCGGTCGTGGCGACGGCGGCCGTGTCCGGCGTCGGTCATGCGGCATCTCCCAATGTGGCGAACAGCGACGGCAGGGCATCGGGGTCGACATTGCCGCCCGACAGGATGATGCCGACGCGGCGGCCGGCGAAGCGTTCGCGGTGGGCCAGCACCACGGCCAGCGGCATCGCGCCGGACGGCTCGACCACCAGCTTCATGCGCGTCCAGAGCAGGCGCATTGCATCGACCGCGGCGGCATCGTTGGCGAGCAGGATCTCGCGCACGTGGCCGCGCAGGATCGGGAACGTCAGCGTGCCCAGTTCCGCGCGCAGGCCGTCGCAAACGGTATCGGGCACGCGCCCGGTGATCCGCGTCCCCGACGCCAGCGAATCGTGCGCGTCGCGCGCGCCAAGCGGTTCGGCGCCGAACACCTCGATGCCCGCATCGATGCCGTGCGCCGCGATCGCCGTGCCCGACAGCAGGCCGCCGCCGCTGACCGGCGCGACCACCGCGTCCAGCCCCGGCGATGCCGACAACAGTTCCAGCGTGGCCGTGCCCTGGCCGGCGATCACGCGCGCATCGTTGAACGGGTGCACGAGTTCGCCGCCGGTCTCGGCCAGCACCTGTGCGGTGGCGGCGTCGCGCGCGGCCTGCGTGGTGTCGCAAGGGACGATGCGCGCGCCGTAGCCCTCGATCGCCGCCAGCTTCACCTTCGGCGTACTGCGCGGCGCCACTACCGTGACCAGCGCGCCACGCAGCCGCCCAGCCAACGCGACCGCGGCGCCGTGGTTGCCGGAGCTCTGCGTCACGATGCCCCGCGCCAACGCCGCCCCGTCCAGCGAGAACACCGCATTGCACGCGCCGCGGAACTTGAAGGCGCCCGCGCGCTGCAGGTTCTCGCACTTGAAGTGCAGCTCGCAGCCGGCGATCTCGTCTAGCGCGCGCGAGCGCAGCACCGGGGTGGCGTGTGCATGCGGCGCGATGCGCGCGGCCGCGGCGAGGATGTCCGTGAAGCCCGGCGGCGTGTCGACGTGGGTCATGCGGCGCACAGCGTAGCGCAGCGGATCGTCGGGATTCGCGGGGCTGAAGCGTTCAGCGGCATGACGGAAAGATTAAGCGCGAGTTCAATGGCTCAGGACCACTGTGGCCTCCTGCCCAAGGGGGGTCCGACATGATCCGCAAGCTTCTCCTTCCGGCCGTGGCCATCGCACTGCTCGGCGGCTGCGTCACCGGCTACGACTACCGCGGCGGCCGCGGCGACTATTACTACGGCCAGCCACGCACCGAGTACCGGTACCACGGCTATGGCCAGTACGGCTACGGCTATCCCTACAGCAGCCGCTACTACGGCCGCGGCTATTACGGTTATCCGTACAACGGCTACTACCCGTACTACCCCGGCTACGGCGGTGGTTACTACCCGCGCCCGCCGATCGTCGTGCGTCCGCCGCGTCCCGGCCACCCGGGGCACGGAGGTGGCGATGACGACCGCCCGCCGCGCCACGACGACAACGACGACCGTGCGCCCTGGCGCAACCTCGACGACCTGCGTCGTCGCAAGCAGGGTCCGGGGCCGGGCATTTCGCGCCGCGTAGAGCCTTCGCGCCCGATGGCGCCCGTGCAGTGGCCGGCCGTGCGCCCGTCG
>Ga0156347_1122_pt1 | contig 12176 bp, 12 predicted proteins | sample RifOxyA1_FD_107994 | JGI IMG/M metagenome (GOLD analysis project Ga0156347, IMG submission 107994) | Xanthomonadales bacterium RIFOXYA1_FULL_69_10 | reverse complement strand
CCGCCGATCGGCCGCGCTCGCTGGCGGCCTGACGCCCGCACCGGCCTTCAGGCTGCCCGGCACTCCGCGACCCGGGCCACTCGCGCATCAGCCGGCGGTCATCCGAATGAAGGGCTGGCCAGCCGCTCCAGGAACAGGCCCGCGATGCGGGGCTCCATCAGCAGCATGAACAGCACGCCGTAGATCGCGCCGGACAGGTGCGCGCTGTGGTTGGTGTTGTCGCCGCCCTGCCGGTCCATCCAGAACGAGTAGCCGACGTAGAACACGCCGTAGAGGATTGCCGGCACCGGCAGGAAGAACACGAAGATCAGCGACCACGGCTGCACCAGGATGAAGGCGAACAGCACCGCCGACACCGCGCCCGACGCACCCAGGCTGCGGTACTGCGCATCGTGCCGGTGGCGCAGGTAGGTCGGCAGGATCGCGATGACTATCGCCGACAGGTAGAACAGCACGAAGCCCACCGGTCCGATCATCGAAGTGATCACCTGCTCGGCGAAGCGGCCGAAGAAGAACAGCGTGATCATGTTGAACAGCAGGTGCTGCCAGTCGGCGTGGATGAAGCCGTGCGTCAGCAACCGGTCGTACTGGTGCTTGCGGTCGATGGCGGGCGGCCACAGGATCAGCCGGTCCAGCAGGCGCGGGTTGTTGAAGGCCAGCCACGTGACCAGCACGGTCACGGCGATCAGGATCAGGGTCAGCATCGGGTAACGGGTCCGGTTGCAGGCGTGCGGCCGCTCGGGCCGCGATGCGAAGCGCGCAGCCTACCGGATGCGCGCGACGGGTATCGGCTCAGGCCCACTCCTCCAGGCCTTCGCGCTGGTACAGCGTGCGGAAGGTGGGGCGTGCACGCATGCGCTGGGCGTGTGCGGCCAGGTGCGGCCACGAGGTCGCCGGCTGCGGCATGTTGCGCGACCAGCGCATCAGCATCGTCAGGTAGAAGTCGGCCACGCTGACCGCATCGCCCACCAGGTACGGGCCGTGCGCGCCCAGGTGCGCGTCGATGCGGTCCCAGCAGGCCTCGATACGCGGACGCACCGCCTCGCGCGCGGCGTCGGCGTGCATCTCGCCCGCGGCCTCGTGCGGGTACCACCACAGCCGGAACTGTGGCTGCACGGCGTTGGCCAGGTGGAACATCCACTGGTACAGCGAAGCGCGCCGCGGGTCGCCGGGCGGCGGTGCGACCCCGGCATGGGGGTGCGCGTCGGCCAGCGCCAGCAGCAGCGCGGCGGCTTCCGTCATGGGCAGGCCATCGACCACCAGCGTCGGCACCACACCGCCGGGGTTGAGGGCGAGGTACTCCGGCCGCTTCTGCTCTCCGGCCTTGAGGTCGAGGAGCCGAAGCTCGTGCGGGATGTCGAGTTCGAGCAGCAGCCAGTGCACCGCGAAGCTGGCGGCGCCGGGGGCGTAGTACAGGGTGTGCATGCGAGGGCTCCGTTGGGAGCGTGAAGTCTAGGGCGTGGACGCGCGCCGGGATGCGGCCGGCATCGTCCTTTACCATCCCCCATTCGTTCCTGGAGCCTGCCGATGACCCCGACCCTGCGCCCCGCGCTGCTTGCCGCCCTGCTTGCCCTGCCTGCTGCCGCCCTGGCGCAGACGGGACCGCTTACGACCCATGCCGAGCGCAGTGGCTTCATCCAGACCGGGCGCTACGACGAGGTCACGCAGCTGTGCCAAGCGTTTGCAGCGCGCTACCCGGACCGGGTGAAGTGCGAGCGCTTCGGCACCACGCCGGAGGGCCGCCCGATGCACGTGCTGGTGGCGACCGACACCGGCGCCTTCACCGCACGCGATGCGGCCGAGCGCGGCATCCCGGTGACGCTGATGCAGGGCGGCATCCATGCCGGCGAGATCGACGGCAAGGACGCGGGCTTCCTGGCGCTGCGGCAGCTGCTCGAGGGCGAGGCGGCCGAAGGCGCACTCGACAAGCAGGTGCTGTTGTTCGTCCCGGTCTTCAACGTCGATGGCCACGAGCGATTCGGCGCCTGGAACCGTCCCAACCAGCGCGGGCCCGAGCAGATGGGCTGGCGCACCACGGCGCAGAACTACAACCTCAACCGCGACTACCTGAAGGCCGACGCGCCGGAGATGCGCGCGATGCTCGCGCTGCTGGACGCGTGGGACCCGCTGGTGGTCGCCGACCTGCATGCCACCAACGGCGCGCAGTTCGAACACGACATCGCCATCCAGGTCGAACCGCTGCATGGTGGCGACGAGGTCCTGCAGGTGATCGGCACGCAGCTGCGCGACGCCACCATTGCCCGCCTGGCCGACCAGGGCGCGCTGCCGCTGCCCTTCTACCCCTCGTTCGTCGAGCACGACAACCCGGCGTCGGGCATCGAGGACGGCGCCGCGCCGCCGCGCTTCTCGCAGGGCTACATGTCGGCGCGCAACCGCTTCGGGATGCTGGTCGAGACGCACTCCTGGAAGGACTACCCGACCCGCGTGGCGTTGACGCGCAACACCATCGTCGCGGTCGTGGAACTGGTCGCGCAGCACGGCGCGCAGTGGCTTGATGCGGCACAGGCCGCCGACGCGCGTGCCGCCGCGATCGCCGGCACGCCGGTGCCGCTGGACTACAAGGCCACCGACGCGACGCGGACGATGCCGTTCCGCGGCTATGCCTACACGCGCACGCCATCGGACGTGTCCGGGGCGCTGATGACGCGCTACGACGAAACCACGCCGCAGGTCTGGAACATCCCGGTGCGCGACGAAGTGGTGCCGGGACGCGTGGTCGAGGCCCCGGGCGCCGGCTATCTGGTGCCGGCCACGCACGCGGGCTGGGTCGCGGAGCGGTTGGATGCGCACGGCGTGCAGTACCGCACGCTGGATGCCGCGCAGGAGGACGTGGAGGCGCAGGCGTTCCGGGCCGAAACGGTCGACTTCGCGGCGCGCCCGCTCGAGAGCCACCAGCGGCTGACGCTGCAGGGCGAATGGGCCGGCGAGACGCACGACCTGGCGGCCGGTGCGCTGTTCGTGCCGATCGCCCAGCCGCTGTCGCGCGTTGTGATGGCGATGCTGGAGCCGCAGGCGCCGGATTCGCTGGCGGCGTGGGGCTTCTTCAACAACCACTTCGAGCGCAAGGAATACATGGAGCCGTACGTGGCCGAGGCCGTGGCGCGCGAGATGCTGGCCGCCGACCCGGCGCTGAAAGCCGAGTTCGAACGCCGCGTGCGCGAGGACGCCGCCTTCGCCAAGGACCCGGCGGCGCGTCTGGACTTCTTCTACCGCCGCCACAGTGCGTGGGACGACCGGTTGAACCTGTATCCGGTGCTGCGCGTTGATACCGCGCCGAAGTAACCGGAACGAACAGTACCCCTGTAGGAGCGGCTTCAGCCGCGATCGGAAACTTGTCCGCGCGACCGACTTCAGATCGCGGCTGAAGCCGCTCCTACGAAGGCGGCTGGCCACGGCCCCGGCGTGCCCATGACAACCGGCTAACACGCCTCCTCCGGATAATCCGGGCTCCCGCGGTCACCGGAGTCCGTCATGCCCCGTCTCCCCGTTGCCTCGCCGATCGGCATGGCGTTCCTGGCCGCCGCGACCGCGCTCGCGCTACCCGCCTGCCAGTCCCGCGACCGCGGCGTCAGTGCGCCCGGGCCGGAGGACATGCCTTACGGCGAAGCGCCCGCCGCACAAGGCTCCATCGTCGGCACCGCCACGTATCGCGAACGCATCCGCGTGCCCGGCGCGCAATTGCACGTCCAGTTGATCGACAACCAACTGGCGGATACGCAGGCGGCCGTCATCGCCGAGACCCGCATCAACGACGCGTCCGGCCCGCCGTACCGCTTCACCCTGCCCTTTGATCCCGCCAAGGTCCGCGACGGTGGCCGCTACGGGCTTCATGCATCGCTGTACGACGGCGACGGCCGGCTCTGGTTCGTGACCGACACCCGCACGCCGGTCACGCCCGGCCAGGAAATCGCCGTCCAGCTGGCCATGGTCCGCGCCTCTACCGGCCCGGGCGCCTCCACTACCCCGGTCGGCGACGATGCGGTCGTGCATTGGCAGTGCGGCGACCTGCGTGTCGCCAGTCGGTTCGACCCGTCGCCAGCGGCGGTCCAACTATGGTGGTCGGGCCGCAACGCCACGCTGCCGCAGGCCATGGCCGCCTCCGGCGCGCGTTACGCCGATGGCGGCAACGAGTTCTGGACCAAGGGCGACACGGCCCGCCTGATGCTGGCCGGTGACGAGGCGCGCGAGTGCACGCGCAGCGATGTGGCCTCGCCGTGGTACGAGGCCGCCCAACGCGGCATTGCGTTCCGCGCGGTGGGCAACGAGCCGGGCTGGTGGGTGGAGGTGGGTAGCGGCGCGACGCCGACGATCCGTGCCGAACTCGACTACGGCGAGCGCAGCGTGGAGGCCACGGGCCGCGCGACAGACGACGGGTTCGCAGGCGAGGCGGCCGACGGGTCCGCCGTCGCCCTGTCGATCCGCCGCGAGCCATGCAGTGACGGCATGAGCGGGGAAGCGCTCGAGGCCGCGGCGGAGCTGCGGGTGGGGGATCGCACGTTCAGAGGGTGCGGGGCGTACCTGCTGGAGTAAGCCGGGCCCGCCGGCAAGCCACAGCAAAACTGCGCTGTAGGAGCGACGTAAGTCGCGACCCGCGAAGTCGTCCGCACTCCGATCGCGACTCACGTCGCTCCTACAGTGTGGGAACCCAGGGGCTCAACAGTTCTGGTACTTCCAGTGCCGCGGCTTGCCCTCGGCGATCCATTCGACTGCCTGCGCCAGGCGGCGTTGCCGGGTGGCCGGCTGCTTGGCTTCGACGACCCACTCGATGTACTCGCGGCGCTTGCCGGGCGTAAAGCCGTCGAAGTGCTGACGCGCAGCGGGCACCGCATCAAGGGCGCGCACCAGGTCGTCGGGCACCTCGAGCGTTGGCTTGGGCCTGGCGTCCTTGGTACGCGGCGCCTTGACGCCGTTATCGATCAGCGCCATCGCGCGGCGCACGTAGCTGTCGAACTGGCGCGCCGGCGGCAGGTCCCCGACCTTCGTGATGCGCCCGAACTGCCCCATCGCCTCGCCCTGCGCCTCTCCGACTACCTGCGCGCCCTGCCAAAAGCCGAACGCGACATGCTGCTTGAACGATACCATCTGGCACAGCAACTTGCCCTTGTAGAGGAACGCGGGCGCGCTCCACTTGAGCGTCTCTTCCGCGTCCGGGCAGGCGGCATGCACGCGCTTGCGCAGGTGCTGCAGGATCGGCCGGGCGAAATCGGCCGACTTTTCGATGTAGGCGTCGATGCGCGGGTCGGTGGTGGTCATCGCCGTTTCCTGCCGGGCTGGGTATGGAATGGAAACCTCGCCGCACTCAGCGGATGGCACGACCGCCATCGCCCAAGAGCCAGCGTCCGAGCGGACGGTACGCACCTGTCTGGCTGGAGACGAGCGCGAACTCCCGCACCGGCCACGCAATGTCGACCAACGCATCGGCGGGCGGCGCACGGTCGCAGCCGCGCAGCACCGTGACGTGCGGCCGGAATGCGGTGTCGGGCGCCCGCCGGATGCGCGCATCCAGCAGCGCCGTGTCGAGTGCCTGCCACAACGCCTGCAGCCCCGGCGGCGTCGCCTCGGGCCCCAACCACCACAGCCAGCCGCGCCCCTGCCGGAAGCTGCCCAGACGGGACAGCGGCAGGTCGAACGCGGGCACGCGGACGGCGGCGGCGGCCCGGCATGCGGCATCCACGAGCGACGCCGGCGCGCTGTCGAACTCGCCCAGGTAACTCAACGTCAGGTGGTAGAGCGCGGGCGGTGTGCGCAGGCCCGGCATGCCCGCGCCGAGCGGCGCATCCACGCCGCGCGCCATCGCCTCGCGCGTGGACGCATCGGGCAGCAGCGCGAAGAACAGGCGCAGGTGACGCCGCGGATGGGGCGCCGGCGGCATGCCGGCACTATCGGGCTCGTGCATGTGCGGAAGTCTAGGCGCTCCACGCCGATGCGGCCCACTTCATCGCCCGGCCACGCGCGGTTGCCGACCATGCCGCCTCCACCCCCAGGAGAGACCGCCATGGCCACCCGGAAGCAGGCATCCCCCGGCAACCAGAACACCATGAAGCCGCAGCCCGACACCATCCGCGACGACTACCGGGGCTCGGGCAAGCTCGAAGGCAAGGTGGCACTGGTCACCGGGGGCGACAGCGGCATCGGCCGTTCGGTGGCGGTGCATTTCGCCCGCGAGGGCGCGGACGTCGCGATCCTCTACCTCAGCGAGGACGGCGATGCGCGCGACACCGCGGACATGGTCGAGGCCGAGGGCCGGCGCTGCCTGCTGATCCGGGGCGACGCGCGGCGCGAGGCGCGCTGCCGCTCGGCGGTGGCGCGCACGGTCAAGACGCTCGGGCAGCTGGACGTGCTGGTGAACAACCTGGCCGACCATGCCCCGCAGGACCGGCTCGAGGACATCACCCCGGGGCAGCTGCGCGACACGTTCGAGAACAACGTCTTCCCCTTCTTCCACCTGACGCGCCACGCGCTGGCGCATATGAAAAAGGGCAGCGCGATCATCAACACCGGCTCGGTGACCTCCTTCCGCGGTAGCGACCACCTGATCGACTACGCCTCGACCAAGGGCGCGATCGAAACCTTCACCTACTCGCTGGCCAAGAACGTGGTCGACCGCGGCATCCGGGTGAACGGCGTCGCGCCCGGCCCGATCTGGACGCCGCTTATCGCGTCGAGCTTCAGCAAGAAGGAGCAGCGCGAGTTCGGCCGCAACACGCCGATGAAACGCCCGGGCCAGCCCAGCGAGCTGGGCCCGGCGTACGTGTACCTGGCCTGCGCCGACAGCAGCTACGTGACCGGGCAGTTCCTCCACGTCAACGGCGGCGGGTTCATGGGTTGACCCGAACAACGGCGATGCGGTCAGCGCGACCCGGTTCCGCGCAAGCGGCCGATATGGTCGACCAGTCCCCTGAGCTGCGTGGCCTGCACGCCGTCCACCACCGCGGCGAACGCGCCGATGTGGTCCGGCGCGTAACCCCCGGCGCGGTAGTGCAGCACGATGCGCGTCATGTCGCGACGCTCGTCGCCGTCGGGCCCCTGCACCGGCTCCAGCCGGAACTCCAGCACGCCGTGCAGGCCCATGCCCTGCAGCGGGCCGAGGCCGCCGGTCATGCGCAGCAGCTTGCCGGGGTCGGTGAAGACCACCTGCAGGTGCTGCGCCTGGCGCCTCCCATCGATTTCGCAAAAGCATCCGCCCGCGCGCGCGTCGATCGAAAGCTTCGACTCGGCACCCCACCACGTGTGGTCCTTGGGCCACCAGCGGTCGACGTCATGGACCAGTGCGTTCCACGCGGTGGCCGCGTCCACCGCCACGACGGCCTCGTTTTCCAGGGTGAAGCCGGCGGCGGACTGGTCCTTGACGGCGGCGGTGGCCGGGGCGGCGAACGCGGCCAGGGCGATGCACGCAATGCTGGCGCGGAGGCGGGTCGGGATGGACATGGCGGGCTCCGTGGGTCGAGGACGGTGATTAGGGCCCGCTAAAGCAGTCGACCGCAACCATCCAGGTGGCCATGGAGTCGCCCGTCATTCCCCGGAAGGGGGTTCGCGCTCCACTTCGACGGAGCCGGACATCGATCACGCCCCCCTGGACCCTCGGACACAACTCGCATTCCAAACGCGGGCAACGTCCGTGAATTAACGCCTTCGCGGGAATGACGGCTTGAGCGCGGGAACGACGGCCTGAAAGCGGCGGCGGGGAATCGACAGAGCGAGGCGATGCGGAGATCCGCATCACATGGCTCACCCATCCAGCTCCGCCCAGCGCGCATACGCCGCGTCCAGCTCCGCCTGCGTACCGGCCAGCGTGGCGTTATCGGCAGCGATCAGGGCGGCATCGCGCTGGAAGAACGACGGGTCCGCCATCGCCGCGGTCAGCTGCGCGATGCGCGCCTCCAGCGTCTCGATGAGCGCCGGCAGCTGCTCCAGTTCGCGCGCGTCCTTGAAGCTGAGCTTGCGCTTGGGTGTTGTCGGCGTTGTGGCCGCCGCCGCGATCGGGGAAACCGGCATCGGGGCCGATGGCGCCGGTGTCGAGGCTGGCGCGGTGAACTCGACCCGGCGCTGGCGCAGCCAGTCGCTGTAGCCGCCGACGTACTCGCCCACCCGGCCATCGCCCTCCATCACCAGCGTGGAGGTCACCACGTTGTCGAGGAAGTCGCGGTCGTGGCTGACCAGGAGCAGCGTGCCGGTGTACTCGCCGAGGATTTCTTCCAGCAGCTCCAGCGTCTCGACGTCCAGGTCGTTGGTCGGTTCGTCCATCACCAACAGGTTGGACGGCTGCGCGAACAGCTTGGCCAGCAGCAGCCGGTTGCGCTCCCCGCCCGACAGCCGGGTGATCGGCGCGCGCGCGCGCTCGGGGGTGAACAGGAAGTCCTGCAGGTAGCCGATCACGTGCTTGGACTTGCCACCGACCTCGACGAACTCGCGGCCCTCGGCCACGTTTTCCAGCGCGTTCCAGTCCTCGCGCAGGGTCGCGCGGTACTGGTCGAAGTACGCCACCTGCAGGTTGCTGCCCAGGCGGACCTCGCCGGACGTGGGTGCCAGATCGCCCAGCAGCACCTTGATCAGCGTGGTCTTGCCGCTGCCGTTGGGCCCGATCAGGCCGATGCGGTCGCCGCGGAAGATCGTGGTCGAGACATCACACAGCAGCGGCTTGCCGCCGTAGTCGAACGACACGTCGCGCGCTTCGATGACCTTCTTGCCCGAGGACTCGGCCTGGGCGAAATCCATGCGCACGTTGCCGGTGTGGGCGCGGCGCTCGGCGCGCTCGTTGCGCATCGCCTTGAGCCGGCGCACGCGCCCCTCGTCGCGGGTGCGACGCGCCTTGATGCCCTGCCGGATCCAGACCTCTTCCTGCGCCAGCAGCTTGTCGAAGCGCGCGTTCTCCTGTGCCTCGGCGTTCAGACGTTCCTCGCGGCGCCGTTCGTAGTTGGCCCAGTCGCCCGGCCAGTTGGTGACCTGGCCGCGGTCGATCTCGACGATGCGCGTCGCCAGCGCCTTCAGGAAGCGCCGGTCATGGGTGACGAACAGCAGAGCGCCCGCCCAGCCCTTCAGGAAGGTCTCCAGCCAGTCGATCGCCTCGATGTCCAGGTGGTTGGTCGGTTCGTCCAGCAGCAGCAGGTCCGGCGCCGATACCAGTGCGCGCGCCAGCAGGACCCGGCGCTTCATGCCGCCCGAGAGGCCCGAGAACGCGGCATCGCCGTCCAGGCCCAGGCGCTCGAGCGTCTCGACCACGCGCTGGTCCAGGCTCCAGCCGCCCACGGCCTCGATCCGGCCCTGCACCGCCGCCAGCGCGTCGCCGTCGAACTCCTCGGCGTGACTCAGGTGGTGGTACTCGGCCAGCCAGGCACCGACTTCGCCCATGCCGCCGGCGACCACGTCCCACACGTCGCCGGCCGCACCGGCGGGCACTTCCTGTTCCAATCGCGCGATCCGCACCGTGCCATCGCGGCGGACTTCCCCGTCGTCCGGCACCAGCTCGCCGGCGATCAGTTTCATCAGGGTGGACTTGCCGGCGCCGTTGCGGCCGATCAGCGCGATGCGCTCGCCGGGTTCGATGGACAGCTGGACGTTTTCGAGCAGCAGCGGGCCGCCGACGCTGTAGTCGACGTCCTGGAGGGTGATCAAAGGCATCCGGCCATTCTACCGGCGCGCGCCTCCGCGGCGGGCGCCGGTGTCACGCCCCGGTTCAGCGGTCGCGGACGTTCACCTCGACCCAGATCCGCTCGGCCCACCAGTCGTTGCCGCGCGGACGCGCCTGGATCCGCACCACGTCGCCACGCTCCAGCTCATCAGGACGGTAGGACTGGCCGCGGTACTCCACCGCGGTGCGATCGTCGTAGTACACGCGCTCCTCGCGGCCGCTGTAACCGCCCCGGGTGACGCCGATGACGCGCGAACGCGGATCGATATATGCCACCGAGCCGCGCAGCTCGCCGCCGTAATAGCTGCCACCGTGGGCGTCCCGGACGTTCTGGACTACGTCGATCCGGCGCGCGACGAGGCGGTTGCCGGAGCGCACGGCCTCGACGCTGATGCGGTCGCCGCGCTCCAACCCGTCCACCGGCAGCGAGCGGCCCTGGTAGACCAGCTGGGTGTTGCGGTCGTACATCACTTCGACCTGCCCGCCGCCATAGCCACTGCGGCCTTCAGCGCTCAGCAGGATGCGGCCGTAGCGGGCGTCCACGCCCTGTACGGTGCCGAGGATGCGCTCGCTGCCGTAGCCACCGGGATAGCCCTGGTCGGGATAGCCCTGACCGGGATACCCGCCGTAACCGCCCGGCCCGGTGACGCAGCCGGCGAGCGCCAGCAGCAGCACAGCCGCGCCCAGCAGGCGGAAGCGGTGAACGAAAGAATTCGTACGTATGGCCGTCTGGCCCATGGCGATGCTCCGCGGCAGGAAACCGCGCCAGCATCGGCAAGCCGCGGTGAATGCCGGGTTATCGCAGCCGCGCTTCGTTCAGGCCCACACAGCCGATCACAGCGCGCGCAGACGCTCGATCGCCGCGTCCAACGTCGCCTCGTTCTTGGCGAAGCACAGCCGCGCCAGGTGCTGTCGGCGTGGCGGTTCGGCGTAGAACGGCGACAGCGGGATCGCGCACACGCCCTTCTCCACCGTCAGCCAGCGGCAGAACGACGCATCGTCCAGGTCGCTCACCGTCGAATAGTCGACCAGCTGGAAGTAGCCGCCCGGAACCGTGAGCGGCTTGAGCTGCGTGCCCAGCAGCTGGTCGTGGAAGCGGTCGCGCTTGGCCTGGTAGAAGGCGCCAAGGCCCTCGTAGTGTTCGGGCTCGGCCTCGATCATTTCCGCGAATGCCGCCTGCGCCGGGGTAAAGGTGCAGAAGGTGTTGTACTGGTGGACCTTGCGCAGTTCGGTCGACAACGCGGGCGGCGCGATGCAGTAGCCGACCTTCCAGCCGGTGCAGTGGTAGGTCTTGCCGAAACTGGACACGACGAACGCACGCTCGCGCAGCGCGGGATGTCGCAGCGCGGACTCGTGGCGCGCGCCGTCGAACACGATGTGCTCGTACACCTCGTCCGACAGCAGGTAGATGCCGGTGTCGTGCAGCAGCGCTTCCAGTTGCGCGATGTCCTCGCCATCGAACATCGCGCCCGACGGGTTGTGCGGGGTGTTGGTGATGATCATCCGCGTGCGCGGCGTGACCGCGGCGCGGATGCGCTCCCAGTCGGGGCGGAAATGCGCCGGGTCCAGCGCCACGTGCACCGCGCGGCCCCCTGCGAGGTCGATCGCCGGCTCGTAGCAGTCGTAGCAGGGATCCAGCACGATGACCTCGTCGCCCGGCCGCACCACGGCGTGCACGGCGTCGAAGATCGCCTCGCTCGCGCCAGAGGTCACCGTCACCTCGGTATCCGGGTCGGGCCGGTAGCCGTAGCAGCGCTCGGTCTTGGCGGCGATGGCCTGGCGCAGCACCGGCAGGCCGGTCATGGGCGCGTACTGGTTCTTGCCTTCGCGCATGGCGCGGTCAAGCGCCTGCACCAGCCGCTCGGGCACGTCGAAGTCAGGAAAGCCCTGCCCCAGGTTCACCGCGCCGTGCTCGGCCGCCAGCTGCGACATCACGGTGAAGATGGTGGTGCCGACGTTGGGCAGCTTGGTCTGGGGTGCGGGGACGGGCATGGGCGGAGTCCGGTGAATCAGAACGGATGTGGAGTTTACGGAACAGGCGGGAGGCGGCATGCGAACGAGGCGGAGGGGTGGATGGCAAGCATCTCCGGAGGCGCTGGGTCTCGCCCCTCCCCCTGCCTGCAGGGGGAGGTTGGGAGGGGGTGCTTTGAACCTTCACCACCTCAAGAGCACCCCTCCCCTGAGCACAGGGGCGGGAGTTGAACGTTTGCACCCCCGGTGCCGCCGCGGGACACTCGGCCCATGCGCACGCTCACCGTCGTCGACGCCGCCGGTCTGGCCGAGGCCTATGCCGCCGCTCAGTACTGCGTGCTGATCGACGGCGATGCCCTGCCCCTGCGCGTGGGCCAGCCGGCGTCGGACGTGGAGGCGTACTGGCCGGCTGATCGCTACGTCTTCATCACCGCGTGGACCCCGGCGTCGGCGCTGCATTCGGACACCGCCAACGAAACCGCCGATACCCTGCTGGTCGGGCAGCTGGACGCCAAGGGCGCGGCGCGACAGGCGGCCTGGGCCCAGGGGACGGACG
>Ga0156347_1126_pt1 | contig 12467 bp, 11 predicted proteins | sample RifOxyA1_FD_107994 | JGI IMG/M metagenome (GOLD analysis project Ga0156347, IMG submission 107994) | Xanthomonadales bacterium RIFOXYA1_FULL_69_10 | reverse complement strand
GGCCGAAAGCGCCGGCTGGTCGGTGTCGCGCGACAGCAGGACGGCCGCGAGATTGGCCGGCTGGGTGTTGACGTCCAGCCCGAACAGCGCCTCGTTGCCTGCGCGCGGCAGCACGAAGGATTCGTCGTAGATGAAATGGTCGCCGTCGGCGCGCACCTCGCGCCGCCCCACCACCAGCGCCTGCATGCCCGGCACCAGGGTGCGCGGGTCCATGTTGGCGTACATCGCCTGAAACTCGTCGGCGGTGACCTCGCTGGAGGTCAGGAACAGCGTCTGCACCGACCGCGCGAGCATCTCGCAGGCCTGCAGCCGGTCGAGGATCGCCGCATGGGTGCGGTCGGCCAGGTGCTGGAACGCCAGGCGCCGCTCGGCGTCCTCCTGGTCTTTCTGGATCGATACCGTCCACAGCGTGAGGGCCACGCCCAGCGCCAGGGCCAGCAGGCTCCATACCCAAGCGGGCACGCCCAGCGGCGCGATGCGTACGGCGTCCGCTTCCTGCGGCGCGGATTGGAATCCGTCAGAATCCTTCGACGTATTCAAAGACAGGCGCCCCCATGACCGCCCAGGATTTACCGATGGTATACCGGCAACACCTGCAGGAGATTCAACGGCGCGCCACCGCCGCACTTGAGCGCGGTGGCTTCGACCACCTCGTCGTCCCGGCCGGGACCACCCACTACCAGGTGTTCGACGATCGCGACTACCCGTACGCGGTCAACCCCCAGTTCAAGGCCTGGCTGCCGCTGACGCGCACCCCGGGCAGCTGGGTCGTCTTCACGCCCGGCGAACGGCCGCGGCTGATCTACCTGCAGCCCTTCGACTACTGGCACGCCGTGCCCGAGGCGCCGCGCGGCTACTGGGTCGACGAATTCGACATCACCATCATCCGCACCCCGGACGAGGCGCTGCAGCACCTGCCGGCCAGCCCCGCCCGCTGCGCGATCCTGGGCGAGCCGCAGTCGGCGCTGGGCGACCACGTGCCCAACAACCCCGCACCGGTCCTGGCGTACCTGGACTACCACCGCGCACGCAAGACGCCCTACGAGATCGAGATGATGCGGCTGGCGTCGGCCCATGGCGTGCGTGCGCACCGCGCCGCCGAACGCGCGTTCCGCGCCGGTGCCAGCGAGTTCGGCATCCACCTGGCCTACTGCCAGGCCGCCCGCCAGGACGCCAACGACCTGCCCTACGGCAACATCGTCGGCCTGAACGAACACGGCGCGGTGCTGCACTACACCGAGCGCGACCGGCTGCCGCCGCGCGAGTCGCGCAGCTTCCTGATCGACGCCGGCGCCAGCCACGCCGGGTACGCCTGCGACATCACGCGCAGCTACGCGGCCGACACCTCCGGTGCATTCCAGCAGCTGATCGACGCGGTGGACGCGGCCGAGCAGCGCCTGTGCGACCAGGTGCGGCCGGGCGTGGATTACCGGCAGATTCACCTCGACGCGCACCTGGAGATTGCCCGCATCCTGCGCGATACCGGCATCGTCGACATGGCGCCCGAGTCGATGGTGGAAACCGGCGTCAGCGCGAAGTTCTTCCCGCACGGCATCGGCCACTACATCGGCCTGCAGGTGCATGACGTCGGCGGATTCGCGCAGTCCGACAGCGGCGGCACGATCGACAAGCCCGACGGCCATCCCTTCCTCCGCCTGACACGAGTGCTTGAGCCGGGCGAGGTGGTCACGATCGAGCCGGGCCTGTACTTCGCCGACCTGCTGATGCAGGAGCTGCGCGACGGCGCGCACGCCGGCAGCGTCGACTGGGACAAGGTCGAGGCGTTCCGTCCGTTCGGCGGCGTGCGCATCGAGGACGATGTGGTCTGCACCGACGACGCGCCGGCCAACCTCACCCGCGAGGCGTTCGCCGCGCTGGAGTAACCGGCTGCGCCACGCGCACGAAAAAGGCGCGGGTTGTCCGCGCCTTTTTCGTCTTGCAAGCCGCGATCAGGCTGCGTCGGTGTTTTCGCCCTGTGCGTACTTCTCGTGCAGCTTGACCGGGCGGGCTTTTGCGTTCCGCCGGCGGATCCACAGGTTGATCATTTCCACGAACACCGAGAACGCCATCGCCGCATAGATGTAACCCTTCGGGATATGCACCGCGAAGCCGTCGGCGATGAGTACCAGCCCGATCATCAGCAGGAAGCTCAACGCCAGCACCTTGATGGTCGGGTGCTTCTCGACGAAGTCGCTGATGGGCTTGGCGAAGGCGATCATGAAACCGATCGAGATCAGGATCGCGGTGACCATCACCCAGCGCTCGTCCACCATGCCCACCGCGGTGATGATCGAGTCCAGCGAGAACACCACGTCCAACAGCATGATCTGCGTGATTACGCCGCCGAACGTCGCGGCCGCGGACTGCCCCACCTCCTCGGTTTCGCCCTCAAGCTTCTGGTGGATCTCATGCGTGGCCTTCCCGATCAGGAACAGGCCGCCGAAGATCAGGATCAGGTCCCGCCACGAGAAGCTCTGTCCGAACAGTTCGAACAGCGGGGCGGTCAGCCCGATGATCCAGGCGATTGCGAACAGCAGCGCCAGCCGCGTGACCGCCGCCAACGCGATGCCGACCTTGCGCGCCTTGTCGCGCTGCTCGGGAGGCAGCCTGCCGGCAAGAATGGAGATGAAGATGATGTTGTCGATGCCCAGCACCAGCTCCATCGCGGTGAGCGTCAACAGGGCGATCCAGATTTCCGGGTTGGCCAGCATGTCCATGCGGGTGGGTGGGTCCGTGTTGGGTTGAGGGACGGGGCAGTCTAGGCGGCGCGTGCGCCGTCCGACATGAAGGCTTCGATCTCGTCGCTGCTGCGCGCCAGCGCATCGGTCAGCACGCGATGGCCGTCGGCGGTCACCAGCACGTCGTCTTCGGTGCGGATGCCGATGCCGCGCCACTTGGCGGCCACGCTGGTGTCGTCGGGCGCGATGTACAGGCCGGGCTCGATGGTGAACACCATGCCCGGTTCCAGAAGGCGCGATTCGCCATCGATGCGGTACTCGCCGACGTCGTGCACGTCCAGCCCGATCCAGTGCCCGGTCTTGTGCCGGTAGAAGCGCTTGTAGCGCTCCTCGGCGATGTTCTTCTCGAGTGACCCCTTGAGCAGCCCGAGCTTGAGCAGGCCCTCGGTGAGCGTTTCCACCGCGGCGTCGTGCCCGGCCTGGTACGGCACTCCAGGACGCGCCTGCGCCAGCGCGGCGGCCTGCGCCTGGCCGACGAGGTCGTGCAGCGCCCGCTGCGCCGGGGTGAACCGGCCGTTGGCCGGGAACGTGCGGGTGATGTCGGCGGCGTAGCCGCGGTATTCCGCGCCGGCGTCGATCAGCACCAGGTCGCCGTCATTGATGCGCCCGGCGTTGGCCACGTAGTGCAGCACGCAGCCGTTGGCGCCGGCGCCGACGATGCTGCCGTAGGCGGGCACGGCGTCGTGCATGCGGAACGTGTATTCCAGCTGCGCCTGCAGCTGGTACTCGTGCATGCCCGGGCGCACCGCGCGCATCGCCGCGGCATGCGCTTCCACCGTGATGTCGGCGGCGCGCTGCATCAGCTTGAGCTCGTCGCGGTCCTTGAACAGGCGCATCTCGTCGAGCAGGTGGCCGAGTTCGAGGAACTCGTGCGGCGGCTGCGCGCCCATGCGCATCATCGCGCGCACGCGGTTGACCCAGCCGATCAGCTGCAGGTCGAACTCCGCATCGCGCCCGAAGTGGTAGTAGACGCGCGAACGGCCTTCCAGCAGCCCGGGCAGGATGTCGTCCAGGTCGCCGATCGGGTAGGCGTCGTCCATGCCGAACGCCTCGACCGCGCCCTCCGGGCCGAAGCGGGGGCCGTCCCAGCCCTCGCGGTCGGGGTCGCGCTCGCGGCAGAACAGCAGCGCCTCGCCGTGCGCGCGCCCCGGCACCAGCACGAGGACGGCCTCGGGCTCGGGGAACCCGGTGAGGTACGAAAAATCCGAATCCTGCCGATAAGGGTGGTGGGTATCGCGGCTGCGGACGGTTTCCTTGGCCGCGGGCAGCACCAGGATGGCGTCGTCGCCGGCCATCCGCATCAACTGCTTCCGGCGGCGCACGTAGGTTTTCGGGGGAATGCGGGGCATGGCGCGCACGTCAGTTCAGCCGTTGCCGGTGGCGCGCGGCCAGCACGCAGTCGCCATGCAGCAGCAGCGCGGCGACGCGCACGAACTCCTCGATCTCGGCCAGCGCGTCCTCGTCCTCGTCGTCGCCCTCTTCCTGCGGCTGCGCCGCGGCCAGCTTGGCGATGTCGCCCAGCGCCTCGTTGGCTTCCTCCGACAGCTTCGGGTCGGCGCCGGCCGCCAGGCCGAAGGCCCCCAGGAACCCACGGCACCAGTCGAACAACGCGCCGCTGCGCTCGGCCAGGGTGGCGTCGGCCGGCGGCAGCAGCAGCTCGAAGGCGAAGTCGCGGTCGCCCAGTTGCGCGGCGCTCGCCAGCCGCAGCTCGTCCAGCGCGTCGCCGCTGGCGGTCAGCGGTGCGGCCGGGTCGGCCAGTACGTCGCGCAGCCACTCCGGGCGCGATGCGCCGCCACCGGCGAGCCAGCCGCACAGGCTGCCGTGCAGCTCGGCGGCGGTGACCCCGAGGGCCAGGCGGCGGACCGCGTCATCGACGGCGGCAATGGGCGGCAGGTCGGGCGCGGGGGTGGCGTGCGGCACGGCGGCTCCATGGATGAAAGGCCCTCGCAGTCTACCAATGCGCCGCCCCGGCACGCGCTCTGCCGGGCGTCCGCGCTGGCCCGCGCGGGGACGGTCAAAGGCCCTACACTGCCGACAGCCACGCCAGCCGACGGACTCGTGCGAGCGCACCGCTCTTCCGCCATCGCCATCGACACCCCGCGCGCCACGGGCGCCGGCCGGGCCGTGACGCGCTTCGCCGCCCTATGGCTGGCGGCGCTGCTGGCCTCGGCGCCCGCTTTGGCGGCTACGCGCGACTTCTATTTCCAGCGGCTCGGCAGCGAGCAGGGCCTGGCCCAGAACACCGTGACGGCGCTGACGCAGGACGGCGACGGTTTCGCCTGGGTCGGTACCCAGGGCGGGCTGCACCGGTTCGATGGCACGCGCTACGTGCTGTTCCGCCATGACCCGCGCGACCCGGCCAGCCTGCCCGACAGCTACATCACCGGGCTGTCGGTCGAGGGCGATGCATTGTGGGTCGGCTCCTACAGCGAATACGTGTCACGGCTCGACCTGGCTACCGGACAGGTCCGGCGCTACGCCGGGGACGCGAGTGCCGCCGGCCGCCATGTCCGCGCATTGCTTGCGCACGGGGGCGCGGTCTGGGTCGGGACCTCGCAAGGGCTGGAGCGCCTGGATCCAGCGTCCGGAAAGCGCACGCGCGTGCTCGCCCTGGAGCGTAACGGCGCCGATGCGGCGGGGCGGCAGATGTTGCTGGCCGATCCGCGCCGGGGGCTGTGGTACGCCACCCCGGCCGGGCTGTTCCGGATCGGCGAGGACGGCTCGGCGCGCCGCGTCGGCCCGGAGACCCCGGCCCTGTCGCTGGCGTGGGACCGCCGCGGCCGCCTGTGGGTCGGTGGCAGCGACGGCCTCTACCGCCTGCATTCCGATGGCCGCCACCTGGTGCCCGTGTGGCTGCAGCCTGACGACCTGCCCGGGGGCGCCGTGCGGGCCATCGTGCAGGCGCCGGATGGCCGGTTGTGGTTCGCGGTGGGGTTCCACGGCCTGCGCCGGCTGGACCCGGACGGCGGACGCATCGAGGCGATCGTGGAAGGCCCGGCGATCACCGCATCGCTGCCGGAGAACGGCATCGAATCACTGATGATCGACCGGGGCGGCATCCTCTGGGCGGGCGGGCAACTGCGCGGCGTGTCGGTGACCGACCCTTTGGGGGCCCGCTTCCGCTACGTGCTGGACGACAGCAGCGGCCGCCTGGACGCGATCATCTCCGACAACAGCATCCGCGCATTGCAGGAAGGTACGGACGGCACGCTGTGGGTGGGCACGGACAACGGCCGGCTGCTGCGCTACGGGCTGGACAGCGACACGTTCGACGACTGGACCGAACGCATGGGCGGGCGGACGCGGCTCATGGCGATCGTCCCGGCCGGGCATGGCCGGATGTGGCTCGCCTCCGCCAAGGGCCTGATGCGCCTGGACCCCGAGGCGGGGACTATCGAACTGGCGCCCCTGCGCGGTTTCGAGGGTGCGGCGATCCGCGCGATCGCCACCGACCGCAACGGCGACATGTGGCTGGGCACGCTGCGTTCGGGCCTGCTGCAGGTCAGGCGCCAGGGCGGCGGCGTAGTCGCCCACCGGTTCGGCGGGCAGGACGGCGAATCGGCCAATCCCATCATCCACGCGATGCTGCACGACCGCCGCGGGCGGCTCTGGGTCGCCAGCGCCATCGGCCTGGCCATGCGTGACCCGGCGACCGGTCGGATCCGCCTGTTCCAGCGCGATGCCAATGTGCCCGACTCGCTGCCCGGCAACCTCGTGCGGGCCTTGCACGAGGGTCCCGACGGCTCGATCTGGGTCGGTACGCATACCGGGCTGGGCCGCGTGGTGGAGGGCACCGACGGCCGCATCGCCTTCCAGCACCCGCTCGCCGATGCGATGGGCGACGTGCCCACGCCTGTGGTGTTCTCGATCCTCGGCGACGGGGCCGGCGCGCTGTGGCTGGGCACCAATGCCGGCCTGGTCCGCTACCGGCCCGCGACCGGCCAGGCGCAGCAGTACGGCCTGGCCGATGGCCTGCAGGACCTGGAGTTCAACGGTGGCGCGGCGACGCGGCTGTCGGATGGGACGCTGGTCTTCGGTGGCGTACGCGGCATCAACCTGTTCGATCCGGCGCGCATGCGCGATGCGTCGTTCACGCCGCCGCTCAAGCTGCTGTCGGCGCAACTGGGTGCGCAGTCGGCGGGCAATGGCGGTGCACTGTGGCAGCAGCAGGTGCTGTCGCTGCCCAGCGGCACCGAGCTGCTGCGCCTGCGCATCGGCGCGCTGGACTTCGCACCCGGCGCCCGCATCCGCTACCGCTACCGGATGGAAGGCTTCGACTCGGACTGGGTCGACAACGGCGACGACGGCAACATCACCTATACCCGACTGCCGCCGGGCGACTACACCTTCCGCGCCCAGTCGACCGACCGCGACGGCGCCTGGACCGACCACGAACTGTCGTTGCCGCTGAACGTCGCGCCGCCACCGTGGCGCCACCCGCTGGCGATCACCGCCGCCGTGCTGGCGCTGCTGGCCGCGCTCTCGACCGCCAGCTGGCGCTGGCACCGCCGCCGGCGGCTGGAGCAGGGCTGGTTCCGCCAGATCCGCGAGCGCGAGGAGCGCCTCAAGCTGGCGTTGTGGGCATCGGGCGAGCAGTTCTGGGACTACGACCTCAAGCGCCGCGAACTCCACGGCATGCGCGCGCAGGACGAAGAGCACGGCGGCACCCCGGAACTGACCGTGCGCGCCCGCGTTGCCGCCGACCACGAGATCCACCCGGAAGACCTGCCGCAGGTCACCGAGCGCCTGCGCGAACACCTGCGCGGGCACGCTGCGCTGTTCCTGTCCGAGCACCGCGTGCGCAACCCCGCCGGGAGCTGGGACTGGATCCGCGCGCGTGGCCGCGTGGTCGAACGCGACGACCACGGCCATGCCCTGCGCGTGGCCGGCACCGCGCGCGACATCACCGCCAGCCGCAGCGCCGAGCGCGACCGCCGCGTGTCCAGCGAAGTGCTGCGCAGCATGGCCGAGGCGGTGGCGGTGTTCGACAGCGATTTCACGTTCGTGTCGGTCAACCCGGCGTTCGAGCGCATGACCGGCTACACCGCGGTCGACGTGATCGGCAAACCCACCAGCCTGATCGACAGCCGCCAGCACGACCCGGACTTCTACCACCAGATGCGCGCGCAGATGCACCGCAACGGCCGCTGGTCCGGCGAGATCTGGCAGCAGCGCAAAGACGGCAGCGAGTTCCTGTGCTGGCTGCAGTGCAGCGCGGTGCAGGAGACGACCGGCACCGCGCGCGTGCAGTACGTGGCCGTGCTCACCGACATCACCGACCAGAAGCGCGCCGAGCAGGAGCTGCGCTACCTGGCCAACTACGACACCCTCACCAGCCTGCCCAACCGCACGCTGCTGTCGGAGCGGCTGTCGCGGGCCATCGTCCGCGCCCGGCGCAACAGCCAGAAGGTCGCGGTGCTGTTCCTGGACCTGGACCGCTTCAAGGACATCAACGATTCGCTCGGCCATGCCGCAGGCGACCGCATCCTGCGCGCCGTGGCGCAACGCCTGCAGGAGACGGTCGGCAACCGTCATACCGTGGCGCGCCTGGGCGGCGACGAGTTCACCGTGGTGCTGGAGAATCTCGACAACGCGCAGCAGGCCGAGGAGGTCGCGCGCAACATCATCGTGGCGTTCGAGGCGCCGCTGGACGTGGACGAGCGCCACGACATCGCGATCTCCCCGTCGATCGGCATCAGCCTGTACCCGGACCACGCACAGGTGCCCACCGACCTGCTCAAGCAGGCCGACACCGCCATGTACCAGGCCAAGGCCGGCGGCCGCCGCACCTACATGCAGTACACCGAGGCGATGGACATCGAGATCCGCCGCCGCGCCACCATCAGCGCCGCGTTGCGCAAGGTGCTGGACCGCGGCGAGCTGCGCCTGGCGTTCCAGCCGCAGCTGTCCCTGGCCGATGGCCGCATCACCGGCGTGGAGGCGCTGCTGCGCTGGACCAGCCCGGAGTACGGCGAGATCCCGCCGTCGCAGTTCATCCCGCTGGCCGAGGAAACCGGCCTGATCCTGGAGATCGGCGAGTGGGCACTGCGCGAGGCGTGTTCGACGCTGGCGCGCTGGCGACCGCACGGGCTGGAGGACCTCGCCATCGCCGTCAATGTCTCGGCCCTGCAACTGCTGCGCGGCGACCTGCGGCAGGTGGTGGCGCGGGTGCTGGCGGAAACGCAACTGCCGCCGGCGTGCCTGGAGCTGGAGCTCACCGAGAGCGTGATCATGGCCAACGCCCAGCACAACGCCGACCTGCTGCAGCGCCTGCGCGGCATCGGCGTCGGGTTGGCCATCGACGATTTCGGCACCGGGTACTCGTCGCTGTCCTACCTGAAGCGGCTCCCGATCACGACGCTGAAGATCGACAAGGAGTTCATCGACGACCTCACCCACGACGCCGACGACGAAGCGATCACCAGCACCATCATCACGATGGCGCACTCGCTGGGCCTGAACGTGGTGGCCGAGGGCGTGGAAGGCGAAGCGCAGATGCAGTTCCTGCGCGAGCACGGCTGCGACGAGATCCAGGGGTACTGGCTGTCGCGCCCGCTGGATGCCCAGGCGTGCCTGGCGTTCCTGCGCACGTGGCCGGGGGCTCAGGTCGCCACGGCGCGGGCCGTAACGGTGGCCGACCCGCTGTCCTGACCCGCGCCGCGGGGTCCTTGACCGCCTCCCCGCCCCTGCCTATCGTGCCCGGATGCAGCCTGCCCATCCCGCCGACCCCGTTGCCCAGTTGCAGGCGCTGACCCAGCGGATCGAAGCGCTGGCCGACCGCGTACGCCGCCTCGGCGAGGAGAACCGCAGCCTGCGCCAGCAGCACGAGCAGTTGTCCGGCGAGCGCGCCGCACTGCTGGCCAAGAACGAGCAGGCGCGGGCCCGCGTCGAAGCCATGATCGCGCGGCTGAAGGCGCTGGAGCAGCACACGTGAGCAAGTCGACACCGGTCAGCATCCGGCTGCTCGATCGCGAGTACACGGTCGGCTGCGAGCCCGATGAACGCGACAGCCTGCTGGCGGCGGCCAAGCTGCTGGACACGCGGATGCGCGAGATCCGTGGCAGCAACCGCATGGCCGCGCTCGACCGCGTGGCGGTGCTCGCCGCACTGAACTTCGCCCACGAATTGCAGCAGCTGCGCGACGAGAATTCCGGCCGCGACCGGGAGCTCTCGCGCACGCTGGGCGACCTGAATCGCCGTCTGGACGACCTGTTCGACGCACCTGCGCGTTGACGGTCCCGCCGCGCCGGCGGCAATGAATCCCGGCCGACCACCACCGACAAGCGGGCCACTCGCATCCGGTCCCTCGGGCTATACTTCCCGCACGTCCTCTGCTGTGGACGACGGCGTGCGCAAACATTCGCCTTGTCCCTTAATTGCGACCGCGGGGATGCGACGGAAGCCTGGAGTGCAAGTCCGCCTCGTAGCGGGAAGCCCGAAGGCCTCCTAGCGTTCCCACTTGAACCCCGGGTTCAAGGTCGTTTCGCGCGCATCGCCATCGGCGGAGGACTTTTCTATTACGGGTCGCGGTGACATGGGCATGTCCGTGCACCGCATCCCTCACGACAGCGCAGATCCTGCGCTGTTTTCGTTTCTGGCAGACGTTCCGGCGGTGCACTCGGATGCTCCACGCAAAATGAACCACGACGGCACTCCGATTGACCGGCCTGTCCTGCGTGAGCGCCTGGTCGCCATGCGCCGCGCACTCCCCGTTCCCGCCCGCATCGGCGCTGCTGAAGCGTTGGCGCATCGCCTGCTTGCACTTCCCTTTGCGCCGGAGGCCGGATACGTCGCCGGCTACTGGGCCACCAATGGCGAGATCGCGCTGCACGCCTGGCAGGTGCAACTGCCGGGCGAGTGGCGCTACTGCCTGCCGGTGCTTCACGACGACGGGCGCCTGCGCTTTGCGCCCTGGCGCCCCGGTGAGTCACTTGTCACCAACCGTTTCGGCATTCCGGAGCCCGATGTCGAGCCGGAAGCCCTGCTCGAACCCGAGGCAATGGCGCTTGTCATTGCGCCGCTGGTGGGCTTCGACAGCACCGGTCACCGGCTTGGCATGGGGGGCGGCTGGTACGATCGCAGCTTCGCGTTCAGGCGCTTGCAGCCTGCACCGCCCTGGCTGGTAGGCGCCGCCTTCGACGAACAGCACGTCGATGCGCTGGCGGCCGAATCCTGGGACGTGCCTCTGGACGCGGTCTGTACGCCCATGCACTTCCACGATTTCCGCGAGCGCCACCCTCCAAGCCCATGACCCGAGCCCGACGACGCTACTGGCTGATGAAGTCGGAACCCGACGCCTTCTCCATCGACGACCTGCAGCGTGTGGGCACCGAGCCTTGGAATGGCGTGCGCAACTACCAGGCGCGCAATTTCATGCGTGATGGCATGCAGGTGGGGGATGGCGTGCTGTTCTACCACTCCAACACCGGCGTCCCCGGTATCGCCGGCACCGCGACGGTCGCGAGCACGGCATATCCGGACGACACGCAGTTCGACCGCAAGTCCGACTATTTCGACCCCAAGGCGACGCGTGAGGAACCGCGATGGTTCCTGGTCGACGTGAAGTTCGAGCGTAAGCTGTCGCGAACGATCCCGCTGGAAGAGATCAAGCAGCATGGCGAGCGGCTGGGTGAGGAATTCGCGCTGATCAAGCGCGGCAGCCGCCTGTCCGTGTTCCCGGTGTCGGCCGACCAGTACAAGTTCCTCCTCTCCCTCGAATAGTCTGCTGTCGGGAATTACACGTGTCTGAAGCCAAGCGCCTGGCCGGCGAAAAGGCCATCGAGTATGTCGAAGACGGAATGATCGTTGGCGTCGGCACGGGTTCCACCGTCGCCTACTTCATCGACGCATTGGCCGGCATCAAGGAGCGGATCCGCGGTGCGGTTTCCAGCTCGGAGCAGAGCACCGCGCGATTGCGCGGACACGGCATCGAGGTCGTGGAACTCAACGACACCGGGCCGCTGTCGCTCTATGTCGACGGCGCGGACGAGTGCGACCCGCACAAGCGCCTGATCAAGGGCGGCGGTGCCGCGCTCACCCGGGAGAAGATCATCGCCGAGGCCAGCGAACGCTTCGTTTGCATCATCGACCCGGCCAAGCGCGTCGACGTGCTGGGCCGCTTCCCTCTGCCGGTGGAAGTCATCCCGATGGCACGCAGCCTGGTGGCCCGATACATCGTGTCGAAGACCGGCGGCCAGCCCGTATGGCGCCAAGCGGCCGACGGCACCGGCGTGGTCACCGACAATGGCAACGCCATCCTCGATATCCATGGACTGTCGATCGTGGACCCCATCGCCCTGGAGGCCGAGCTGAACCAGATCCCGGGCGTCGTCAGTGTCGGGCTGTTCGCGCGCCGTCCAGCCGACATTGTCATTGTGGGTGGCGAGCCACCCATCCTTCTGTAGCCGAGCTCCATAGTCGGACACATCAACGGCGCCCCAGTGGCGCCGTTTTGTTTGGTCGTGAGCGAGCCGAATCCCCGACTGTCACCGGCCCATGTAGGAGCGGCTTCAGCCGCGATGCGCAGTAAGGATCCGGCGGTATAGCGGCCTGGTAAACCATCGGACGCAGCAGTGCGGCGGCCCCGGGGAAACCACCGCAGGGGATGGCGGAACTTACCGGCAGTTTTACATCGCGCAGAAGAACAAGGCCGGTCCCTTTTGGGGACCGGCCTTGGGTGTAAATGCCCAGCGATGACCTACTCTTGCATGGCTTAGGCCACACTACCAT
>Ga0156347_1041_pt3 | contig 12503 bp, 10 predicted proteins | sample RifOxyA1_FD_107994 | JGI IMG/M metagenome (GOLD analysis project Ga0156347, IMG submission 107994) | Xanthomonadales bacterium RIFOXYA1_FULL_69_10 | reverse complement strand
GGCGGTTGCCGGCGTTCGTCGTCCATGCCACTGGCCTCGCGCTCGCCGGCCGGCAGGGGCGCGGGCAGCGGATCGTAGTCGGCGCGCGAAGCGGTGGGCGGCGTCGCGTCATCCGTCAGCGTGGCATCGTCACCGGGTCGCACCAGCAGGAACAGCAGCAGCCCGGCAATGAATGCCCCTGCCACCCACAGCCACGCGCGGCGTCCGGGCGTCCAGTCGGACAGTTGGAAGGAGCGGCGCGGCGGATCGGACGGGACGCGGGGCATCGGACACCCTGGGCGGACGACGGGGCCCGCATTCTGGCATGGGTCGGCAAGGCGGGCGGTTGCGGGCGATAATCGCCGGCCCGACCTCGCGATGCCCGGCCCCGACATGCTCGATCCCACCCTGTTGCGCCAGAACCCCGCCGAACTCGCCGCCCGCCTCAAGCAGTCGCGCGGCTTCGACCTGGACCCGGCGCGGCTGGAGTCGCTGGAGGTCGAACGCAAGCAGATCCAGGTGCGCACGCAGGAGTTGCAGGCGACCCGCAACGCCCGCTCCAAGGCGATCGGACAGGCCAAGGCCAAGGGCGAAGACGTCGCGCCGTTGCTGGCCGAAGTCGCCGGGCTGGGCGACGAGCTCAAGACGAGCGAGGCGCGGCTGGAGTCGATACGGGCCGAGCTCGACGCCATCGCGCTGGGCCTGCCCAACCTGCCGCAGGCCGACGTGCCGCACGGCAAGGACGAGAACGACAACGTCGAGCAGCACCGCTGGGGCACGCCGCGCGAGTTCGACTTCCCGGTCAAGGACCACGTCGAGTTGGGCGCGCGCGACGGCATGCTGGACGGCGACACCGCCGCCAAATTGAGCGGTGCGCGCTTCACCGTGCTGCGCGGCGGCATTGCCCGCCTGCATCGCGCGCTGGCGCAGTTCATGCTCGACCTGCACACCGGCGAGCACGGCTACGAGGAAACCAGCGTCCCGGTCATCGTCAACGCCGAGAGCATGCAGGGCACCGGCCAGTTGCCGAAGTTCGAGGACGACCTGTTCGCCACCGAGCTGGGCGAGAGCCGGCGCTACCTGATCCCGACCAGCGAAGTGCCCCTGACAAATATCGTCCGCGACACCATCGTCGAGGACGGCGGGCTGCCGCTGCGCATGACCGCGCACTCGATGTGCTTCCGCGCCGAAGCCGGCAGCCACGGACGCGATACCCGCGGCATGATCCGCCAGCACCAGTTCGAGAAGGTCGAGCTGGTGTCGGTGGCGCGCCCGGGTGAAAGCCACGACGAGCACGAGCGCATGACCCGCTGCGCCGAGGTGGTGCTGGAGAAGCTCGGCCTGCCGTACCGCCGCATGCTGCTGTGCACCGGCGACATGGGCTTCGCCGCCGCCCGGACGTACGACCTGGAGGTCTGGCTGCCGTCGCAGGGCACGTACCGGGAGATCTCGTCCTGTTCGAATTGCGAGGCCTTCCAGGCCCGCCGGATGCAGGCGCGCTGGCGCAACCCGGAGACGGGCAAGCCCGAGCTGGTGCACACGCTCAACGGCTCGGGCGTTGCCGTGGGCCGCGCGCTGATCGCGGTGATGGAGAACTACCAGAACGCGGACGGGTCGATCACCGTGCCGGACGTGCTGCGACCGTACATGGGCGGCGTCGATCGGGTCGGCTGATACGCCGACCCATCCCTTGTAGGAGCTACGTAAGTCGCGACCGCGAAGGTTCCAGCCTGGCGCGGGAGGTCGCGACTTACGCCGGTCTCAGCGCGGGCAGCACGGGTAATCGTCATGCCGCTTCGCGCACCGGCTCCGGGATCGACGCATGCGCTGCCGCCAGCGCCTGCGCGCGATGTTCCGGGGAGTACGCCACGCCCTCGGCGCGAACGAACGTCACCTCGTCGATGCCGAGGAAGCCGAACACCTGCCGCAGGTACGGTTCCTGGAAGTCGCTCGGTGCGCCGCTGTGCAACCCGCCGCGGCCGCTGGCGATGATCACCTGCTTACCGCCCGCCAGTCCCTGCGGGCCGTCGGCGGTGTAGCGGAACGTCTTGCCCGCCACCGCGATGCGGTCGATCCAGGCCTTGAGCGTGGAGGGCACCGAGAAGTTGTACATCGGCGCTCCGATCACGATGACGTCGGCGGCGAGGAACTCCTCGAGCGTGCGGGCGGCGGCAGCGGCCTCATCCGCATCCACGCCCGATAGACCCCGGCCGGTGACGTGCGGGACCGGATCGACGTCGAGGTCGCGATAGCTGACATGGAGGTCGGGCAGGGCATCGCGCCAGCGCCCGACAATCGCGGCCGAGAGTTCGCGGGTCACGGAGTTAGCGCCCAGGGCGCTGGAGTCGATGTGGAGGAGCTGCATGGCTGGGGTCCGTCAGGGGCGGTCGCGCCGCCGGTGCCACCCAATCTGGGCCGTTGCCTCAGTGGGATAAACCTGTTCAAATGCGATCCACTGTTCTGATAGTGGAACTTCGCCATGCACGACCTCAACGACCTCTACTACTTCGCGATGGTGGTCGAGCACTCCGGTTTCGCCGCCGCCGAGCGCGCGCTGGGCATCCCGAAATCGCGCCTGAGCCGCCGCATCAGCCAACTGGAAACCGACCTGGGCGTGCGCCTGCTTCAGCGGTCCACGCGCCGGTTCGCGGTGACGGAAGTTGGCAACAGCGTGTACCGGCATGCGCAGTCGATGCTGGCCGAGGCGCAGGCCGCGCGCGAGGTGGTCGACCGCCTCAGTGCCGAGCCGCGCGGCGTGATCCGCGTCAGCGTGCCGGTCGGGATGGCGCAGCAGCAGATGCCGCAGCTCTTGCCGGAGTTCCTGGCGCGCTACCCGCAGGTGCGCGTGCAGTTGCAGGTCAGCAACCGGCGCGTCGACATCATCAACGAAGGCATCGATGTCGCGTTGCGCGTGCGCGCCAAGCTGGACGACGACGGCAGCCTGGTGATGCGCAGCTTCGGGCAGGTGCAGGAGTTGCTGGTGGCCAGTCCCGATTACCTGCGCAAGCAGGGCCGGCCGACCAGCCCGGACGATCTCGAAGACCACGTCACGCTCAGCATGAGCGAGGACGATGCGCGCCAGCGCTGGGAGCTGCATGGCCCGGCCGGCGAAGTGAGGCGCGTGGACCTCAAGCCGCGCGTGATGGGATTCGACTTCCCGATGCTGATGGCGCTGGCCAAGCAGGGCGTGGGCATCACGCTGCTGCCGGAAACCGTGTGCTCGGACGCCGTGCGTGCCGGCGAGCTGGAGGTGGTGCTGCCGCAATGGCGCCTGCCGCAGGGCATCTTCCACGCCGTGTTCGCATCGCGGCGCGGCATGTTGCCAGCGGTGCGGGTGTTCATCGACTTCCTGGCAGAGCGCGTGCCCGGCCTGGTCGAAACCGCGCGCCTGTCGTGCCGGGACATCAAGGGCGGGCCCTGCAACGAGCATGAGCAGCAGGCCTTTGTGCAGGCAACCATGCCCGCGCCGGCCCGTGCCGCGCCACCCGCCATCGTGTCAAAATGACGCCCCGCGCGCATCGCGCCACGGGTTGAACGCAGTGCTTTGGAGAGATGGCCGAGCGGTTTAAGGCACCGGTCTTGAAAACCGGCGAAGGGTCAAACCTTCCGTGGGTTCGAATCCCACTCTCTCCGCCATCCCGCTACCCGCGCGCGGCGCCCGCGTATCATCTGCGTGACGAAGCCTTAAGGGCAGTCGACGCGGCGGCCTGGATGCGTTGCGTGGTGGACGTGCCTGCAACGAGATGCGTCGACGCGGCCGTCCTCATTACAGCCAGCCGGTTGCGCACGTAGTCGCGGTGGCCGGCGGCGTCGATAAGGATGTTGTCGCTGTAGAGTTCGAATGCGGACCAGAACTCGTCGCTGCCGACCGACCGGTGGGCCATCCCGGGTACGCGGTTTTCCAGCATGTCGAGTCGCGTACGCAACTGGTTGAGGGTAGCCATCTGCGGAGTATGCGCCGCGATGCGTTCGTTCCCGATGAAACGTGCTCCACACCCCTGCGGGCCCACCGGGTTGCGTCACGGGTCCCCGGCGTTTAGCCTGCAGCCCGCGCCAGGACGGCGCCAAGGGGAAAGGGATGACCATTCGCGTCTTCATCGTGGACGACCACGCACTCGTGCGTGCCGGCATGTCCATGATCCTGTCGTCGACCGACGACATCGAGGTGGTCGGCGAGGCCGACACCGGCGAGCAGGCACTGCCGTTGATCCGCGCACTGGCGCCGGACGTGGTGCTGTGCGACTTGAACCTTCCCGGCATCAGCGGGTTGGAAGTGACCGAACGCATCACCGGCGGCAACCGCGCCACCCGCGTGGTGATCGTGTCCGTGCTGGAGGATGGGCCGATGCCACGGCGCCTGCTTGAGGCCGGAGCGTCAGGCTACGTGGGCAAGGGCGGCGATGCGGCGGAGCTGCTGAACGCGGTGCGCGAAGTGCATCTCGGGCGCCGCTACCTGGCCAGTGCGGTGGCGCAGAACCTCGCCCTCCACAGCATCGACGGCCATGGCAATCCCTTCGATGCACTCTCGCCGCGGGAAACCGAGGTCGCAATGCTGCTGGTGCGCGGTTTGCGCCAGGAGGAGATCGCGCGCCGCCTGTGCCTGAGCGCGAAAACGGTGAACACGCACAAGGCCCGGCTGTTCGAGAAGCTGCGCATCAGGGATGCGATCACGCTGGCCCGGCTGGCAGGGCGCCACGGACTGGTCGAGTCGGTCGATTCGATGTAGCGCGTGCGGCCCGTCGCGGGCCACGGGCGCGAACCCTGGCGAAAAAAGAAGAGGGCCGCATTGCGCGGCCCTCTCTTGTCGTGCGTGGCGCGTGTGCGATCAGGCGCGGCGCTCCTCCTCCGGCTTCTCCGTCTCGCCTTCGACCGCTGCGGTTTCCGCGTCCGGCTGCGTCGGCGTATTGGCGTCCGCATCTTCACCCTCCGCCGCTGGGTCCATCGCCGTGTCAGCATGCGGGGCGTCGAACAGGCCGCCGGTGCGCGGCAGCGCATCCGGACCAGCCGTAGCGCGCTCGGTCGGTGCTGCCGCGTCCGGCGTGCGGTCCGCATGCGCCCCATCTGCACCCGTGGTGGCGGCTGCGGTGGTTGCGTGCGGCGCGTCAGGCTTCGTCACGGACGCCGGTGCGGCTTCCGTCTTGGGCTCGGCTGTCGGAGACGATGCCGGTGGAGTGGACAGCGCCTGTGCAGCGATAGCCGCCGGCTCGGACACATCCGATTCCACCTGTGCCTGCGGCTGTGCGTCCGTGGCTGGTTGGCTGACGGCCGGGGCCTCGGGCGTCGGTGCGTCCTGCTTCACCGACGTATCGACGTTGTCGCTGGCATCGGCATTGCCACCGACAGCAGCGGCTGCGGCAACGGCCGGCGCCACCGGGGCTGCAGCGTCGGCCGCCACGGCATGGGGTGCCTGCGGAGCCCGGCGACGGGCAGGAGCCGGTGCCGGCGCCGCGTCGTCTTCGAAGTCAAACTCCGGCTGCGGTCGCTGGGCGTCACCCGTGGGGCGCTCTTCGATGGCGGCGTGGTCGTCCTCGTCGCCCGACAGCACGTCGTTGCCGGTGCCATCCTGACCGTTCTCGCCGGTGGCAGCATCACCACCGCGACGGCGGCGGCGGCCACCACGACGGCCGCGACGGCGGCGCCCGGTGCCTTCGCCGGCGGCACCGGTGTCGGTGCCATCGCCCGGCTGGGCGGTGACGTCCGCGGCCGCTTGCGTCTTGATGTCGTCAGCAACGGTGGGTGTGCTGTCCTGCGTGGAGGCGACGGCCACAGCGGCGGTCGCGGCGGCGGGCACGGCAACTGCCGGCTGCGGCGTGTCGCTGCGCGTCTCCTGCGCCTGTGCCGCGGTGCGGCTCACTTCGGCCGGCGTGTCCTCGGACTTGCCGCGTCCGCCTTTGCGGCCCTGGCGCGGTTCCTGGCGCCCTTCCTGCTTGGCTTCACGCTTCGGCTCAGTACGCGGCTCCTGCTTCGGCTCGCTCTTCTGCTGCGCCTTCTGCTTCTGCTGGCGGTTGCCGCCGGCTTCGCCCTGCTTGTTACCGCGGCCTTCGCTGCGACGGCCATCGCGGCCATCGCGTGCGCCGGCCTTGCCGATGCGGCCGTCACGTCGCTGGCCGTTGCCGCGCTCGTCGCGTTCTTCGCGGCGTGCTTCACGGGCCGGCTTTTCGCGGGTCTCGGTGGCGGCGGCCGGGCCGCGGAAGAAGCGGAGGATGCGCTCGACCACGCCGCCCGAATGCGTAGGCGCGACCACGACCGGTGCCGGCGCGGGGGCGACCGGCGCGGCCTGCACTTCGCGCGGCTCGCGCAGCGGGGCGGGGTGGGCCGGCTTGACGTTGGTCACCGCCGGCGCGGCCGGGATGTTGAGGTGGGCCTTGGTCAGCGCATGCGTCGGCAGCTTGCGTGGCGTGCCGCGGTGGTAGCTGGGCTTGGTGGTTTCCTCGCCCAGCTCGTTCTCGCGGATGCGCGTGACCTCGAAGTGCGGCGTCTGCAGCTGGTCGTCGGCGACGATCACGATCGGCGCGTCGTGGCGCTGCTCGATCTCGCTCAGCGCGCGGCGCTTCTCGTTGAGCAGGTAGGTGGCGATCTCGATCGGCGCCTGCACCAGCACCTGGCCGGTGTTGTCCTTCATTGCGTGTTCTTCGGCCAGTCGCAGGATCGACAGCGACAGCGACTCGACGCTGCGCATGCGGCCGTGGCCCTCGCAGCGCGGGCAGACGATCTGGCTGGACTCGCCCAGCGAGGGGCGCAGGCGCTGGCGGCTCATTTCCAGCAGGCCGAAGCGCGAGATGCGGCCGACCTGCACGCGCGCGCGGTCCTGCTTGAGGGCCTGCTGCAGCCGGTTCTCCACGTCGCGCTGGTGGCGGTTGGAGGACATGTCGATGAAGTCGATCACCACCAGGCCGCCCAGGTCGCGCAGGCGCATCTGGCGTGCGACCTCCTCGGCCGCCTCCAGGTTGGTGTTGAACGCGGTCTCCTCGATGTCGCTGCCCTTGGTGGCACGCGCCGAGTTCACGTCGATCGCGGTCAGCGCCTCGGTCTGGTCGATCACCAGCGCGCCGCCGGACGGCAGGCGCACTTCGCGCTCGTACGCGCTCTCGATCTGCGACTCGATCTGGAAGCGGTTGAACAGCGGGGTGTCGTCCGTGTAGTGCTTGAGCTTGCGCATGTTGTGCGGCATGACCTGCTCGACGAACTCACGCGCCTCGGCGAACATTTCGTCGGTATCGACCAGGATCTCGCCGATGTCCGGGCGCATGTAGTCGCGCAGGGCACGGATGATCAGGCGCGACTCCTGGTACAGCAGGAACGGCGCGGGCTTGCTCAGCGCGGCGTCGGTGATCGCCTTCCAGACGCTGACCAGGTAGTCCAGGTCCCACTGCAGCTCTTCGGCATCGCGGCCGACGCCGGCGGTGCGGATGATCACGCCCATGTCGTCGGGAATGTTCAGCGCGTCCATCGCCCTCTTGAGCTCGGCGCGGTCATCCCCCTCGATGCGGCGCGAGACGCCGCCGGCGGTCGGGGAATTGGGCATCAGCACCATGTAGCGGCCGGCCAGCGAGATGAACGTGGTCAGGGCCGCGCCCTTGTTGCCGCGCTCTTCCTTGTCGACCTGCACGACCACTTCCTGGCCTTCGCGCAGCAGTTCCTTCAGGCCGGCCTTGTTGTGGTCGACCCCGGCCTGGAAGTAATCGCGGGAGATTTCCTTCAGCGGAAGGAAGCCGTGGCGGGCGGCGCCGTACTCGACGAACGCGGCTTCGAGCGACGGCTCGAGGCGGGTGATCTTGCCCTTGTAGATGTTGGACTTCTTCTGTTCCTTCGACGGCTGTTCGATATCGATGTCGTACAGGTTCTGGCCGTCGACGATCGCGACGCGCAGCTCCTCGGCCTGCGTCGCATTGATCAACATACGCTTCATTGTTGCGTCCTCGCGCGCTCTACCGCGCGGAACGCCCTGGCGTTTCGCTCTCTGGGAACTCAAGTCCGGTCGGCTCGACCCCTAGGCCTGGGCCGTGGGTCACACCCCGGGGCGTTCCCACCCCGGGGCGGTGCGGATTCACTTGCGTCCGCACGCGCCGACTGGACCTCAACTTCCAGCGCTACGACACCACGGCGGACCGCGGGAGCGCTTCTCTTGTTTTGCTTGAAACCGGGTTCGGGGACCGGCGACGCACGCGTCGCTCGGGGCAATCCGCGGGCCACATCCGGCGCCAGAAGGCAGCCACCGGGGCGTCACGCGGGGGTGTTCATCGCAGGCGGGTTGGACCTGCCGGACGAGGGTCGGTTCCGCCGGACCGTCGCTGCTAACATGGCTGCCCCCGGGGCAGTGGTCAGGCACGGTACGGAAACGCAGGACGGGGCTTTCGGCCCCTTCCCGGAACGGGGGCGTGACATGCACGCGCCGCACCCGGCAACTTCCTGCGAAATCAAAACCTTATCTCGCGTCGCGAGTGTATCAGATAACCCTTTGCGAATGACCGATTCAGCTTCCCCGGGAGCCCGTGGCGGCGCCCGCACCGTGCGGGTGCCCGACGACCGCGATGGCCAGCGCCTGGACAACTTCCTGCTCGGGCAGCTGAAAGGCGCGCCGCGATCGCTTGTCTACAAGCTGGTGCGCTCCGGGCAGGTCCGGGTGAACGGGGGGCGCGCCAAGGCCGAGCGCAAGCTGGCCGGCGGCGACGAGGTCCGGATTCCGCCCGTGCGTCTCAGTGAGCCCGGCGACACGGCCGCGCCGCCGAAGGGCTTCCTGGACGCGATGGAGGCGTCCATCGTCTTCGAGGACGCGCGGCTGCTGGCCCTCAACAAGCCGTCCGGGGTTGCCAGCCACGGCGGCAGCGGCATCAGCTTCGGGGCGATCGAGACCCTGCGCGCGCTGCGGCCGAACCAGTCGCTGGAGCTGGTCCACCGGCTGGACCGCGATACATCCGGATTGCTCCTGGTCGCCAAGAAGCGCTCCGCGCTGACCGAACTGCAGGCGCTGATGCGCGAGGAGTCCGGCACCGGTGGCGCCATCCGCAAGCGGTACCTGGCACTGCTGACGGGCCGCATGCCCGATGGCGTGATGAGCGTCGATGCGCCGCTGCACATCGGCCTGCGCCAGGGCGGGGAGCGTCACGTTCAGGTGGTCGACCCGTCGAGCCCCGCGGGCAAGGCCTCGCTGAGCCACTTCAAGCTGCTGGAGCGCAGGGGCGGGCAGTCCTGGTGCGAGGTTCGGATCGAAACCGGTCGCACGCACCAGATCCGCGTGCATGCCCAGCACATCGGCCATCCGGTGGCCGGGGATGCGAAATACGGCGATGCCGAGGCGAACCGGCGGCTGCGCGAACAGGTGGGATTGAAGCGCCTGTTCCTGCACGCCTCCACGCTCGAATTCGCGCTGGACGAGGGCCGCGCGCCGTACCTGCTCAACGCGCCCCTGGTGCCGGAGCTGGTCGACGTGCTCGACCGGCTCCAGGGCTGACGTCAGAGTTCGCTGTCGCGGCGCTCCTCGTCGAGCGCGAAGCAGCGGTCCGGCCGCATGGTCGGCGGCTTGAACGTGACCGGCACCTGCAGGTCCGATGAGATGGCCTGGCCGGCGCGGGTCGCCGCGCGGAACTGCCATGCCTTGACGCCCTCGACGGCGGCCGTGTCCAGCTCCGGCTGGCCGCTGCTCTGCTTGACACGGACGTTGGTGGGCCGGCCCTCGGGGCCGACCGTCACGGCCAATACGGTCTGGCCGCCGACGTCGTCGCAGGCCAGTGCTTCGGGGTAGGCGGGGGGCGGGGTGTCGACCGCCATCAGTTCGGTGGGCGGGTCCGCGGGCGGTGCTTCGGGCGCCGGGGTACAGGCGGCGATCGCCATGCAGGCCAGCGCGGTGAGGGGGACTCGAAGCTTCATGCGGCGCTCCTCCAGGAAGATGGGGCAGGTCAGTCGGCGAGGGCGGCGGCCTTGGCCGCGCAGATGAAGTCGTTTTCGCTCAGGCCACCGACATCGTGGGTCGAATAGCGCACGACGCAGCGGTCGTAATGCACGCCGAGGTCCGGGTGGTGGTCCTCGCGATGGGCGACATACGCCAGCGCGTTCACGAAGGCCATGGTCCGGTGGTAGTCGTCGAAGGTGAAAGTGCGGCTCAGCGCGTGGCCGCCCTCGGTCACTTCCCAGCCCGGCACCTCCGGCATCAGTTCGCGGACGCGCGCTTCGGTCAGGCGGTGTTCGCTGCCGCGCCGCGGCACGCAATGGGCCTGGGCCAGGGGGACGAGATCGGACATGGGGCACCTCGGTTGCGGAACGATGAACCGCGCGCATCCATCACGGTGGCGCGGTGCGGCCAACGCCAGAGCATGCCGCGGACCCCGTTAGAATAGCGGGATGATCCAGATTTCCGAATCCGCACAGACCCACTTCCGCCGCCTGCTCGACCGCGAGGCCCTGCCGGGGCTCGGTGTGAAGCTGTCCGCGGTCCATGCCGGCACCCCACGCGCGGACGTGCGCCTGGAGTTCGCCGAGCCGGCCGAACTGGCCGGCGACGAGTGGGCCATCGACTGCGAAGGCTTCACGCTGTGGCTGGAGTCGGCCAGCGTGAAGTGGCTGGACGGCGCGGAGATCGACTACGAAACCCGCGACACCGGCGGGCAACTGCAGATCCGCGCGCCCCGCATCAAGGGCCATGAGCCGGAAGCCGGCGCATCGCTGGTGGAGCGCGTGCGCTGGGTGGTGGACAACGAGATCAACCCGCAGCTGGCCCAGCACCGCGGCCACGTCGCCGTGCAGGAGGTGACGTCCGAGGGCGTGGTGCTGCTGCGCTTCGGTGGCGGTTGCCACGGTTGCGGCATGGCCGACGTGACGCTGAAGCAGGGCATCGAGAAGACCCTGCTGGAGAAGGTGCCCGGGGTGACGGCGGTGCGCGATGCGACCGACCACGATACGGGGACGGCGCCCTACATCAGCCGCGACAGCGCGGCCTGACCGGGGCGGATGTATTCCGCCAGCGACCTGATCGAAGCGGTGCAGCGACGGCTGCGCCTGGTGCAGCGTCGCGGCCACCCCCCGGGTGAGTTTCCGCCGGGCTGGAAGACGTGGCTGTCCGAAGCCGCGCTCCGACCGGGACGCGTGACGGGAGCAACGGCCGACGCGATGGTCGGGGTGCTGGTGGCACGGCCGCTGGCACAACCGCCGCGACGCGTGGCGGAGCTGACGCGCTGGCAGGCGTTCTCCTCTGTTTGGCGGCAGCAGTGGCAGGCACCCGAACCCGAGCAGCGCGGCCTGCGGTGGCTGGCGACGGGCGGCTCCGCCGTCGTCCATATCGCGCTGGCGATCTTCATGCTGTGGCTGCTGTTCGCACCGCCGCGGTTCGATGCGCCTCCGGCCGCCGGCGAGCTCGTCGTGCAGGTCGAGTACGTAGGCGAAGGCACGCCGGCGGAGATTGGTGGCCCGTCGGGCGAGGACGCGCCTGCGGTCGCGACCCAAGCCCCCGCGCCGTCGCAAGCGCCGACCGATGCACCGGCCGACGCCGAGCGCGCTGATGCGCCTGCAGACCCCACCGAGCCGTCTCCGCCGCGCGCGCCGCGCATCGCCGACGTGGCGGCGCCGCCCGCGCCGCCGCTCGACGTCCCGGTGCCGGAAGTGACGCCGCGTGATGTCCCCACACCGTCACCGCCGGCCGACCAGCCGATTGCCGTCAGCGAGGTGGTGCCGGATGCGGCGACCGTAGAGTTCGTTCTGCCGCCCACCAGGCGAACGGCGCAGCCGCGCATCGAGTCGCCCGAGCTGGACGCGCGGGTGCCGGAGGTCGCGGTGCGCGAGGTGCCCGTACCGCTGCAGGCGCGCATGCCGGCACCACGCGAGTTGCCGGTGGGCGAGCTGGCTTCGCCCGACCTGCCGATGCGCACGCCCGATGTCGGCCAGCGCGACGTGCCCACCCCCATCCGTCCGCGCGCGCTGCCGCAGGTGGCCGTGCCGACGCCGGCCGCGCCCGGCCTTCGCACGGACACGCCGGAAGTCCGCGAACGCAGCATTCCGATGCCCGCGCGTCCCGCGCCTCCCGCCGACCCCGTTGCCGATGCGGGCGACGGTGAAGCCACGACCCCGGCATCTCCACCTGCGGCATCGCCGGCTTCCGGTCGACCGGCGGCGGGCACGCCGTCGACTCTCGCAGGGCAGGGGCCGCGACCCGATCCCGCGCCCGGCGCCTGGCCATCGCCCCGCCGTGGCGAGGACTTGGGCGCCGCCAGCGAGGCGCAGCCCGGTGGCCAGCGCGGGCGTCCCGGCCAACCGCCGGGTCTCTACGACAGCGAAGGTCGCGTACGACTGGCCGAGCCCTCCGGGTCCGCCTCGCCGAACCGGCCGCCCGGCGCCATCACCGAGGAGATCGCCGACCTCGACCGCGCCGGTACCTGGCTGCGACGTCCGCCGACCGACTACGAGCCGACCGTGTTCGACAAGTACTGGCGTCCGAGCGAAACGTTGCTGGAGGAGTGGGTGCGCAAGGGCTACAAGGAAGTGGCGATCCCGATCCCCGGTACCAACAAGCGGATCATCTGCGGCATCGCGTTCCT
>Ga0156347_1103_pt2 | contig 12589 bp, 13 predicted proteins | sample RifOxyA1_FD_107994 | JGI IMG/M metagenome (GOLD analysis project Ga0156347, IMG submission 107994) | Xanthomonadales bacterium RIFOXYA1_FULL_69_10 | reverse complement strand
TGGCGCGACGTTGGCCGGCGGCGCCACGGCCGACGGTGCCGGCACCGCGGGTTGCTCGGGGCTGACGGCTTCCTCGTCCTGGTCGACGATCTCGCCCGGCAGCGGGTCCTGGGGTGCCGGCGCCGGCGTCATGCCGGCCGGGGCTGGCGAATCGGGCTGGGTAGGCGCATCGGGCGGGGCAGGCGTCGACGTCGGGATGTCCACCGCGACCAGGTCGAGCGGTTCGCCCGCGGCAGTGGCCAATTCCTGCAGAAGTGCGGCCACGCCGGCGCTGTCCACCGGCTGCGGAAGCCGGAAATCGGCCTGGGTGCGGGGCGCGTTGGTCAACCCGATGACCGTCTTGCCGGCGGCGTGGAGCCGCAGCCAGCTCATCGGGCCGTACATGCTGTCCATGTCGACGATGACGTGGTCGGCCTGGCTGTCGGGCACCAGGGACCACTGGTTGCCGAGGCGGGGATTGGCGTCGGCGAATGCCGCCTTGATCGCGGTTTCGGTGGCGGCATCCATGCCGGTCAGGCCGAGGGTCAGGGGCATCGTCGGGTGGTCCGGTCGTAGCGGTGGTCCCGGAGTGTTGCGGAGCGGCCAGCCTGCGTCAACGCGCGCACCGCGTCGCAGGTTGACGCGTCGCGGCGTGCGCGGGTCGACCGTACCGGTGGGTCTGGAGGCCTCGGCCCTCAGGCCTGGGAGCGCGCGTTGCGCGGCAGTTGCGCGCGCAGGAACGCCATCTGGTCGGCCAGGATGTTGCGGTTGGAGAGGATCAGGTGCTCGATCCAGCTGGGCCGGTAGGGCACGGCCAGCAGCGGCATGCCCGCCTGTTGCGGCGTGCGGTTGCCCTTGCGCGAGTTGCAGCCGAAGCACGCGGCGACCACGTTCTCCCAGATGTCGCGCCCGCCCTTGGACACCGGCTTGACGTGGTCGCGGGTCAGGTGCGGCCGGTTGAAGCCGTGGCCGCAGTACATGCACAGGTGGCCGTCACGCGCGAACAGGGCGGGGTTGGTGAGCGCGGGCGTCGGGTCGAGCGCGTGCGAGCGCGCATGGCCGCGGGCGGCGACGATGGGGTGCAGGTCCAGCAGGCTGCGCTCGCCGCTCAGCCGCGACATGCCGCCATGGATCGTCAGGCACGGATCACCGAGCGTCCAGGCCACCGCGCCACGCGCATACAGGCATGCCGCGTCCTGCCAGTGCATCCAGCTCAACGCCCGGCCATGCGCGTCGAGCGACAGCAGGCGGACGCTGTTGAGGCGTTCGATGGGATGGCGGAGGGGGGTGTGCGGAACCTGGGACACGTCGAAGCCGGCAGACGCCGGGACCTGCCGACCTAGATCGGTGGAATTCCCCGCCTGGACCAAGCGCAGCTTCGCTCTGTCGGTCTCCATCGGGGCACCAGCTTATACCCGTTCGATGACCGTTTGGGTAGCGTTGTGCCGAGCGGCACGATCAGTCGAATGCGTCCGCGTCCAGCGCCATCAGGGTGGCCGCGCCGGCGTCGATCGCCGCTGCGTGCATCAGCGTGCGCGGCAGCACCCGGCGGAAGTAGAAGCGGGCGGTTTCGCGCTTGGCGGCCTTGAAGGCCTCCGGCTTCGACGACGCCTCGGCGGCGGCCACCGACCGCGCCCACCAGTACGCCAGGCACACGTAGCCCGAGTACATCAGGTAGTCGTGCGCGGCGGCGCCGACTTCTTCGGGGTCGGCGGCCGCGCGCTGGCCGATGCGCAGTGTCAGCTGCTGCCACTCGGCGAGCTTGGCGCGAAGCGGCGCGACGAAGGCCTGCGCGGGTGCGGGCAGGTCGGGGGTTTCGCAGAACGCCTCGATCAATCCCAGCATCACCTTCAATCCGGCGCCCTGCTGCTGCAGCACCTTGCGACCCAGCAGGTCCAGCGCCTGGATTCCGGTGGTGCCCTCGTACAGCGTGGTGATGCGGGCATCGCGCGCGAGTTGTTCCATGCCGTGCTCGGCGATGTAACCGTGGCCGCCATAGCACTGCAACGCGTGATAGGTGCACTCCACGCCCCATTCGGTCAGACATGCCTTGACGATCGGCGTCATGAAGCCGAGCAGCGCATCGGCCTGTTCGCGCTCGGCCGCATCCGGTGCGTGGTGGGCCAGGTCGACCTGCAGCGCGGCGTGGTAACCCATCGCGCGGCCGCCCTCGACCAAGGCCTTGCAGGTCAGCAGCATGCGCCGGACGTCGGGGTGGACGATGATCGGATCGGCGGGCTTGTCGGGGAATTTCGGCCCGGACAGCGCGCGCATCTGCAGGCGCTCGCGCGAGTAGGCCAGCGCGTTCTGATACGCGCGGTCCGACAGGCCCAGGCCCTGCAGTCCGACCGCGAGGCGCGCGGTGTTCATCATGGTGAACATGGCTACCAGGCCTTTGTGCGGCTGGCCCACGAGGAACCCTTCAGCGCCGTCGAAGTTCAGCACGCAGGTGGCCGAACCGTGGATGCCCATCTTGTGTTCGAGGCTGCCGCAGCGCACCGCGTTGCGCTCGCCCAGCGTGCCGTCCTCATTCACCCGCACCTTCGGCACGATGAACAACGAGATGCCACGGCTGCCGGCGGGAGCGTCGGGCAGTTTCGCCAGCACCAGGTGCAGGATGTTGTCGGTGAAGTCGTGCTCGCCGGCGGTGATGAAGATCTTGGTGCCGGTGATCGCGTAGCGGCCGTCACCCAACGGCTCGGCGCGGGTGCGCAGCAGGCCCAGGTCGGTGCCGCAGTGGGGCTCGGTCAGGCACATCGTGCCGGTCCAGCGGCCGTCGACCAGCGGCTTGAGGAAGCGCTCCTGCTGCCAGGCCTCGCCGTGGTGCAGCAGCGCTTCGGTGGCGCCGTGCGAGAGCAGCGGGAAGTTGCCCCAGGCCAGGTTGGCCGCGTCGATCATTTCCTTGAGTGGCACCCCGGCGGCATGCGGCATGCCCTGGCCGCCGAACTCGGCCGGTGCGGTCAGGCCCGACCAGCCGCCGTCGACGTACTGCGCATAGGCCTGCTTGAAGCCGGGCGGGGTGGTGACCTCGCCGGTGGCCGCATCCAGCCGGCAACCCTCACGGTCGCCGACCGCGTTGAGCGGCGCCAACACCGTCTCGTTGAAGCGCGCGCCTTCCTCCAGCACCGCATCGAGCACATCACGCGTGGCGTCGGCAAAGCCCATCCGCTGGAACGCAGCCTCCGCGCCAATGACGTCGAACAGGGCGAAACGCATATCGGCCAGCGGGGCTTTGTAGTGGCTCATGGATCAGGTCCGTCAGATGGAAAAGGTGTACGTGCGCGATGCGCGCACGCATGGCGATGCCGGTGGCCTCAGCGCATGACGCCGGGCAGCCCGGGCGCGGGACTGAGCGCGCTGCGGCGTTCGACTTCAAAATCCCGCCGGTTGCCGTCCTCGGGGATGGCGCCGATGCGGCCGCTCAGCTGGTAGTCCACGCTGCGACCCGCCGCCAGCGCGTCGGCCACCGCCAGCTTGCCCGCGGCCTGCGGCGCGAGGACCGCCGTCACCACGTCCGCCGACTCCGGGCCGATCGACAGGCCGGGCTGCGCCTGCACGCGTCCCGCATCGGCGTCGCCCACCGTCAGCGCCAGGTCGACCGACTCGAACCGCATCGGGATGCTGCTGAAATTCTCGATCCGCAGTTGCAGCGACCATCGGCCATCGGCCTGCACCGTGAGCTGCTGGATCCGCGCGGAGGGCTCGGACACGCGTCGCACGGGGCCGCCGGCGCAGGCCGCCAGGGTCGCCAGCACCACGGCGAGCAGCAGCCAGCGGACGCGGAAGGGGGGCCAGACTGCTTTCATGCATTCGCCTCCGGGCAGGGGAGGGCGAGCATACAACGGTGTTCGGCACGCCCCGGCAGGCTCCCGGTGGCCCTCGATGCCGCATGGCGGCGCATGGTGCGCTGCGGTAGGCTTCCCGGTCTTTCCCCCGCTGCGTCCTGCCGTGTCCAACCGCGCCCCCAACCAGTCCCCAGCCCCCGAGTCCACGTTCGATCCGCAGGCGGTGGAGACGGCCGCCCAGCGCTTCTGGGACGACACGCGCGCCTTCGAGGTGGACGAGGCTTCCGGCAAGCCCAAGTACTACTGCCTGTCGATGCTGCCGTACCCGTCGGGCGCGCTGCACATGGGCCACGTGCGCAACTACACGATCAGCGACGTCATCAGCCGCTACAAGCGCATGACCGGCCACAACGTGCTGCAGCCGATGGGCTGGGACGCGTTCGGCCTGCCGGCCGAGAACGCGGCGATCAAGCACAGGACCGCGCCCGCCCAGTGGACCTACGCCAACATCGCGCACATGAAGCAGCAGCTTCGCGCGATGGGCTATGCCATCGACTGGTCGCGCGAGTTCGCCACCTGTTCCCCGGACTACTACGTGCACGAGCAGCGCATGTTCGTGCAGCTGATGAAGCGCGGGCTGGCCTACCGCAAGAACGCGGTGGTCAACTGGGACCCGGTCGACCAGACCGTGCTGGCCAACGAGCAGGTGATCGACGGTCGCGGCTGGCGCACCGGAGCGCTGGTGGAGAAGCGCGAGATCCCGCAGTGGTTCCTGAAGATCACCGACTACGCGCAGGAACTGCTCGACGGCCTGGACACGCTCGACGGCTGGCCCGAGGCGGTCAAGACCATGCAGCGCAACTGGATCGGCCGCTCGGAAGGACTGGAGATCCGCTTCGACGTGCGCACCGTCGACGGCGAGCCGCGCGACCCGGTCACGGTGTTCACCACGCGCCCCGACACGCTGCTGGGCGCGACCTTCGTGTCGATCGCCGGCGAGCATCCGCTGGCGCAGCAGGCTGCGCAGGGCAACCCGGAGCTGGCCGCGTTCATCGCCGAGCTGCGCCAGGGCGGCGTCAGCGAAGCCGAGCTGGAAACGCAGGAAAAGCGCGGCATGTTCACCGGCCTGCGGGCCGTGCATCCGATCACCGGCGAGGAGTTGCCGGTGTATGTCGCCAACTTCGTGCTGATGGGGTACGGCACCGGCGCGGTGATGGCGGTACCGGGGCACGACCAGCGCGACTGGGAATTCGCCAAGAACCACAACCTGCCGGTCAAGGTGGTGGTGATGCCCGAGGCGGTGCGCGATGCGCTGGCGGAGATCGGGCGCGACGTCGCCCGGCACACGGATGCGATGTCCGCCGCGCTGGGCGGCGGCCCGTCCATCGACGCCTACGACACGGGCGCGGCGGTGCAGGTGGTGCAGGACTTCGTGCGCGAAGTGGACGAGCTCGGCGCACACACAGAGCGCGGCTGGCTCGTCAACTCGGGCGAGTTCGATGGCCTGGACTTTTCGCAGGCGTTCGATGCCATCGCTGCGCGCCTTGAGGCCGACGGGCGCGGTGCGCGCCGCGTCAACTTCCGCCTGCGCGACTGGGGCGTGAGCCGGCAGCGCTACTGGGGCTGCCCGATCCCGGTCATCTATTGCGACAGCTGTGGGGCCGTGCCGGTGCCGGAAGACCAGCTTCCGGTCGTGCTGCCCGAGGATGTCGAGTTCATGGGCACCGGCTCGCCGATCAAGGCCGACCCGGAGTGGCGCAAGACCACGTGCCCGACGTGCGGTGGCGCGGCCGAACGCGAGACCGACACCTTCGACACCTTCATGGAGTCGAGCTGGTACTACGCGCGCTACACCTCGCCGGGTGCCGCCACGCAGGTCGATGCGCGCGCCGACCACTGGCTGCCGGTCGACCAGTACATCGGCGGTATCGAGCACGCGATCCTGCACCTGCTGTACTTCCGCTTCTATCACAAGCTGCTGCGCGACCAGGGGCTCGTCACCAGTGACGAACCGGCGCGCAACCTGCTCACGCAGGGCATGGTCATCGCCGAGACGTTCTACCGCGACAACGCCGACGGATCGAAGGACTGGATCAACCCGGCCGACGTCGACATCGTGCGCGACGAGCGCGGCCGCATCACCGGCGCCACGCTGCGCGCCGACGGCCAGCCGGTGGTAATCGGTGGCGTCGAGAAGATGTCCAAGTCGAAGAACAACGGCGTCGACCCGCAGGAAATGATCGGCCGGTACGGCGCCGACACCGTGCGCCTGTTCTCGATGTTCGCCGCGCCGCCCGAGCAGTCGCTGGAGTGGAACGAGTCCGGGGTCGACGGCATGGCGCGCTTCCTGCGCCGGTTCTGGCGCGAGGTCACCACGCACGTGGGCCAGCCCGACCATCCGGACGTGGCCGCGCTGCTGGCCGCCGGCACTGAACTGACGCCGGCGCAGAAGACGCTGCGCCGCCAGCTGCACGAAACCATCCAGAAGGTGGGCGACGACTACGGCCGCCGCCACAGCTTCAACACCGCCATCGCCGCACTGATGGAACTGCTCAACCACGTGGCGAAGTTCGACGACCTGTCCGATGCCGGCCGCGCCGTGCGGCACGAGGCGCTGGAGTCGATGGTGCTGCTGCTCAACCCGGTGACCCCGCACGTCAGCCACGCGCTGTGGCAGGCGCTGGGCCACGCGGAAACGCTGCTGGAGGACGTCCCGTTCCCGCAGGCCGACCCTGCCGCGCTGGTGCGCGATGCGGTGACGCTGGCGGTGCAGGTCAACGGCAAGCTGCGCGGCACCATCGAAGTGCCGGTCAACGTCGACAGGGCCGAGGCCGAGCGACTGGCGCTGGCCGAGCCGGCGGTGGCGAAGTACCTGGAGGGCCAGACGGTGCGCAAGGTGATCGTCGTGCCCGGCAAGATCGTGAACATCGTCGCCGCGGCTTGACCGCGCCTCCTTGCCGCCCCGCCGGCCCTCGTCCAGACTCGCCCGATGACAATGCCCCGTATGTTCCGATCCGTCCTTCCCGCCCTGCTTGCCCTGTCGCTGGCGGCGTGCGGCTTCCAGTTGCGCGATGCGCTGGTCCTCCCGCCCGACCTGGGGCCGGTCAAGGTCCGTTCGGTCGACCGATACAGCCCGCTGGCGGAGTCGCTCGCGCGTTCGCTGACCCGGGCAGGTGCTGTTCCTGCAACCGCAGAGGACACCGATTCGGCCGTGCTGGACATCCAGGCCGAGGAGTGGGGCGATACCCCGATCAGCGTCGACTCGTTCGGACGCGCGCAGGAGTTCAGCCTGCGCTATGCGGTGGTGTTCGAGCTGCGTCGCGCCGACGGCAGCCCCATGGTGCCGCAGCAGACCATCGAACTGGCGCGCGACTACATCTCCGTCCCCACGCAGTCGGAAGGCACCGAAGGCGAACGCGACATCCTCGTGCGCGAATTGCAGCGTGAGATGGCGGCCGCGGTGTTGCGCCGGATCGATGCCGTGGCCAAGAACACACCCGTCGGCCTTGATGCCCCGGTGAACGATATGGGTTTGCAGGACGACGGCGTGGCACCTTCCGTGCCGGCGGTGGACACCATGGCGCCGGTACGCGGCGACGAGGCTGCGGACCCTGTAGAAGGTGACGCACCCACTGAAGTCGCCGAACCGGAGCCGACCTCCGAGGCGGACGGCGCGCGCTGATCCGATGGAAGTCAAGCCCGAGCAACTGGCGGGCCACCTGGCGAATGGGCCATTGCGCCCGGCGTACCTGATCGCAGGTCCCGAAGCATTGCGCGTGCTGGAGGCGGCCGACGCAGTGCGGGCCGCAGCCAGGGCCCAGGGCGTCACCGAACGCGAGATTTTCGAGGCTGAAGGCCAACGCGAGCCGGACTGGAATGCGATGCAGGCCAGCTTCCGTGCGCCCGGCCTGTTTTCCAGCAGGCGGCTGATCGAACTGCGCCTGCCGTCCGGCAAGCCCGGCAAGGAAGGCGCTGCAGTCCTGGCCGAGTTCTGCGAAGACCCGCCGGCTGACGTCACCCTGATGGTGGTGGCCGGCGACTGGAGCATGAAGCAGCACGGCGGCAAATGGAGCGACGCCATCGGCCGGATCGGCGTCATCAGCATCTGCTGGGCGATCAAGCCGCACGAGCTCGCCGGATGGATCGAACGCCGCCTGCGCAGCCACGGCATCACCGCGGACAACGCCGCGGTGCAGGTGCTGGCCGACCGTGTGGAAGGGAACCTGCTGGCGGCGGCGCAGGAGGTCGACAAGCTGGCGCTGCTGTCGGATGGACAGCCGCTCGATGCGGCGCGCATGCAGCAACTGGTCGCCGACGCCGCGCGGTTCGACGTGTTCCGCTTGCTGGATTCGGCCATGAACGGCCAGGGCGTGCAGGTCTCGCGGATGCTGGCCGGGCTTCGCGCCGAAGGTGTCGCGGTGCCGGCGCTGCTGGGCATGGTCGTGATGGAATTGCAGCGCTGCGCGGCACTGGCGCAGGTGGCCGCCCGCGGCGGCAACATGGCGGTTGAATTCAAGGCGCAGCGCATCTGGGATTCCAAACAGGCGGTCTACCGGCGCGCATTGCAGCGGCACGACGCACGGCACTGGGAAGCCTTCGTGGCCCAAGCCGGCCGGGTCGACCGGATTGCCAAGGGCCGCGGCCGGCCGGGCCACGATCCCGCGGACGCGTGGCTGGCACTGGAACGGCTGCTGCTGGCGGTCGCCGAGCCCAGGGCCACGCGGCTGCTGGCCGGGGCAAGCCGCGCGTGATCGGACTGCAGGTGTTCTACGGCGGCACGTTCGACCCCGTCCACGACGGGCACCTGGCGGTGGCCCGTGCGGCGCGCGATGCGCTCGGCGCGCGCGTCCGCCTGGTACCGGCGGCGGATCCACCGCACCGGGCGCCGCCGGGTGCATCGGCCGTCCACCGGGCACGGATGCTCGACCTGGCCGTGGCGGGCGAGCGCGGGCTTTCGGTCGACCGCCGCGAACTGGCCCGGGGTGGCCGGTCCTATTCGATCGAAACGCTGCGCGGCATCCGCGAAGAATCCGGGCCCGGTGCACCGGTGGCCTGGCTGGTGGGCGCCGACAGCTTCCTCGACCTGCCCGCATGGCGGGATTGGCAGGGCCTGTTCGAGCTGGCGCACTTCGTGGTGGCCGAGCGGCCGGGCGCCTCGCTGGACGCCGTGCCGGAGCCATTGGCCAGCTTCGTCGCACCGCGGTGGGCACACGACGCCGCCGACCTGAACGCGGCCCCGGCGGGGCGCGTCTGGCGCTTGCGGCAACCGCTCCAGACCGAGTCCGGCACCCAGGTGCGCGACGCCATCGCCGCCGACACCGGTATTGGAGGGCTCGTCCCGCCTGCCGTCGCCGAGTACATCCGCCGGCATGGGCTGTACGGTTCCGAACCCGGCGACGAAGCCCCTACGGCGGCTCCGCTATAATCCCGGCCCCGCCCGGCGACCCCACAGAGCCCGTTTCCTTTGAGCACCCAAGCCCACGTCATCAAGACCCGCCTTCCCAACCCCCCGCCGCCGATCGAGACGCTGCTGGCCACCGTGCGCGGCGCGGTCGACGAACTCAAGGCCAAGGATGTCGTGGAAATCGACGTGCGCGGCAAGAGCAGCGTCACCGACTACATGGTGGTCGCGTCGGGCACCTCGACCCGCCACGTCAAGTCGATCGCCGACGAAGTCGTCAAGCACGCCAAGAACCTGGACGTCATGCCGCTGGGCGTGGAAGGCGAGCGCGAAGCCGAATGGGTGCTGGTCGACCTGGGTGATGTCGTGGTCCACATCATGCTGCCGCGCGTGCGCGAGTTCTATGCGCTCGAGCGCCTGTGGACGGTCGGCGACCAGCCGCCGGAGGAGTTGGATGAGGACGCGCAGGAGTTCAGCCCGCAGGAGCGGGACTGACGTCGGCTGCACGTACCCGTTGATGCGCCGAACAACGCGCCGGCTGGAACGCCGGCGCGTTTTCGTTTGGGCCTGCGAGGAACGAGGCCATCGGGCCTGCTCGACCGGCACGGCTACCATGTCGAAATGAAAGCGAAACTGATCGCCGTGGGCGAACGCGCGCCGCGCTGGGTCGCCGACGGGTTCGGCGAATACCGGAAACGCCTGTCGCACTGGCTGCCGCTGGAGCTGGTGGAAATCGAACCGGGGCTGCGCGGCAAGGGCCGCGACCCTGTCCGCGCGGCGTCGGACGAGGGTGGCCGGGCACTGGCATCCGTGCCCAAGGCCGGCCGCGTGGTGATGCTCGATGGGGCCGGCCGGACGTGGTCCTCTGAGCAATTGGCCGAACGGCTGGAACACTGGCGCGGTCAAGGCCAGGACCTGGCTTTCATGATCGGCGGGCCGGAGGGTCACGCCGATGCAGTGCGCGAGCGGGCCGATGAGGCGTGGTCGCTGGGGCCGCTGACCCTGCCGCACATGCTGGTGCGGCTGGTGGTGGCCGAGCAGCTCTACCGTGCCGCCGCGCTGCTGGCCAACCCCCCCTACCACCGCGCCTGAGACCCGCCACTGCCATCGCGCACTCGACTGGCGCGCATCAGCGCATCGGGTTGAACTCGACCGGCACGCGTCCGATGGCACGCACCGCCACGCCGTTGCGCATCGCCGGCCGGAACCGCCATGCCTCCAGCACCTGCCGTTGCGCGGCGCGATCCAGGTCGCGATGGCCGCTGCTCTGCGCCACCGCGACATCGATGGGCCGGCCGTCCACATCGACCAGCACCTCCAGTACCACCAGCCCGCTGCGTCCCTCGCGCAAGGCACGGGGCGGGTAGCGAGGGGCCGGCGCGTCCGCGTACTGCAGTGTTACCCCGGATTGCGGCTGCGGCGCGATGTCGGGCGCGACTGGCCCCCGAGCCGGCATATCGTTAATCGTCGGCTCCGCGTCCGCCTGCACTTCCCCGGTTTCGGCCGGAACAGGGGCGCTGATGATTGCCGGCGGGGTCCGTTCGACGGGACGCTGCACCGGAGCAGGCACGGGGCGGGGCGTCGCCTGCACGGGCGGCGGGTCGACAGGCCGCAGCGGCTCGCGCGGGATCCATTCGATCATTTGCGCCGGTGGCAGGCGGGGCTGCCAGTCCGGCATGGCGAGCGGTGCCATCAACAGCAGGCCAGCGACGACGTGGACGCAGACCGCCAGCGCGTTGGCGGCAATGCGACCCGGGTCGATTGGCGTACGGACGTCCCTTCCGGTCGGACGCGACAGGGCACCAATACACACGACAGGCGTTGCAACGGTCATGGGCCACCTCCTCGGGTTGTCAGGCATCGACAACGTCGGGGCAGGCAGCGTGGGGTTGATGGAGTGGCGCGCAAAAAGAGAAAGCCCGCACGATGCGGGCTTCCTGGTGGCGCGTTGTGGTGTTGAGTGTGGTGCCGGCCGCCGGAAGCGGCTTTTATTCCTCCGTGGCCGGGTCCTGGTCGTTGTCGGGCTCCCGGTCCAGTCCACCCTCGTCGGGGTTGGGCTTGTGCCTGGGCTCGGGTTGCCGGGCATCGCCCGGGTCACGCGGCTGCGGTTCGGAATAGCCCGGGTTGTGGCCGGGCTTGGGGTCGGGGGCGGGGGGCGCCTGTTTGCCGCTCATGGTCATTGTCCCAGTTCGAAGACGACGTCGAGGTTGGCCGATACGGTGTTCTCGCCGGGCGAAATCGACGTATCGGCCTGGGCCTTTTCCATCCGCGCCATGGACATCATGGGCATCGGGACCGGCGGGCCGAAGCTGCCGCCCTCGCTGATGCTGACGATGCGGCGCACCCGCATGCCCAGCGTGCCGGCATACATCTCTGCGCGCGCGCGGGCCTTCTCGATGGCGGCCTTGCGGGCCTCGTCCATCGCGCCGTCCTTGTCGTCGATGTCGAACGACGGGCCGCTGACCTGGTTGGCGCCGCTGGCCACCAGTGCGTCCATGATCGGGCCCAGCTTGTCGATATCACGCGCGGTGATGTTCACCGTGTTGCTGGCCTGGTAGCCGGTGATGGTCGGCGGCTGGTTCTCGGCGTGGCGGTACTGCGGGTACAGGTTCACGCCGCTGGTCTGGATGTCGCGCTCGGCAATGCCGGCCTTGCGGATCGCCGCCACGACGCGGTCCATCTGCTCGGCGTTGGCACGCATCGCGGCGTTGGCGTCGGTCGCCTGCGTCACCACGCCGGTGGACAGCGTGGCGATGTCCGGCACCCGCCGCACTTCGGCCTGTGCCGACACCGACAGCAGCGTGCCGCCCGGGGTGGCCATGGCGGGCGTTGGATTCTGGGCGGAGGCGGGCATGGTGGCGAGGGTGCCGAGGGCCAGTGCAAGCGTGAGCGCCAACGGGCGCAGGCGGTCGAAGCGGGTGTGGGCAAGGGCGGTGGCGCGGAGTGCAGCGGGGGCGTGCCGGGGCATGGAAGGCTCCTGAACGAATCGGTCGAAGGGTGTTGCCGCTGCGGTGAACGGGTCGTGAGCCCTTTCGGGGTTGGTGGGGGTGTCGTCGGCCGGCGCTCAGTCAGCGCGGGTTATTCTTTCCCGATGCTTTACCTCGCCTCGAAATCCCCCCGCCGCCGCGAGCTCCTGACCCGCCTCGGCGTGGATTTCGGGCTGCTCGACATCGACATCCCCGAGCAGCGCCAGTCCGCCGAGGCGCCCGACGACTACGTGCGTCGCGTGGCCCGCGAGAAGGCCGGCGCCGGCCTGCTGGAGGTGGTCGCCAACCCGTCCGCGCTGGTACTCGGGTCCGACACCGAAGTCGTGCTGGACGACGAGGTGTTCGGCAAGCCCGCGGATGCCGAGGAGGCCGCCGGCATGCTGCGGCGCCTGTCGGGTCGGACGCATCGCGTGCTGTCGGCAGTGTCGCTGGTCTCG
>Ga0156347_1065_pt4 | contig 12595 bp, 10 predicted proteins | sample RifOxyA1_FD_107994 | JGI IMG/M metagenome (GOLD analysis project Ga0156347, IMG submission 107994) | Xanthomonadales bacterium RIFOXYA1_FULL_69_10 | reverse complement strand
TCCACTTCCGGCCGCCAGCCGCCGCGGGCGCTGTCGGGGCGGGTGGCCCAGATTTTTTCCAGGTCGCCCAGATCGTGGCCGGTGAGGGCGTGCAGCTCGTCGCGGTACGGGTCGAACGGGTGGCCGCTGAGGTAATGGCCGAGCGTTTCGCGCTCGCCGTTGAGCAGCTGGCCCAGCGGATATTCGTCGGTTTCCGGCAGGTCGATGTGCAGCGCGGGCGCGGCCGCCTCGCCACCGCCGAAGAGCGACACCTGGCCGGCGGCGCGCTCGCGCGCGAGCTGGTCGGTGGCGCGAAGCACTTCGGGCAGCTGGAGCATCAGGCTGGCGCGGTTCTTCCCCAGCTTGTCCAGCGCGCCGGCCTGGGTGAGCGCTTCCAGTGCGCGGCGGTTGAGCTTGCCGCTGTCCACGCGCTTGCAGAATTCCAGCAGGTCACCGAACGGCCCGGCGCGGCGCGCCTCGACAATCGCCTCGCAGGCGCCGCGGCCGACGCCCTTCACCGCGCCCAGGCCGTAGCGGATGGTGTCGGGTGACGTCGCCTCGAACATGTACGCCGAGGCGTCCACGTCGGGCGGCAGCACGGTCAGGCCCATCACCCGGCACTCGTCCAGGAACCCGGTGACCTTGTCGGTGTTGTCCATGTCCGAGGACAGCACCGCGGCCATGAACTCGGCCGGGTAGTGAACCTTCAGCCATGCCGTCTGGTAGGCGACGAGCGCGTAGGCGGCGGAGTGCGACTTGTTGAAGCCGTACTCGGCGAACTTCTCCATCAAGTCGAAGATGGGCGTGGCGACGTTGGGCGCGATGCCGCGCTCGGCGCAGCCGGCCTCGAACTTGGCGCGCTCCTTGGCCATCTCCTCGGGCTTCTTCTTGCCCATCGCGCGGCGCAGCATGTCCGCGCCGCCCAGCGTGTAGCCGGCCAGGACCTGGGCGATCTGCATCACCTGTTCCTGGTAGACGATGACGCCGTAGGTCGCGCCCAGCACCGGCTCCAGCAGCGGATGCGGGTAGCTGACCTGCGTGTGGCCGTGCTTGCGGTCGACCCATTCGCGGTCCATCCCGCTGCCCAGCGGGCCGGGGCGGAACAGCGCGGCCAGCGCGATGATGTCCTCGAAGACGTCGGGCTTGGCGCGCTTGAGCAGCTCGCGCATGCCGCGCGATTCGAACTGGAACACCGCGACGGTGTCGCCCCGGGCGAAGAGCTCGTAGCTGGCGACGTCGTCCAGCGGCAGCGCGGTGATGTCGAGCGGTGTCTCGCCCGCAGCCGTGCGCCGGACGTTGATGGCCTTCACCGCCCAGTCGATGATCGTCAGGGTGCGCAGGCCGAGGAAGTCGAACTTCACCAGACCGACGGCTTCGACGTCGTCCTTGTCGAACTGGGTGACGGGGCTTTTGCCGCGGCCTTCGCCGTCGTGTTCGGCGAACAGCGGGCAGAAGTCGCTCAGCGGGCTGGGCGCGATGACCACGCCGCCGGCATGCTTGCCGGCGTTGCGGGTGAGGTCTTCCAGCTGCCGGGCGAGGTCGAGCAGGTCGCGGACGTCGTCCTCGCTGTGGTAGCGGGCGATGAGGTCGCTGGAGGCCAGCTCGGTGTTCTTGCGCGCGGCTTCGGACTCGCCCAGCGCGTCGTCCAGGCAGATGCCCAGCGTATTGGGAATGAGCTTGGCGATGCCGTCGACGAAGCCGTACGGGTGGCCCAGCACGCGGCCGGTGTCGCGCACCACGGCCTTGGCCGCCATGGTGCCGTAGGTGATGATCTGGCTGACGCGGTCGCGGCCGTACTTGCGCGCGACGTAGTCGATGACCTCGTCGCGGCGGTCCATGCAGAAGTCGATGTCGAAGTCGGGCATCGACACGCGTTCGGGGTTGAGGAACCGCTCGAACAGCAGGTCGTACGGCAGCGGGTCCAGGTCGGTGATGCCCAGCGCCCACGCCACCAGCGAGCCCGCGCCCGAACCGCGGCCCGGGCCGACCGGGATGCCCTGCGCCTTACCCCAGTTGATGAAGTCCGCGACGATCAGGAAGTAGCCGGGGAACCCCATCGAGATGATGACGTCCAGCTCGGTGTCCAGGCGCGCGTTGTAGTCCTCGCGCGTGTGGCCTTCGGCGAGCGGGGCCTTTTCCAGACGCTTGTCCAAACCCTCGTGCGCCTGGCTGCGCAGCCACGACTCGATGGTGTGGTCGTCGGGCACCGGGAAGGCGGGCAGGTAGTACGTGCCCAGCTTCATCTCGGCGTTGCAGCGCGTGGCCAGCGCCAGCGCGTTGTCGATGGCGTCGGGCACGTCGCTGAAGAGCGCGCGCATCTCGTCGCACGACTTCAGGTACTGCTCGGGCGTGTAGTCCTTGGGCCGCTTGGGGTCGTCCAGCACGCGGCCCGACGCGATGCACACGCGCGCCTCGTGAGCGTCGAAGCCTTCGCGGTCGAGGAACCGGGTGTCGTTGGTCGCGACCACCGGCAGGCCACGCTTCGCGGACAGGTGCAGGGCGAGGGTGTTGTAGGCGTCTTCGCCCTCGCGATTGGTCCGGGTGAGTTCCAGGAACAGGCGGTCGTCGAACACGCTTTGCCAGTCGGCGACGGCGGCCTCGGCCAGTTCGTGACGGCCGCCCTGCGCCAAGCGCCCGGGCAGGCTGTGCACGCCGGCCAGCGCGAACAGGCCGACGTTGTCCTCGCGCAGCCATTCCGGGCGCAGGATCACGCCGTCATGGCGGTGGCCTTCCATCCACATGCGCGTGAGCAGGCGCGACAGGGTGAGGTAGCCGTCGTGGTCGCGGCACAGCACGGTCAGGCGGGTGGGCGACTCGTTGCCGTCGGCCAGCGCCAGGTCCGCGCCGAGGATCGGCTTGATGCCTGCGCCCTCGGCCTTCTTCTGGAACTGCACCGCCGCGAACAGGTTGTTGATGTCCGTCAGCGCCACGGCCGGCTGGCCCAGCGCCACGCAGCGCTTGACCAGCTCGCCGACGCGGATGGTGGAGTCGGCGAGCGAGAACTCGCTGTGCAGGTGGAGGTGTACGAAGGGTGCGGACATGCCTGCCTTGCGATGCGGCCGGCCGATGCCGGGCCCGGGACGGCGGCAGACGGCGTGCGAGCGGGCAGGTTAGCAGCCCGGTCGGGGGGTACAAGGCTTGACAGGCGGGCGGGGTGGGGGATGGCGGTGGGGTGGGGGTTTGGGCGGCGGTTGCCGGTTGCGGTTCGGTCTGTCGGGGCCGTTGTAGGAGCGGCTTCAGCCGCGATCGAACCGCCATCGGTCCGCGCATGACCCGTGTCCAGCGCTGCCCCGATCCCTTTGTAGGAGCGACGTGAGTCGCGATGCGTGGGTGGTCGGAGGTGCGTGGTCGCGACTTACGTCATTCCTACTAAAGGCGTGAGGGGACGCCCGAGGTATGGCGTCCCGCCCGCGTGCGGTGCGGATCGCGGCTGAAGCCGCTCCTACAGGGGGGCGAGTCGGGACCAAGGAGCATTTGTAGAAGCGACGTGAGTCGCGATTCGTGGGTGGCCGGAGGTGCGCGGTCGCGACTTACGTCGCTCCTACAAAAGGCGTGAGGGGACGCCCCGAGGTGGGGTGCCCCGCTCGGGTGCGGTGCGGATCGCGGCTGAAGCCGTTCCCACAGGGGGCGAGTCGGGCCCACGGAGCATTTGTAGGAGCGACGTAAGTCGCGATTCGCCGCCGGCCGGAGGTGCGCGGTCAGCCGCCGCCGATGCGGAACGGGGTGGCGGGCATGCGGCCGTTGGCGTAGTGGCTGTCGTTGACGCGGGCGTTGTGCTGCAGCAGGGCCAGTTCGGCCAGGCGGTCGCGGACCCAGGCGGCGCGCTGGTGGGCGGCATCGCCGACCGGGTGCTCGTCGTGGCGGTAGGCGCAGAAGTCGATGTACTCCTCGGCTTCGTCCTCGAAGGCCGGCCACGCCAGTTCGAACAGGAGCACGTCGTCCAGCTTGCCCAGCAGGTCGGTGCCGTCCGGGATCAGGTCGTCGTCTCGGTCGACGTAGTCCACCAGCTTGGACACGCGGGCGCGCATGGCGTCATCGGCGTTCCAGTCGTCGTCGCGCAGCAGTGCCCGCAGCGAATTGATGCGGGTCATGCGCAGGGCCAGCATCTCCCGGGCCTCGCCGGACGGCATGGCCAGCAGCGACGCGGCCAAGCTGCGCAGGCGCGGCACGTTGACGCGCGGGGCGTCGGGGTGGATCTCATGGAGCAGGGCGTCGAACCGGGCGACGGCTTCGGGGGCGAAGTCGGGTGCGGTGGACGGGTCGATATCGGCCTGGGCGGTGCCGAAGGGCAGGGGCGCGTAGGCCGGCGTCAGGGCGGAAGTACGCATGACATGTCCTCGCGGTGCCGGCCGTGCGGGACTGGGGCGAGGCGGGCCGGCATGGCGCCGTGCCCCGAGTGGATCCTGTGTCGCCAGCATGCGCCTGCATGTTGGCGGATTCCAGTGTCTGAAGTGGGGGTGGCGGGCGGAAAGGGCAACGGTGCTGCAGCCCCTCCCCCTGCCTGCAGGGGGAGGTTGGGAGGGGGTGCTTTTCGGGCGTGGTTGTCAGGTCAGCGAGGGGGAAACACCCCTCCCCAATCCTCCCCTGCAAGCAGGGGAGGGAGTAGATGCGGCTCGCTCCTCTCCCGCATGCAGGTACGTGAGCGTCCGACTCAATGCACCCGGAACAGCGGGGCAGCGGCGCGCACGTAGGAGCCGTCGCGGACGGCGCGGCAGTGGGCGGCGAAGGCTGCTTCAGCGCGGGCGGCGTCCTGCCAGTCGTTGCGGTCGAATCGGAAGCCGCCGGGGTCGGTGCCGCGCAGGGCGGCTTCGATGCGGCGCAGGCGGCAGTAGTCCAGGTAGTCGGCGACCTCGTCCGACAGCCGCGGCCAGGCGGCGTCGACGACGATGGCGTCATCCAGGCGACCGACCTGCTGCAGCGCGTCGGGGATCAGGTCGTGGCCGCCGCGGACGTAGTCGACCACTTCACCGGCGATATCGACGGCGTCGTTGGCCGGGGTCCAGCCGGCGTCGGCCAGCAGGCGGGCCAGGACCACCGCCCGGCGCAGGCGCTGGTGGATGGCGCGGATGGCGCTGGCGCCGGCTTCGCCCTGTTCACGCACGCGGCGGGCGGCGGTGGCCAGCGAGTCCCACTCGAACGCCGGCGCGGCCGGGTCGAGGCGGGTGATCAGGCCGTTGAAGCGGTCCAGTGCAGTGTCGGACAGCTGGAAGCGGTCGACGCGGCGGCGGCGGTGCGGGCGATCGGCCGGGGTGGCGGCGACCAGCGGGGCGAGGGGGGCATTCAGGGACAGGGCGATGGCGTTCATGGCGGTTCTCCGGTGGAGGACGCCGGCATGTCCGGCGTGGCAACAGAGTCCGCTGGCCGGGCTGCGGGGTCATGATGGCCGCCGCCGCTTTTCGTCTGCGTTGTCACAGGTTCGTGTGGCGGTCATGAGGTTTTTGCGATGGAACCGTCAGGGTCCGCCGGAGACGGCGGTTCGACGGGGGAACGCTACCGATTCGGCCCGGTGGTGGTCGACGCCATTGCACACACCCTGACCCGCGACGGAGCACCGCAGGCGGTCGAGCCCAAGGCCTTCGCGGTGCTGCTGGTGCTGCTGCGGCATGCGGGCGAGCTTGTGGCCCGCGACGACCTGCTGGACGCGGTGTGGGGCCACCGCCACGTGACGCCCGGCGTGCTGACCCGCGCCATCGCGCAGCTGCGCCACGTGCTGGAGGACGACGCGCACCGGCCGGTCTACATCCAGACCCAGCACGCGCTGGGGTACCGGTTCATCGGCGAGCTGGCCGGCACCCCGGTGCCTGCGGGCGACGACGCGCTGCCCGATTCCGCCACCGCACCTGCGGTCCCTGAACAGGGCACCGGCCCGCCCGGCGCGGCGACGACAGCGCCGGCGGCCAGCGCCGGCCAGTCGGACGAGGGGAGTGCTCCCTCGACAGCCCGGGACACGGCGGCGCCCGGCGGCGTGGCGGACAACGGTTCGCCGGGCGCGCCCGAAGCGCCCGCGACGGCTGCCGCGCCGGTGCTGTTACCCCCACCCTCGCCACCCGGGCGCCGCCTGCGCTGGCCGGTCCGCGCGAGGTGGGTGTTGGGTGCAGCGGTCGTGTTGATCGCCGTGCTGGGCGTACTGGCCTGGCGCGCGCAGGCACCACCGGCGCGCCCGGGCGATGCCTCGATCGCCGTGCTGCCCTTCACCAGCCTGAGCGCCGACCGCGACGACAGCTATTTCGCCGAAGGTCTGGCAGTGGAGATGCACGACGCGCTGGCCGGGGTGCCGGGGCTGAAGGTGGCCGCGCGCATCGCGTCGGATCCGGCCGCGCAGGGCGCACCCGACATCAAGGCGCTGGGGCGCACGCTGGGGGTGGCAACGGTTCTGGATGCCAGCGTGCGGCGCGACGGCGCGCGCGTGCGCATCAACGCGCGTCTGTCGGACACGGCGAGCGGCTTCACCCTGTGGAGCGACACGTACGAACGCGACGCGGCCGACGTGTTCGCGGTGCAGAGCGAGATCGCCAACGAGGTGGTGCAGTCGCTGCTGGGCGTGCTGCCGGGGGAGGGGCCGGCGCTGAGCGCGCGGCTGGCGCCCACGCGCGATCTCGATGCCTACGACGCCTACCTCAAGGGGCTGCAGCAGTTGCGCGACGGCGGCGACGACGCGCGCCTGGTCAACGCGGTGGGGTTCTTCAACCAGGCGCTGGCCGCCGATGCGGGGTTCGCGCGGGCGCAGGCGGGGATCTGCCGCGCGGAGATCGCCCGGTTCGAGGAGGCGCGCGACACGCCCGCGTTCGAACGGGCGCGCGCGGCCTGCGCGCGCGCCGAGCAGATGGACCGGACGCTGCGCGAGGTCAGCCTGGCGCTGGGCGACCTGCACCGCGTACGCAGCGAGTTCGCGCAGGCTACGGTGCAGTACACGCGCGCGCTGGACGACCTGTCGCTGCGGCCAGCGGCCTACATCGGCCTGGCACGCATCCAGAGTGCGCAGGGCCGCAACGTGCAGGCGCTGGAGTTCTTCGAGCAGGCGCGCCGGCTGCGGCCGGGGGATGGCGTGATCTACCGCGAGCTCGGGTACCACCAGTACCTCAACGGCGACACGGCGGCGGCGATCGAGTCCTTCCGCACCGCCGCGACGTTGCTGCCGGACGATGCCGGGGTGTGGAACAGCCTGGGCGGGCTGTACCTGGCCGGCGGCGACACCGCCAACGCGGCCGAGGCGTTCGAGCGATCGCTGCGGATCGAACCCAGCTACGGCGCGCTCAGCAATTTCGGCACGCTGCGCTATGGGCAGGGCGCCTACGCCGAGGCCGCGGACCTGTTCCGCCACGCCGCCGAACTGGACCCGGGCGACTACCGCATCTGGGGCAACGTCGGCGATGCGCTGTCGGCCGACCCGGTGACGGCCGCCGAAGCCGATGCGCCCTACCGCCGCGCCGCGCAGATGGCCGAGGCCTACGTCGCCATCAACCGCACCGACGCGCAGGCACTGGCGCTGCTGGCGTGGTATCGCGCGAACCTGGCCGAATCAGGCTCGGCGCGCGAGCGCCTGGCGCAGGCCGAGGCGCTGGCGACCGAACGCGGCGAAGTCGCTTTCCTGGGCGCGCAGACGCTTGCGGTCCTGGGCGACGACGCGGGTGCGCGCGAGCGATTGCTGCGCGCACGGCAGGCCGGCATTCCACAGCAACGACTTCGCGCCTCTCCGCACCTGCAGCGCCTGCTGGGCGCCAGCGGGCCGGGCGCGTCGGGCGGCATCACGTCTTCAGCCATCGATGCACGGGCAGGTCCAGGCAATCCCACACGCAGTTCCACCAGGAGAGAGACATGAAGACGTTGAGAGTGTTGGCGCTGGCCATGCTGGCCGGCGGCGCCGTGACCGCATGCAGCATGCATGGGCCGACCGCGGACCCGGCCGAAGTCGCGGACCGCTCGGTGGACCCGGACGACGGCACGTGGTGCGGCACGCCGGGTGCGACCGGGCCGGTCTACATCAACATCACCTACGCGGCCAACGGCGCGGCGCGGGCCTCGCCGGAGAACTGCTATGTCGACAGCGGCACCGAGGTGACGTGGCGGGGGCCGATGGGCGAGCCCGTCACGTTTCGGATCGAGTTCAAGGCGGCGGCGCCGCTGGCGGGAGACTTGGGCGGCCCGCTGGAGTCGAGCATGACCGGCCGACGCGACAAGGTCAGGCGCGTCATCTCGGGGCCCGACGGCAACTACGCCTATGGCATTGCGGCCAACGGCGTGGTCACCGACCCGGCAATCATCATCCGCCGGCAGCTATAGCGACCCGACCACCGTTACGTGCCCTGAGGGTGGCGGCTGGTGGATGCCGGCCGCTTCGCGCACCGGTGCGAAGCTGCGCCGGTGGTGCGGGCAGGGGCCGTGCGTGCGCAGAGCGGCCAGGTGCGCGGGCGTGGAATAGCCCTTGTGCACGTCGAAGCCGTAGTGCGGCCACTGCGCGTGCAACTGGCGCATCAGGCGGTCGCGCGTGACCTTGGCGAGGATCGACGCGGCCATGATCGCGCGGTCGCGTGCGTCGCCGCCGATCCAGGCCTCGGCCGGGCAGGGCAGGCCACGCGGCAGGGCGTTGCCGTCGATGCGGGCGAGTTCCGCGGCATGCGCGACGCCTTCCAGCGCCAGGCGCATGCCCAGCATCGTGGCCTGGTAGATGTTGAGGCGGTCGATGTCGGCGACGTCGACGGCGACGACGTGCCACGCGGTGGCGCGTTCGACGATGCGCTCGTACAGCTGCTCGCGGCGATGCGCGTTGAGCTGCTTGGAATCGGCCAGGCCGTTGACCGGCGTTCTCCCGGGGCGCAGCACCACCGCGGCCACGACGACTGGCCCGGCGAGTGGGCCGCGACCGGCCTCGTCGACGCCGGCGATGCGGCGGGCGCCCGGCGCGACGTGCAGGTCGAACGCGAGCTGTGCGCCGTCAGCCATGGGCGGAGCGTGCATCGCCGGCGGCAGGCGATGTTGCGGGCATCGCGAGAAGTTCGCTGACGGCATCGGCGGCGCGGGCGGAGGCGTCCTGCCGAAGTGCTTCGTGCAGTGCGGTGAAACGCGGTTCGAGGCGCGTGGCGATGGACGGGTCGCGCAGCGCGGCGAGCGTGGCGTCGGCCAGCGTGTCCGGTGTGCAGTCGTGCTGCATCAGCTCCGGGACCAGTGCCTCGCCCGCCAGTACGTTGGGCAGGCTGTAGTGGTCGACCTTCAGCATGCCCAGCCCCTTCACGAGTGCATGCGTGAGCGGCGCGACCTTGTACGCCACCACCATCGGGCGCTTGGCCAGCATGGCCTCCAGCGTGGCCGTGCCCGAGGCCAGCAGGATGGCGTCGCTGGCGGCCATCACCGTGCGGGCGTGGCCATCGACCACGCGCAGCGCGGGGCGCAGGGCGTCGGCGTCGGAGTGTGCGGCCAGCACGCGGTCGAACGCGGCGCGGGCGCGTGGGCCGGCCATGGGCGCGACGACCTGCAGGCCGGGGATCTCCGCCAGCACGCGCGCGGCCGCTGCGAGGAAATCCGGTGCCAACCGCTCGATCTCGCCAGTGCGTGACCCCGGCAGCAGCGCCAGCATTGGTCGCGCACTGTCGACCTGCAGTTGCGCGCGCGCGGCGCCACGCTCCGGTTGCAGCGGCATCTCGTCAGCCAGCGGATGGCCGACGAAGCGTGCATCCACGCCATGGGCGGCGTAGATCGGCGGCTCCATCGGGAACAGGCAGAGCACGCGGTCGGCGCTGCGGCCGATCTTCGCCGCGCGCTTCTCGCGCCAGGCCCACACCGACGGGCTGACGTAGTGGACGGTGCGGATGCCACGATCCTTCAGCCAGCGCTCCACGCCGAGGTTGAAGTCCGGGGCGTCGATACCGATGAACACGTCCGGCTGCCAAGCGAGCAGGCGCTCGCGCAGGTGGCGGCGCAGGCGTAGCAGGCGGGGCAGGTGCCGCAGCACCTCGGCCAGGCCCATCACCGCCAGCTCGTCGGCGTCGAACCACGTGTCCATGCCGGCACCGCGCATCTGCGGCCCACCGATACCGGCGAACTCGGCGTCAGGGTGCCGCTTGCGAAGTTCCGCGAGCAGACCGGCACCCAGCAGGTCGCCCGAGGCTTCCCCGGCGACGAGGGCGATGCGGAGTGGGCGGGACGGGGCAGGGCCGGTCATGGAGTCGATGTCGGGGCGCACGCCGGCATTGTCCCCCAAAGGTCGCCGTCTTCCGAATTGCAGGTGGGGAGGGGCTGCCCCTGTAGGAGCGGCTTCAGCCGCGATCCCGCTCGCCGGAGTACATCGGCACCCCTTGTAGGAGCGACGTGAGTCGCGACCGCGCGGCTTCGAAGGGCTGATGTTCGCGACTTACGCCGCTCCTACAGTGAGAGGGTGACTGCTTCGCGGCTGAAGCCGCTCCTACAGGGAGGCCGCCAGAATCAGCGCAGCAGCGGGCGCTCACCACTCTCGATGAACGCGAGCAGCGCGCGCACGTCCTCACTCTCACCGGCCAGTTCGGCCAGCTTGACGCGCGCGTCGTCGAGCGAGGCGCCCGACATGTACACGGCGCGGTAGGCACGCTTGATCGCGCCGATGCGCGCGCTGTCGAAACCGCGGCGCTTGAGGCCTTCGCTGTTGATGCCGCGAGGACGGCCGTAGCCGTCCTGCGCCACCATCAGGAACGGTGGCACGTCGCCATTGACGAACGCGCCCATGCCGATGAACGCGTGGTCGCCGATCCGGCAGAACTGGTGGATGCCGGCAAAGCCGCTGAGGATGACGTGGTCGCCGACGGTGACGTGGCCGGCCAGCGTGGCGTTGTTGGAGAACACGCAGTGGCTGCCGACGACGCAGTCGTGGGCCACGTGGGTGTAGGCCAGCAGCCAGTTGTCGTGGCCGATGCGGGTGATGCCGCCGCCGCTGCCGGTGCCGCGGTTGACCGTGACGAACTCGCGGAAGGTGTTGCGGTCGCCGATTTCGAGCTCGGCGCGCTCGCCGGCGAACTTCTTGTCCTGCGGATCGCCGCCGATCGCGCAATGCCCGTGGAAGGCGTTGTCGCGGCCGATGCGGGTCGGGCCCTTGACGCTGCAGTGGGGCCCGAAGGTCGTGCCTTCGCCGACCTCGACCCCGTCGCCGATATGGCAGAACGCACCCACCCGAACGCCCGGCGCCAGCCGCGCGCCGGCTTCGACCACCGCGCTGGGATGGATGTCGGGTGCGGCAGTGCCCATGGTCAGGCCTTGACCTCGGCGCAGAGGATCTCCGCGCAGGCCGCCTGCTCGCCATCGACGCGGGCGATGCCGCTGTACATCGCCATGTTGCGGATGACGCGCTTGAGCGTGACTTCCAGCTCCAGCCGGTCGCCCGGGACGACCATGCGCGAGAACTTCGCGCCGTCGATCTTGACCAGGTAGAACAGCTTGCCCTCGGTGCCGGACTGGTGGCTGAGCTGGGTCAGCAGGCCGCCGGCCTGGGCCAGCGCCTCCACCACCAGCACACCGGGCATCACCGGGTTACCGGGGAAGTGGCCGTTGAAGAAGGGCTCGTTGCAGGTGACGTTCTTGTACGCCAGCACGCGCTTGTGTGCCTCGAACTCGACCACGCGGTCGACCAGCAGGAACGGGTAGCGGTGCGGCAGCAGTGCCTGGATCGCAGTGACGTCGAGGGGCAGATTCGGGGTCGAACTCATCATCATTCCTTGTCGGCGGCATTGACGCGCCGTGCCAGCGCGTCGAGCTGCTTGAAGCGGGCGGCGCTCTTGCGCCAGCTGCGATTGTCCATCAGCGGCGTGCCCGAGGAGTACTCGCCGGGTTCGCGGATGGAGTGGGTGACCAGGCTCATCGCGGTGACGACGACGCGGTCGCAGATTTCCAGGTGGCCGAGCACGCCGGCGGCGCCGCCGATCAGGCAGTGGCGGCCGATGCGCGCGCTGCCGGCGACCGCCGAGCAGCCTGCCATCGCGGTGTGCGCGCCGATGCGGACGTTGTGGCCGATCTGGATCTGGTTGTCGAGGCGCACGTCGTCCTCCAGCACGGTGTCCTCGATGGCGCCGCGGTCGATGGTGGTGTTGGCGCCGATCTCGCAGTCGTCACCGATGACTACACCCCCCAACTGCGGCACCTTGATCCAGTGCCCGCCCTCCATCGCCAGGCCGAATCCGTCCGCGCCCAGCACGGCGCCGGGGTGGATGCGCACGCGCTCGCCCAGGCGGACGCGCGTGACGAGGGTGACGCGGGCGATGAGCTCGCTGCCGGCCCCGACGATGCAGTCGTCGCCGATCACGCAACCCGGGCCAATGACAGCGCCGGCTTCGATCCGGCTGCGTGCACCCACGGTCACGAACGGGCCGACGCAGGCATCCGCATCGATGTGGGCATCCGGGGCAATCACGGCGGAGGCGTGGATGCCCGGCGTCAGGTCGGCCCGCGGCTCGAACAGCGCGGCGATCTTCGCGAATGCCACGTACGGGTCGCGGGCGATCAGTGCAGTGCCCGCATAGCCCTCGGCATCGTCCTCGCGCATGACCACAATGCCGGCGCGGCTGTCGGCCAGCTGCGCGCGGTATTTCGGATTGGCGAGGAACGCGAGGCGATCCGGTGCGGCGCCCGCGAGGGTGCCGACGCCGCACACGACGCGGGT
>Ga0156347_1100_pt2 | contig 12925 bp, 14 predicted proteins | sample RifOxyA1_FD_107994 | JGI IMG/M metagenome (GOLD analysis project Ga0156347, IMG submission 107994) | Xanthomonadales bacterium RIFOXYA1_FULL_69_10 | reverse complement strand
CCGCCTGCGCATACACCGCGGTTTCATGCGCTTGGGCGTGGCGCAAGGCGGCTTGATGCAGTTGATGGAACGTGGTCGCGACTCACGTCGCTCCTACAGGTGCAAGGAGCGCGGGCTTCGCGGCTGAAGCCGCTCCTACAGAAGGGCGGGATCAGCGCGAGTCGGGTTACGCGTTGCGCGGATACCGCGCGCGCATCGCCGCGACCGATTCGTCCACCAGCTGGCGCAGCACGTCCATGTCGACGTCGGACAGGCGCTTGAGGTACAGGCACGACTTGCCCGTGCTGAACTTGCCCAGCCGCGCCAGCAGCGGTTCGTAAGCGTCGAAGCCCGGCATGATGTACAGCGTCAGCGCCTGCTTGCGCGGGGAGAAGCCCACGATGGGCCAGTCGCCTTCGCGACCGCTCTCGTAGCGGTAGGTGTAGGTGTCGAAGCCGACGATCGCCGGGCCCCACAGCACCGGATCGCACCCGGTCGACGCACGCATCATTTCGACCAGCGTATGGCAGTCCGCCTGCCGGGCCGGGTCCTGCGCGGCCAGGAATCCCTCCACGGAGCCGGCGCCCGGCTTCGTCTTCGCCTCGGTGGCCGTGCGGCGCTCCACGGTCAACCGCCGGGCGCGGGGGCTGGCGTGGACAACGGCGGCGGGTTCGCGACGAAGATCGCGACGCCGCGCGCGTACTTCTGGGTCGGCGTGACGCTGACGCCCACGCCGCCGCTGCTGAAGCTGCTGCCGCCGAAGCGCCCGCCGCCCGCGCCGACGCTGACGCCGGTGCCGCCCCAGCTGTCGGACGTGCCCTGGAACAGCACGCCGTTGGCGCCGAGCTTGGCCGCCTCCACTCGCAGCTTCTCGATCACCTGGTCGGTCTTGTTCTGCTCGCCGTAGGTGAACGCGCCGCTGCGCGTTTCCAGCAGGGCGATCTCCTCGTACCCGGCCGGCGGCGGATCGAAATAGACGCGCACCTGCGCCGGATCGATCGGCGCGCGCGGCTGGCCGGTCAGGATGTGCGAGGTGGCGCAGGCGGCCAGCGTAAGCGCCAGCAGCGCGGCGGTGAGGATGCGGAGCATGGGACGCCTCCGGGGCGTGGATCGTGCCGTCCGATGCTACGCCGCGGACGTGGGCGCGGGGTGACTGCGGCCCCACCGGGGCGCCGGCGGCTGAAGGGTTCAGCCTTCGACTGCCCTCAGCCCATGCCGCCGTTGATGCCGATGACCTGGCCGTTGATGTAACCGGCCGCGTCCGAGCACAGGAACGCGACCAGGGACGCGACCTCGTCCGGCGTGCCGGCGCGGCCGGCGGGTACGGTCTGCTTGATCAGTTCGGCCGGGAACGCATCACTGGCCATCCGGCCTTCGATCACGCCCGGCGCGACCACGTTGACGCTGATCCCGCGCGAGGCCATTTCCCGCGCCAGCGACTTGCTGGCGCCGTGCAGCGCGGCCTTGGCCGCGGCGTAGTTGGCCTGGCCGCGGTTGCCCAGCACCGCCGCTACCGAGGAAATGCTGACCACCCGGCCCCAGCGCGTGCGCGCCATCGGCAGCAGCAGCGGCTGGGTGACATGGAAGAAGCCGTGCAGCGAGATGTCGATGACGCGTTTCCATTGCGCGTCGCCCATGCCCGCCAGCGGCGCGTCGTCGTGGATGCCGGCGTTGTTGACGACGACCTGGATCGGGCCGTCGGCCAGCAACGCCTCGATCGCCGTGCGCGTGGCGTCGCCGTCGGCGACGTCGAATGCCACCGCCTGCGCGCTGCCACCGGCGTGATGGATCGCGTCGACCACGGCCTGCGCGCGTTGCAGGTTGGCGTGGGCGTGGACGATGACGTGGCAGCCGTCCTCGGCCAGGCGCTGGCAGATCGCGCTGCCGATGTCGCCGCTGCCGCCGGTGACGAGGGCGCGGCGGAGGGTGGGGGCGGGGGTCGGGGTCATCGGTACGCTCCGGTGTCGGCAGGCGGGCATTGTCGTGCATGCGGGAGCGACGTGAGTCGGGTGTGCCCGACGCAGCCTCTGTAGGAGCGGCTTCAGCCGCGATGAACGTCAGGCTGGGACGCCGATGCCACGCGTGTAGGAGCGACGTAAGTCGCGACCGGCACCCGGATGCCATCGCGTATCCGAGGCAGCGAGGCGATCGGGCACACCATCGCGGCTGAAGCCGTTCCTACAAAAGCAATGCGACGCGATGCGACGGAGGGCTACGGCGCCGGGCGCAGCATCACCGCGGCGCGGCCCTCGGCCAGCAGCGTGCCGGCGTGGGTGATGCGGAAGCCGTACTGCTGGCTGCCCTCGCCTTCCACCAGCACGTGCGCCTCACATTCCAGGTCGCCGGGCAGGGTGTCGATGCGCTCGACGTGCAGCTCGACGCCGCGCAGCGCCACCAGCATGCCCGGCGGCGCGGCGCCGCCGGAGGCCGCTGCACGCAGGCCGCCGTGCACCGCCATCGCCTGGGCGCCGTACTCGCACAGGTGAAGCGCGCGCAGCCGGTCGCCGCTGCGCAGCGGATGCGCCGGATCGCGGTGGTTGGTCGCGCGCAGGCGGATCGACCCTGCGTCCCACGTGTCCACTGCATCCCACAGGCACATGTCGCCCTGGTGCGGGACCAATTGCAGGATGCGGGCGCGGTCGATGGCGCCGGTCATGGCAGGGGTTCCGGTGATGGTGCATCCGCGCCGCGCGCGTACGCGGTGACCGGTCGGCGCGTGACCAGCAGCGCCAGCACGAAGTTGCACACCACCGCCAAGGCGACCGTGCCGCCGATCGCGCGCAGTACCGGTATCGACGAGGCCGCCAGCAGCGCGAATACGGCAAAGGTGATCGCGCTGCAGACGATCACCGCGTGCAGGGTGCGCAACTGCTCGTCGCGGTCGTCGCCGGCGTGGTCGAAGAACAGCGCGTAGTCCAGCCCGAGGCCCGCGCCCAGGATCAGCGCCACCAGATGGAACAGGTTGAGTTCGACGCCGAGCGCGCGCAGCGCCGCCAGCACCAGCAGCGTGGTCAGCGCCATCGGCGCCAGCACGCGCAGGGTGCGGCGTACCGAGCGCAACGAGGCCAGCACCGTCAGCGCCAGCAACACCGCCGCCAGCGTCAGTGCGCCCAGCACGCGGCCGCGGTATTCGGCCACCAGTGACTCGCTGGCCTGCTTGAGGTCCAGCAGCTGGCCGCCGTGCTGCTCGGCCACGCGCGCCACGGCACCGGCATCGTGCAGGCCGGTCAGCGACACCAGCGCGGTGGTGCCACCGTCGCGTTGCAGCAGCAGGCCATCGACGCCGGTGGCCAGCGGCGTGCCGGCCAGGTCGTCGACGCCAAGCGGCTCGGCCTGGCGAGCGGCCGCGACGTCGGCCACGAACGGCTCGAACGCGTCGGCGACGAACGGGCTGTCGGCCAGCGCGGCCGCCAGCGACATCTTCAGTTCGTTGTCGCCGGGCAGTCGCTGCTGGCGCGCGCGCTGGGTGGCGGCACTGGGCAGGTAGCGCGAGGCGAGGTCGAAGCCGTCGAGCGCACCGGCGACCCGCAACTGCTCCAGTTGCGGCTGCAATGCCTCGCCGGCCTGCAGTGCGGCTTCGGCGTCGGCGGCGTCGAGCGCGATCACGTAGCGCACGTCGGGCGCGCCCAGTTCGCGGCGCAGCTGGGTGTCCAGTGCCATCGCCGGCGCGGGCACCGGCGTAAGGCGCGAGAGGTCGTTCTCCCAGAACCGGCCCGGCGCCAGCGCAGCGACCGCAATGGCGACCAACGCCAGTGCGAGCGCGGCGGTGGCAGGCAGCCGCGGCAGGCGATCGATCGCGCGCCACGCCGTCGCCAGGCCCGGCGTGGCAATCGGGTTCCACTGCCCCGGCACGATCAGCGCCGGCAGCGCGAAGCGTGTCGCCAGGCCCGCGGTGCCCAGGCCGACGATGGTGAACACCGCCAGCTGCTCCAGTCCTTCGACACCGGAAACCAGGAACGTCAGGTACGCGATGCAGGTGGCGACCACGCCGGTGGCCAGCGTGCGCCACAGCCCGCGCACGCTGTCGCGCGGCGACACGTCGGGGCGGATGTGGCTGAAGAGGTGGATCGGGTAGTCCTGTGCCACGCCGATCAGGGTGAAGCCGAACGCAAGCGTGATGCCGTGCACGCCGTCGAAGGCCAGCGCCACTGCGGCCAGGCCCGCCAGTCCGCCGGTGGCCAGCGGCAGCGCGCCCAGCAGCGGCGCGCGCCAGCTGCGGTAGGCCAGCATCAACAGCAGCGCGAACACGATCGAATCGACCGTGCCGATCAGGCTGGCCTCGCGCTGCGTGCGCGCGCCGATTTCCACCGAGAACGCGCCGGGGCCGGTCATCGCCAAGGTCGCCGGGCCGGCGCCTTTGGCAGTGTCGAACGCGGCGTGCACTGCGGCGACGGCCGCGGCCTGGCCTGTCGGGTCGAAGCCGGCGGCGCGGGTTTCAAGCGCCAGCAGCGCGCGCTGGCCGGCGCGGTCGAACCAGACGCCGTGCAGCTGCTGCGGCGCGCCGGCCGGTTGCAGCGCCTCGGCGACGGCGAGGGTTTCCAGGGTCGGGTCGCTGGGCAGCAGCGGTTCGATCAGCGTGGCGGCGGGCGAACCCAGGTCCTGCACGCGCTGGTCGAGCGCCTCGCGCAGGGTGGCGACATCCAAGCGCTGCGTATCGAGCGTCGGCGACAGCAGATAGCGGTAGGGGCGCAGCGCTTCGGGGATGGCGTCCAGCCCCGCGTCATCGCCGTTGGCGACCAGCGCGAACGCATCGTCGGCCGACAGCGTGGCGCGCATCGCGCGCGAGATCCCGGCGAGCGTTTCGGGCGTATCGCCCTCCAGCGCGACCAGCAGCAGCCGCGAACCCGGGCCCTCGCCCAGCTCATCGATCAGTAGCGTCTGCGCCGGCGTCTGCGGCGCCGGCATGAACTTGCGCAGGTCGCCGCTCAACTCGAGCGTGCGCGACACCGCCCACCCGGCCAGCAGCAGCGCGGCCAGCCACAGCAGCGCAAGCCCGAGCCGGGTGCGGGACGTCATTGCGCGCGGGCTTCGGCGCCGGTGCACAGCGCGGCCAGCGCCGCGGCGTCGGACACCGTTTCAGCCGCGCGGGCCGCGCCGGCCAGCAAGGTGCGCTGCACGTCGCCCTGCGCCGGGTGCGTCTCGATGCAGCGCAGTTCGGCGCCGCGGCCATGCAGGGTGATGCCACGCAGCTTGGCCGCGACCGCGGCATCGCGCGGGGCCAGCGCCATCGTCCATGCGCTGCGGCTGCCGCGGGTGTCGATCGTGTAGTGCTTCTCCAGCAGCGCGCGGTCGCCCGACAGCAGCGCGCCGAAGCTGGCCTGCAGCGCCGCCAGTTCCGGTGCGCGCGACAGCGAGAAGGTGCGCGCGCCGCGGCCGTTGCGCTCGATGCGCACGTCGCTGGCGCGGATCGTGGTGGTCTCGGCGTACGGCGCGCGCACCTCGCGCACCAGCGTGTCGCCGTCGGGGCGGCGGTACTCGCCGGTCAGCCGAAGCGGCGCCTTCAGCAGCGCCGAGCCGCGCACCTCGACGAAGCCGGTGCGCATCGGCGCCGGGCGTGCGAGGCGGGCCAGGATCCACTCCGCGTCGGCACGCGACGCCGGGGTGGCCGGGGTGTCAGCGGCGAAGGCCGGTGCGGGCAGCACCGGCGACAGCAGCAGGGCCAGCGCCAGTGTCCGCAGGGGGTGCCACGCCCTCTGGCCGTTCGACGCGCGCGGGCGACTTGATGCGCGCGTGCGGTGCGGGGTCGTGCCTGCCAACGGATTGCGCATGGGGGTCATCGCTCTGCCAGAAGTCGTAGAAGTTGAACCAGTTGAACGGCGCACGGCGGGCGTGGTGTTCCAGCCGCTGCGCGTAGCGCGCGACCAGATCGGCCAACTGGGTCGAACGGTTATGCCGGGTGATGCTCAAGCCTTCGCTGAACACCTCGAAATCCAGGTCGTAGCGGTTGCCGCCGCGATACAGGCCGAACGCCAGCACCACCGGCACCTTGAGGGCGCCGGCGATCAGCCACGGCGCCACCGGGAACGGCGCATGCGCGCCCAGCAGCGGGGCCGGCAGCGACGGCTCGCCCGGACGCGCGCGGTCGACCAGCAGCGCCACCAGCGCGCCGGCGTCGGTGGCCTGCTTGATCGCCAGCACGATCGACGGCCCGTCCTGGCCGGCGTCGATCACGGTGCGCGCCAGCTCCGGGTTGAGCGCGTCCAGCAGCTGCGTCATCGCCGGGTTGTGGCCCTTGTCCAGCACGACGCGTACCTGCACGTCAGGGCGCGTGGCCGCCAGCACCCGCAACGCGTCGAAGCTGCCCAGGTGCGAGCCGAACACCAGCACGCCCTGGCCGCGGTCGAGCTGCGCGTGCAGGCCTTCCAGCCCCGAGGTGCGGATGTCGAAGCGCTGCATCTTCCCGCTGAGCATGAACACGCGGTCGAGGATGGTGCAGGCGAAGGTATGGATGTGGCGGGCGATGTCGCCCAGCCGCGCCGGCCGCCCCAGTGCACGCGACAGGTAGTTGCGCGAGGCGGCACGCTCGGGCGCGCGGCGCGCCAGGAAGTAGGCGGTGATCGGGTACAGGCAGGCGCGCCCCGCGGCGCGGCCGCCGTGGCGGGCGATGGCGCGGATCAGGTGCAGCGAGAACCGGTTGCCGCCCTCGCGCTGGCGGGTCCAGTCGCGCGGCGCGGTGCTCATGCCACCACCTCGCCGCTGGCCAGCAGCGTGCCCTCGCGCTGCACGCGGAAGCGCCAGCGGCCGGGGGCGGCTTCGTCCAGGTCGATGTCAGCGGCCTCGCCCGGCAGCAACGGCTGCATGAACTTGACCTGCGGCAGGCGCAGCGGCCCGAGTGGCCCGTGCACGGCCTCGATCGCCTCCACCACCCGGTCCAGCACCACCACGCCGGGCACCACCGGGCGGCCGGGGAAATGGCCCGGCAGGCAGGGGTGGTCGGGATCGATGGTGAAGCGCATGCGGCGGGTCGGGCGGTACGGCCGGACAGGATAAGCGACGTGGACGGGTGCAGGGCCTTGGCGCCGCGATCTCCGCAGTCAACGGACTGTAGGAGCGACGTGAGTCGCGAACGAGAACCCAGGTGTCGGCGAATTCTCCGTTGCCTTCGTGATAGCGACTCACGCCGCTCCTACAGATGTCGGATCGCGGCTGAAGCCGCTCCGACGACCTCACGCGCCCGACCTACCGGAACAGCTCCCGCCAGAACCCGGGGCCCAGCGCCCCCATCTGCCGGATGAAATCGACGAAGTTGCGGTACGGGCGGTCGCGGAACAGGCGGTGCCGGACGACGTACTCGCCGAGGAAAAATCCGCCCAGCACGCCGTAGTTGAGGATGTTGGCGAACAGCGAGCCCGCCTCCTGCGACACCGGCCACGGCGAGGCCAGGCCCAGCCGCGCGAACACCCCGTCGGGCACCACGACGAGGGCCAGCACGCCATTGGCCAGCGTCAGCAGCGCCAGCAGCCACGCCCAGGCGGCGGTGAGGCGCCGCGTGTAGCGCAACAGGTCGGGGGCGAGCTGCTCCGGCTCGCGGCGCTCCATCGCCGCCACGATCCGGGTGATCAGCGCGCCGCGTGGCGAGGCCAGGCTGCGGGCGAACAGCCACGCAAGGAAGCCGGTGAACAGCATCGGCGGCGCCAGCAGCAGCAGCGCCGGCCACGGCGTGCCGATGAGCAGCCACAGCCCGCCCGCGCTGGCGGCCAGCACCGCCCAGGCCCAGGCGAGAGGCCTGAGCAGGGCGTCGGCCAGCACCAGCGCCACCAGGTCGAGCAGCGCCAGGCCCGCGGCGAGGTCACCGCCGCCCACGCTGGCCCAGTGCGCCAGCAGCGGGTAGGCCACGAGCATGGCGATGCGGAGCACGGTGCTGGTCATCGACGCGGTGCCGTCGCCGGTCGCGGATCCGGCGCGGGCGAGGCCGGCGCCGTCGCGGGGCGCGTTCAGGCGGTCTTGTGCTGCTCGACGTGCGCCGACAGCGCGCGCAGCGAGCCGAAGATGCGGCGGTTCTCGTCGCTGTCCGAGCGCAGCTGGAAGCCGTAGCGCTTGGACACGGCCAGCGCCAGTTCCAGCGCGTCGATCGAATCCAGCCCCAGGCCGTCGCCGAACAGCGGTGCCTCCGGGTCGATGCCGGCGGGCTCCACGCCCTCCAGGTTCAGGCTCTCGACCAGCAGTTCGGCCAGTTCGCGTTCGGCGGTGCTCTGTTCAGACATCGGGCGGTCCGGTGACGATTTCGGGGCGCCACGATCCGGCATCGCGCCCGCGCGCGCAAGCACCGCGGCCTATGGCGTGCGCCCGCGCGGCTATCATGCGCGGATGAATTGTTCTCGCGTGCCCGCCGCCCGTGTCGGCGTATCCCCTGGCCGCCCCGCTGGCAGGCGCCGGGCATGAGCGCGTTGCCGACCCACGCCTCCGCACTGCCACGGCTGGACGTCGACTACACCGACACCGCATTGCCCGCGCTGCTGGCCGACGACGCGGTACTGGCCGTGTTCGGCTTCGGCCCGCGCGCGCCGGTGAGCGGGGACCCGCGTTACCTGCGCGTGGCGCTGGAGCCGACCGGCACCGCGCCGCTGGAGGTATGGCGCGGCCACGCCCCCGTGCGCTGCGGCCGCGACGGCGCAGTGGCGTGGTCGGACGACGGCGCGCTGCTGTTCGCGTCGATGGAGCTGGACGAGGACGCGCTGGCGGGCGACGCCCGCGACGATGACATCGAGCGCGCCGCGCAGGCCGCCTACGCGCGGCTGTCGGCGTTCGTGGCGGCGCGGGGCTACCCGCACCTGCTGCGCATGTGGAACTACCTCGACGGCATCACCGCCGGCGAGGGCGATGCCGAGCGCTACCGCCGCTTCTGTGTCGGTCGTGCGCAGGGGCTGGGGTCGTTCGACCCGCATGCGCTGCCGGCGGCGACGGCCATCGGGCGCGTCGACGGCGTGCGCCGGCTGCAGGTCTACCTGCTGGCCGCGCGCGTGCCCGGCACGCCGCTGGAGAACCCGCGCCAGGTCAGCGCCTACCGCTACCCGCGCCAGTACGGCCCGCAGCCGCCCAGCTTCGCCCGCGCGATGCTGCCGCCGGCCGGCAGCGCGATGCCGCTGCTGCTGTCGGGCACCGCCGCGGTGGTCGGGCACGAGTCGCGCCATGCCGACTGCGTGGCCGCGCAGCTGGACGAGACGCTGGCCAACTTCGACAGCCTGGTGGCCGCCGCGCGCCTGCGCGCCCCGCACCTGCCTGCGCAATTCGGTGCCGGAACGCGGCTGAAGGTGTACGTGCGCGACGCGGCGGAACTGCCGCACGTCCGCGACCTGCTGGCCGCGCGTCTGGACCCGGCGGTGAGGTGCGTGGTGCTGCACGCCGCGATCTGCCGACGCGAGCTGCGCATCGAGATCGACGGCGTGCACGGGTAAAAGCCCGCCGTCCGTCACTACCGGCACGCCGGCCGCGGGATTTCGCTCCACCTCGCCCATCCACTAGTCTTGCGCCATCGAAGGCCGCACCGGCCGGGAGTGGAGGAGACACGATGGGGCTGATCAGCCTGCTGTGGGGCATCGTCGCGATGATCTGGATGGTGGTCGCCCTGATCCCGTTCCTGGGGTGGGGCAACTGGTTCCTGATTCCCTTCGCCGCCATCGGCGCGGTGATCGCCGCCATCGGCATCGCCCTCACCCGTGCCGAGAATCGCGGCCGCGCCAAGGCGGGCCTGGTGCTCAACGGCATCGTGATCATCGTCGGCGTGGTCCGGCTGATGCTGGGGGGCGGCGTGATCTGACCTGCGCCACTCCCACGTACACCTTGGAAAAGCCGGGCACTGCCCGGCTTTTTTCATGCATGTGTTGCGCGCGCGAAACATCCGGCATGCCGTTCGTCGCATGAACGGGAAAACCGTCGCCTGTGCGTTGAAGCCGCGCGCGCGGCGGGCGCAGACTGGCCTTCGGCGCGGAAGGGGATCTTGTCCGCGTATCCCGCGTCGACCCGAGCTGTCATCGCCCCACCGGAACGCGCCCCCGCGCGCCCGGCGGTTGTGGTCTCCCTGTCCGAGGAACACGTCACGATGAACACCCGCACCCTGCGGCTGGCCCTGCTGTCGGCCAGCCTTTCCCTCACCGTGGCCGCACACGCGGCCGAGCCCCCCGCCACCGACGACACCGCCACCGGCTACTTCGCCGGCGTGAAGGTCGCCATCGACCCCGCCACCGGACGCCTGCGCGCGCCGACGGCCAACGAGATCCGCCAGCTCCGCGAGACCGCGGGCGCCACGGCCCCGGCCACTGCCGCAATGCGCGGCAAGCGCGCGCCGCGCAACGAGGCCGAGGCCCGCCAGACCGTGCGTCGCCATGCCACCGGCAGCGGCGTCATGGCCGAGGTCCCCGAGGACCGCATGAGCGCGCTGGTCGCCACGCAGACGGCCGACGGCCGCGTGGTGCTGCAGCACCGCCCCCTCGACGAGGCCGGGCTCCCGGTCCAGCCGCAGCCGGAGGTGGCCAGTGAATAAGCCCCTCGCACTCGCCCTGTCGCTGGCGCTCGCCCCGGCCCTGCTCATCGGCAGCGCCCAGGCAGCGACCATCGTGCCGGTCAACATGGACCCTGCCGGCCAGGGCCTCAACGACCCAACCCCGGCCGCCCCCGTGGGCGGTAACCCGGGCACCACCATCGGCGAACAGCGCCGCATCGCGTACCAGTTCGCGGCCGACCTGTGGGGCGCGATCCTGGAGTCCGGTCCGCCGGTGAACGTGCAGGCCAGCTTCCAGCCGCTCAGCTGCAACGCCACCAGCGGCGTGCTCGGCTCGGCCGGCACCACGACCGTGCACCGTGATTTCGAAGGGGCGCTGCTGCCCGGCACCTGGTACGGCGGCGCACTGGGCAATGCCCTGTTCGGCGACGACCTGGACCCGGCCAACAACGAGATCAACAGCCGCTTCAATGCCAACCTCGGCACGCCGGGCTGCCTGGAAGCGTCGGGCTGGTACTACGGCCTGGACGGCAACACCCCGTCGGGGCGCATCAACTTCCTCGACGTGGTGATGCACGAGATCGGCCATGGCCTGGGCTTCCAGGGCTTCACCAGCCTGGCCAGCGGCGCGCCGTTCCTCGGCTTCCCCGACGTGTACGGCACCAACGTGCGCGACAACGCCTCGGGCCAGGCGTGGAACTCGCTGGACAACGCCGGACGTGCCGCCGCCGCCGTGGGCGGTCAGCTGGTGTGGACCGGTGCCAACGTCACCGACCAGGTGCCGGTCGCGCTCGGTCCGCTGGTCAACCTGATCGCCAGCGGCACGCTGTCGGCCAACTACGAGTACGGCACCGCGCAGTTCGGCCCGCCCGCCACGCCGGCCAACTTCAGCGGCAACGTGGTGCTGGCCAACGACGGCAGCGCCACGCCGACGTTCAGCTGCCAGGCCTCGCCGGCCGGTGCGTACGCCGGGCAGGTAGCCATCGTCGACCGCGGCGGCTGCGCGTTCGAGATCAAGGTCCGCTTCGCGCAGGACGCCGGCGCCACCGCGGTGATCGTCGCCAACAACGCCGCCGGCGTAATCGGCATGGCCGGCGACGCCAGCGTGGAGGCCACGATCCCGGCGCTGATGGTGTCGCTGGCTGATGGCAACGCGATCAAGGGCGCGTTGCCGGGCGTGTCGGTGGCCCTCGGCGAGGTCCCGGGCCGGCTGGCCGGTGCCGACGCGTCCGGGCGTGCGCGGCTGTACGCGCCGGCGGCGCTGGCGCAGGGGTCGAGCTTCTCGCACTACGACGTCTCGCACTCGCCCAACGCGTTGATGGAGCCGGCGATCAGTGCCGACCTCGATGCCAACCTGAGGCTGGACCTGACCCCGGCGCTGTACCAGGACGAGGGCTGGTCGACCAACACCGGCACCGCGTTGATGGGCAGCTGCGACACGTTCGTGCCGGTGCTGCAGGAGGGCGGCCTGGTGGTCGGTGCCAACGTGCAGGCGCAGAACAACGTGTGCCTGAACTACAGCGACAGCAAGGGCGAGTACGTGCAGTGCATGACCGACTACCGCAACCGGCTGCAGGAGCAGGGGCTGCTTGAGCCTCGCTTCAACGGCCGCATCACGAGTTGCGCGGCGCGCACGCGGTTCTGATCCCGATCGCGGCCACGGATGGCCTGACCTGGAAACCGGCGCCTTCGGGCGCCGGTTTTTTTCGTGGCCACGTAGAATCCCACCCCATGAGCTACCCCTACACGCGCCCGCGGCGGATGCGCCGCGACGGGTTCTCGCGCCGGCTGATGCGCGAGACGGTCCTGACCGCCGACGACCTCATCTACCCGGTGTTCGTGCACGAGCACGCCCACCGCGAGGCGATCGCCTCGATGCCGGGCGTGGAGCGCGTCGGCATCGACGACCTGCTGCGCGTGGCCGAGGACGCCAGCGGCCTGGGCATCCCGGCGCTGGCGCTGTTCCCGGTCACGGAGCCTGCGGCCAAGTCCACCACCGCCGAGGCCGCATGGGCCGAGGACGGGCTGGTGCAGCGGGCGGTGGTCGCGCTCAAGCAGCGCTTCCCGCAGTTGGGCGTCATCACCGACGTCGCCTTGGACCCGTACACCTCGCACGGGCAGGACGGCCTGCTGAACGACTCGGGCTACGTGCTCAACGACGCAACCGTCGAGGCGCTGGTCAGGCAGGCGCTGTCGCATGCCGCCGCCGGCGCCGACGTGGTCGCGCCCAGCGACATGATGGACGGGCGCATCGGCCAGATCCGCGGCGCGCTGGAAATGGACGGCCACGTGCACACGCGCATCCTGGCCTACAGCGCCAAGTACGCCAGCGCGTTCTACGGCCCGTTCCGCGACGCGGTCGGCAGCGCCTCGGCGCTGGGCAAGGCCGACAAGACCACCTACCAGATGGACCCGGCCAACAGCGACGAGGCGCTGCGCGAGGTCGAATTGGACCTCGACGAGGGCGCCGACATGGTGATGGTCAAGCCGGGCTTGCCGTACCTGGAC
>Ga0156347_1065_pt5 | contig 12928 bp, 13 predicted proteins | sample RifOxyA1_FD_107994 | JGI IMG/M metagenome (GOLD analysis project Ga0156347, IMG submission 107994) | Xanthomonadales bacterium RIFOXYA1_FULL_69_10 | reverse complement strand
CGAGGTGATCCAGGCGATCCAGTCGTGCCGCGCGGCGGGCGTGATGTCGGCCCACACCGCCTTGGCTTCGGGCGCCGCCGCCAGCGCCTTGCGCAGCTCAGGCGGCACCGTGGGTTCGGGCATCGTTCCGCTGGGCGTGACATCGACCGCGACGGTATCGCCCGCATCCACGCCCGCGGCCTCGCGCAGTTTCCAGTCGACCTTCAGCCAGTGGCTGCCCTGGCCGTCGGGCTCCAGCACCGCGCTGAAGGACGCGCCCTCCAGCGTCCCCTCCACGCCCACCTGCCCACGCGAGGGCAGCTTCGCACTGGCGGCCTTGGGCACGAGAACGAAGGTCCAGGCTGCATTGGCCGGCTTGGCCGGGCGCAGGAGCTTGGCCTTGAACCGCACGGGCGACATCGCTTTGCTCATGGACGCGAACCGTAAACCATGCGCGCCACGGACGTCACATCGTCCACAGGGGCTTGCAAGGTCACTGTAGGAGCGGCTTCAGCCGCGATCCCCGCAGCCGCGCCGCCCCGGCCTCAACCGTCGATCACCGCCAGCCCCAGCGGCCGGCGGTTCGGGTCCAGTCCCAGCCCGTATTGCAGGCTGCCGCCGATGCGCTCGGCGATGGTCATCAGCGTGCGGGTGTGTTCCGGGCCGACGACGTCCAGCGCGGTGCGCTCCCACAGCGCGAGCCACGTGGTGAAGTGCTCGGCATGGATCGGGTGGCCGCGGTGGGCGGCCATCGGGTTGCCGCGGTAGCGTTGCGCGCGCAGCGCCACCGAGCACCAGAAGTCCACCAGCGTCGCCTTGTGCGCGTCCCAGTCGTGCACCGCGTTGTTGAACACGGGACCCAGCTCCGGGTCGCGCCGGACACGGTCGTAGAACCGGTCCACCAGCAGGGCGATGGCGGCTTCGTCGAGGGGGGCGTGGTCGGTCATGCGCGGTGCGGCGGTGCGGGGGAGGGTGCCATTGTCGCCGATACCACCGCGCCGGCCCTGACCTGCCCCTATCCGCGGGATGGGTGGAGCGAAGCGATGCCCCTCACCGTGCCACCTCCACCGCAAGCCCAGGCCGCTGCACACCCAGCCACTGCGGCCGCGTGCGGATCACGTAATCGGCCAGGTTGACCGCGATGGTGAACGGCACGGCGCCCAGCACCAGCATCGCGACCATCGGCTCGCCGCCCAGCGCGAGCGGGCCCTTCCAGCCGCCGATCAGCATCTGCGATGCGGTCTGGAACCCCAGGTGCACGCCCACGCCCAGCCACACCGTGCCGCTGCGCGCGCGCAGGTAGCCGAACACCGCGCCCAGCGCGACCAGCATGACGATGTCGGCCGTGGCGATCGCGCCGCCGCGCACCACCCACGCCACGCCGACGAACAGCGCGGTCTGCACCGCCAGCGTCCCCAGCAACCGCAACCGCCGCTCCAGCAGGCCGGCGACGTACCCGCGGAACACCAGCTCCTCGGGCAAGGCCTCGGCCAGCAGCACCGCCAGCAGATGTATGCCGATGAGCGCGAGCACCGTGCCGGCCGGGGCGTTCATCTCCAGCTCGGCCAAGCCCATCGCCTGCATGACCGCCAGCGTGACCGCAGCCGGAACGGCCCACAACAGCACCCCCGCGACCACCGGTTTCCATGCCTGCCGCAGCAGGCCCAGCCCCAGGACGTCGCCGTCACGTGGCCCCAGCGTTCGCCACAGCACGTACAGCAGTCCCAGCGTCGCCACGCCGATTGCCAGCGAACCCGGCAGGCGCTGCAAGGCCGCGGGCGCGCCCATGTCTGCGGCGGCCGGCGCGCCGCCGACCTGTACCGCCACCAGCAGGATCAATCCAAAGCCGCCCACCGCCAGTGCGATGCGCAGCGCCATGCCGGCCATGCCCGGCGTCGTGTCGGTGCCCATGAAGCTCCCCTCTTCGATGTCCGAGAGCGCAGGCGAAACTGCTGCGCCGGTCGGCGAATCCGCCATGGCGCCGGATGGGTGTCGCTGCGCCCGACCCATCCTACGAGGCTGTGGGCCCCGACGCAGGTGACCCACGTCGCACCAGCGCGACGTGCAGCGTGCCCACCACCAGGGTGGTGATTGGAATGGCATGCGCTCCGTTGAAGCGGGTGCCTGCCCTACGCCCGGGCCATCAAGGGCGTGGTCGGTGGACGATCGGCCAAACGTAGGAAGGGTTGAGCAACGCGATACCCATCAACCGCTGCAGGACAAACGCCCGGTTGCCGCAGGCGGTGCGAAAACGATGGGTATCGCTGCGCGCCACCCATCCTACGGGGTGGCGTCAGCCCGCCAACGGTCGGCGCCGGCCACAGCAGCGGGATCGCGCAGTAACCCGGCCGCGCGCTCATCCTTCGCGCGACCATGCCGCACGGCGTCCGCGCCCGGCACTGGCGGGCTGAACCAGTAGCCCTGCGCCGTCTCGCAGCCTAGCTCGCGCAGCAGCGCCAGCTGTTCCGCGGTTTCCACGCCTTCGGCCACCACCCGCAGTTCCAAAGTGCGGCCCAGGTCGAGCAGGGATTTCACGATGGCGGCGTCCTGCACCGTGCCCGGCGCCGCCTGCACGAAGCGGCGGTCGATCTTGATCGCGGCGATCGGCAGCGAGCGCAGGTACAGCAGCGACCCGTAGCCGGTGCCGAAGTCGTCGATGGACAGGCGCACGCCCAGCGCCGCCAGCTGCTGCAGCACGTCCACGACGCCGGTGTCCTCGGCGTTGAGCAGCGCGGTTTCCGTCAGCTCGAACTCCAGCTGCCGCGGCGGCAGGCCGCTCTCGCGCAACGCCTCGATGGTGGTTACCACCAGGGCCGGCGTGACGCTCTGCGCCGACACGTTCAACGCGAGCGTGAGGGTCACGCCCAGCGCCGCCCAACCCGCAGCCTCAAGGCACGCGCGGCGGATCACCCACGCGTCCACCGCCGGCATCAGGCCCGCCTCTTCGGCCAGTGGAATGAAGGCCGCCGGCGGCAGCAGCCCGTCCGCCGGGTGCTGCCAGCGCGCCAGCGCCTCGACGCCGACGGCGCGCCCGGTCGCCGTGTCCACCTGCGGCTGGTAGTGCAGAACCAACTGGTCGTCGCGCAGTGCAGCCCGGAGTTCGTCCAGCCGCCGCTGGCGCGTGCGCACCCGGCTTTCCAGCTGGCTGTCGAAGAAATGGTAGCGCCCCTTGCCGGCGCTCTTGGCGTGGTAGAGGGCGAAGTCGGCCGACCGCAGCAGGTCGTCCACGTTGTCGCCGTCCTGTGGATAGATGGCGATGCCAACGCTGCCCGCCGCCGGCAGCCCGGTCACGCCGACGTCGGCAGCCTCCAGGCTTTCGATCAGCCGCTGCGCCAGCAGGGCGAGGTCGGCCGGCGATGCGACCTCGGTGGCCAGCACGCTGAACTCGTCGCCGCCCAGGCGCGCCACCGTGTCCTCGACGCGGGCGCCGGCCTGCAGGCGGCGCGCCACATCGCACAGCAACGCGTCGCCGGTGGCGTGGCCGAAGCCGTCGTTGATCTCCTTGAACCCGTCCAGGTCGACGGCCAGCACGCCGAACATCGCGCCACGCCGGCGCGCCCGGCGCACCGCCAGCGTCAGTTGCTCCACGAAGTTGGCGCGATTGGCGATGCCCGTCAGGCCATCGTGCAGCGCCAGGTGTTCCAGCTGCACCTCGCGCGACTGCCGGCGCTCCACCTCCGCCTCAAGGTGCACGCGGGCGGCGGCGTGCTCGTTCACCAGCCGCGCGTCGAACAGCGCGATCAGCAACGTCACTGTCAGCACGCCCAGGCTGCCCAATCCGACCGCAACAGCCATCGTCGACCCGTCCAGGCCGCCCTGCAGCGCCAGGCTGACGGCGCCCGGGGAGAAGTCAGCCGCGGCCATGCCCGTGTAATGCATTCCGCTGATCGCCAGCCCCAACCCCAGCATGCCGGCCAGCTTCTTGACCGAAAGCCAGCGGTCGCCCGGGGCCAGCCGCATGGCCAGCCACAGCCCCGCCATGGCCGCGGCCAGCGCGATGCCGCACGACGCGGCCACCAGAAGCGGGTCGTAACTCAGTGCCGGCGACATCCGCAGCGCGGACATGCCGGTGTAGTGCATGGCCACGATGCCCGTGGCCATCACCATGCCGCCCATGACGATCACGCGGCGCTCGCCGATGCCCAGCCGCACCAGCCAGATCGCCACCGATGCGGCGCCGACGGCCGGCACGATCGACCACAGCGTCAGCGGTATGTCATAGCCCAGCGGCGTGGGCGTGACGTGCGCCAGCATCCCGATGAAGTGCATCGACCAGATGCCCAGGCCCAGCGCCAGGCTGCCGCCCACGAACCAGAAGCGGAACGCACGCGCGCCGGCATCGCGCACCCGTAGCGCGATATCCAGCGCGGTGTAGGCGGCGAGAAACGCCACCACCAGCGACAGCGCGACGATCCAGAGGTTGTAGTGATGGTGCATGCGCCTGCCCGTTGAATGCGCCGTCGGCGCCCGAATCGCAGCGGGCCGCCGCACCGCGCCGTGTGCAAAGGCGAAGCGCCGCCGGACACCCGGCGCGACATGCCGCGCCGGTCCCTGGCTACCTACGGTGTCGGCTGAAACAGGGTGAACTTGAGCAGGCGCGCGCGGGGCGGGCCACGGACGCTCACTAGCCGGTCGATTCGCCAAGCCCGGTCTGCGGCCCGTCCACCGTGCGGGTCAGGAACACGCTGTTGGGGTCGGGCCTGTAGTCGCCGAAGGGCGGGCAGGGGACGAAGCCGAAGGACGCGTACAGCCGGTGCGCGGGCGCGAAGAACGCCATCGACCCGGTTTCCAGGCTGAGCCGCGTAATGCCGTCGCGCGCGGCAACGTCGACCATGTGCGCCAGCAGCCGGGCCGCCACGCCGCGGCGCAGGTGGGACGTGGCGGTGCGCATCGACTTGACCTCGGCATGGGCGGCGTCCAGCCGCTTGAGCGCCCCGAACCCGGCCAGCGCCTCGCCGTCCCACGCGCACCAGAACCGGATGCCAGGCCCGCGCAGCCCCGACAGGTCCAGCGCGTGCCGGCTTTCCTTCGGAGCGGTGGGCGCGAGCGAGGCGAGGTGCTCGAGCAGCAGGGCGATGACGCGCGGGTCGTCGAGGTCGCCGGGGCGGATGTCGAGGTCGTCGTTCAAGTGATGGATCCGCGTGGCTTCGGCTTATGGAGCAGGGGACTGCCCATTCGGTTGGCGACTTTTTCGTTGTTCAATGGATTTTCATTGCGCGCTGGTCCCAGCGAACCTGCAGCGGCTGTTCTCCACGCCACGCCCCGATATGCACGTGGGGCGCCCTCGCATAGCCGTTGTTGCCGACAAAACCGATCGGGTCGCCTGCCTTCAACCGGGAGCCCTCTTCCACGAGGAACCCCTGCAGGTGGCCGAGGGCGAACATGGTGCCATCCGACGCCTTCAGGATGACGCCGGAGGCGCGGCTCTTGTCGGGCTGGCCCGGCTGATTGATGAGCGGGTTCACGTGGACATCCAGCACCTTGCAGTCACACGGGGAGTAGACGGGGCGATTCCATCCGTACCAATCCTCGTTGGTGGAGCCATCGGTTCGGTACAGCCTGAGGAAGAAAAGATCCTTGTTCTCGTCGAATGCGGAAACCATGCAGTCCTGGCCGAGATCATCCCCTGGATACGGAAGCTCACCTTGCGCGTGCTCCGAACACATGTAGGGATCTTCAAACAGAGGGTGAGCCAGCACCTGCTGGATCGCCGTCGCGGTGGATGGCGCCGGCTGCTCCGCGTGGGACGGTATCCACGTCAGTACAAGCAAGAGAAATACAGCTGCGCGCATGAGTCGCTCCCGGCCTGAAGGTGCGGGGAGATTGCCGGGCGATCCGCCCTGAGTTGAACGCCGGGAAGTCCTCGTGACCTTCCGCACAGGCTCGCCGCCGACGGCACGCCTTCGCTCAACCTGGCCCACGCAAGGCCGGCCGCGCCTTCGCCTGACGCTGACCAAAGAAGGTTTCCGCGCGATCGAGTTCCTCTATGCCGAAGGCAAGGTCGTGCAGACGCTGACCCGAAAGCAGCGGGCGGCTGAGTCGCACGGGTAGGGGTCTCCCCGTCGGCGACGGTGGTCGAAAAATATTCAACCAAAGGGTTGACAGTCGTCCAGCGGGGAGTATATTCAACCACATGGTTGACAAACACACCCCCCAGCTCGACACGGTGTTCCAGGCCCTGTCCGACCCGACCCGGCGCGCGATGCTGCACGCCCTGGCCGCCGGCCAGCGCACCGTCGGCGAACTGGCCGCGCCGTTCGACATCTCGCTGGCCGGCGCCTCCAAGCACATCCAGATGCTGGAGCGCGCCGGCCTGATCCAGCGCGAGGTCCAGGGCCGCGTGCACACCTGCCGGCTCGACGCGCGCCCGCTGCATGCCGGCGCGGAATGGCTCCGCCATTACGAGCGCTTCTGGACCGGCAAGCTTGATGCCCTCGAAGCCCTCCTCAAGGCCGAGGACGCCGCAAAGAAACCCAAGCGGGACACCGCCCGCAACCCCACCGCCCGCAAGGCCCGCCCCCCACGGAGGACGCCATGAACCAGACCATCCAGATCGCCACCCCCGAAGCCGATTACGGCGTCGTCAGCGCACCCCAGGCCGTGCGTATCCAGCGTTTGCTGCCCGGACCGATCGAGCGCATCTGGTCCTACCTGACCGAGGGCGAGCTGCGCCGCCAATGGCTGGCCGCCGGCGACATGCAGCTGCAGGTGGGCGCACCGTTCGAGCTCGTCTGGCGCAACGACGAGCTGACCGACCCGCCTGGCCAGCGCCCGGAAGGCTTCGGCAAGGAACACCGCATGCGCAGCCGCATCACCGAGCTCGACCCGCCGCGCCGGCTCGCCTTCACCTGGGGCGAGGGCGAAGGCGAGGGCGGCGGCGACGTGACCTTCGACCTCGAGCCCAAGGGCGACCAGGTGCTGCTGACCGTGGTCCACCGCGGCATCTCCGACCGCGCGAACCTGCTGATGATCGGCGCCGGTTGGCACGTCCACCTCGACCTCCTGGTCAACCGCGCCAATGGCGGGACGACGCAAACGCAGGAAACCTTCTGGGACGGCTGGACGCGCCTGCGCGCAGAGTACGACCGCCGCATCCCGGCCTGAGCGCGCGGAGTTTCGCGTACACGGCCCGCGGCTGAGCCGAGCGCTCAGCCGCCCGCAGGCACCGCAATGTCGAAATGCAGTACGTCCTCGCGGATGCCGAGCCCGGAGTACAGCGCGATCGCTGCCTCGTCCTCGGGCCCGGTGTCGGCCTGCACGTAGATCACCCATGCCCCGCGTCGCTGCGCCTCGGCCTGCAATGCGTGGATCAGCGCGGTCGCGATGCCCTGGCGTCGGTGCGCCGCCGCGACGGCGAGGTCGTAGATGTAGATCTCGCTGCGCTCCTGCTCGAACTTGGGCAGTTCGTAGGCGGCCAGTCCACCCACCACCTCGTCGCCGGCCACGGCCGCGAGCGCGATGAAGTGGTTGTTGCCCAGAAGCCGCCGCTGGTACGCCGGGGCGGGGCGCTTGCCGACATAGGTGTCCAGGTCGTCGAAGGCCTCGCCGAACATTGCCAGCAGGGCGTCCATCAGGCGCAGGTCGTCGGCGGTAAGTTGCCTGATCGCGTGCGTGGCCATCGGTCAGGAGATCCGGGTCAGGTGCACTTTCAACTTTGCGGGAGAACGGCAGGAAAGTGGTTGCCGCGCCCGAATTCACTGCCGTCGCGCTCCAGCGCGGTGCGGTCCCAGTGCGCGAGATCCGCCGCGCTCTCGTAGGTGGACTGCAGGAAAGCGAGCAATGTGCCGTCCGGATCGCCAGCGCTGCGCACGGCGTCATAAGGCAGGACGAATTCCTGCAAGGCGTCCGAGAAATACGCAGCGGCCGGCTGCACGTCCCGTTCGCGGTAGCCGGGCGGTTCGGGCCAGGCATAGGCGTAGAACGCGGCCTCGCCGAGCCCCGCGCCCGGCCAGAAGCCGGCACTGGCGAGTTCATGCGAATACGCTTCCCGCATCACCCAATCCGCGCAGTTCGGCGCGCCGCCGGGATGCATCGGTGCGCCGCGCCCCGAGAAGCGCGTGACCGCGAGATCGAAGGCGCCCCAGAAAAAGTGCGAGGGACTCGACTTGCCGAGGAACCGCGCGCGAAACATCTTGAAGACACGATCGGCCTGCAGGAACGCGCGCCAGACGCGATTGACGACATCGGCCTCGTAGCTGGCGTGCGTGCGATCGTGCTCGAAGGGAATGGCCTCGACGACTTCCACCGGCCGCGTGTAGATCGAGACCGCGATATCCAGGTCCGCCAGTGACGCCATGACATCGCGATGGAAATCCGACACCGGCATCGCCGACAGCGCGAGGTCCCGCCTGCGTCCGTCGGAGGTGCGAATCCGCAATGCGTGGTGCACGAAGTCGAACTCGATATCGAAGCTGCCGTCGCCGGCCGGAATGGGCGATGTCGCCAGGCCGGTCGCAGTGACGTAAAGCGCGGAACCCCACGAGTGGTTCTGCCAGGGCGACAGCGCAAGCCGGATCTTGCCGACGATCTGCGTCCACATGTGCACGGTTGCAAACGTGTCGGCCCAAGCGTCGAGCGGCGGCAGTTCGGGCCACGGCGCGTTGGCATCGTTCATTCGCCTGCTCCTTCCGTCCACGATGTGCCGTCAGGGTGCTACAGAACCGGGGGCGCTACAAAACCGGGGCAGCGTGGTCTCTTTCTCATTCGCGTGAAAGGGAGCCCTGACCCCCGTTCTAGCCGCCTCGCCCACTCCGCTGCCACGCGGTGATGGCATGTGATAGCGGCAGCAACGTGCCCACGAACACAGCAAGACAAAGCCAATCACTTCTATCCGCCAGGGTGTTCAGCAGGATCGCCCAGATCACCGCCAGTGCAATCCACGCATACCGCATTCCAAAGGCGGCAGCAGATTCCTCGACCCACTCAAAGCGGCGGCCAGCCTTCTTTCTGTTGCGATCGAAACAGGTCCAAACGACGACAGCCGTGATGCCGGCTGCCAGATAGAAGGACAAGCTCACCCGGGTATAGAAAGTGTTTTCGGCGCCCTCAATCGCAGAGGTAAAAGAACCGGCGCCGGCCAACAGATCAACCACGGCATTGATGGGCGGGTGAACGAGCAGCGCCACTATGAGGAACGCGATAAACCTCGCCTGGTCGGAACCTCTGCGTTCAAGGGTCCTGGATGTGAGGTGATAGATGAACTGGAGTGCGTACATGTACCCATGTCCTTCGCGTAACGCGGGGTCGCGGGGCAAGGTCTCCCGGGTAAGGGCTGCGAAACGGGTTGTCTCCGAGCCCGGAGGTGTACCCGGGCTCGGAATCCGACATTCCTGTGGCAGGTGGGGCGCCGTGGCCGTCAGGACGCCTTGAGGCGGGCGACCAGTTCCTCGGCGTGCTTCTGCATCAGGCCGTCGGTGGTGCCCCACGCGGTGGAGTTGAAGGTCTCGACGTCGAAGTTGCCGACCTGCGCGCCGTCGGCGCCGGTGACGCGGACGTTGCTGATGATCTTGTCGCGCCCGGCCATGATGCCGGCCCAGAAGCGCGCGCCGTTGGAGCGCACGTAGTAGTGCTTCACCACCACCTCGATCTTCGGGTTGGTAGTTCCAGCATCAATCAGGCCCGCCTGGCGCAGGTGCGACTGGATGACCCCGTCCAGCTGCGCGATTCCCTCGTGGTCGTCACCGCCCTGGTTGGAGAACGCATACGCATACACCTGATCCATCGGCGCGCTGTGCGCCTGGTGCACGGTGCTGGTGGTGGAGCAGGCGGCGAGCAGCAGAATGCCGGCCGTGATGGCCAAAGATCGAAACATGTGAATCCCCCTGTTGAAGTAACAACGGCTACTGCGAAAAGTCGACTCTGACCCCTGTTTTCGCTGAAAGTGAACCTGACCCCGTTCGGTTGTAGCTCTAGCGGTTGTATCGGTGCTTCTTGTGTCGTTGCTCCAGGGAGAGGTGATAACGGTGAAAGTCGTCAGAGTCCGTCCCGTTATCTTCTTTGCCGTAGTCGTACGAACACCCGCGACGTACTGGTCCGAACAGCCGTGCGTACTCTCCTCTAAAGGCTTGGAATGTCTCCCAGTCCCGTTCTTTGCGCTCTTTATCTTGGTAGTTCGGTTCCCACGGCTTTCTGCCGTATTCATCGAAAGCGTCAGAAGTTCCGTCGTTGAAGCCCATCAAGATCTCGGTAGAAAAGCTGACGGATCTAGGGTCAGGCATCAAAAGGTGCTTCTCACCTAAGGCGTTCCATTGAGGCTTAACCATTTGCTGCTCTGGAAAAAGCCAATCACGATTTGAGGCAGCGACGTACCGGAATGCTCGATTCTTGATGATGTAGTTGATGGAGAGCATCTCTTCGGGGGAAAGGCGGCGCCCTGTCTGAATTTGCGTGAAGTTGAAGATCGCTGGCCGAAGTGGATTTGGATTGGGTCTGTTCTTCAGAGGATTGCCATAGGGGTGCCTTACCCAAGAGAGGTTGGTCAACACCAGGAGCTTGCTTGGACTAAGAGGGAACAGCGTGTGCGTTCCGTTTAGCCAGATATGCGGGTCCAGTCCATTTTTGCACCAGCTAGAGGCGGGGAACGCCCCTTGGTTGTACACAGTTACCGGATGATCTGAGAGTAAGAACCCGATGCCGCTGTCACCTCCATCAAGGATGCTCCAGACCGACTCCGTCCAGATGGCGCAGAACAGCATTTGAAGTTCTTGAATCGCGTATAGGAGGCCATTCGACGTGCGAATTCTTGTGACAGAAGAAAGATATTTTAGTCCTTTAGGTGTTCTCAGCTTTTGTAAGCTCAGATACAAAAGAAACCGTTGGTAGAGGTTTCCGTCGGCAGACGGGTGCGAGAAGTTGGCGAAGTAGTCGACTGATGAGATCGACTCCGAATCAATCTGGCCAAAGAATTTCTTCTCAATTTCGGTGGAGATCAAGCCGCTTAAACTGGTTGTGTAGAGATCTCTTTGGAAGAAGCAGCTCTTGGCACCCAGTCTTCGAATTTCGTTCCGGGTGAACGAATGCCCTTCTGAGGTAACGCGTTCAGGCGAAAGATCAAGGTAGTAATACTTTTTCTCTCGTTGAGCGGCGTCAAAGAATCTCTCTTGGAACCAAACAGGAACATAGTGATTGTTTCTGTAGTCGGTCATCGAGATCACTGCAGCTGTTGACTAACGCCTAAGTTAAGCCGCCCTGCGTGGCGGAGCCAAGAACATGGCAAGCTCTTTCTGCCATGTTGTTGGTGTAGCGAAGTAGGGTCGGCTGGAGCGCATTGTCAGACGCCACCTTGCCAACCCCACTCGCGGACATGATTGAAATTAACGGCCTTCTTGCCTGCACTGAGTAGTGACAGATAGAGATCGAGATCGGTTGTGAGAACGGTCGCCTGCTCCGCCGCAATATGTATAGCCGCATCCGTTAGGCCAAGCCGAAGGTAAGAAGCATGGCAGGCTGCATCTTTGCTCTTCACATACAGCTCCTCACGGTCCTCTGTGAGAATCTTGAGAGTGGCTAATACTTGGGTTCTGGCGGGCTCGCCGATGTAGGCGCAAAGGTTCGAACACTCCGAGAGAACATTAGGAGTGACGAGAATGCTGTTGTATGAAGAAAGCACACTCAATAGAAGGTCGAAGTCTTCGGGGGCGAATTGGGCAGTTCGTCTGTGCGTCTCGATGTAGCTACGATCGGATGATCCTACGCTCAGTAGAACCAAGAGATTCGTGTCTACAAGAGCAACGCGATGATTCAATTCTTTGTCTCTCGGTTCTTCACCGATATGACTTGCTTATCCTTAACGCTAATCCTTACAAGCTTATAAGTGCGGCGTGTTGCAGCGCCAACCGATGCGAACAATGATGAGTTATCCCAGGGGCGCGAAAAGCCAATGGTTACCAGCCATTCTCCATTGTCCAAGTCCGGCTCAACTTCTTCTAGAGCAATGTTCTGTGCGCCTTCCGTGCCAAATAAGTCGGCAACGTAACTCTTAGCGATTGCTACGGCTTCCTTGACATTCACGAGATTCTCCCAGTGGCGTCTAACACCTGAGTTAAGCCGCGCCGCGAAGTGGCGTCGGCTTGGACGAATTGTTAGGCCGCAAGCTAGCAGCCCAGCTCCCGGTCACGGTCCACATCCTGGAGGGAGAGTGCCTCAACGGGAAGCTCAAATGCCTCTGCTTGCGTCAGCATGAGTGAGAGCACCTCCCGGTAGGCCCTGTAACGACCCGCCTCAAACTCCCGACTCGGACCAGAGGCAGCCTCAGCTTCCTGCCGAGCGTGATCCAGGCGCTCTCGAAGCAGATACCCAAGATCTTGGAGGTAATTTGCGGCGATCTCTTCCATGCGGCCTAACACCAAATAGATCCCCAAAGTGGGGTGTTATCGGAACGAGCTCACGGCTAAAGCATTGCTGAGGCTGCATCTGAACCCGACGCCTACCGCAAAACTGCCTCAAGAATGTCGTGATAAGTGAACGCTTCAAAGCTGCAGTGTTATCCCCCCCAAGGCCGCCCCAGCGCCAACTTAACCGCCTTAACCCCCGGCACCGCCCTCAACATCCCCATCAACTCCGCGTCCACCCGCACGGAACTGGTGCCATTGAGGTCGAGCATACCCGCGGCGCCATGGCGGAGCAGGTCCAGCCGGATCGGCGTCCCGCCGGGCCGGTGTTTCGATAGCAGCGCATCCACCCGATCCCAGATCCCGGGCACGCGCAGGTCCAACCGCAGCGACAGCCGCTTGGCGTGCTGGGCGCAGATCTGGCTGTAGTCCCAGCAGCGGTTGGACTTGAGGGCGAAGCCGCCGCTGAAGGCGTCTTCGCGCAGGCCGCCTTGGATGACCAGCAGGCGGTCGCGGCTGAGCAGGGCGGCGAACTCCCCGTACGTCTCGCCGAAGAAGGCGCATTCCAGGCGGCCGCGGCCGTCCTCGATCTGCACGAACATCTGGCTGTCGCCCTTCTT
>Ga0156347_1057_pt3 | contig 13175 bp, 15 predicted proteins | sample RifOxyA1_FD_107994 | JGI IMG/M metagenome (GOLD analysis project Ga0156347, IMG submission 107994) | Xanthomonadales bacterium RIFOXYA1_FULL_69_10 | reverse complement strand
GCAGTACCAGGTGCTGCCGAGCTTCATCTTCGGTTTCCTGCTGACGACCTTTCCGCGCTGGATGGGCCTGCCCGACCTGCACCGCGCGCACTACGTGCCGGTCGGTATCGGCCTGCTGGGCGGCCAACTGGCCACGCTGCTGGGGGCGGTGGGCGTCCCCGCGGGCATCCTTGTCGGCACGGTGATGACGGTCGCGGGCTGGGCGGCCGGTGTGGCAATCCTCGCCCACGTCCTTTCGCGCGATACGCAGGCCACCTGGCATGCACGCATCTGCCTGGCGGCGCTGCTGATGGGGCTGGTTGGCGTGCTCGCGTGGCTGGCGTTCGTACTGGGCGCGTCGCCCATCTGGGCCTTCGGCAGCATCAAGCTGGGCACCTTCGGGCTGCTGTTGCCGGTGTACGTCACGGTGGCGCACCGGATGGTGCCGTTCTTCGCCAGTCGCGTGGTCGCCGGGTACACCCCATGGCGACCGATGCACTGGCTGGCCGCGGTGCTGGCATTGGTGGCCGCGCACCTGGTGCTCGAACTGCGCCACGCCTACACGTGGCTGTGGGCCGTCGACGAGCCACTGGTGGCGCTGACCGGCTACGCGCTGTGGCGCTGGTGGCCACAGTCGCCGGCGCCCGGCCTGCTCAACGCGTTGTTCGTCGGGCTGGCCTGGTTGCCGCTGACGTTCGTGCTGTATGCGGTGCAGAGCGTGGTGTACCTGGCCACCGACACCTTCGTGCTGGGACGCGCGCCGGCGCACGCACTGTTCATCGGATTGTTCGGATCGGTACTGGTGGCGATGGTGACGCGCGTCGTGCAAGGGCATTCCGGCCGCCCGCTGGTCATGCCGGCCGCCGCGTGGGTCACGCTGCTCGCCCTGCAGGCGGTCGCGCTGGCCCGGCTGTGGGCGGAAGTGGCCAACGACGGCCACGCGTGGCAGGTGGTGGCCGCGGTTGCGTGGCTGGTGGCCTTCATGCCATGGGTGGTGCGCATCGGGCGCATCGTCCTCACCCCGCGGATCGATGGAAAGGCAGGTTAGCGATGATCGAGTTCTACCCGCAGATCAAGCAGGTCCACGTCGCGATGGCGCTGTGCAGCGGCGGACTGTTCGCGCTGCGCGGCGCGGCAATGCTGGCCGGCATGCACTGGCCACGCATCGCCCCGGTGCGCTGGGTGAGCTATGCGATCGACACCGCCCTGCTCACGGCCGCACTGATGCTGTTGACGGTACTGCCATGGGCGATGTTCGCCAACGGCTGGCTGTGGGCGAAGTTGGCCCTGCTGGTGGCGTACATCGTGCTGGGCATCCAGGCACTGCACCCGGCCCGCACCCGCCGCGCGCGGCTGGCGTGGTACGCCGCGGCGCTGTTGGCATTCGGCGCCATCTACAGCATCGCCCGCGCCCACCATCCCCTGGGCGCATTCGCCACCTCCCTGGCGGGCTGAGCCCCGAGCTCGAACCCGCAACCGCAGCCTTGGTCCTGCGAGCAGTCGCAGGCGTTGCTGCAGCCGCATCCGGGCACGCCGGCCGCATCCAGCGCTTCGACCGTCTGGCCCGCGCACAGCGCACACAGTTCGCGCTCACCGAAATCGACGTTCATGGCGCACCTCCGTTCCTGGGCGATGTCCCAGCCTGGCGACGGCGGGTCGGTCGCGCACTGACTTACGTCAAGCAGCGGGATGCGTCGTCCTTTGCCCAACCAAACATTCGTTTGAAAAACCCGGTCCGAAAATGATCTGGATCAGGGAAATGCGCGAGCCGGCCGCGCAGCATGGGGCCATGGGCGAACACCGCCCCGATGGTTACCCACTGAGAGGCCCTTGCCATGAACACCCTGATCTCGCCGGTGTCCCAGACACCCGCCGACCTGCCCCTGGACCGCCACCACGACGTGGGCGACTGGTCCGACCGCGTGGCGTACGGCATCACCCGCTCGCTGCGGTTCCTTGCCGACACGTTCTTTGCCAAGCGCTACGGCAACCGCGCCATCGTGCTGGAGACCGTCGCCGCGGTGCCGGGCCTGGTAGGCGCCGCGCTCGTGCACCTGCGTTGCCTGCGCTGGATGCGCGGCGACCGCGGGTGGATCCGCACGCTGATGGAGGAGGCCGAGAACGAGCGCATGCACCTGATGACCTTCATCGAGATCGCGCGGCCCAACCTGCTCGAACGCGCCCTGGTGCTGATCGCGCAGGCGGCGTTCTTTACGTTCTTCCTCGTGCTCTACATCGCGTCGGCCCGCACGGCCCATCGGCTGGTCGGCTACTTCGAGGAGCAGGCCGTCATCAGCTACACGCAGTACCTGCGTGAGATCGACGCCGGTCGCGTGGAGAACGTGCCCGCACCGCGCATCGCCATCGAGTACTGGCAGCTGCCGGAGAACGCACGCCTGCGTGAGGTCGTGGTCGCCGTGCGTGCCGACGAGGCCGGCCACCGCGACGTGAACCACGGCTTCGCCGACCAGCTGCGCGGCGCCGCCGCCTGAGCAACCGGCGGCGCGCGACCGACTCGAATCGACCCGTATCCATCCACCTGGGGAACCACCATGCAACGCCGAGACGCATTGACGCTGTTGGGGCTTGCCGTGTCACTGGTGCTGGCGACCACCGCCTGCGACCGCCGCGATACCGATACCGGGGACGCGCCCACCGACGCGTCGGCCCAGACCGATACAGGGGGCTCGCGCAAGGGCGACTTCGGCCCACCGCAGGGCGAGCCGGTCAAGGCGGTACTCACCGCGCCGCCCCTGGTACCGCCGCCGACGGGCCGCAACTACCCCGCCAAGGTCGTGGTCGAGCTGGACGTGGTCGAGAAGGTGATGCCGATCTCCGAAGGCGTCGAGTACACCTTCTGGACCTTCGGCGGCACCGTGCCGGGCAGTTTCATCCGCGTGCGCCAGGGCGACACGGTGGAGTTCCACCTGCGCAACATGCCCGACAGCAAGATGCCCCACAACATCGACCTGCACGGCGTGACCGGGCCGGGCGGGGGCGCGACCTCCAGCTTCACCGCGCCCGGCCACCGCACGCAGTTCACCTTCAAGGCGCTCAATGCGGGCCTGTACGTGTACCACTGCGCCACCGCGCCGGTGGGCATGCACGTGGCCAACGGCATGTACGGCCTGATCCTGGTCGAGCCGCCCGAAGGCCTGCCCGAAGTGGACCGCGAGTACTACGTGATGCAGGGCGACTTCTACACGCTGGGCAAGTACCGCGAGAAGGGCCTGCAGGGTTTCGACATGCACAAGGCCATCGACGAAAACCCGACGTATGTGCTGTTCAACGGCAGCGAAGGCGCACTGACCGGCGACAAGGCGCTCAAGACCAACGTGGACGAAACCGTGCGCCTGTACGTGGGCAACGGCGGGCCCAACCTGGTGTCGAGCTTCCACGTGATCGGCGAGATCTTCGACAAGGTCTGGTACGAGGGCGGTACGCGCTACCAGGAGAACGTGCAGACCACGCTGATCCCGGCCGGCGGCGCGGCCATGATGGAGTTCCACATGGAGGTGCCCGGCAGCTACGTGCTGGTCGACCACAGCCTGTTCCGCGCCTTCAACAAGGGCGCGCTGGGCATCCTCAAGGCCGAAGGCCCGGAAAACAAGGCGATCTACTCGGGCCTGGAGGTCGACGAGGTGTACCTGGGCGACCGGGCGCAGCCGAACATGGCGGCCGTGGCGACGGCCGCTGCCTCGCAGCAGGCCGGCGAGCTGACGCTGGAGCAGCAGGTCGAAGCGGGCAAGGCGCTGTTCGCCGGTACGTGTTCGACGTGCCACATGCCGGGCGGCGAAGGCATGGAAGGCGTGTTCCCGCCGCTGGCCAAGTCCGACTACATCGCGAACGATCCGCTGGCGCTGCCCAGGGTGATCCTGCATGGCCTGCAAGGCCCGATCACCGTCAACGGCACGGACTACGACTCGATCATGCCGCCGATGTCGCAGCTGACCGACGACGAGGTCGCCAACATCTCCACCTACGTCCTCAACAGCTGGGGCAACCCGGGTGGCCGCGTCACCAAGGCCGAGGCGGCGCAGGCGCGCGCCAGCACGCCCGCCAACGCATCGGCCGGGCACTGACGATGCGCGTCGCGGCCGCCCTCGCCATGCTGCTGCTCGCCGCGCCGCTGGCCGCCGAGGCCGAGGGATCGCGGGTGCCGGAGGGCTACGTCGCGATGCGCGGGGGCGACTTCACCACCGCGCTGCGTTACGAGGACCGGCCGGGGCGGTCGCGCATCGCGCCGTTCGCACTGATGCAGCGGCCGGTCACCAACGCGCAGTTCCGCCGGTTCGTGCAAGCCCACCCCCACTGGCGACGCGATCGCGTGCCACGTGCGCTGGCCGAGGCACGCTACCTGTCGCACTGGGAGGGACCGCTGCAACCCGGCGATGCCGCGCAGGATGCGCGGCCCGTCACCTGGGTGAGCTGGTTCGCCGCCGACGCCTACTGCCAGGCCCAGGGCGCGCGCCTGCCGACGTGGGGCGAGTGGGAGTACGCGGCGGCCGCGGACGAGACGCGGGCCGATGCGCGCGGCGACCGCGCGTTCCGCGAGCGGATCCTGGCCTGGTACGCGCGTCCATCCGACACTCCGCTCCCGCGCGCCGGCCTGCAGGCGCCCAACGTCCACGGCGTGCAGGACCTGCATGGGCTGGTATGGGAGTGGACGGAGGATTTCTCCTCGTTGCTGGTGTCGGCCGACAACCGCCAGCAGGGCGATGCCGGCCGCATGGAGTTCTGCGGCGCCGGCGCGCTGTCGATGGACGACCGTGAGAACTACGCGGTGTTGATGCGCGTGGCAATGCTGTCGTCGCTGGGCGCGGCCGACGCCACCGCCAACCTGGGCTTCCGCTGCGCGAGGGACCTGCCATGAACGCACGCTACCGCCGCTTCGGCGCCCTGCTCGGTCTGGCCGTGCTCACGCTGGGCATGGTGGGCACGCCGCGCGCCGCCACGCCGGTGCTGCCGCGCGATTCTGTCTACCACCTTCAGGCCACGCTGACCGACCAGGCCGGCCGCGCCCGTCCATGGGCGAGTCTGGCCGGGCGTCCGCGCGTGGTGTCGATGTTCTACACCTCATGCCAGTACGTGTGCCCGCTGATCGTCGATGCCGGCAAGGCCGTCGAGCGCGGACTGACCCCGGCGCAGCAGGCACGCATCGGGATCGTGCTGGTGAGCATGGACCCGTCGCGTGACACACCCGCCGCCCTGCAGTCCGTCGCCAAGGCGCGCGCACTGCCCGCCACGCGCTGGACGCTGGCCAGCCCGCAGCCCGAGCAGGTGCGACAGATCGCCGGCGTGCTGGGCATCCGTTACCGGGAACTGGCCGATGGCGATTTCAACCACACCAGCGCGCTGGTCCTGCTTGATGCGCGCGGCCGCGTGCTGGCCCGCACCGAACAGGTGGGCAGCACGCCCGACCCCGACTTCCTGGCCGCAGTACGCGCCGCCGGCGCGCCCTGAGCCGCAAATGATCACACCCACTGGAGACAGCCATGTCGATCCGCAACGCCTTCCTCGCCCTCGCCGTCCTGGGCGCCGCTTCCACGGCGCAGGCCGCCAATCGCTGCACCATCGACCTGAAGGGCGATGACCGCATGCAGTTCAGCACCAAGAGCGTCACCGTCTCGGCCGCGTGCCCGCGCATCACCATCCGCCTGGCCCACACCGGCAAGCTCCCGGCCAAGGCGATGGGCCACAACGTCGTGGTGTCGGCGACCCCGGACGTCCAGGCGCTGTCGGCCGCAGGCATCAAGGCGGGCGCGGCCAACCACTACGCGCCCAAGGGCGACAAGCGGGTGCTGGCGGTGACGCCAGTGATCGGGGGCGGCGAGACCACCACGGCGATCATCCCCGCCGGCAGGCTCAAGGCCGGTGGGCAGTACAGCTTCTTCTGCTCCTTCCCCGGCCACGCCGCGCTGATGAAGGGCACGCTAGTGGTGACCAAGTAGCAGCGCTTGAAGGCACCGGCCGCTCCTCGCGGGCGCCCGGTGCCACCTCTGGCCGGGCGTATTTGATTCAAGTCAAGGAAGCATCCGCGCCCGGCTCCGACAATGGTCCCACGTTCACCTGGGGCTCCTCCATGACCCTGCAACAAGCGGCCGCACTGGCCGATGGCGTCGCCGCGCGCGTGGATGCGGCCGACGGCTTTTACAACGACAAAGTCGTCCGGCAGTTCGCCATCGCCACCGTGGTCTGGGGCATCGTCGGGATGGCGGTAGGCGCGTTCATCGCCGCCCAGCTGTACTGGCCGACCCTGGGCGAAGGCATCCCGTGGCTCAGCTACGGCCGCCTGCGCCCCCTGCACACCAACGCCGTGATCTTCGCCTTCGGCGGCAGCGCGCTGTTCGCCACGAGCCTGCATGTGGTGCAGCGCACCTGCCACGTGCGCCTGATCTCCGACCGGCTCGCGTCGTTCGTGTTCTGGGGCTGGCAGGCAGTGATCGTGGCCGCGGCCATCACGCTGCCGCTGGGCATCACCCAGAGCAAGGAATACGCCGAGCTCGAATGGCCGATCGACATCCTGATCACGATCGTCTGGCTGGCGTATGCGTGGCTGTTCTTCGGCACGATCGCCAAGCGCCGGGTCAAGCACATCTACGTGGCCAACTGGTTCTACGGCGCCTACATCATCACCATCGCCCTGCTGCACGTGGTCAACAACCTGGCGCTGCCGGTGGACATGGGCAAGTCCTACCAGGTCTATACCGGCGCGGTCGATGCGATGGTGCAGTGGTGGTACGGCCACAACGCGGTCGGCTTCTTCCTGACCGCGGGCTTCCTGGGGATGATGTACTACTTCGTGCCCAAGCAGGCCGGGCGGCCGGTGTACTCCTACCGGTTGTCGATCGTGCACTTCTGGGCGCTGATCGCGGTGTACATGTGGGCCGGCCCGCACCACCTGCAGTACACCGCGCTACCGGACTGGGCGCAGTCGGTGGGCATGGTGTTCTCGCTGATCCTGTTGGCGCCCAGCTGGGGCGGCGCGATCAACGGCATCCTTACCCTGTCGGGCGTGTGGCACAAGCTGCGCACCGACCCGATCCTCAAGTTCCTGATCGTCTCGCTGAGCTTCTACATGATCGCGACCTTCGAAGGTCCGATGATGTCGATCAAGACGGTCAACTCGCTGAGCCACTACACCGACTGGACCGTCGGCCACGTGCATGCCGGCGCGCTGGGCTGGGTGGCGATGATCTCGATCGGCTCGATCTACGCGCTGGTGCCGCGCCTGGTCGGCCAGAGCGCGATGTACTCCACGCGCTGGATCGACCTGCACTTCTGGATCCACACCTTGGGCGTGGTGCTCTACATCGTCTCGATGTGGATCGCCGGCGTCATGCAGGGGCTGATGTGGCGCGCCACCAACGACGACGGGACGCTGACCTACAGCTTCGTGGAGGCGCTCAACGTCACCTACCCCTACTACCTGGTGCGCCTGGGCGGCGGACTGCTGGTGCTCGTGGGCATGGGGCTGATGGCAGTGAACATGTGGAAGACCTTCGCCAGGCGCGCACCGTCGACCAGCCCGTGCTGCCCCCCGAACCCAGCCAGGCACGTGCCTGAACGCCGGAGCATCGTATGAGCGATAACAACAACAGCCACGGCCACGAGAAGGTCGAGAAGAACGTCGGCCTGATGGCGGTGCTGATCGCGGTGGTCGTGTCCTTCGGCGGGCTGGCCGAGATCGTGCCGCTGATGTACCAGGCCGAGGCGGTCGAGCCGCTGCCCGGGGTCGAGCCCTACCCGGCCCTTCAGCTGGCCGGGCGCGACGTCTACGTGCGCGAGGGTTGCTACAACTGCCACTCGCAGATGGTGCGCACGCTGCGCTTCGAGACCGAGCGCTACGGCCACTATTCGCTCGCCGGCGAGTCGGTGTACGACCGGCCCTTCCAGTGGGGTTCCAAGCGCACCGGGCCGGACCTGGCACGCGTGGGCGGGCGCTATTCGGATGACTGGCACCGCGTGCACCTGGTCGACCCGCGCGCGGTCGTGCCCGAGTCGAACATGCCGTCCTTCCCCTGGCTGGCCGAGACGTACGTGGACGGCGAGGACGTGACCCGCCGCATGCGCGCGCTCAAGACGCTGGGTGACCCGTACTCGGAAGAAGACATCGACAAGGCCGCCGCCGATGTGCGCGGCAAGACCGAGCTGGATGCCGTGGTCGCCTACCTGCAGGACCTGGGTCGCAACCTTCCGGGGGGTGGCTGACATGTGGTCGGGCATCGTGACCACCGTGTTGCTGGTGGCGTTCGTGGTGGGCTGGATCTGGGCCTGGAGTCCGCGCCGCAAGCGCGATTTTGACGAGGCGGCGCGCCTGCCGCTGGATGACGAGGAGACGCGGCAATGAGCGCGGGTTGGTCGTGGTACGTCATCGCCCTGGTGGCGTTCAACATCCTGGGCTGCGTGTGGCTGCTGTGGTGGACGGCGCGCCGCCGCCCCGGCGACCCGGCGCCCACCGAAACCAGCCATGTCTGGGACGGCGACATCACCGAGTACAACAAGCCGCTGCCGCGCTGGTGGATCAACCTCTTCTACCTGACGATCCTCTTCAGCATCGGCTACCTGCTGTGGTACCCGGGGCTGGGCGCGTTCGCCGGTTACAGCGGGTGGACCTCGCAGGCCGAGCACGACCTGGAGAAGTCCAGGCAGGACGCGCGCCTGGACGAGACGTTCGCGATGTACCGCGGCAAGCCGCTGCCGGAACTGGCCAGCGACCCCGGCGCGGTCGCGCTGGGCCGCGGCATCTTCGCCAACACCTGTGCCACCTGCCACGGCTCGTCCGCGCAGGGCGCCATCGGCTACCCGAACCTCGCCGACGACATCTGGCACTGGGGCGGCACGCCCGAAGACGTGCTGGCCACCGTCATGGACGGCCGCGAAGGCGTGATGCCGCCGTGGGGCGTGGTGCTGCGCGGCATGGGCGGCGAGCAGGCGATCGACCAGACGGCGCGCTACGTGCTGGCATTGGCCAGCCCGGACCCGGCCGCCCTGCGCGACTTCGACGCGGTGCGTGGCAAGAAGTACTTCGACGGCGTGTGCGTCGCCTGCCACGGCGCCGACGGCACGGGCAATGCATCGCTCGGCGCGCCCGACCTCACCGACGACTACTGGATGTACGGCAAGTCGATGGCGAGCCTGCGCGAGACGATCGCCAATGGCCGCCACGGCGTGATGCCGGCGCACGGCGAGTGGCTGGGCGAGACGCGCTCGCGCCTGGTCGCGGCGTACGTGTGGTCCCTGTCCAACACGCAGGCTTCGGGCACGGGGGACACCGCGGAATGAGCACGCCGGGCATCGGCATCGGGATCGACCACCCGCCCCGCCCGCTTGCGCAGCGGCTGGGCGCGATCCTGTGGCCGAGCTTCTTCGCCGCCGGCGTCTGCACGATGGTGTTCTTCGCCTTCGTCGACCCGCTGGCGCTGCGCGACATCACCCTGCCGGGCTGGGCGGTGACGCGCGAGCTGGGCTACACGGTCGGGTTCTTCATGTTCTGGGTGGCCACGTCGGCCTCCAGCCTGTTCACCTGGTGGCTGCTGCGGCCGGCGCGTCGTTTCAACCGCGCACTGCCGCCGGAAAACTGAGCGGTGAGCAGGCCCATTCCCCTTTCGGTGGTCGACGACGGTGGCAGCAGCCTCTACGTCAGCGAGCGCAAGATCTACCCGCGCGATGTCAAGGGCCCGCTGGACAGGCTGCGCAAGCTGGCGGTCGTGTGGCTGCTGGGCATGTTCTACGTGTTCCCGTGGCTGCAGTGGGATGGCCGCCAGGCGGTGCTGTTCGACCTGCCGGCGCGCAAGTTCCACGTCTTCGGGCTGACGTTCTGGCCGCAGGACTTCCTGTTCCTCGCGCTGCTGCTGATCATCGCGGCGCTGGCCCTGTTCTTCTTCACCGCGCTGGCCGGCCGGCTGTGGTGCGGGTACGCGTGCCCGCAGACGGTCTGGACGGAAGTGTTCCTGTGGATGGAGCGCTGGACGGAGGGCGACCGCAACAAGCGGATGAAGCTCGATGCGGCGCCGTGGTCGGGGGAGAAGCTTGCGCGCAAGGGCGCCAAGCACGCGCTGTGGCTGGTGTTCGCGCTGTGGACCGGCTTCACGTTTATGGGTTTCTTCACCCCCATCACCGAGCTGGGCGCGCGGGCCTGGCCGTTTGAGTGGGGCGGGTGGGAGACGTTCTGGGTGCTGTTCTACGCACTGGCCACCTGGGGCAACGCCGGCTTCCTGCGCGAGCAGGTATGCAAGTACATGTGCCCCTATGCGCGCTTCCAGAGCGCAATGTTCGACCGCAACACGCTGCTGATCGCCTACGACCCGATGCGCGGCGAACCACGCGGCCCGCGCAAGCGCGGATTGCCCAGCGTGTTGCAGCGTGCGCGTGGGCTGCTGGACAAGGTCACGGCCTACGACCTGGTATTCCGTGCCGCGCAGCACCCCACGGCGGCCGACAACCGCGCCCAGGCCCGGGGCACGATCACCTTCGACCAGGACGCGGTGGCCGCCGAGCCGCTGCCGAAGTTCACGACCGAACAGCTGGGCGACTGCATCGACTGCACGATCTGCGTGCAGGTGTGCCCGACCGGCATCGATATCCGAAACGGGCTGCAGTACGAGTGCATCGCGTGCGGTGCCTGCATCGATGCGTGCAACGACGTGATGGAGCGTATGGGCTACCCGCACGGCCTGATCCGCTACTCCACCCAGAACGCCATCGACGGCAAGCCCACGCGCGTGCTGCGTCCGCGCATCCTGGTCTACGGCGCCGCGCTGCTGGGGCTGACCCTTGCGTGGGCGTGGGGCGTGACGCACCGCGAGCCGTTGATCGCCGAGGTGCTGCGCGACCGCAACGCCCTGTACCGCGAAACCGGGACCGGCATCGAGAACGGCTACACGCTCAAGCTGGTCAACAAGACCGACGAGGCCCAGGTGTATCTCGTCTCGATCGAAGGCGAAGCAAACGGCCTGTCCCTGCAGCCGGTCGCGCCGGTAACGGTGCAGGCGCAGCAGGTGGCCGAACTGCCCCTGACCGTTTTCGGCCCGGCCAGCGCACGCGGCCGGCACGACCTCCAGGTGGTGGTGACGTCACGCGGGGGCGACACGCGCGCGGATGTCGACACCACGTGGTTTGGACCCATGCAATGAGCTCCTTCCTTTCCCATTGGCGCAACCCCGTCATCTGGCTGGTCATCGGCCTGCCGCTGGTCGCGGTCGTCGCGGGCGTCGGCCTGATCGTGGTGAGCGTGCGCAGCGGCGGCAGCGACGCGGTGCCTGAAGAGGTGCGTCGCACCGCGCAGGTGCAGATGGCCGACCTCGGCCCCGATGCCCGCGCGGCGCAACTTCAGCTGCGCGCCGTCGTGCGCGTGGACCGCGAGCGCGGCAGCGTGGACGTCATCCCGGCGGCCGGCGATTTCCCGCAGGACGCCACGCTGGTGCTCACCCTGGTGCATCCGGCCGCGCAGGCCTCCGACCGGCGCCTCGAACTGCAGCGCAGTGACGCGGGTTGGCGTTCGGAAGCGATCGACACCGATGCGATTACCGCGGGCGCGTGGAACCTTGTCCTGCAGGATGACGCCGCGACATGGCGGCTGCAGGGACGGCTCGACGAGGGGACGCTTGCCGCGGTCGTGCAACCGGCGTTGAAGGGCCCGGCCAGCCGGTGAACGCGGCCGTGACCGGCGCGCTCGCACCGGCGGCCACTGCCGCGTCGGGCATCTGTGAGCATTGCGGCGACGCCCTGCCCCGTGCCACCGACAGGTTCTGCTGCGACGGCTGCGCGGCCGCATCGGCCTGGATCCGCGAAGCGGGACTGGACGATTACTACCGCCTGCGCGATGCGCCGGCCGGACGCGTCTCCCCCGAGATTGGCGAGGCGCATTTCGACCTGTGGGACCGTCCTGAAGTCCATGCCGAACACGTCGTCAGTCGTGACGGCCGCCTGGAGACGACGCTGCTGACCGACGGCATGCGCTGCGCGGCATGCGCATGGCTGATCGACCGTGCCCTGCACCGCGAGGCGGGCGTGGCCTCGGTGTCGGCCAACGCGGTGACCGGCCGTGTGCGCGTGGCTTGGGACCCCGCACAAACCCGGCTGTCGCACATCGTGCAACGCATGGCGGCGCTGGGATACGCGCCCTCTCTGGCCACCGGAACGGCCGCCGAGGATGCACGCCGCCGCACCCGGAACCGCGACCTGCTGCGCCTTGGCATCGCGGGACTCGGCGCAATGCAGGCGATGATGCTGGCCGAGGCGTTGTACCTGGACTTCAACGCGTCGATGCCGCTGGCCACGCGCGATTTCTTCCGCTGGATCACGCTGCTGGTGTCGACGCCGGTCGTCTTTTACGCGGGCTGGCCCTTCATCTTCGGTGCGTGGCGCGAGTGGCGCCTGCGGCGGCTGGGCATGGACACGCTGGTGGCCGGGTCGACGCTGCTGGCTTGGGGCGCCAGCGTGGTCGAAACGGTTCGCGGGGGCCCGCACGTCTGGTACGACGCCGCCGTCATGTTCGTCTTCCTGCTGCTGGGTGCGCGCATGCTGGAGCAGCGCGCGCGGCGACTGGCCAGTGCGCAGGTGGACACGCTGGCGCGTGCACGACCGGCATTCGCGCTGCGCGAGCGCGCGGATGGCTCGATCGAGAACGTGCCGACACACGCGCTGGTGCCCGGCGACATCATCGGCGTCAGCGTCGGCGCGGTCGTCCCCGCCGATGGCGTGCTGATGGCCGATGCGCTGGTGGAGGAGTCGCTGCTCACGGGCGAGTCGGCACCGGTCGCGCGTGAAGCGGGCCAACCGGTGTACGCCGGCAGCAGCGCGCGCCACCAGCCACTGCGCATGCGCGTGACGGAAACCGGCGCGGCCACGCGCCTGTCGGAGTTGGCGCGGCTGGTGGAGCACGCGCAGGCCATGCGCCCGGCCCTGGCCGAAACCGGCGAGCGCATCGCGCACCGCTTCGTTGCCGCGCTGCTGGTGACCGCGGTCGTGGTGTACCTGGGCTGGCGGTGGTACGCGCCGGAGCGCGCACTGGAAGTCACCCTTGCGCTGTTGGTCATCAGCTGCCCCTGCGCGTTGGCATTGGCGGTGCCCGCTGCGCTGGCGACCGCGCAGGGCCAGCTCTCGCGGCTCGGGGTGCTCACGCTGACCGATCGCGCCCTGGACCGGCTGGCCGCGGCGACCGACATCGTCTTCGACAAGACCGGGACCCTCAC